>Ga0209056_10002779_pt1 | contig 18770 bp, 21 predicted proteins | sample GraSoiAngelo_114_FD_185876 | JGI IMG/M metagenome (GOLD analysis project Ga0209056, IMG submission 185876) | Grasslands soil microbial communities from the Angelo Coastal Reserve, California, USA - 14_0903_13_40cm (SPAdes) (version 2) | ecosystem: Environmental > Terrestrial > Soil > Grasslands...
GGCGATCACGATCCACAGCAGCGCGGATTCAACGCGCGCAATATCGAGCTCGCGCTCAACGGGGCGGTGGACCCGTACTTCGAAGGTTTTGCCAATATTGTTTTCAAATTGGATAACGACAATGAAACGGAAGTGGAAGTTGAAGAAGCATTCATGCAAACGACTAGCCTGCCGTTCAATCTGCAATTGAAAGCGGGGCAATTCTTCGCGGCCTTTGGTCGCCTGAACCCGGTTCATCCGCATGCTTGGGAATTTGTGGACACGTCTCTCGTGAACGGCTTATTTCTCGGCCCCGACGGGTTGCGCGGCGTTGGCGCCCAAGGTTCCTGGACATTGCCTCTACCGTGGTATTCGCAATTGATCTTTGCGTCGCAAAATGGACGCGGTGGCACGGGATTTTCGTTTCGGAATCCCGGTGACGACGGAATGTTTTTCGACCGCATAACAACCGATCGCGAGGCGCGCGGCCTGCAGGATTTCGTCTGGATCCCGCGTTTCGAAAATTCTGTTAATCTGAGCGAAACCCAAACCGTGTTGGCTGGCGTTTCAGGAGCGTTTGGCTCCAACGAGACGGGTGCAAATTCACGAACTCAGATTTACGGCGCGGACCTTCTCTACAAATGGAAAAGCGCGCGTGCCGAAGGCGGTTTTCCGTTTGTGAAATGGCAGACGGAGTTCATGTATCGCCGGTTCCAAGCCGGCCATGGCGCAAATGATTCTTTTCCTGTCGCGGAAACGTTTCACGATTGGGGACTGTATTCGCAGGTGCTTTGGGGCTTTAAGAAAGGATGGGTCGCTGGCATTCGAGGCGACTATGTCGACATGCAGGATTCCGAGTTTACCGACGACTTAGATCGGCAATCACGTTGGCGGATCAGCGCAAATCTCACTTGGTACCCGACCGAATTTTCAAAAATCCGATTGCAGTACAATCAGGATTTTCTGGAGAAGAACTTTTTCCTGTCCGCACGGCAAGTCGAGTCCATTTTTCTCCAGTGGGAATTCATCCTCGGCGCGCATGGAGCGCACAAGTTTTAAATCATGTTCTCCACGCATGTCATCCTGAGCGAAGCGAAGGACCTCTCACAGAGTTTTGGATCACACAAGCATTCTCGTGTATCGCGAACTCCAATTGTGAGGTTCCTCGCTTCGCTCGGAATGACAGCAAAGCGGCCGCACGGCGCTCACAAATTTTAAACTCATGAAACAAATCCTCTTAATTCTTTCCACAATCCTCGCTTGTGCTTTCTCGGCGGAGGCCAAACTCAATGTGGTCGCGACTTTGCCCGACTTCGGCGCCGTCGCGCGCGAGATCGGCGGCGACAAAGTTAACGTGACGGTGATGGCGAAGCCGACGGAGGATTCGCACTTCGTTGATGCGCGTCCCAGCTTTGTTGTGCAACTGCGCACGGCCGATGTGCTCATCGACGGTGGCGCGGAGTTGGAGATCGGCTGGCTACCGCCGCTCTTGCAAAACGCGCGCAATCCCAAGATCGAAGTAGGTAAGCCCGGTCGCGTGCAGGCTTCACAAGGCGTCAGGTTGATGGGTGTACCGACGACGCTTACGCGCGCCGCGGGCGACGTGCACGCTCTCGGCAATCCGCACTTCATGATTGACCCGATCATCGCCAAAGCGGTCGCGCAGCATATCGCGCAAGCATTTTCTGCGGTCGATTCAACGAACGCAGCGACCTACGACGCGAACTACAAAAAGTTTGAAGCGACGATCAACTCGAAGCTCCAGCAGTGGGGCACAACCTTGCTGCCGTTCAAAGGCCAGCCGGTCGCCGCCTATCACGAATCGTGGGTCTACTTCGCGCACCGTTTCGGATTTAACATCGATATCTTCCTCGAACCGAAGCCGGGCATTCCGCCGTCGCCTTCCCATCTCGTCGAGGTCATCGAAAAAATGAAAGCGGCGCACGTGAAAGCGGTTCTGGTCGAGCCGTATCACAACCGCAAAATCGCCGAGAAAGTTGCCGCATCGACCGGAGCGAAGGTTGTAGATGTAGCGCAATTTCCCGGCGCACTGCCGAACACCGACAGTTACGTGGCCCTAATCGACGCACTTGTCTCACGAATCGCCGCGGCGATGAAATAATTATGTGGGAGGTAATGTTTTGGCCGATCGTGGCCTGCGTCCTGTTACCGTGGTTGCTCGTTTACCTGGGCCTGCATGTCGTCCAGCGCGGCATCATCTTCATCGACATCGCCATGGCTCAGATGGCGTCGCTTGGAATTTGTCTCGCGGTTCTATTTCATCTCGACCTTCAAAGTTGGACCACGTTCGGTATAGCGCTCGGATTCACTTTGGTCGGCGCCGCCATTTTTTCTGTAACCGGAAAACGTTCGAGCCAAATCCCGCAGGAAGCGGTCATCGGAATTTCTTATGTCGTGGCGGCTGCTGCTGCGGTCTTGCTGCTCAGTCGCGCGGCGGAAGGCGACGAGGAAATCAAGAACATGCTGGTTGGCAATATTCTGCTCGTAACGCCGCATGAAGTTTGGAAATGCTTTGCACTTTTTGTTGTCGTCGGCGTCCTCCATTTCATTTTGCGCCGCTCGTTCCTGCTCGTCTCGTTCGATCGTGATGGGGCTTACCAAAAAGGTTTGCGCGTGCGCTGGTGGGATTTTCTCTTCTACGCCATTTTCGGCTTGGTGGTGACGAGCTTCGTTCGCATCGCCGGCGTTTTGCTCGTTTTTAGTTATCTGATTGTTCCGGCCGTTTGCGGAATCAACCTTGCGACGAGAATCAGTCGCCGCTTGCTCATCGGGTGGGTGATCGCGTGGCTCGGCGGAATCGCTGGTCTGTTTCTTTCCTTCTGGTGGGACCTGCCGTCTGGCGCGGCCATCGTTTGCACCTTCGGCGCGTTGTTAATTCTTATCTCGTTTATTGGTCTGTGGCGTCGCCGCAGACTGATGTTGTAGAGGCGCTCGCCGCAGCGAGCGCCTAATGTTTTGATTCGGCAGTTGGCACCACCACGGTTACATTTCCGCGATGCATCGCACAGATCATTCCCAGTTTCGCAAGGCACACAATTTCGTTCCCGATTTTTCCCACGCGGAACGGCGGACCCGCATTGTGATCGGTATTACCGCCGCGATGATGGTCGTCGAGATCGCCGTCGGGTTAATGTCGCACTCGATGGCGTTGCTGGCCGATGGCTGGCACATGAGCACACATGTGATTGCATTTTTGATCACGGCCGTGGCCTATTATCTCGCACGCAGGAATGCCGCGAACGCGCGATTCAGTTTCGGCACGGGAAAAATCGGTGTGCTTGGTGGGTTTACCAGCGCCGTGGTGCTCTCTATTGTGGCGCTCTTGATGGCAGGGGAATCTGTCCACCGGCTGTTTGTTCCACTGGAAATTCATTTTAACGAGGCTATCGGCATCGCTTGCCTCGGATTGCTGGTGAACCTGGGCTGCGCAGTCCTGCTGGCTGATCGCCATCACGAAAGTGGCAGGGGCAGCTCTCATCGTGAGGATCTGAATCTGCGCGCGGCCTATCTGCATGTGCTGGCCGACGCGTTTACTTCGGTGCTTGCGATTACAGCACTGACCGGCGGCAAATTTTTCGGTTGGGCATGGCTTGATCCAGTCGTCGGAATTATCGGGAGCGGTGTCGTTTTTTCCTGGGCTTACACGCTGCTGCGTGATACGAGCGGCATCCTGCTCGATCGCACGCCAGCATCTTCGGATTTGCCCGGTGAAATTCGTCGCGCGGTGGAGAGCGATGGCGATTCGATCGTGAGCGATCTACACGTCTGGCAGGTCGGCATCGGAAAATTTGCGGCAATGATCTCTGTGGTGGCGCACGAGCCAAAGAGCTGCGATGCCTATCGGGCGTTGCTCAAGGGGCACGACGAACTGGTTCACGTCACCATCGAGACGCAACACTGCCGCGAAGATCACGAATCGCTCGCGAGGTCTTGAATGGCAACCGTAGTCTGGCAGGTCGTCGCGACGTATGTTTTCGCGCTTGCCGGTGGATCGATCAGCACTTCGCTGCGCCTCGAGCACAAGCCGCTTTGTGCGCTGATTAGTTTCGCAGCCGGAACCCTTCTGGGCGTCACGCTCTTTGCCATCTTGCCCGAAAGTTTGGGCGCCTGTCCGTGGTGGGGTGTCATACTGGGGCTGGCCACTGGATATGCGCTGTTTTTCTTCGTCAGCGAACATGTCCATCATGTTTGCCCCGCTTGCGCCGCCAGCCACTTTGACGCTGATGCGACGCGACATTTTAGTGAAATCGCTACAGCGCTAATTATCGCACTGGCGATTCATAGTACGACCGACGGGTTAGCCTTGGGGATTCAAGGGGAAATTCCGGCGATGGATGCGACGAAATGGTCACTGTTCTCCGCTCTCTGCATTCACAAGGTTCCCGAAGGCCTTGCACTCGGCAGCCTCTTGATCGGCGCTGGATTGCATCGCAGCGCTGCGCTTGGGTGGGTTACCGCGGTTGAAGCGACCACGCTGCTCGGCGGGGTGATCGGCTATTTTTTCCTGGCGAACATTTCGACCTTTTGGCTCGGCTTAATCATGGCGCACGTGGGTGGCGGGTTCATCTATCTGGCGGTGCACGCGGTTCTCGGAGAAATGTTGAAGCATGGAAGGAAGCTTGTTCTGACAAGCTTCTCGGCGGGAGTAGCACTGATCGCGCTTCTGAATATTGGCTTGAGAGTCCTTGGCTAACGTGTTGCGTTGCGCTTCGCGTAGCGAAGCGGCTACAGTCACTGGTGCATTTTTTTCGTTATCGCGACGGCAAGCTGCACTGCGAAGATGTGGATCTTGCGCGCGTGGCCGAGAAATTTGGCACGCCAACCTATGTTTACAGCGCAGGAACAATTCTCGATCACTACACGCGCCTCGACGCGGCGCTCGCACCGCTGGATCATTTGATTTGCTACGCGGTCAAAGCGAACTCGAATCGCGCAATCCTGAAGTTGCTCGCAGACGCGGACGCGGGGTTCGACATCGTTTCCGGCGGCGAGCTTTGTCGCGTGATAGCAGCCGGGGGCGCTCCAGCGCGTTGCACGTTCGCCGGGGTCGGCAAATCGCGTGAGGAGATCGAGTTCGCGCTCGAGCAAGGCGTTTACAGCTTCAATGTCGAGAGTGAAGTGGAGCTGGATTACATCGATCGGATCGCAAGCGCTAAAAGCCAGCGCGCGCCGATCGCATTACGTGCCAACCCCGATGTCGATCCGCGCACGCACGAGTACGTTTCGACCGGCTCACGCGAGAACAAGTTCGGCATCGCGCTTGACCAGCTTCCCGTGGTTTACGAGCGCGCAGCGAAAATGCGCAACATCGAGATCGTCGGCGTGCAAATGCATATTGGCTCGCAAATCATCGAGGCTGAGCCGTTCGCCAGCGCCATCAAGAAGGCGGCGCCAATTGTGCGCGAGCTAAAGTCAAATTATGGAATCAAGTTTTTCAGCATTGGCGGCGGCATGGGAATCATTTACCGGCGTGCACTCGAGAGTGGATCAGGCAAATGGTGGCACGACCACGGCGGCGAATCGTCCGCGTTTAGTATCCGCGATTACGCGGAGGCGATTGTGCCACCGTTGTCTGACCTGGGCATTCGGATCCTGGTTGAGCCTGGTCGTTTTCTTGTCGGCAACGCGGGCGTTTTGCTCACCCGAGTCCGTTACATCAAACACACCGCCGAGAAAAAATTCGCGATTGTCGATGCTGGCATGAACGATCTGATTCGGCCGGCGCTCTATCACAGCTATCACGAGATCGTACCGGTGAAGGAGCCGATTACGAGCACCCGCCTTCGCGCCACTACGGCGAGGCAAGCGAGCACCAGTAGGAATAAGACAGAGAAGATCGACATCGTTGGGCCGGTGTGCGAATCGGGCGATTTTTTCGCACTCGATCGCGAGATGCCAGAACTGCATGAAGAGGATTTGCTGGCGATTATGAGCGCGGGTGCTTACGGATTTGTGATGGCGTCCAATTACAATTCGCGTCCCTTGCCAGCGGAAGCACTGGTTCACGGCGACAAGGTCTCGTTGGTTCGGAGACGCCAAACTTGGGAGGACTTGTTTCGTGATGAAGTCGAACTGCTGTAGCCGCCGCCCTGTGGGCGGCGCACACCGGACGTGTTTAGAAGCGTCAGGGTTCGCTTCGCACAGCGAAGCGGCTGCCGCTTGCGCAGCTTCGCGCTGCGCGTAAATAGTGCTCCTGCTTATGGGTGGTATTCGTCGGCTCTCTTTGTTGCTTTTACTGTTGCTGGTGGTGGCGGGCAGCGCTCTCGCTGCCAACGGCGAATACATCGTCGTGGTCGGTGGGCCTTCCTTGTATCAATGGGAAAAATACAAGCTTTATCCGCACGATCATTGGTGGGCGAACTTTGTGCGCGCCGCGCGTTTGCGCACGGAACAGTTGCGCACACAGCTTGGCCCAGACCAGCAGATTACCTGGCTGGTTTATAAGCAGGGCTACATCGATCGGGCAAAACAAGAAAATCAGGACCTGATCGCCTTGATCGATACGGTGCGCGAAAAATTCAATCTGAAACTTGTTTGGTTCAATGCCGGCTCGGAGGTGTTCAACTACCTGAACAACGGCCAACCACGAAACCAGGTGAAGATTACCGGCTTTGAATATTTCGGGCACTCGAATCGCGCCTGTTTCATGTTCGACTACAGCAATTTCATCGACAGCGCATGCAAAGCGTGGCTGCACGAAAACGAGCTGACCAGGATTGACCGGCGCGATTTCGCGCACGGCGCCTACGTGAGGAGCTGGGGCTGCCATACCGGCGAGAGCATGTCGAAGAAGTGGTATCGTGCCACCGGCACGCACATGATCGGTGCAATCGGAAAAACGCAGTTCATGATGGAAGAGCTGCCGATCCTCATTTCCGAAGGCGGCAAGTGGGTTAATTAATTTTTGATTGCCGATTTTCGATTGGCGATTGAACGTCGCGCGTTGCGATGAAGTTTGCCGAACTCAGCGCGCTGTATCATCAGCATTGTTTGATGCCGATGCTGGGCACGCCGCTGGCCGATCGACCGCCCGTCGATATTTTCGAGTTGGTGAGGCTGATTGCCGTCACGCGCATCGCGCTGCCGAAGGCCCGCGTTCGCCTCGCCGCAGGACGCACCAAGCTGTCGCGCGAAGGTCAGGCACTCTGCTTTTTTGCCGGCGCGAATTCGATTTTTTACGGCGACAAACTTCTTACCGCAAAAAATCCCGCGGCTGATGTCGATGTTGGTCTCTTGCGCGAACTCGGATTGCACATTGAAGCAAACCAGCGAGCGACGACTTGTTAGCGCTCAGGAAGCCACGACGGATGAGAAGGCGGCGTTCCCTGTCTTTAGCAATACAATTTTTAGATGGACAACGGAAGGCGGTTTTGCGACGAAAGTTTCCGGGTGTGATGGAATTCAACAAAAACCTCAACAGAAAGAAATTATGAACTGGCAAAAATTCTTCACCGCATTCATCGGAGCCTTCATTTTCCTCTTCGTGTTTGGCTTCCTTTGGTACGGCACGCTAATGAGCGGCGCGCATCAAGAAGTGCAGGCGCTTTTTCGGACCAAACCTGATTTTCCATGGCTGATTTTGGGTCATATCGTCATGGCATTCTTTTTCACCATGCTTTGTGTCCGCTTCATTCCCGCCGGCGGCGCAGGCGCCAGCGCAACACTGGGGATTCTAGTGGGATTAGTATATGCAGGGCCGCATGTGATCTCGTTCGCAGTGGAGCCATTGACGACCAAAATCCTTTGTGGCTGGATCGTGGGCGGCGTGATCCAATTCGCGATTGCCGGCGCACTCGTTGGCGCGATTTATAAGCCCAGCCCACCGGCGACTAGTTAGATCCTAACTTCAGACTTAAATTTATGAAGCGATTCATCTTCGCATTCATCGCCGCGTACGTTTTCATATTCTTATGGGGATGGCTGCTTGGCGGCGTTCTTCAAGATGTTTACACGCAAGCACCAAATTTGTGGCGACCGAAAGATGAAACGAAGAGCTTGTTTCACTGGATCATTATCGGCCAGGCACTCATCATTCTTGCGTTCGTAATGATCTATGCGAGCGGTTTCGCCGGCGGCGGCGTGATGGCGGGCATTCGGCTTGGTGTCCTGCTTGAAATTGCAGCGATCGGTATGCGTCTGGTCATTTACGCAGTGCAACCGCTTCCCGGAAAGTTGATCCTTTACGGGAGCGTGAGCGGCCTGATCGAAATGGTAATCGTCGGCGCCATTGTCGGCGCAATCTACAAACCTGCGTCTGTCCGAACGCCTTAGCGGTCGAGATCTGGCAATTGGGCGTTGGACGTTGAGCGTTCGGCGTTGGACGTTTGTCCGATGACCGCACAAGCTCCCGCCGCGCTCGGCTATCGCATGCCAGCGGAATGGGAACCGCACGCGGCCACGTGGCTCTCTTGGCCGCGACGCGAGGGGATCAGTTTTCCCGATTCATTCGACCGGGTCATGCCGGCGTTGCGGGCAATGATCGAAGCGCTGATCGAATCGGAACAGGTCTGTATCAATGTTTGCAATGACGCGCATGAATCCGAGGCCCGGGACGTTCTGCGCGGGTTACCGATGGAACGAATCTCGTTTCATTCTATTCCCACAAACGAACCGTGGTGTCGCGATCACGGACCGGTTTTTCTCACACGCGCTCTCGCCACACCCGTCTCCGGCGGGCAGCCCCTTCAAGTGCAGCCACCCGAGAGGAGCAACGATACTCGCGGAAGGGGCTGGGCGATCCAGCCGGTTCAAGGAACCGGCTGCCCTTCGGGCGCGGAGCGGATCGATCCGAAACTCGCAATTGTTGATTGGGATTACAACGCTTGGGGAAACAAATATCCGCCGTTCGATCTCGATGAAGTTGTGCCGACACGTCTCGCGCAAATCCTCAATGTCCCGGTTTTTTATCCGCGCATGATTTTGGAAGGCGGCGCGATCGATGTGAACGGCGCGGGCGCGCTGCTCGCGACCGAGTCATGTCTGCTCAATCCCAATCGCAATCCGAATTTGCGCCGCGAGGAAATCGAACAGCGGCTCCGGGATTTTCTCGGCGTGCGCGAAATTCTCTGGCTCGGCGACGGCATTGCCGGCGACGACACCGACGGCCACATCGACGATCTCGCGCGTTTTGTCTCAGAACGAACCGTCGTGACTGTCGTTGAAGAAAATCGCGACGACGAAAATTACGCGCCGCTCCAGGAAAATCTCGCGCGTCTGCGCGAGATCAAAATCGCTGGTCGCAACTCCGACAGTCGTCGCGAGCAAGGGATCGACATCATTACGCTGCCGATGCCGAAGAAGATCGTGCGCGAAGGGCTGCGGTTACCGGCGAGCTACGCGAACTTCTACATCGCAAATACTTGCGTGCTTGTGCCCACATTCGCCGATCCTGCCGACGAGGCTGCATTATCCATCCTGCGCGAATGCTTTCCGCAGCGCCGCGTTATCGGGATCGATTGCCGCGAATTAATCTGGGGGCTAGGCACATTTCATTGCCTGACGCAGCAACAACCGGCTGTGTAACAAAGGTGGGAGGGACCTTGGTGTCCCGACTGTCGCGGCGCCAAGGCCACTCCCACATTCTTCACTCCGCCCGCGGCCCGGGTTTGTAACCGCTCTTCAATATTGCGTCGTGAAGATCGGGCGGATGCGTTTTGCGTGCATCGAACGTGACAATCACGCGCTCGTGCACAAGATCAACTCTCACATCGTGCACGCCTTTAATTTTCATGAGCGGCCCGCGCAGCTTTCGCACAGCCTGATGGTGACTCTCGCCTTCCGTGGCGATTTCAATCGTTTCCAGGATCGCGTGATCGGCGCGTTCCGGGAAAAAGGGATCGGCTGGATCAGGATCGCTTGGTCGTGCGGGGTCCATCGTTTCTTATTTTACTTATCTAACGTGCGACAGACGCGCAGCGGTCGCCTGTTGCATGCTGTCATCCTGAACAAAGTGAAGGATCTCACGCTCGACTGTGGATCACACAAGCTTACCTGTGTGATCGAGGATCATCGGTGAGGTCCCTCGCTTGGGCTCGGGATGACTGCAAGCTCGCGAGCGATGGGTTCGAGCACGCGCCAGACGTTTTCGGCAAGAATTTTTTGCCCGGCGGCGTTGGGATGGATGCCATCCGGTAAATTCAATGAGGGATCGCCTGCCACACCTTGCAGCAGGTACGGAATTAGAGCGGTGTTGTTCTTCGTCGCCAGATCACTGAACATTTTGCCAAACGCCGACACATAGTCCTCCGCTCCGTAATTGGGCAACTGCATTCCTGCGATCACAACGCGCACATTCGGGTTTCGCGCTTTCACGTTGTCGATGATCTGCTGAAGATTGTTTTGGATTTGATCGACCGGCAGGCCACGGAAGGCATCGTTGATTCCAAGTTCCAAAATGAAGATATCGATTCTGTGTTTCAAGTGGGGAGGCAACCGTTCCAAGCCGCCTTCGGTGGTGCCGCCGGCTGCGCTCGCGTTGGTCACTTGAAAGTTCAGGCCGGCGGCGTGCAGCTTCTTTGCAAGTAAAGCCGGATAGGCTTCGGTTCGTTGGAGCATGAAGCCGTCCGATAAACTGTCGCCGAAGACGAGAATGGTTTTCATTTCGGCAGCAGAGGCCACTTGCGCGAGCACGGTCGACGAGATGGCCAGGAACGCTACGATAGCGCGCTTCATTGAGAAAACGTCTAACACCCAATCCGCCTCCGCAAGGCTACGGCGCGACAAGCGCCGAACGTCCAACGCTCAATGATTCTGAGTTGAACGTTGAGCGTTGGGCGTTTTCGGTTTAACGATTCAACTCTCAAACTATTCGATCTTACTATGGCAAATTACGCTATCAACGGTTTCGGGCGCATCGGGCGCAATGTCCTTCGCGCCATGTCACAAAAACAAGTCGAGCGCGTTCTCGCGATCAACGATCTCACTGACACGCACACCCTGGCCCATCTCCTCAAATGGGATTCGGTGCATGGCAAATTCGACGGCGAGATCGGTTACGATGAGGAAAACATCATCGTGCGTGGTCACAAAATTAGAATCCTGAAGGAGCGCGATCCAGCGAACTTGCCGTGGAAAAAACTGGAGGTCGATGTGGTGCTGGAATCGACCGGGTTGTTCACCAGCCGCGGGAAGGCCGAGCTGCACCTGAGCAAGGCGGGCGCAAAGCGTGTGCTCATCAGCGCGCCTGCAAAAGATCCGGACGTGACGATTTGCGTCGGCGTCAACGACAACGTCTTCGACCCTGGGAAACACAAAATCGTTTCCAACGCGAGCTGCACGACGAATTGTCTCGCGCCCATGGCCAAGGTCGTGAACGACAAATTCGGCGTCGCGCACGGGTTCATGAGCACGATCCACAGTTATACAAACGACCAGCGCATACTCGATTTTCCGCACAAAGATTTGAGGCGCGCGCGCGCCGCGGCGATCAACATCATTCCTTCCACAACCGGCGCGGCCAAGGCGATCGGCGAAGTGATTCCAGAATTGAAAGGGAAATTGAACGGCGGCGCCTTCCGCGTGCCGACGCCGGATGGATCGGTCACGGATTTCACCGCGGTGCTCGACAAAGACGCGACAGTTGACGCCGTCAATGCTGCGTTCAAGGAAGCTGCATCGGCCCAAAGCTATAAAGGCGTCCTCGAATACAGTGACGAACCGCTTGTGTCCGCGGACATCGTTGGCAATCCGCACTCCTGCATTTTCGACAGCCAGTTGACGCTCATGCTTGGTAACCGCTTTGTGAAAGTCGTGGGCTGGTACGATAACGAGTGGGGCTACAGCAATCGCTGCGTGGAACTAATGGAACTGCTGGGAGAATAGCGGCTCGTAACAATTACCATCACGAGCAGGAGCACGAGTAGACAATGGCGAAACTTTCACTCCGCGATCTCGACGTGCGCGGGAAACGCGTTCTGGTTCGGGTGGACTTCAATGTGCCAACAGAAGTGCGCGGCGGCAAAACTCGCGTTACTGATGACACGCGAATCCGGGAGAGCTTGCCGACGATCAACTACCTGCGCGAGCACGGCGCGAAAACCATTTTAATGTCGCATTTTGGCCGGCCGAAAGGAAAGCCGGTGGAAAAATATTCACTTAGACCGATCGGCGAGTATTTGCACTCGCTCATCCATCAACCGGTCATTTTCAGTCACGACACTATCGGAGAGGTTCCCGCCAAAATTATTGAACACATGGAGAACGGCGACGCTGCTCTGCTGGAGAACGTCCGCTTCCAGCCGGGCGAAGAGGCAAACGATCCGGAGTTTGCCAAAGGACTTGCCGATTTGGGCGATCTTTACGTTAACGACGCGTTTGGCGCCGCGCACCGGGCACATGCATCCACCGTGGGCATCACGAAATTCGTGGAGCAATCGGCGATGGGTTTTTTGATGGAGAAAGAGCTGAAACATTTGCGCGAGGGCCTTGAGAACCCGGCCAGGCCGTTCGTCGTTATTTTAGGCGGAGCCAAGGTCTCCGATAAGATCGGCGTTCTAAAAGCGCTGATGGGAAAGGCGGACGTCATTCTGATCGGTGGCGCCATGGCGAACACCTTCTTAAAAGCGCAGGGAATTCCCGTCGGGGCAAGCCGGGTCGAATCCGACAAGGTCGATCTTGCGCGCGAACTTCTCGATTTGGCGAAGGAACGCGGAGTAAAATTTTTGCTCCCGATCGACGTCGTGGAAGCGGATGAAATCCAAGCCGGCGCGTCCATGCGAAACACGAGCCGCCTCTCGCCGCAGCACGGAATCAGTGATGGATGGCAGGCAGTCGATATCGGCGCGGCGACGATCGCGCTTTACCAGGAGGAAATCGCCAAGGCTGAAACAATTTTGTGGAACGGACCAATGGGTGTCTTCGAAATTCCTGAGTTCGGCGAAGGGACGATCGCAATCGCGGAAGCACTGGCGCAGTCGGGAGCGACGACGATCATCGGCGGCGGCGACTCAGTGACGGCGGTCAAACAGGCCGGGCTTGCCGGCAAAATGACGTTTATTTCCACCGGCGGCGGCGCATCGCTGGAATTACTGGAAGGCAAAGAATTGCCCGGTGTCGCCGCACTAACGGATAAAAATTGATGCGCCAAAAAAATCGTACCCGCGCAGTTTGTCATCCCGAGTGTAACGAGGGATCTCACAAGTTGTGAGAGATTTGCCACGCCCTCGATAAGCCGGGAGGTTCCTCGCTTCGCTCGGAATGACAATTGGATGAGATGAGAAAGAAAATCGTAGCCGCCAATTGGAAAATGAACATGACTCAGGCCGAGGCGGCACGATTCATCGAGTCAATGCTCTTGGATCTGGATGAGATCACCGATGTGGAAGTGGTCATCGTGCCGCCGTTCACAGCAATTGCGAAAGTGATGGAAGCGCTTGGCAGAGCGCAGAACATTAAGGTGGGCGCGCAAAACATGTATTGGGAGAAGAACGGCCCTTTTACCGGCGAGATCAGCGGTCCGCTGTTGCGAGATTTATTTGTGCACTACGTCGTGCTCGGACATAGCGAACGCCGTACTTTGTTTGGCGAGACTGACGAAATCGTCAATCGCAAAGTGCGCGCCGCGCACGAGGCAACACTGCGTCCGATTGTTTGCATCGGAGAAACACTCGAGCAGCGCGACAAGGGGAATGTGGAAAAAATACTGGCAATCCAAATGCGCGGCAGTCTCGCCGGTCTGAGTCCAAAAGAATTGCAGGAAACGGTGATCGCGTACGAGCCGGTCTGGGCGATCGGCACCGGGCGCAATGCCACGCCTGATCAAGCGCAGGAAGCGCACGCTTTTGTGCGCCACATTTTGGGCGAGGTGGCCGACGACGCAACCGCCGAGCGAGTACGCATTCAGTACGGCGGCAGCGTGAAACCAGAGAACGCGCGCGAACTTATGAGCCAGCCGGATATCGACGGCGCACTCGTCGGCGGCGCCAGCCTGGACCCGCGCAGCTTCGTCCAAATCGTCAAGGCCGCGCGTGAAAGATAGGGCGCCGCTCGGTCTAATTGATGAGGCGTGCGTTCTTTATCGTCGGCCCAACTGCAACCGGGAAGTCTGAGCTGGGGGCCGACGTTGCGCGCGAGGTAAACGCGGAAATTATCAGCGCGGACGCGTTTCAAATTTATTGCGGCCTCGATCTGCTGACGGCAAAGCCGGATGCTTCAACGCTTGCGAACGCGCCGCATCACCTGATCGGCACGATGCCGCTCTACGAAGAGGTGAATGCGGAAAAATATCGCCGCGCCGCGACACACGCCATTAATGAAATTAATTCACGCGGCAGACTCGCGATCATTCTTGGAGGAAGCGGACTTTATATCAAGGCGCTCACCCACGGGCTGGCGCCTCTGCCCGGGGCTGATCCAAAGCTGCGCGAAAAATTGAACGCGATGAGCTTGGACGAATTGCGCTTGCAATTGCTGAAACGCGATCCGGAAGCGGCGCGGAAGATCGACACAAAAAATCGCCGTCGCCTCGTGCGCGCTCTTGAAATTTGTTTACTCACTGGGAAACCTGCCTCGGAAGTTGTAGTCCCGAGACGTCGGGATGACCCCGGCCTGCCGGGATCGCCGATCCCGGCTACAGGTGTGTTTGTTTTTCGCGGCCGCGAGGAGCTTTATGCCCGAATCAATCAGCGGGTGGAAGCAATGTTCGAACATGGGGTGATCGAAGAAGTGCGCGCCGCCGGGGCAACGAGCGCGACTGCGTCGCAGATGATCGGTTTGCGTGAGATTCGCGAACTGCTCGAAGGAAGGATGTCGCTCTTGCAATGTATCGCTCAGATTCAGCAAGCGACCCGCCGTTACGCCAAAAGACAGTTGACCTGGTTTCGGCGGCAAACTAGTTTTTTACCGCTGAACTTGTCGCTTCTTAGTCACAACGAAGCCGTGAAATGGATCCTGCTCCGGATGCTTTCGGAGGTTCGCACAAGGGATGATTGAAACGCGTCCGCAAAAAACACAAGAGCGCGCGCTCCTGATTGGCCTGGAAAAGAAAGGCGTCTCGAAGTGGGACTTGCACGATTCCCTCGAAGAATTGCGCGAGCTCGCGAACTCCGCGGGCGCCGAGGTTGTCGATACCGTGACGCAGAAATTGCAGAAGCCGACCGCTCCATACTACATCGGTCGCGGCAAAGCGGAGTCCATTAAAGAATCATGTCAGAATCAACGGGTGACCTCCGTCATTTTTAATGATGAACTTTCGCCCGCGCAGGGGCGCAACCTGGAAAATTTATTCGCGCGCAAGGTTCTGGATCGAACACAATTGATTCTGGATATTTTCGCGCAGCGCGCCCGTAGCCGGGAGGGCCGATTGCAAATCGAGCTGGCGCAATTGCAGTACCTTTTGCCGCGTCTCACCCGAATGTGGCATCACTTGTCGCGCCAGACGGGCGGGATCGGGACGCGCGGGCCGGGGGAAACGCAATTGGAAGTTGATCGCCGCCGCGTGCAGGAACGGATCGCGCGGCTCGAACGCGAGCTGGAAGCCGTGCGCAAAACGCGCGCGATACAGCGCGAAAGTCGCAAAAGACATCAATGGCCCGTCGCCGCTGTGGTGGGCTACACAAACGCTGGCAAATCGACGCTGTTGAATCTGCTTACCGGCGCCGATGTTGTGACCGAGAACAAACTCTTTGCGACGCTCGATCCCACCACGCGCAGCTTTGTTTTGCCTAATAAACAGCGGGTGCTGCTTACCGACACGGTCGGTTTCTTACGAAAACTTCCCCATACACTGATCGAATCGTTCAAGGCGACGCTCGAGGAGGTCAGCGAAGCCGATCTGCTCATTCACATTGTCGATCTTAGCCATCCGCGCGTGGACGAGCAGATGGAAGCGGTCGATGGCGTGATCAAAGAGCTGGACGCTTTCGGCAAGCAGACTCTGATCGTTTTCAACAAGATCGATAATTTGCCGAATCGCGAACTAGCTGAGTCTTACACGAAACGTTTTCCCGGCAGCGTCGCAATCTCCGCGCGCACGGGAGAAGGAGTTAACAAGCTTGTGCGGGCTTTGGAAGAAGCGCTGAGTTCCTGGCGGCTGCGCTCGCGTTTTCGAGTTCCATCGAATGAATCTGCCCTGATTGCCGAGATTCATCGAGTCGGTCACGTGTTGGAGCTGCGCTATGAAGGCAGCGACGCCGTGATCGTCGCCCATGTTCCACCGCATTTGGAACAGAAATTGGCTGATTACGCAGTGCGGGATTGAGTAACTAAATCTCCGACAGAGGATTCGACCTGGGCTGCGATCTGCGACCAGCCGGTCCGATCATTGGCTGTTGATGCAAACTGGAGCGCATCTCCGAGAACCAACTTGATCGCCACTGGTTGCGGTAGCCTTCGATGTGGCGGAAGAGCTTCAAAGGTTCCAACGAGACCGCAAGGAACAACGGGCACATTCGTTTGCGCGACGAGCATCCCGAGTCCGTGCTTGAACGGCATCATCGAGCCTGTGCGACTGCGGCCGCCTTCCGGGAAGATGATGAAGATGGCTTTTTCTTCCTGTAATTTCCGGCGCAAATCGGCCAGGGCGTGCGGTCCGCAATTTTTTCGCCACATTGGTAGCGCGTTGAGCATGATTGCCGAGAACGTGCTGGTCACATTGCTTTGAAAGAAGACGTCCCCCGCCGCGATGGGGAAAGCGCGTTCACGATGGCGGGGAGTTAGGGCGGCTCCAAGAATCAGCGCGTCAAGATGACTGCAATGATTCGCGGCGAGCACGAACGGCCCGTGCGCCGGCAGCTTGTCGCGGCCGATAATCGTGAGTCGATGTGCGATCGCGAAATAACTTCGCAGCATCGAAAAGCAAACGTGATGCGCGAGGCTTTCGAGAAGTCCGCTTTCGCGCCGCACGCTGCGAAACCGCTCGCTGGGCGTCAGACCCGTGTCGCGGGCAGGCTCAAGTTTCCAGGGCTCCATTAGATTTCCCATCCACTAAAAATTCGCTGCGGTTGCCCCGCGGCGAAGCCGACAAAATAATTGACGTAATGAAACATGGCGGGCGCGACAAGAATCAGACTATCGAACCGGTCGAGAATGCCGCCGTGCCCGGGAATGAGTTTTGCCGTGTCCTTCAGACCGAGATCACGCTTAATGGAGGAAAGCATCAGATCACCGAATTGCCCAACCACGCTGACGATGACGCCGAGGCCCAGCAAGCGGACAGGCGTGTCGAGCGCCGTGCCGAACCAGACAAAATGCGCGCCGAGCGCAAAGAGTGGCGTAGTCAGCACGATTGCGCCGAGCGCGCCGGCGACTGTTTTGTTCGGGCTGGTGTTGGGGACAAATTTTCGATGACCAAATAAATAGCCACAGATGTAAGCAAAGATGTCATTGAGCTCCACGGCGAAGATGATCAGCAAAAGGATCGGCCGATAATTCCAATCGTTCGCCATGTAGCCGAGATTACCGAGCGCGCTTCCGAAGAGAGCGAACCCGAGCACACCCAGACCGACGCGCTGGATGTAGCCCTTCGGTTGATCCGGAATCAAGCCACCTGTGGCAATCAACGCGACGGTCAGGGGAAACAATGCAACAAAGAGTCGATACCAATTATCCAGCGCGGCGAAAGTGATGAAGAGAATCCCGATGACCACGATGAGACTGATGGTTCGTTCCCGAAACAAGCCGGTAATGCGGGCATACTCGCGATAACAAAGAAAACTCAGGGTGGCCACGCCCAGGATCGTCCAGAAAGCGCCTGCGAGAATGGGAATGAGGATGAACAGAGCCAGCCAAATCCAGGACCGATAACGATCTCAGAGTTCCTTTCTCTTATCGCTGGTGCTGTTAGCTGCCCGGGTCACAACGAAAATCAGAAGCGGTGCTAACAGGAGAAGAATGAGAGCCGTCAGCGTCAGAACAACGGTCACGCGATCGTCAAAGGCGTGACGGAACCCAAAGAGTCGTTCGCGTGTAACTTGGCTCATTTCAGCGCACGCCCGATTCGGCTAACTCGGCGAATAACGGTGAATGCGCAGCCAGCAATGATGATTACAAGCCCAAAACTCATCAGACCGATCTGTGAATCGTTAAACGAAATGATCTGCCAGGAACGCGGAGTCACTGCGGAATACAAACAGATTAGCGTGATGATCAGCATCCGATGTTGTTTTGCCATCGGTCCGCAAAACTCGTTCTGCGCGCCGGCGATTTTTCCCGCTGCGCGGATGTAAGCAGTGAAGATTGCCAAGATTGTCGCGATGTAGCCAAGCGCAATGTTTCCGCCCCACGCGAACCCTGCGCCGATGAATACCGCCGCGTCGGAAACGCGGTCGGGAATTTCGTTGTAAAGTTCGCCCACTTTTGAGGCGCGACCGGACGCGAGCGCAACCATCCCGTCGAGCATGTTTGCCGTCAGCCGCAATTGCGCGCCAAGTGCCGCGATGATCCACAGGATTCGATAGTCGGCAATTGAAGTCACGCCCAGGGCAATGCCTGCGACAATGCAGGCGCACATGCCAGCAATCGAAATTGCGTTCGGCGAAACGTTTCGCGCGGCGAGCCAAGTCGTCGCTGCCTGTGCCCATTTTCGATTGCGGGTGGCGATCGGGCGACGATCCATTGCTTGCGTAGCAGGCTCCCGCATAATTCGTTGCTTTAAATCCATAGCCATTGACCGGTCATGCCGACCAGAGCGAGGGACCGCACAATCGAAGATTTGAATACACAAGTTTCATTGAGTAATCGATCATCGATTGTGAGGTCCTTCACTTCGTTCAGGATGACAACGCAAGGAATGTTGATAGGAACAAGCGTATGACTGCGCGGGAACGGGTGAAGCA
>Ga0209056_10002780_pt1 | contig 18769 bp, 15 predicted proteins | sample GraSoiAngelo_114_FD_185876 | JGI IMG/M metagenome (GOLD analysis project Ga0209056, IMG submission 185876) | Grasslands soil microbial communities from the Angelo Coastal Reserve, California, USA - 14_0903_13_40cm (SPAdes) (version 2) | ecosystem: Environmental > Terrestrial > Soil > Grasslands...
CGATCTCGTCTCGCTTCCGGCGATCGCCCGCGCCTCGCCGGGCGCGCGCTTCGTCGTGCCGAGCCCGCTTGTCGACGCGGTGGCCGCCGTGGGCGTGCCGCGCGAGCGCCTCCTCGGGGCTCAGCCCGACGAACGCATACGGCTCGACGGCGTCACGCTGCATCCGGTCCCGGCGCGCCACGGCGTCGGGATGTCCGACGCCTACACGTTCGGACGTGAGCTTTCGGGTGGCCTGTACCGCTATTTGGGTTACGTCCTCGACGACGGCGTCGCGCGCGTGTATCACGCCGGCGACACGATCGTGTACGGCGGGCAGGTCGAGCGCCTGCGCGCCCTCCGCGTCGATCTCGCGCTACTACCGATCAACGGCCGGGATCACTTTCGCGAGGCGGCGGGCATCGTCGGGAACATGGACCATCGCGAGGCCGCCCGGCTCGCCGCCGACGCCGGCGTCGATGTCCTTGTCCCGATGCACTACGACACGTTTCTCCAGAATCTCGGCTTCCCCGCGCACCTCGTGGACGTCGTGCGCCGCGAGCACCCGTCGCTCACGGTGCTCGTGCCAACGCGCGATCGCCCGATCCTCTACGCGAGGACGCGCGATGGCCGGTAGCGCGACGAGGCGCTTCCTCGCGTCGCGTGGTCTGCCGGAGCGCGACCTCGGAGAGCTGCCGGAGTCGGCAAAGCGCTTCCCCGATGGAGCGCACTACCGCGTGGAGATCCCGAGCACCGAGGGCCCGCGTGCCTTCGAGGCGGTGCTCGACGAGGCCGAGCGCCGGTCCGTGCCCGTGGTGCGCATCTCACAAGGAAGCGGCGTCTTCATGCACACCGACGAGGAGCTCGACGGCATGGCGCGACTCGGCGCCGCGAATGGCGTCGAGGTCAGTCTCTTCGCCCGTCCGAACGCCGGCTGGGACAGCTCAGCGATGGCGCGAGCGCCGGTCGGCCCGCTCGTCGCCCCGACCGCGCGGGGGACCGAGCAGCTCGTCGCGGTCCTGGAGGATGCGCGTCGCGCCGCGGCGCACGGCATCCGGAGCGTGCTCATCCAGGACATCGGTGTCCTCTCCGTCTTCGCGGCGATGCGGCGCACGGGGGAGCTTCCCGCGGACATGCAGGCGAAGGTCTCGGTCATGCTGCCGGTCGCGAATCCCGCTTCCGCGCGCGTCATCGTCGAGCTTGGCGCGAACACGATCAACCTGCCGACGGATCTCACGCTCGCGCAGGTCGGCGCGATCCGCGCCGCGGTCGACGTGCCGCTCGACGTCTATGTTGAATGTCCGGATAACCTCGGCGGCTTCGTCCGCTTCCACGAGATCGCGGACCTCATCCGCGTTGCGGCGCCGGTGTATCTGAAGTTCGGACTCCGCGGCACGACGGATCCGTATCCCGCGGGCTTGCACATGGAGCCGCAGCTCGTCGCGCTGGCGCGCGAGCGGGTCAGGCGCGCACGGCTTGCCCTCGATCTGCTCGAGCGCGAGGCCAGCGGCGAATTCGAGACATCCCGCGCTGGTGCCGCGGGGCTCGCTCTCCCGGCCAAAGCACTCGCCTCAGTAACTCCCGGAGGGTAGAGTCGGCTGAATGCCGAGGACTCGAATCAGCAACGCGACCAACGTGCGCCAGGCGCCGGTGATCCCGGAGGAGGACCGCTGGGCCTACACGCCCGAGGCTCTAGCTTCCTTGCGACGGGCGCTGGCCGATCTGAAGGCCGGGCGGGTGTACGACCTTACCGAGGAAGATTTGTTCGCTGGCCGCGTGCTGCGACGGCGAGCGCGCGTCGATCGCCAGCGACGCCGGATCCAATAGCGCTACCGCTGTTTGCGGCACTACGCGCTACGCGCGCGCGCCGTTCTTCGGTAGGGTCACGACGAATCGCGCGCCGCCGTCCGCCGGCGCCTCGACGGCGATCCGTCCTCCGTGCTGCAGCACGATCTCTCGCGCGACGTGCAGCCCCAGCCCGACACCCGGCGTCTTCGCGTCGCCGCGGTCGAAGGGCTCAAAGATGCGCTCTCGCTGTTCCGCCGGAACTCCTGGGCCGTGGTCTCTCACGACGAAGCTGACGACCTCAGAGTCCGCCATCACCTCGACCTCGATCGGTCCGTCGCGTCCGGCGTACTTGACCGCGTTGTCGAGAAGATTCGTCAGCACCTCGTCGATACGCACCGCGTCCAGGTTGGCGCGCGTGGCCGCTGACGGCTGCGGCGTGTTCACGACGATCACATGTCCGAATGTCTGAGCGAACTCGGCCGTCGTGGTCCGCACCATCTCGACAAGGTCGATCTCGCCGCACTCGAGATCGAGCCTTCCGGAGCTGATGCGCGAGACATCCAGGAGCCGGTCGAGCAGGACCCGAAGGCGGTCGGTCGCCTGACGTACGAGAGCGACGTCGCGCCGGACGGCCTCGAGATCGATCTCCGGATGACCCAACCGGCGCTCGGCGAGCTGCAGCCGCGCGAAGACCGTCGCGAGGGGCGTGCGGAGCTCGTGCGCGGCGATCGAGATGAACTCGTCGCGGAGCCGCATCGCCTTCTTGATCATCTCTTGCTGCGCGCTGATATCACGCGCGACCGCCGATGCGCCGACGATCTGGCCCCGCTCGTCGCGGACGGGGGAGATGGTGACCGAAACGGTGATCCGCTTCCCATCCTTGTGCACGCGAACGGTCTGGTAATGGTCGATGCGCTCGCCCCTGCGCAGGCGCTCGAAGATGGGCGGTAGCTCGTCGGAGTGGTCGGGTGGTACGAGGATCGAGATCGGGCGTCCGATCACTTCCTCGGCGCGGTAGCCGTAGATCCGCTCGGCACCGGGGTTCCAGCTGGTGATCGTGCCGTCGAGGGTCTTGCCAATGATCGCGTCGTCCGACGATTCGACGATCGCCGCCAGGTGTTCCGGCGACCAGGGCGGCAGCGCGCGCACTGCCTCGCGCGCTTCTACCTGCATACGGGCGCAAGGTAGCAAGACCGGTGCCTCGGGCGACGAGGCGGCTCGCCGCCCGAGCGGCGTGGACAAAGGCGCAGACCTAATTCAACGGTAGGCCGGATTGCTGTAAGCCGAACCCCGGATCACGCTGGGGTTTGCTCGCGCAACGTTGGAAGGAGCCCTCAGGGTTCGGCTGGGCTACCGCGGCTAGTTATTCTCTCCTTGGTCGTTTCCGTCGCGAACGATGTGGAACGCCGTACGGTTTGCATCTACCCCTGGCGCCGGATTCTCTGGTCGCGTGAAGTCCTCGTAGCGCATCGACGCCGCGATACCTTCGTAAATGCAGTCGGGCGACCCAAAGAGATGGCAGCTCACGGTGAGCACGCCGAACTCGCCATTCGAATACTTCACCCGCAGCTTTGCCACCCCGGGGCGAATGTCCTCCTTGCGGCCGATCGCGTCGCAGCTAAGGACTGGCGGAAAAACGCCCGGCGCCGGCGTCCAGCTGAGCAGTTCCTTGACCGTGAAGGTGCCACTACCGGTGAAGCATCCGCTCGTCGACGTTCCCGGCGTGATCGACCAGGTGCCGCCGCCGGTCACATCGTCCGTACACCGATTCCTCACGTTCGGGAAAGTTCCGGAACCAGCGATCGTGATCTTCGATCCATCCTGAGCGAACGCCGATGCGTGCCCGCCCGGCGAAACGCAGGGCGTAAGTATGTTGACAATGTCCCAGCGGACTTTTCCGCCACCCTCATCGGCCAGAGCTTGAGCAGGGGCACCGAGGGCTCCTGCAACGCCGACAAATGCCGCCACCTTAAGAGCCCGCCTTCGAGTGATTTTTTTCTCTGTCACGTGATCCTCCCCGCGAATTGCGACAAAGTAGGACGGTGTAGTTCGCAGCCTCCTTTCCGCAGCCGAAAGTAGCCCTTTCGAGTACCTCACGAGCCGTTGGACGAGCGCGTCTTACTCCCGTCGAATCGAGAAGTCAATCGCGCGGAGACTTCTGACTAGACCCCACAACCGCCGCACGCCGCCTGGTTTTGGCAGCGGTGCTTTAAACGGATCGTTGACCATCACGCGCTAATTGCAATCTTGCGCAATGGGAGTAGCGTTCCCGCGGTTTCGGCGGCGGGGAGAACGAATGGGGAGAAGAAGATGAGACGCGTGATAGCCGCGTTGGTGGTCGCTGCCGCCATCGTGGTACTCGCACCAACACAGGCATTGGCGGCGGGACAGGTTGTCGCCAACGGCGGCGGGAACGGCACATTCGACATGGCGACCGCGGGATCGCATTTCGGGTTTGCTGTGGTTTTTGGCACGACGGTGACGGGACACTTCGAATGCAACATGGCCGGCAACGCCGCCTTCGACGGGCTCCATCTCATGGCCGTCGAGGGGCCGGTGACCGCAGGCGTGGCGAACGCAGCGGCGGGAACGGCGACGTTCAGCGGCGCTGGGACGCTCCACATGGACGCTCAAAAGATGGACGTGACCTTCTACGTCGTCGTCCGCGAGGGTGGTCCGGGTGCGGGAAAGCTTCAACTAACGGTGACGACTCGGGGTGGCGCGCCGGTCGCAGCGTTCCCGCCCGAGACGGTGATGACCGGCCAAATCAGGGTTCACTAGCGAGTACCGCTAAGGGAGGAAATCATTGATGAAGCGCTTGTCGTGGCGGGTGCGGTCGCGCGAGCATCCAACGGAGACGAGGTGCGCGTCTTTGGGGACCGAGGACAGCGAACACGGAGAGACGCTCTTCGTGTCTCGGAGCCACTCCGGCGGATAGTCTGGCGTGTTCCACGCGCGTCATTAGACGCGGCCATCGTGGGGACGTCGCGTTGGCGTCCCCACGATGGCGTTCGCTGAACGCGGCCGCGACGGCGACGTCCGCGACAGGCGCAACGTTCCAGCACGCGCTCTCATCCCGCTAGACGTGCCGGCGCTTGCAGACCTCCGCCAGAAGCGGCTACACGATTGCCGGCTCACACCCGACCGCGCGCTCCAGACGCTCGAGGAGGCCGAGACCTTCCTCGTCGATCGCGGGATGCTCACGCTCACGCAAGACTCCGCGCTGCCAAGCCTCTTCGCCGCGAGCCACGAGGAGCCGTACAAGAAGGGATCGCCTGGCTTCGGCTCCTGGCCCAAGACTAAGTACGTCTGGGCGTTCCAGCTCACCGAGCGTCCGGGTGTGCTCTCGCTCAAGGTTCATCGTGGCAAGCAGCTCCTCTGCCACCAGGCCGCGATCCGCGCGATCGACCCGCTCGCGCGCGCCGCGCTCGCCGAAGCCGAGGCCGCGGCGGACGATCGTGCGCGTCTCGTGCGGCATCTCAAATCCGCTGGGCCGTCGCAGATCGACGACGTGAAGGCCGAGCTAGGGCTCGAGGCGCCGGCGCTGCGGAAGATCCGCGAACAGCTCGAGTCCGTCGCCGCAGTCGTCTCGCGCGACATCGAGGTTGCCGACGGCAAGGGCGGCCACAAACACACCAGCGAGCTCCGCCGCTGGGATCAGGCGTGGAACAAGCCGTGGCGCGCGACCGAGGAGGCGGCGCTCGCCGAGCTCGCGCTCATCGGGGTGCGTGCCGCGGTGCTCGCGCATCAGGACGAAGTGGGGAAGTGGTTCAGTTGGCCGATCGAGTGGCCCATCATCGCTGATCTCATCACCGCCCGACGATTGATTCGCCCCGGCGCCGGCTGGCTCGCCGCGGCGTAGCATCGCCGCGGACAAAAAGGGGGAGCGCATGAGACGTCTCGTTCTAACGACCCTGCTCAGTGGCGGACTCACAGTCGCGTCCACCGCGATCGCGTTGGCCGACCCGCCCGGTACCAACTTCCCCGAGCAGCCTGGAACACACGTCGCGAACGCCTGCGCCAGCGTGCTCGCGAACCCGGGCAGCGGCACCGGCGGCGCCGCCGGTCAGAACGCCTCGCCGACCGCGCTCGCGATCACCGGCGCGATCGTCGTCGACGCCTGCTTCGGCGGCCCGTAGTCGCGAGTTAGCGAGGGCGCCGGCGTCGCGCCGGCGCCCCAATCCGCGAACACCGTCCGGCGCTTGGGGCCGGAGGTAGGCTGAAGCTCGCGTGAGGAAGGTTCCGCTGCGACAGCGGGTGGCCGCTGCTTCGGTGGTCGCGCTCGTCCTGTTGATCGCCGCGACCGCGGTGCTGACCGGGCAGGAAACCCGCGTGGCCGAGCAGCCACAGCCCGACGCGTCCTTCAACGCGACCCTCGCGGATGGATTCGGCGTCTCACCGATGTCGGCCTTCACGCTCGAGTCGAGCAGCGCGCTCGATCTCGCGACCGTGCGCGCCGCGCTAAGCGCGAAGCCGCAGGTCGCCTTCGATGTCGCCGGGGACGGACGCCGTTTCACCGTGACCCCCGCGCAACCCCTGCGCCCGGACGAGTCCTACGTCTTCACGTTCGCGCTTCGCGGACACGCGTCGGCGTGGACGTTCCATACCCAGCCGCCCCTTCGCATCCTCGGGACCATGCCAACCGACGGCGAGGCCAACGTCCCCGTCACTTCGGCTGTCGAGGTGATGCTGAGTCACCAGGACGTCGGCGACGCGCAGCCGTACTGGACCATCACCCCGGCCGTGCCCGGACGCTTCGAGGTGCACGAGACCGCACTCGTCTTCGTCCCTGGCCAGCTCCTCCCTGGTACGACGTATCGGGTGACACTGCGCAGCGGCCTCGGCGTCCGGGGTGGCGGCCCGGCGCTCGCGAGCGACGTCACCTTCGCGTTCACGACCGCGGGCCGGAGTGGCGGCGGAGAGGCGTTCGTGCCGAGCGGTCCGTACGAGTTCTCCACCACGGATCCGCCGCTTCTCTCAGTGTCGGGTCCGGTCGATGGCCATTCGTTCGCGGTGAGCGTCTACCGCTACGCCGATGCGCAGCGGTACATGACCGCGCTCGGCCAGCCGCCGACGGACGGTGTGGCCGCGGGAGTTCCGAAGGTCGCGAGCTTCACCGCACAGACGCGCTCGATCGACCCCGGGCGCTACATCCTCTTCCCTGAGGCGCTCGCTCCCGGCTACTACGCCGCGACGGTGACCGATCCTGGATCCGCTCCGAAGGTCGTCCGATTCCAGGTCACGGACATCTCCTTTTACGTTTCTGTGACGCAGACGCAAACGCTCGTGTGGCTCAATGATCTCGCGAAGGGCGGCCCGCTCCGCGACGCGAAGCTACGCGTCGGCGCGAGCGACGTCGTGACCGGGCCGGATGGGCTCGCGGTATTTCCAACGCAGACTATCGGGAAGGTCCACGGACTTCAGACCCTGGCTCGCGCTCCTGACGGGCGCGAGGCCGTGATCAACGTCAGCGTGGAAGAGAGGGACGCGACCCTCCCGAAGATCCGGCCCGAGCTCTACTGGCGGTACCTGTATCTCGATCGGCCCGTCTACCGCTCCGGGGACACGATCGGATTCTGGGGCGTGATGCTCCCGCGCGAGAAGACGGTGGAACCCGTCCAGCGCATCACGCTGACGTTCGGGAGCGAGGGCGGCGAGGAGGCTTCGCGCACCACGTTTACGGTGACGGAAGGTCTCTTCAGCGGCACGCTCAAGATGCCTTCGGCGCAAGCGGGGCCGTATCTTCTTCGCGGTCTCGTCGGGGACACACCCGTCCTGAGCCGCACTGTAAAGCTTGAAGAGGAAGAGCCCGCCTCCTACGTGCTCGACCTCACCGCGGACCGTCGCGCCGCGATCGCCGGCGATAGCGTTGAGTTCACGGCGCGAGCACGGTACCCCGAAGGCACTCCCATCGCCGGCCTTCCGATCACGTTCACGCGACCCGATCCGTACGATCCCACGCGGAAGCTCGACGAGATCGTCGCGACGACGAATGCGAAAGGCGAGGCGTCCCAGGTCTTCAGGACTGGCGGCCCGCCGCGGATGACGGTGCGCGCGAGCACGGAGCTGCCGCATGCCGGCATCACCGTCGCGGAGCGCAGCGTCGAGCTCATCGAGAGCGGCGTCTACGCGACCGCGTCGACTTCGCTGAGCGCGAACCGTGGCGAGCTGAAGCTCCAGTTGCGCCAGGTTTCGCTCGATCGGATGAACCAGGGTCTGTCGTGCTGCGCTCCGGAGATGTTCCTCGGGCCAGCCGCGGCCGGTCGCACGGTCACCGGCACGCTGACGCGCCAGGAGTGGACGAAGACCGAGAACGGCGAGAGCTACGACCTGCTGACTCGCAAGATCGAAAAGCAGTACCGATACGACGAGAAGACGACAACGGTCGCGAGCTTCACACTCACTTCGAATCCTGCAGGTGAGGCGACCTACGGATTCGCCGTGGATCCCGACCGTTTCTACCGGATCAGCTTCGTCGTGAACGATGGGCAGGGCCGGGAGTATCGCGGGCAGCAGACGCTCGCCGGCACCGGATACGCAAACGCCTACGACACGACCGGAAGGCTTGAGGCCGGCGCCAAGACGAGCTGGAAGATCGGCGAGATGGTCGAGCTGACCTACCAACGCGGCGGTCAAGCGACGGCGTCGCGCGCGAACGGCTTCCTCTTCTATACCGCGCGACTCGGGCTCGCCCGCTACCAGGTCCAGTCCGACCCCGTCTATCGGTTCAGCTTCCGCGACCAGGACATCCCCAACACCAACGTGCGTGGGGTGTATTTCGACGGCCGTGCGTACTTTCCGGCGTATTCGTATCTCGACTACTCCGGTGGCGCGCTTCCCGGTCGAATCGGCTACGACCCGCGCGAGCGCGCCCTGATGGTGAAGGTCTCGCCCGACAAGGCCGAGTACCACGCCGGAGAGTCGGCAGTGCTCGCCATCGAGGTGACCGACGGCTCCGGCCGCCCGGCTCAGGCGATCGTCAGCGTGAACGTGGTCGACGACGCGGTGTATGCGCTCGCCGCCGAGTCGGTGAACCTCGTCGGCGGTCTCTACACGGATACCGTCCCGGCCGACGAGCTCGGCACGTACAGCTCGAACCTCGCGGTGTCGAGCTTCGGCGCGGGCTGCGGCGTCGGCGGCGGCGGGCGTGACGCCGTTCGGCCGCGGCAGATATTCCAGGACGCGACCACCTTGAAGACCGTGACGACGGACTCCTCCGGGAAGGCGACGCTCTCGATCTCGCTCCCCGGGAGCTCGACCACCTGGCGCCTCACGTACCACGCGATCGACGCGAAGCTCGAAGCGGCGAGCGGAACGCTGCAGCTTGCGACGAAGCGCACGTTCGCCGCGCAGGTCTTCGCGGCGGACTCCTACCGGAGCGGCGACGCGCCGGCCATCGTCGCGCGCGCGCAGGGTGAGAAGCTCAAGGACGGCGATGCGGTCACGCTCGACGCGCAGATCACCGGGCCGGTGCCGTTCTCGGTCCGGACCTCGGCCCGCGCGTTCGAGGCGAAGGCGCTCGCCGCGCCCGTGCTGGTGCCCGGCGTGTACACCGTGACGCTCTCCGCCGAGGGGCCGGGCGGGCTCAAGGACGTCGTCCGCCGGACGTTCCGCGTCGAGGCTCCGGTGGCGATCGAAGAGCGCGGCCGCCGCGAGGGTTTCGCGGTCACCCGCGAGTACGTCTGGGAGGGCGACCTCCTTAAGATCACGTTGCGGCCGTCGCTTCCAGCCTCTGCGCCGGGAGGGTATGAGGTGATCGACGTGCTTCCTGCGGGCCTCCGTCCTCTGATCGTGGCGAGCTTCGGGGCCGCAGGCCGTAGCGACACGAAGAACGTTCCGGTGCGGGTCGAGGGCCAGCGCGTGGTCTTCAGCGCGTCGCCCGGTATGGAGCCGATCACGTACTACGCGCGCAAGCTCAACGCGGGCATCTTCACCGCGGATCCGGTGACCATCCGTCCAAGCGGCAGCGCGAGCGTCATCGCCTTGTCGGCGCCGAAGGACATCCGCGTTCCCTGAAGCTCGCCCGACCGGGGCCTCGCTGGCTCGCCGATTCTTAGCATCGGGTCGGCGAATAGAAAGGGGGAGCGCATGAGACGTCTCGTTCTAACGACCCTGCTCAGTGGCGGACTCACTATCGCATTCACCGGCATCGCGTTGGCCGACCCGCCTGGCACCAACTTCCCTGAGCAGCCCGGCACACATGTCGCGAATGCCTGCGCCAGCGTGCTCGCGAACCCGGGCAGCGGCACCGGCGGCGCCGCCGGTCAGAACGCCTCGCCGACCGCGCTCGCGATCACCGGCGCGATCGTCGTCGACGCGTGCTTCGGCGGCCCGTAGTCGCGCGCTAGCGAGGGCGCCGGCAGCTCAACCGGCGCCCTCGTGTGATCTAGAGGTTGTGTATCCGTGCGGGTCGGTCTTCGCGGCGCATCTTGCTCTTGCCCCTCCGCTTCGTTGGCGCGCCTGCGCCTAGCGGAAGCGTGTCGAAGAGTTGCGGGACGGTCCGCGCCTTGGTGGCGGCCTCGAAGCCGGACGCGAGCTTGATCAGGGTCGGCTCGCTGTACGCGGTGCCCATGAAGCTGATGCCGACGGGCAGTCCGAACGTCGTGCCCATCGGCACGTTGATGATCGGGTAGCCGGCGATCGCCGCGGGCGACGAGCTCGCGCCAAGGAAGTGGTCGCCGTCGATGAGGTCGGTCGTCCAGGGTGGGGCGCCGGTCTCGGCGACGAGCGCGTCGAGGTTGAACTTCTGCAGGACGGCGTCGATGCCCTGGGCCCCGCCGAGCTGCCGCTCGTGTGCAAGCGACGAGGCATACAGCTCGGGAGTGATCTGCAGGCCGAAGAGGCTCCGCGCCTCGGCGAGGTCGAAGATTTCTTGCTGGAAGAACTCGAGCTCCACCGACGCGTGCGCGCTGTTGAACGCGATGAGCCCGGCGAGGGTCCGCGGGTACCCCTCGCGGTCTAGTGCGATGTTGCTGCGCGTCGCGAGGTAGGCGTTCAGATCGTCCTTGAATTCCCAGATGAGCACGACGAACTCGTCGAAGCCGCCGTTGATCTCGTCGATCGTGGGGATGTCCGCCGGATCGACGAGGATCGCGCCCGCACCGCGCATGGCGTCGAGGGCCTCCTCGAACGCGGCGTCGAGCTTCTCGCTGTAGCCTGAGACACCCGCGCGTGCCACGCCGATGCGCGCGCCGCGCAGACCGTCCGTGTTGAGGAACTGCGCGTAGTCGGTGAAGACCTTGTTGCGGTTGCCGGTCGTCGCGGCGTCGCGCGGATCGGTGGTCTTGCTCGCGATCGCGCCGAGCACCGCGGCAGCGTCGGCGACGGTGCGTGTGTGCGGGCCGACCGTGTCCTGCGAATGCGAGATCGGGATGACGCCCGCGCGCGAGACCAGGCCGACCGTCGGCTTGATGCCCACGACGCCGTTGGCGTTCGCGGGGCACACGATGGAGCCGTCGGTCTCCGTGCCGATGGACACTGCCGTGAGGTTCGCGGACGGCGCCGCGCCCGACCCCGAGCTCGAACCACAAGGGTTGCGATCGAGCGCGTACGGGTTGTTGCACTGACCACCGCGGCCGCACCAGCCGCTCGATGAGTGGAGCGAGCGGAAATTCGCCCATTCGCTCAGGTTCGTCTTCCCGAGGATGACCGCGCCCGCGGCGCGAAGCTTCGCCGCGACGGTCGAGTCCTGCGACGGCGCGGTGCCGACGAGCGCGATCGACCCTGCCGCCGTCTGCATCTTGTCGTGCGTGTCGACGTTGTCTTTGAGGAGCACCGGGATGCCGTGGAGCGGGCCGCGCACGTGACCGGCCCTGCGCTCCTCGTCGAGCGCCTTGGCGAGGGCCTCCGCGTCGGGATTGAGTTCGATGATCGAGTTGAGGCCGGGATCGATGACGGTGATGCGCGCCTGGTATTTCTGGACGAGCGCCTGCGCGGTGAGACCCCCGCTCGCCATCTGCGTTTGCAGCTGCGCGACGGTGACCTCTTCGAGCTCCGGCGCGGGCGCCGCGGTCGCGGGAGCGGCACGGGCGTTCGCGACGAGCGCGGTCATGGCCGGTGCGGCCGCTGCGGCGGCGACGCTCTTGCGAAGAAGATCGCGACGCGTGAGACCGTCGGGTGCGCCTGGATGGGCCAAGGCTTTCTCCCCCTTTAGCCCCGCCCTGCCCACCGAGCGCGCGGAAGATTACTCCAGTTGTGGCTACAGTCGCTTGTGTGTTTGGTCCCGTGATCCGCGGAAAGAAATGCGTCCTGCGTCCGCCGCGCAAGGAAGAGCTCTCCACCTACCAGAGGTGGTTCGAAGATCCTGAGGTCCTCCAGTTCCTGCCGGGGATCGGCCCGTTCTCGGACTCCCAGGAAGAGGAGTGGTTCAAGCGCGTGGGTGAGGACCCGAACGGGGTGGCCTGGGCGATCGAAGTCGACGGCAAGGTCGTTGGGACGACCGGGATCCATGGCATCGACTGGCGCCATGGCAATGGCGAGACCGGGATCACCATCGGCGACAAGTCGATGTGGCGGAAGGGCATCGCCTCCGAGGCGATGGCGCTACGCACGGCCTTCTGCTTTCGCGAGCTCAACCTACACAAGATCCGCACGCGCGCGTTCATGGAGAACGAGGCATCGAAGCGCGCGCTGCAGAAGGCCGGCTACCGGCAGAGCGGGGTCCAGCGCGAGGAGATGTACAAGGACGGCACCTGGCACGACATCTGGATGGGCGAGGTCATGCGCGCAGACTGGGAGAAGGCGCAGCAAAACCGCTAGCCTCGATATTCCCCGTGTCGATCAGCACCGAAATTCGGCCGAGCTACCGCGCGCTCCTCGAGGTCGACGGCCTGCCGCGGCTTGTCGGCAGCATGCTGCTCGCGCGCACCGCGAACGCGATGGTCTCGCTCGCCCTGGTGCTGTTCGCGCTCGAGCGCTATCAGTCGCCTGCCCTTGCGGGGCTCGTCACCTTCCTCTCGATCTTTCCTGGTCTGCTCGTCTCGCCGATCGCCGGCGCGCTCCTCGATCGTCACGGCCGCACGCGGCTCATGGTGCTCGACTATCTCGTCGCCGCCACGACGCTCGCGCTCATCGTCGTGCTCGGCGCGACGAACGGACTCACCGAGCCGCTGCTGCTGATCATCGTCACGGTCCAGTCGCTGACGTTCCCGCTCTCGACCACCGGCGCCCGTACGCTCTTCCCGCTCCTCGTGCCGCGCCCGCTCTGGGAGCGCGCGAACGCGATCGACTCGAACGGCTACGTCGTGTCGAGCATCTTCGGGCCTGCCCTGGCTGGTTCGCTGGTCGCGACGGTCGGGAGCCTCTTTACGCTCGGGCTGACCTCGGCGCTGTATCTCGTCGCCGCGGCGGTGACGCTCGGCGTGCGCGATCCGCTCGGTGTGGTGCCGCACGGGCGCCTGCTCGCGGATGCGTGGGCCGGCCTTGTGTACGTCGCGCGCAATGCCACGCTCCGCGGGCTCGCGCTCTCGATCTCGACGAGCAACATCGCCGGCGGTCTTTTCTACATCGGCCTGCCCGTTCTGGTGCTGTCGCGTCTCGGCGGCGGCCCCGCGGAGGTCGGCCAGCTCTTCGCGCTTTCGGGAGTCACGGCCGCGGTCTCGGTGCTGTTCATTGGCCGCATCGGGACGGAAGGTCGCGAGCGTCAGCTCCTAGGTGGCGCGATGCTCATCGTGGGCGTCGGCTACGCCGCGTTGATCGTCTCCCCAAGCCTGCTCGCGGTCGCGCTCGTCATGGTGCTCATCGGCGTCGCGACCGGGCCGTTCGATGTCGTCCTCTTCACCCTGCGTCAGCGCCGCACCGATCCGGCGTGGCTCGGTCGCGCGTTCGCGGTCTCGATGTCGCTGAACTTCGTCGGCTTTCCGGTCGGCTCCGCGCTCGGCGGTGCGCTCGCGCCGCTCTCGCTCGAGGCGGCCTTTGTGATCGCGCTCGCGCTCAACGTGGTAGCCGCGGTCATCGCGTTCGTCGCGATCCCTGCCACCCATGACGAGCAAAGCGGTCTGCGAGGGTCTATCGGATGAACCTCATACACCGAACTGTCGCCTCCCGGCTCCGATCGAAGCGCGCTGCCATCAGCCTCGGACTCCTCAGGCTGCTTGGCGGTCGGCGGCGTCGAGAGGTGCTCGACCGAGAGGGCACGGGCTGGGAGGGCGATCTCTCGCGTATGCGCTCCTCCCGTGTGCGCCGGATCTGAGTCCCCGGCCCGAGAGTTTCATCGAGGGATGCTGTAACACAGCGCAACACGTTGTGTTACTTTCATGACGTGCCCAGAGTTCCCAAAGCATATCTGCCGGCGCGGATCGCAGCCGATGCCCTGCGACGCCTCGATCGCCACGCCAAGCTTCTCGGCAAGCCGCGGTCGAATCTCGTGGAGAGATATGTCGAGGAGGGGCTGCGCATGGATGAGCATGCGGGCATCGTCTTCGTCGAGGGGCCGGCGGGGCGCCGTCCGGCGCTCCGCCGCGGCCCTGATATCTGGGAAGTGATCAACGCGCTCCATGCGAACGACGGCGATGTTGGCGACACAGCCGAGGTGTTGAACCTGCCAGAGTCCGAAGTCCGTATCGCTCTCGGCTATTACGCGGACAACAAGTCGGAGATCGATGACTGGCTCCGCGCAAACGACGAGGAGTTTGATCGGATCGTGGCCGCCACGAAACGTCAGGGGAAGGCCGCGCGCCGTTGAGGCTGCTGCTCGATGAGCAGCATGATCGCCACATCGCCGAAGTCCTGCGCCGCGAGGGCCACGACGCGGTGGCCGTCACCGACGTGGCTGGACTTCGCAGAAGGCCGGACCGCGATGTACTCGAGGCCTGCGCGGCCGAGCGTCGGGCGATCGTGAGCGAGAATGCGCGCGACTTTGCCTTGCTGCACCGCCGGTTCATCGACGAGGGTCGGACGCACTACGGCATCGTGCTCACGGCTTCGAGACGCTTCACCCTTAGGAAGGCGGGGCGCAGGCTATTCCTGGCTGGTCTGCGCACCCTTCTTCGCACGCATCCGTCGGAAGATGCCCTTCGCGATCAGCTCATCTGGCTGGCTTGACTGAGGAGGCGGTCGGGCGCGGGGTTTGTCCTCGCAGCGGGATAATCCCCGGGTCGCGCTTCATCGCGCGGGAGGGGGACTGTGAAACGCTCGCTATCCACACTCGCCATCGTGTTGCTGGTCGTTCTGGCCGCGTGCCAGGCACCGGCCCCGCAGGCCTCCGCCTCGAAGGTCGGCGGCCAGTGGGTCGTTTCGGTGACCGAGGAACCGGACACGCTCGACCCGCACAAATCCACGACCGCGCTCTCCGACACGATCCTGCGCTACGTCGGCGACCCGCTGATCGCCAAAGATCAATCAGGCAAGTACGTTCCCGGCCTGGCGAAGAGCTGGACCATCTCGCCCGACGGCCTGACGTGGACGTTCCAGCTCCGCGAGGACGTGAAATTCCACGACGGAACGCCCTTCGACGCGGCCGCCATGAAAGCGACCTTCGACCGGGCGCTCGATCCCGCGACCAAGTCCCCGATCGCCGGCGGTCTCCTCGGACCGGTGAAGTCGGTGGCCACAAAGGACAACTCGACGCTGGTGCTCACGCTGAACCAGCCGTTTTCGCCGCTGCTTGACAACCTGAGCGACGCCGGACGCATGCTTCCCCTGAGCCCGAAGGCGATGAACGATGCCGACTTCGGGCGGAAGCCGATCTCGACCGGGCCGTGGAAGGTCGCGGAGTGGCGCAGCGGTGACCGGATCGTGCTCGCGCGCAACGCCGATTACGCGTGGCCGCCGGACTTCCTCCACAAGGGCGCCGCGTTCATCGACACGATCGTCTTCCGCATCATCCCCGAGTCGGCGACCCAGGTCTCAGCTTTCGAGAGCGGAGAGGTGGACCAGCTCGGTGTACCGCCCGCCCAGGTGCAGCGCTACCTCGACGAGAAGCGCTTCGATGTGAAGAAGGCCTACCGCAACGGGGTCGGGCTGTTCCTCGAATTCAATGTCACGAAGGCGCCGTTCGACGACCTCGCCCTAAGACGCGCGCTCAACTACGCCGTCGACAAGGACGCGGTCGTGAAGACGGCGCTCAAGGGCTTCGGCGAAGCTGCGTACGGCCCGCTCCCGCCCTCGATCCGCGGCTACTTCCCGGGAATCGTCCAGTACGCGCCGCACTTCGATAAGGCCAAGGCCGCCGAGGCGCTTGACCAGGCGGGCTGGAAGCTCGAGGGCGGGGTGCGCATGAAGAGCGGACAGCCGCTCACCTTCACGCTCTACAACGCCGCCATCGACACGTGGAAGGACAGCGCGCAGCTGGTGCAGGCGCAGCTCAAGGATCTCGGGATCGACATGAAGATCCAGACCTTCGAGTTCGGCACGCTGCTGGCGAAAGCCAAGCAGGGCGAGCAGCAGGCGCACTTCCTCGGCTACACGTACACGAATCCGGACATCGTCTACATCTGGTTCCACTCGTCGAACATCGGGACAGGCCTGAACGTCTCGCACTACAAAGACGCGGCGCTTGACAAGATGATCGAGGACGCCCGGCTCGAGGTCGACGACGCCAAACGGCTGAAGCTGTACGAGAACATCCAGAAGTACATCGTCGACAAGGCGCTCTGGGTGCCGATCTGGACGAACTACATCTACACCGCGTACCAGCCGCGCGGGAAGGACGTGAAGCTCGACTCGGAGGGGCGGACGATCCTGTTCGACGCGTACGTGCAGTAGCACGCCTCTAGCGTTCGCGGCGTGATCGCCTACATCGCACGGCGCCTCGTGCTTGGGGTGCCCGTGCTGTTCGGCGTATCGCTTCTTGTCTTCGCGATGGTGCACCTGGTTCCCGGCGATCCGGTGTCCATCATGCTCGGCGAGAGCCCCGCGGCAACGGACGCGGCGGCCCTGCGGCACCAGCTGGGGCTGGACGAGCCCCTTCCGCAGCAGTACGCGGAGTTCCTGGCGCGCGCCGTGCGCGGCGATCTTGGAACCTCTATCCGCAGCCGCCGGGCGGTGACGGACGAGATCGCGGACCGGGCGCCGTCGACGATTCAGCTCACGCTCGCCGCGGTGGCGCTCGCGATCCTCCTCGGTCTCGCGTCGGGCGTTCTCGCCGCCGCGGGTCCGGGTCCGGTGCGTGGCGCCGCGCAGGTCGCCTCGCTCGTCGGCCTCTCGCTGCCGACGTTCTGGCTCGGCCTGCTCCTGATCCTGGTCGTCGCGTCGTGGCTGCGGCTGCTTCCGGTGACGAGCTCGGGTCCGGCGGGGCTCGTGCTGCCCGCGGTCACGCTCGCCGCGCCGGCGGCCGCGGTCATCGCGCGCATGACCCGCTCGACCATGCTCGAGGCGCTCACGACGGACTTCGTGCGCACCGCGCGCGCGAAGGGATTACACGAGCGCGTCGTGCTCTGGCGCCACGTCCTCCGCAACAGCCTCATCCCGGTCATCGCGATCGTCGGCCTGCAGTTCGGCGGACTCCTCGCCGGCTCGGTCATCGTCGAGAGCGTCTTCGCACGACCGGGCATCGGCCGGCTTGCGGTGCAGGCGATCCTGCAACGGGACTTCCCGCTCGTTCAGGGGATCGTGCTCGTGGTGGCGACGAGCTACGTGCTGGTGAACATTGCCGTCGACCTCCTTTACGCCTGGGCGGACCCGCGGATCCACTACCGATGAGCGTTCTGCTCGACGCGCGGGTGCGTCGGCCGCATGTCCTCGTCGCGATCGCGGTGCTCGTCGTGTTCGCGCTCGTCGCACTGCTCGCCGACCGCATCGCTCCGCATGACCCGCTCCGGGTCTATCCGGGCGCGGCCCTCGAGCCGCCGTCGGCGCGGTTCCTCCTCGGCACCGACGCGATCGGCCGCGATCTCGCGAGCCGCATCCTCTTCGGCGCGCGTGTCTCGCTCCTCACGGGAATCGTCGCGGTCGGCATCGCGCTGTCGGTCGGCACGACGCTGGGGCTCATCGCTGGGTACGCGCGCGGCTGGGCGGAGGTCACGATCATGCGCGGCGCGGAGATCCTCCTCGCGTTCCCAGGGATCCTGCTCGCCATCGCGATCGTCGCGATCCTCGGCCCGGGGCTCACCAACGTGATGATCGCCGTGGGGATCGCGGCGATACCGGTCTACGTGCGCACGGTTCAGGCCACGACGCTCGCGACCACGCACCTCGAGTACGTCACCGCGGCGCGCGCTCTCGGGGTCGGCGCCGTGCGAATCCTCGCGCGCCACATCCTTCCGAATATCGCGGCGCCGATCATCGTGCTCGCGAGCGTAGGCATGGGCGCGGCGATCCTCGCCGCCGCCGGCCTGTCCTACGTCGGCCTCGGGGCGCAGCCGCCGACGCCGGAGTGGGGCGAGATGCTCGCGGAGGCGCGCAGCTACATGCGCGAGGCGCCCTGGCTGCCGACTTTCCCCGGGCTCGCGATCATGCTGGTGGTCCTCGCTTTCAACATCACCGGCGACGCCGTCCGCGAGCTGCTCGACCCCCGGCTCCGCAGGCTCTGAAGCGTCGCCCTACAAGGCTGTGAGCGGAATGCCCGACTGACGGGAGATATCGCGAAGCTCTTCAACGACGGCTGGCACGAGCGGAATCCCCTCGCGCCGACGGATCGCCTCGGCTTCGCGCTCGGGATCACCCGGGATGAGTGGGCCGCGCGTGCCCGGAGCGGGCCGCGTTCCGCGGAGCGTCCGGACGAGCTCGTCGATCTGGCGCTTGAACTCGGCGGTCTCGATGAAGGCGTCGATGCGCAGCGCACCAAAGAAGTGGCCAATTCCTCTGCCGACCGACCGCGTGGGGATCTCCTGCTGCAGCGCGAAGGGCGGCGCGAACGGGCCCCAGTTCGCGCCGGAAAGCACGGCAGACAGCACGTCGACCATGACCGCGAGGCCGTAGCCCTTGTGGCCTCCGCGATCGCGGTCCGACCCGAGCGGCAGGAGCGCTCCGCCGTCGATCAGCGCGTTCGGGTCTGTTGTCGAACTCCCGTTCCGGTCTATGGCCCAGCCCGTCGGAATGGATTTGCCGGCGCGTCGCGCGATCTCGA
>Ga0209056_10002781_pt1 | contig 18768 bp, 18 predicted proteins | sample GraSoiAngelo_114_FD_185876 | JGI IMG/M metagenome (GOLD analysis project Ga0209056, IMG submission 185876) | Grasslands soil microbial communities from the Angelo Coastal Reserve, California, USA - 14_0903_13_40cm (SPAdes) (version 2) | ecosystem: Environmental > Terrestrial > Soil > Grasslands...
CACCTGGTCACGGTATCGCACCGCCGTTCCCACATCATCCGGATCACGGGCGGTCTGCAAGATGAACGGCCCCCGATAGTTGATTTTGAAGAGGGTGGAAAAAATCGCGGGGAAATCCGCGTGCCCGGCTCCAAGCGGCACGGTCGAGCCGTGGAGCAGCCGGTCCTTGATGTGGATGTGCGCCACCAGGTCGCCCAACACGGTCAGTTCGCTGGCGGCGTCATACCCGAGCGATGCGCTGTTGCCCGTATCGTAGGTGGCCCTGACCAAAGGGTGGCGGAACCGCTCCAGCAATTCGCGAAAAGGCTCCGGTGGCAGTGAGGTTTCAAAGACGACCTCAACCGAATGACGCTCCGCCTCCGGCAGGCACGCCGAAACGCACCGGACCACGTCATGTTTGTCCTGCTCGGTCAGGATCGCGGCATCATCGACGCAAGGAATCTCCACCCGCGCCGCACCCACCCGAGCGGCGCACTTGATCAGCCGCCGTAACACCTGGACGCTTTCCTCCTGCTCGCCCGCCGGAACGCGAAAGAACGGGTGGGCCATGAAGTAGTCCGCGCACACGGCCGACACGGGGATCCCTGTCCGTTCGATGAGGGCGTTGATCTCCGAGACGCCCCCATCGGTATACACGGGGTTCTCATGAGATCGACCCGCCTCGAAAATAAACTCGATCGACTGAAAGCCGTGCTGGCGTGCCAACTCGAACTCGTCCCGCCAGTGTGCCCAGGGAAACGCTTGGATGCGTCCCTGCACCTGAGGCAGGAGCCGCCCCTGCATCACACCGATTTCGTGCATCCGTTTTCTCCTTCGCGCCCTTACCGGACGGTCCAGCCGCCGTCCACGGACAGACACTGGCCGGTCACGTAGCGGGACGCATCGGACGCCAGAAAGACGATCGCCCCCTTCAGATCCGCCGGCTCGCCGTACCGCCCCAGCACCGTGCGGTCGCTCAGCCGTCGTAGAAACTCGTCGTTGCGGGGCGCATTGTGCGTACCCCCGCCCAGGTTCGGAAACGCGCCCGGCAGCAGAGCGTTGCACCGGACGCCGCGACGCCCGTAGAATGCCGCCGTATAGCGGGTCAGGGCCAGCAGCGCCGCCTTTGCGGCGCCGTAACTCGGCGGGTTGAACACCTCGGTGCCTTCGTACATGGCCGGGTCCGGGCTCACAATCGCATACATAGAGCTGACATTAATGATCGAGCCGGACCCCTGTTTGGCCATCCGTTCCGCCAGAACCTGGGTGGCCAGCGCGTGCCAGTAGACGCCCGATTCCAGCGCCCGCATCCATTGGTCCTTGGTGATGACGTCCACCCGGCCCGAAGGATCATTGAAGCCGGTCTCCTTGCTGAACTCGAACGCGTTGTTGACCAGCACGTCGATCGCCGCGTGCCGGTCGGCGACGGAATCCAAGCCCCGACGGTAGGCATCGTGATCGAAGAAATCCACGACCTCCACATCGACAGCCCGGTTGCCGTGTAGGTCCCGGAGCCGCGCGGCTTCCGCCGCCAGCTTCTCCCCCCGTCCCATCAACACTACCCAGGCCCCCGCCTCCAGCAACGCGCCGGTAAAGACCCGCCCGAGATAGCCGGCCGCGCCGGTCACCACGGCGGTCTTCCCCGTCAACGAGAAGAGCTTGGGAAGAGAGGGTTCGGGGAGAGACGTCACGCTGCACCCCCGATCTTCGCCAGGACCAAATCGCACACCTCCCGCACCGCCCCTGTTCCGCCGTTGTGCTCGAGCCTGATCTGCGCCAAGTCCCGTACGGCCGGATGGGCGTCGGCCACGACGATACCGCAGCCGACGCCGGTCAGACACTCGCGGTCATTGAGGTCGTTCCCGACATAGACGATGTCCGACAGGGGAATCTTCCGTTCCGCGGCGTATTGCGCCAGCGCCGCCGCTTTATCGGCCAACCCTTGCCGGCATTCCACCCGGACTTTCTGGCATCGGGCCGCAACGACGGGGTTCTCTTCTGTCGACAGCACCAGCACCGGAATGCCGGCCGCCCTGAGCCGGTCCAGACCAAGCCCATCGGAGCGGTCACATACCACGGCTTCGGTGCCATCCTCGGCCACCCACACGCGGTTGTCGGTGAACACCCCGTCGAAATCGAAGACAACGGCGCCGATCTGGGCCGGCAGCAGCGCCAGCCGATGCTGCGCCATCTGCCGGCCCAGGATCCAGTCGCAGAGTTCCAGATCTTCCGCGGAGTCGACCTGAAACGAGCTCCAGTAGCCCATCTCATAGACAGCGATCTTTCCTCCCAACCTGTTCAAGTGGTCGACCAGCACCCACGGCCGGAGCACATAGATCGACCCGTTCTCTCTCCACTCGTCCTCCATGTCCTGCTCGCGCCGCCGGACCCGGAAGTCGTAGTTGAACGATTTGACCCAGGGCCCCTCGGACCGCCAGATGAGCCAGTGGGATCGCGTTGCCGAGAACAGCGAGTCCGCACCCGAATTCAACAGCGTCTGGACGGCGCGATCGATGTCATCCGGCTGTCGGACGGGTGAGGTACACTGCAGGAACACGATGATGTCAGGTCGGTACCCTTCCGTGCGCTCCAAGTGTTCCAGGACATGGAGCAGCGCGGACTCCGACGTGGCGGTCGATGAAGCAAGTACCGCCGGCCGCTCGATCACCTCGGCACCCTCTTCCCGGCTGACCGATGCGATCTCAGCGTCCTCGGTGGACACGATGGTCCTCGTCACGAGACGCGACCGTCGAGCGTGCTCGATCGTGTGCGCCACCAGGGGGCGCCCCGCGACGAGCCGGACGTTTTTCTTCGGCAACCGGTGTGATCCACCGCGGGCGGGAATGATCGCCAGGACTTCCATGGCCTCAGCGGGGCCTTCTGAGCTTGGACATGATCGGACGCTCACCTTCATAGACCCGTTTGACCCCATCGCCCAGGGCCGCCTCCACCGCGCGGATATCCCGCACCAGCCGCTGGAACCCCTGCGGCTCGATGGACGCTGCGTGGTCGCTGCCCCACAACGCCCGGTCCAGGGTGATGTGTCGTTCGACGACACAGGCGCCCAGGGCCGCCGCCGCTACGCTGGTCTGAAGCCCGACCTCGTGCCCCGAATAGCCGATGGGATGATTGGGAAATTCGGTCACGAGCGTCCGAATCGTCTTGAGGTTGAGCTCTTCCGGGGCGCTCGGATACGTACTGGTACAGTGGAGGAGGATCAGATCGTCCGTGTCCAGCACCCGGGCCGCGTGCCGGATCTGGTCCATGGTACTCATCCCGGTCGACATGATGACCGGCCGTCCCATCTTATGATGGTGGCGGAGCAGGCGATCGTCGGTCAGACAGGCCGACGCGATCTTGTAGCAGGGCGGCGAGAACTGCTCCAGGAAGTCCACCGATGCCTCGTCCCAGCAGGAGGCGAACCAGAGGATCCCCTGTCCCCTGCAGTATGCGTCGATTTCCCGGTACTGCTCATAGCCGAACTCCAGGCCGTGTTTGAGCGCCCCGTTCGTGGTCCCGAAGGGACTTTCGCGCGGTCGCGCGAGCTCTTCCGGCGTGTAGACCACTTCGACGGTCCGCTTCTGGAATTTCACCGCGTCCGCTCCGCAGTCCTTCGCCGCATCGATCAGGCGCTTGGCGAGCTGGAGGTCGCCATTGTGGTTGATCCCGATCTCGGCGATCACGAAGCAGGGCTGACCTTCTCCCACTAGACGGTTACCGATTCGAACCGTTCGCCCCATCCGAGACACTCCTTTTCAGATGCCCCGGAGCCGCGGGTCACCTATCGAGGTACAAATCCCCCGGGCTCTGAAGATCGATGTAGTTCACCAGGACCGAGCGCGAGCGGTCGATCTGCGGCGAACCGCGGTGAAATCCACGCACGTCGGCCAGTATCAGCGTGCCTGCGGGGCCGCATACGCGAACTTCTCGGGCCAGCACGGACTTGAGGTCAAGTTCGGAGAAACTCGTCGGAGAGCCGCCGGCGTCGCCGAGGAGTTGCTTCTTGAGACGGAGGAACCAGCTCCGATGGGTGCCTCGCAAATACGTGAACGGCCCGTTGCCTTCGTCCACGTCGTCCAGATAGACGAAGGCCTTGCATTGTTGCGCGAACCAATCCACGTGGTAATAGCGCGTATTGGCGTTCGACCGGATATTGTGTTGAAACACCAGGACGCCGCTGTGGTAGGGACGCCCACAATACTGGGCGAAGACCCGCAAGACGGACGGATCATTTCGAAAGCCTTGCAGCTCCGGCACCAGTCGTTCGACGTGGTAGAGGCGCCGGACGCCTTCGTCATACCCCCTATGATCCCAGAATCGCAGATACGCCCCGTTGTCAAACTCGCGGTCCCTGTTGTCGGCCAGGAATCCCTCGAGGCGGTCGCGCAACTGCAAGGCCTTCTCCCGCGGCCAGTACCCGTGCACCACGGCAAACCCGTTCCTGTGAAGATCGGCGACGCACCGTCGTTCGTCGCCCGTCAAATCCAGGCTCAGGGGCCTGAGGAGCCGCCGCGCGTAACCATCCACATCGTCCCGGATGATCCGCATGGCGGACGGCACGTTTTTCACGACCGATCGCAGCGTCATGACCCTTCGCCCTTCGGTTTCGTGCACGTATACAGCCGCATCGGGTAGGTGCCGTCGGCGACGTGCTCCTCGGTTGACCGGTTCAACAGGCAATATTCCGTCGCAACCTCAAACCCGGCGGCTTTCAAGCGCTGCTCGAAATCCCGACCGTATTGTCTCACATGACCGTGCTGGGTCAAATCTGGAATGACCCACTCATTCGAGTGTTCCATCTGCATACTTTGCGGCACACTGACATTGAGAAACCCTCCCGGCCTCAAGACGCGATGGATCTCGCACAGGGCCGTGCGATCATCCAGAACGTGTTCCAAGACTCGATGACAAATCACGATATCGACGGACTCACTCGGAAGAGCGAGGGCACAGACATCCTGCGTCAGACCGCCCGCCTCGCCCGACGCGTCAAGCGTCAGGTAGTCGACCTGCAGCTGGACACCCTCCGCGAAAAACCAGCGTTTGAGCTCCGCCTCCGGAGCAATGTGGAGCACCTTCTTCCCCCTCACCAGATCCCGGTTTTGCTTAAAAAAAAACGGAGCGACCTCCCGCGTGTATCGCCCGAGAAACTCTTCCACAAGTCGAGTGAACGGATGAGCCCGGCTCTGCTCCCATAGTGATGCTCATATGCTTCAATGTCGGCGCGCAATTGAGCGACAAACGCCGGGTCCCAGGACAGACCGGCCCTGTCATCCAGCAACACCGTCGCGCGCTCCGGAACGCCGCTGCGTAGATTGCTTTTGGCGATTTCTTCGGCGATCACTTTTTTAAAGCCGTCGTCCCGGACCGCCTTGTCAAGGCCAAAGAGCAGGTTGCGGACCTGGGTTTCCCTCGCCGGTTCATGGAACAGCGGGATGTATTGATGGTAGAAATCCAGCAACGCCAAGCACCCCGCAAAGTCGGTCTCGACGGACGGATGATAGAAGGCATGCAACTCGGGAAACACCGCAATCAACCGGCGCAAGGTTCTGAGAGCGATGGCATGCTTGAACGCCGGGTCGTTTTCGCGAGCTTCGTCTTGCGGCAGCCGCCGAAGATCGATCGTCGCGACCAGATTGACGAATGGAACCTTGATTCCTCCGCGAAGCTTCCGAAGAAGCTTCTCCTTCATCGCCGCAAATGGGATTCCCCGCATCGTCATGCGCTCACTCATGGAATCTTCGCCCTGTTCGCCCATCGTCTGGCCCGTACCAGCGTGCCCCGGATCCGTGTGAGGAAGCTCCTTGCCGGCGCGACCGCATGAGGCAGTTTGACGCCGAGCTGATCGGCCACTCGTCCGGCCAGCGCAGAGTAATCGCTCACCAACTGGGACATTTCTGGCTCCAGATGTGGGACCAGGCGCTTGGCTTGCGTGTAATGACCGTCTCCGGGCGATCTGTCACCCGACTGATGACAGAGACAGGCCAGCATCAGATAACTTCTTGCTCTGGCATGACAGTCAGGGAAGTTGGCAGCCGCATCCTCTAATAGAGTCCTCGCTTCGTGCCCTGATCCGACCGCGAATTCCAGGCTGCCTGCCAAGTAAGCCGTCACGGTCGGCAGGATTCCAGACAGGCGCATCGCCTTCACGAGCTCTCGTTTCCGCGCACGGTCAGACGAGTGGAGAAAGTCGCAGAGCGCGTCCAGCCAAGCGCCTTCGCTCGTGTCCAACTGCTGCCGCGAGAACTTGCGACACAGCTCCAGCAGATCATCGTGCAGGCCAAGTTGCATCGCGCCCCCCAGGGCGTCGAAGTCCCGCTTCGACCGAGCGCGTGCTTCCGATGAAGGGAGAGCGCCGCTCAACTTGGTCATGACGACTTCGTACGGGTTGGTGGCAAACACCTGGAAGGGGTATTTCCGCACAGGAAGCAAGCTGATCAGACGAAATTTCTCGAATGGGTAATCCGACGGCCAGGCCGCTCCGGCTTTGCGATGCGCGTTAAGGCTGTAAAACAGCCCGTCCGTCGCCAGCGTGGCTTCCACGAACGCAAAGTACTCCTCGATGCTCTGAAGATTCATCTCCTGGAAACTGTATGAGTTGATCACGACATCGAACGGTCCCGGCAACCGGTTCAAGAAAGGCGGCACAAGAAAGACAAGCTCAGCCGACTTATCTCCGAGCAGGTCGCTCTCCTTCACAAAAACCGCCTTCTTGTCCGGAAAGTTCCCCTGCAAATAGAACGCGCTGAGGAAGAGATTCTCAGGCAGGTCACAAACTGTGTAACTCGCTATCTTGAGCTGCTGAAACAATTGGTAAGCCACCTGCCCGTACCCGGCGCCAATCTCCAAAACCCGCAGCGGGCGATTCACCAGCCCCGTGGATGTGCACCACTCGAGAATCCTGTAGGACGTCAAGGCATTGGTGATCGCGCCGGCGCTGAACCTCTGGCCTTTGAAGTCAACGCTCAAGGGACAACCAATCGCGGATTCGTTCAAGCCTTGAAAGTATGTGTCCGGTACCGACTGTGTCACCACAGCATACGCAGCCCGCGCATGTTGCCATTCACTGTGAGGATTACTGGCAGCCGCCGCGCCACGATCGGCTAGCGGGTACGTAGCGCCTCGTCGCATCACAAGCATGTCATCGAACCCCGGGTAATTCCTTCTCTCCTGGAGAATTTCAGCCCAGAACTTTGATACAGCTTCTCGCTGCGCCAGCCAGCCATTTTCATTCAGGTATCTTACATATTCCGCACAGCGGTCGTAAATGTTCTTCAAGGTTGCTAGCGAGCATTCCATGGCTAATAATGCAATGAAGGAAACTCCACCTGTTGGATTCCCAAAAGACGGCGCAGCCTTTGCTGCACCTTGTGACGCACGCTTTGTGGCGGCTGGAAATTCTGTATCACCATGTCCCTGGCCAGCCTAAGCATCTCACCCCCACTCGGATTCGATTCAGCCGCAGCACTCAGTAATTCAACAGCATAATCAGGAAACCCATAGACTTCCGCTACGGCCGCTGCCTTTAGAACTTTAGTCAACCGCTTGCTTGCACTGAGCCGGGCGTTGGACTCTCTGAAAAACAAGAGGTCAAGGCCGGTAATCTGCGCCTTCCCCTGCAGATCAGGCAGCCCATCGTGTCTCCGTTTCCACGCAGCGGCCACATTGATGTCAAATAGCGCAAAGCCCAGGTCCGCCATCATGGTCAGAACATCGCCGGTCAGGTGTTGACCCTTGTGCACTTCCGAGGTCCAGGTTTCAACGAGCACGCCGAAGATGCTCGTCTTGAGCGATGCCTGCGCGCCTTGAAGGACTTCGTATTCCGACCCCTGCGTGTCGATTTTGAGAAAATCGCATTCCAGGTTCGCATCTTTCATGACCTTATCCAAGGTCGTGCAGGTAACCCGAGCGACTTGCTTGGTAACTCTCGGCTTCCAATGCTTCTCATGGTATTTCTTGAGTAGCTCGAAATGGGGTGGATGCACGCTGGAACAGCTGCCCGTGTCCGCGCAGTGGATATTCATCGTCCCTTCACCGGACCACAATCCAACCGGTAGATACTTTCGATTCGAAGCGCACGAGCCATTTAACCGGTCGCACTCTTCCTGATCCGGTTCGAAGCCGATCACCTTGAGCGCCTTGCCGCTTAAGCCGCTCCACGGCTCCTCAATCCCCCCTCTGGCGCCAACGTCAACCAAGACGATGGGATCGTACTCGATCGCGTCACAGAAAGTCGGTGAAAAAATGACCCTTCGTCTATTCAGCTTGGGCTGCCTCATGACCCGTGTCCGAATATTCTGTCGAAAAATAACGCTTTCGGCTTTTTAGGCCATAATCGCTCCAATTCACGTTCCGGGTCTCGTTGCTTCAGGACGTCGTGCACTAGTCCTTGCTGATTGAGCAGGGCCTGGACCAACTCCGGCAATGGAGTCGAAATCGTGTTAGGCCCGCTCCCTATGCCATGGTGCCTTCCCAATCTGGTATCGAGGTTATGACAGGCAAGATCAGCTGCATCAAACCACTGGCCGTTTCTGCCGAAGAGTCGATCCAAGTGCGTCACTAATGCGGATTTCGTGTGCGCGACGGAGCAGTGTTCTCGTACCTTCTCGAAATCAATGGTGCCGTGCTGGTGCTCGCTTAGAGCAGATACCATCTTCTCAGGAAACTCTGAATACGCAGCGGCCTCATAGAAAAAGGGCGTCGTTCGTAAATGCTGAGGCAGCATCGAGCCCACGCAGGACATGCCCACCACGGGAATTCCGCTTGCCCACGCATAGGCCGCCACCCGACACCGCTTCTCTTCATCTGCAGAGTGCACAAAGATCCTTGACGAGCGGTAAAAGTGGGCCAACGTCGGCAGATCGAACGGGAACGGGTACCGATAGTCGAGCGTAAGCAACGTGAAGCGATCCTTCTCCTCTTCAGAAAACATCCCGTCGTAGACTTCCCGGATGTTATAAAGGACGGTCCCCTTCTCCTTTCTGTCATAGGGAGGAAGGGGACAGACAAATAGAACTCTGCATTGATGTCCACGATCGTAAAGGGATCTGATAGACTGAAAAAACTCCGGAATTCTCTTGAACAAGACCGCTCGGGCAACGTACAGGATATCCCAGAATTTCTCGCCGCCTGAAGGCCGGAAACACTCAGGGGCAAAATTGCAGGCGTCCAACGGAATCAGGGGGAACACCGTCCCGTTCACTTCTCGCAAATCGTCTTCTCCCGCCATGCTGAAATCGAAGAGCGGGTTGTAGACAAACTTGTAATCGTGCCAATTGTGATGCAGACCGATCACCCATGTGTCCTTGAGCGCCCAGATGGTTTCTTGAAGCGTGCGGTCCTCCTTGATGAGCATGTCCCGCTCTGGGGTGGTGAATACGACCACGCCTCTTGAACTCGCAGTGGGAGCTTTCAGAATGCACGCCACGGTGAAGTTCTCACAGTCGTCTCCGGTCTCGGCAAGGGCGGAGGCAGTCAGTCGTAATAGAGTACATGGACTTGATCTTTGGCCGTTTCGTCTCGATAGACATCCACGGAAATGCATCCCAGTTTTGAGAGAAGGAACCGGTAGTACTCTCGCGACATCTTTCGCCGTATATACGGAACCGTCCTCCCATCCCCGACGTCCATTTCCCTGAGCTCAACCGTATCCGTGTCAAACTCAGGAGGCTCGAAAAACCGAATGATGATGCGCTTGGCGAATGTTTTCGCTCGCAGAAGGGATCGTTCCGGTGAAGAGAGTATTTCTATCACGTGAGAATAGATCGCGACATCGTAAGCGCCTGTAATCGATCCGATGTCATTCACATCATCCTTGATAAACCTGACAGCCGGATCGCCTGCGGTGGCGCGCCTGGCGGCTTCCAGAAGCGGATCAGAGCAGTCGACTCCTGTATACGTGCAGGCCAGCTTTTGGTCTTTGAAGTATTCGTAGAGTTGCGCATTGCCGCAGCCTAGATCGATGAGAGAGAGTTTGCCTCCCCTGGCGTGCTGCTTGAGTATATCAACTAGTATTTGCTTCGAGTTTACAGAGGGATACCCAATCGTTTTCAGATACTGGACGGCCGTCGGGAAAGAAAAAGAACTCCAGGAGTGTGCGAGCCTGTCCATGTTATCGCCTGCCACGGACAACCGCCACCACGTGTCGTAGACGCCACATCAGCCTTCCTATCCTCTGGAGATGCGATTGCATTCTCTGCCGAGATGTACGACGCGCCCGGAAGGCATCAAACAGCTGATAGTTCTTGGGAATGAGCATCTTTTCCGACGCCTGCGTCACCGTTAGACCTCAGCTATTCCAACTTCGTTGTCTTCCACACTCCCGGAGAAATCACGTGGCCGGGTCTGCCTCTCCGGTAACCCTTCATGTGGGTATTGATGGAACGCTCTTCGATTTCGAAACGCAACGCAGATTCAAAATCCTGGAAAAGTTTATACGGCGTCCCCGCTCCCACCCGAATCGAGTAAATCCCCGATTTCAAAAACATCCCCGGAATCGTATAGTCCACCCGGTAGAGACCGGGATCCCGGTCGGGAATCTCGGTCAGGTCATCCGTATCGAAGGAATGGATCACATCGACCATATTGCGAGACACCGTCACCGTGAGCTGAAGTCCCCGGAGTCTGGTTGCCACCCGATACAGAATCGAAACGGTGATACCTTCGCCAATGTCAAACGCGCAGGTCTCCACACCGTCTTGATTGCACAATTTCAGGCTGATGATTGACGAGGGCAAGGAAGAATCCGGGGAATACTGTGCCTGTGGTGCGTTGAGACCGCTTAAACGCGCATATGCCCCCAGAGTCCCGGCCACGTCGCCATCGGCAATTTGCCGCCCTTGATCCAGCAAGACTGCGCGGTCGCAAAGCTCCGCGATCGCTCCCATATTGTGGCTCACAAATACTACGGTTCGTCCCTCTCGGCCCACTTCGCGCATTTTCCCCATGCATTTCTTCTGGAATGCCGCATCCCCGACCGCCAACACCTCGTCCACCAGCAAAATTTCAGACTCTAAATGGGCCGCAACCGCGAAGGCCAGCCGCATATACATGCCCGTGGAATAGTGCTTGACGGGAGTATCGATGAACTTGTCCAACTCGGCGAACGCCACGATCCCGTCGAACTTGCGGCCTATCTCCCATTTCTTAATCCCCAGGACGGCGCCGTTCAGGTAAATGTTCTCTCGACCGGTCAGCTCGGGGTGAAATCCCGTGCCCACCTCCAGCAATGATCCCACACGTCCATGGATCTCAGCGCAGCCTTCGGAAGGCTTGGTGATGCGGGAGAGAATCTTCAATAATGTGCTTTTGCCGGCTCCGTTCCGCCCGATGATGCCGATTGCCTCCCCGTGCTTGACATCAAAGGACACCTCCTTGAGCGCCCAGATGAAGTCGTCCGACTTTTGAGCGTTTTCCGATGGCCTCTGGCCGCTCAGATAAGAATGCACGCCTCGAAACGGAGCGCTCAGGACGCCGCTCACGGCATCACGGAAGGTCCGGTAACGCAACCGCTGCCCGAGGCGGTAGCGCTTGCCAAGGTTTTCAACACGAATGGCGATGTCACCCATGCTTCACACCGCGTCAGCGAACGTCTGTTCCATTTTGCGGAAATAGTACAGACCGGAGATTAGCACCGCGAAAGCCGCCGACGCCGACGCGATCAGCATCGGGCCGGGCTTGCTTCCGGTTCCTAGGAGGGCCCAGCGAAAGCCCTCGACCACGCTCGACATTGGATTCAGTCCGTATAACGCGAGCCACTGTTCCGGAATCAAGCTGCTCGGGTAGACGATCGGCGTGGCAAACAGCCACATTTGCGTCAAGAATGGCAGGGCATGCCCCACATCCCGATATTGAACATTCAACGCCGAGAGCCACAACCCGACACCGAACGCTGTGGCAATCGCCAGCAGCACAAACAAGGGGAGCATCCACACGGCGCTCGTCGGGACAATATGGTAGTACGCCATCATTCCGAACAACACCACAGAGGCGATCGCGAAATCAAGCACGCCGGCTGCTGTGGCAGAAAGGGGTATCACCAGCCGTGGAAAGTACACTTTTGTGATCAGGCTCTCATTGGCTACAATACTATTGCTCGATGCCGTCAACGAACGAACAAACAGCTGCCAGGGGAGCAATGCGGTGTAAGCGAAGATGGGATACGGCACCCCATCGGAAGGCATGCGCGCGAGCCAGCCGAAAATGATGCTGAACACGATCATCGTGAAGAACGGCTGCAGCACCGCCCATCCCGCCCCCAAAATTGTCTGTTTATACCGGACCTTAATGTCACGCCAGATCAGAAAAGAAAAAATCTCCCGGTGCTCCCAGAGTTCCTTCAGTTCCAGTGGCACCCAGTCCTGAGGCGGTTTGATCAGAACTGTGGACATAGCAACCCCCGTTTCCCTAAGCGGATCACAATCTTTATCCTGGCTGTCCTTCACTTCTAGTCACTCACGACAACTTCCCAAGAGATCGCAGGCGAAGGAACAGGCGATCAAACCGATGACGCCAGGTGTGACTTTCAAGCGCCCGTTTCTGTCCGGCTTCACGAATTCGCCGAGCGGCTTCTTCGTTACGGGAATAAAACTTCACCTTATCGACGAGCTCTTCGGGCCCAGACCACGTCTCAATCTCTTTGCCGATCACGTAATATTCGCGATGGTCTGGCGCTTCCTGAACAAGATAAAACCCTCCGGACATGGGGACTTCGAAGTCTCGAAGGCGACACTGCAGCATCCCGGATCGAACAATGCCTTTCTTGCTGTGCCAGCCTGTGTCGGAGAAGCCCAGATTCACCTGGCTGACTCTGAAAATGGCGGGGAGCGCTTCGGTCTCGCAGGGTCCTCGGCAATCCAGGCCGGCGGGAGGCTTTAACGCGCGCCACCGCGAATACTTTCGCGTGATCGGACCCGTCACGCTTGCAAGCCCCTCTACCCGCCATCGCGGCACCGCATAAAATCGAAGATCGTGAAGCACTTTATACGGGTCCCATTTGAATTTCCGACCCTGGGACTCCCCACTCCGCCAGCCCTGTCCGAATACTACCGGAGTGATGTTTCTTCGAACGCACTCGGCGAGTAGCGCACGTCGGTATGGATTGAAACTGCCGATGAACGAAACTTGGTACTGGTAAGCAGGGACGGCTCCCGCGCGCGAGTGATAAAAGCTCGGATTCGCGGCCATGGGCATCCATTCGATATTCGGATTGTAGGCGGCCAGATGCTCAGCATTCGACATTTGGGCGACCGCGAGCAAGTCAAAGAATGGAGCCGTACGGATGACCCGATACCATTGGAAGACCATGTCGATATGGTAATTGACCATCGGCACGCCCATGGCCCGCAATCTCTTTGCGGTCTCGACTGTCAGAAAATCGTCGTAAACAATGAAAAAGATCACATCCAGACGCCCGGTTGATCGAAGGCTTCCTGCGAGACGTACCAAGTCTTCGTTTAAGGCATCGCGTCGAGCCCTCCACTGTCGGAGTCCCAATTGGTTGTCTTCCGGACAAAGGAAGACATAGAGGTCTTCGCAGTAGTGCTGGCGAAGCGTTTGCAGCACGTTCACCTCCACCCATGGATCAGGGGGCACAACCGCCAGCACTCTCATGACCACGCTCCTATCTCAAGAAGGCCTTCAGCGTCCGCAGCCAGCCGTGCCACGCTTTCTCAATAGATCCTGAACCGCTTGTAGGCGATCCAACACATCCGCAGCAGGAGCAGACCATGCCGGAATCGGCTGATTTTGGTCTCCCCGTACGTGCGATCCCGGTAGCGGACCGGCAGTTCCACGATTTTCAGGTTCTGCTTAGCCGCGCCGAACAGGAGATCGAAGTCGCCAAATGGATCGAAGTCGCCGAAGTAAGATCGGCCGGCCTTGATCTTCTCGTAGTCCCGTTGGAGCAACGCCTTCGTCCCACAGAGGGTGTCCCGGAGGCGTTGTTCCAGGAGCCAGGTAAAGATCATGCTGAAGACCTTGTTGCCGATCAGATTGAGCAGGCGCATCGCCTGACTCGCCATGGGATACACCATGCGGCTCCCGTTAGCGAATTCGCCATGGCCTTCAACGATCGCGTGATAAAACTTGGGGAGCGCCTCAGGATCCACGCTCACGTCCGCATCCAGGATGAGAAGCAACTCCCCCGTGGCCGCCTCGAATCCTTTGCGCACCGCATCGCCCTTCCCAACGCCTTCACCCTGGTGGATCAACCGGATCGTGTTGGGTCCCTCATAGCTCGCGATGGTTTCTTGGATGCGATCCACGGTGCCATCGGTGGAATTGCCGTCCACAAAGATGACCTCGGTGCCCGCTCCGAGCGACGGCGTCCGGTTGACGATCTCCCTGATGTTCCCGGCCTCGTTCCGGCACGGAACGATCACCGAACACGAGTACTCGCGACGGTCGGCCGGATCAGGCGCGACCCGCGCGATGAGGTATTGGGTCAAGCAGAGGCGGCGTACCCCCGGCAGATGCGCCAGGATGGTGTTGCAGCACCAGGACAGGCCGGGAAGGTACACGGGAAGGAGGAGCCGGTAGCCCTTGCGGATCGTCGCGAAGCCAGAGAGCGCGAGAAACCCCTCGATGTCGTCCACTGGCAACCAGTTCTGGACGTTCTGCGGAGATTTGAGCCCCAGGCGCTCCGCGAGCTTGAGCACGGGTTCCCACAGGTAGTTGTAGTACGTGATGATCAGACGGGTTCCGGGACCCGTCAAGTGTTTCAAGCGGGCAAAGGCCTCCTGCACATCTTCCAGATCCCCGACAAGGTCCGAGAGGATGATGTAGTCGAAGCGACCGGACAGAGCAGGACCATGGGCATCGCTCTGGACAAAATGTAGGTGTGGGTATTTGCGCCGCGCGATCGTGAGCATGGCGTGGCTGATGTCCAGGCCGACCCCGACCACCGGATCGACGGCGGCCAGAAGATCTCCGGTCCCGCATCCCACCTCGAGCACCCGCTGCCCCGGTGGCACAACGAACTGGAGAAACGCCGTCAGGTACCGGTAGTAATACCAGTGACGAGCCTTGTCGCGATCCCGCGTCGGTGCGAGCGCATCGAAAAAGGCACGCGCCTTGTCTGTGGAACTGACGACGCGAGGCGCCGTCGCTTGACCGTTGCCGGATGGCTGAAACCGAGGAACCGCGCGTTCTTGTTGCAGTCTCACGGATCGATCCTCATACGCTTTCGGAGACGACTGGTTTGCCCGAGGCGGTCTTGACCGTTGTGATGATCATGTACGCCCATCGTTCCGTCGGCACGAGCCGGCCGATCAGCCGCTCAGCGGCAAGCACCGCGCCCGCTAACCAGGCAGAGAGACGAGGCAGCCCCCAGCGGTAGTGGAATAACACCCGGCCTGCGGGAAACGGTTGCGCCCAGCTCACGTCGGGCTCGGCGACTTGTCCTCGATCCAGCAGTGCGAGCACGCCGCCCAACGAGTTTCGGAGCAGTTCGCGCTCCGCCTCCACCAGCAGGCCTAGCAATCCTACGATCGGACTGCCGCCGTTGGGCTCGATGATCACAACCCGTCCGAATGCGCGGCACACACGGATGAGCTCCCCGACCACTTCTGACTTGTCTACGGTGTGGTGGAGGACATCCCGGCATAAGACCACATCGAATGTTTCGTCCTGGAAGGGAAGGCGTGTCGCATCCGCACACACGAACCGAGCCGCCCCACAATGATGCCGAGCCCAGCTGACCTTGGCGTGGGAGAAATCAACGCCCACCGCGCTCAGGGGAGTGAGCCCCAGCAGTTGGAGATTACCGCCTTCGCCGCATCCCACCTCCAGCAACCGATCGGAGCTCTTCACCGGGACGCGGTCCAGTAGCGCTCGCTCAGTCTTGGCTAAGTATGCGTCCTGTGTCTGCCACAGGAACTTGGCCTCATCCGCGCGTGCGAAATGCTCGACCTGGAGCCGCTGGAATCGACTCAGATCGTCCCGGCCTCGGTGCGGTGATCTTGCGCGTGGGGGTGGGGAGGTCATTTGAAATCCCTTCGCTGGAAGATCACGCAGGAGATCAGCAAAATCACCGCGCTGTAGAGGACCCCGTAGGCTATCGCTGAGACGACGTACAGCGGCGCGATCACAATGCCGTGCACAGCCGGGCCCTTCACGTTGAAGTACTCGAGGTTGGGAAGCATGTAGTACAGTCCGTCAAGAATCCCCTTCGTCAGCTCATTCTGGAGCTTGGCGCCCAGCACCCTGAGATCAGCGGTCAGATGGCCAATGACACAAATCGCCAAGGTAAAACTGGCGCTCAGCGTCGGCGTCGTGAAGCTGGAAAACATGACGGCCACTGCCACGATCACCAAGAGCTCGATATAGATCAAGCTAATCGCCTTGATGAGTCCTGAGCCCAGGCTGATCTTTCCGACGAGGAGAATGAAAAAAAACCCCACCACCATGATCGCAGTATTGACCAAAAGAGTGAGAGCCAATCCGCAGTACCGTCCGAGAAGAAATTGATACCGCTGAACGGGCTTCGCAAGGATCGTATAAATGGTCCGCTTCTCGATCTCCTTGCTGACCAAACCGATCCCGACAAAGATCGCGATGATGACACCGAAGAGATTGATGCTTGCCAGCCCAATGTCTTGAATGATCTTGGCCTGCTCCCCCATGGTCAAGGTGCTCAACAGAATCGAACTGCCGATCAAGAGCAGGCCAAAGAACACCAGGTTATAGAGAATCTTGTCTCGGAGATTCTCTTTGAAGGTGTTCAGCGCAATCACAATGATCCGGCTCATCAAAGACCTGCCTTCACCTGTTCAAGAAAAAGGTCTTCCAGCGTGCGCTTGTGCGGCACCAGAGACACCAGCCGGCCGCCCGATCGGAGAACCAGCTCCACAAGAGAGTCCACCCGGCTCGGATCATCCAGTCTGAGCAAGACCTGCGCTCCTCTGCGAAGCACCTTCCCGCCTTGCCTCTCGGCTTCCTGAATGCCGGCGTCGGTCAGCCCCGCGACGACCATTTCGACGGAAGCGACGCCGCTTGTTCCCACCAAGTCCTGGACGGTCCCCACGGCCCGGAGACGTCCCCGCACGAGAATGCCCACCCGATCGCAGATCATCTCGACATCCGGGAGGATATGGGTGCTAAAGAACACGGTTTTCCCTTCTTCCTTGAGGCCAAGTATGATATCACGAACATCCCGCCTCCCAATGGGATCCAGCCCCGACATGGGCTCGTCCAGAACGACCAAGGCAGGGTCATTGATTAACGCCTGCGCCAAGCCGATCCGTTGGAGCATGCCCTTCGAGAATTTTCTGAGCTGGAGGCGACGTGCGTCGGTCAGGGCGACCATCTCCAACAACTCCTCGACTTTCTTCGTTAACGGCGCTCCGCCAAGGCCAAAGAGCTGTCCATAGAAGGTCAAAAACTCCTCTGCCGTGAGATATTCATAGAAATACGGGGCCTCCGGGAGAAAACCCACCTGTTGCTTGATGGTGACGTCCTCGATCGGCCGATCCAGAATCCAGGCCTGTCCGGCAGTCGGGGCGAGCAGGCCCAAGAGCAGTTTGATGGTGGTGGTCTTGCCAGCCCCGTTATGCCCCAGAAATCCGAAGATCTCGCCCTGGTGCACCTCCAGGTTCAAGCGATCCAATGCCACGACGCGCTGGCGACCGAGGCCGAGACGAAACTCTTTGGTCAGCCCGTCTGTGCGAATCGGGGTCATCGCGGTCTCCTTTTGCCGTACACTTTCAACCGTTCCTTCATCTCACTGCTGCGCACCGTCTGCGTCTGCGGATCGTAGAGGTAGCGGCCACCGAACGGCTCGCGGGGCAACGAGCGCAGGAGCCCTGAATTCACCAAGTCCTCTAAACGCTCGGGTGCCCGTGTGTACCGCTCCCGGTATCGGCTAATGGCCTCCTCAAGCAGTTGGAGATCCCGCTCTACCACGACCTCCTTCAGCCGTTGCTCCAGGATCCGTTTGATGTTCTCATCCGAGGTCTGCTCATACATCTGGGCCAGAAAGTCGATGGCGACTTGCGGCTCCCTAGCCGAGACATAGAGCCGGGTGGCGAAGCTCGCGAGGTACTCGGGCGCCCCAGGGAGGCGGGAAGCCTTGGCGATATAGTCGGCCGCTTGGGCGTCATCATGCAACTCGAAGTAATAGTTGAACCCGAGCAAGTAGGGCAGCGTCCAAACGTCAGGATTGTGCTGGATCCCCTTCTCCAGGATCCGGTTGCTCTCCTCAATGTGGACCACCAGCGTCGTCAGCGCGATGCCTCCGACCTCATAGACCCGGACAAACTTGGGGTCCATTGTGGTGATGATATCCAACGCCCGGTAGATCCAGTGGCCGGCTTCTTCTGTCACCTTACGCTCTCCCATAGCCTGGATAACCTGTATCCATAGAAGATCGGCCACCACGTGTTGATAACCCAAGGCGGCGATTTTCAAATGCTCGCCTTGAGGTAAGTACATGAACCGCTGAAACTGCGTGATGGGGGCGCGCTGCTCATCAAGCCGGACCTGAAGGAAGTGCAATCCCATGATGAGGATCACAGTAGACGTGGAAATCGCTGCATACTGTCCAGCGCTGCTCATGACGCCTCCACCCTAGCCAATGAACGTCGGAGGTGGTCAAGGTCGACTTCCAGGTACTGTCGCTCAAGGCTCGTGGCAGCCCGTGCTTGGTAGCGTTCTTTGATGTTCAGGATTTCGGTGTATTCCGAGGCTGCCCTCTCTTTCTGCCCAGTCGTTAACAAGAGCTCGGCCAGGTAAAGCCGTGCTGGCAGGAAATTGGGTTCGTAACTTGTTGCCCGCGTGAACAAGGCCATCGCC
>Ga0209056_10002783_pt1 | contig 18758 bp, 16 predicted proteins | sample GraSoiAngelo_114_FD_185876 | JGI IMG/M metagenome (GOLD analysis project Ga0209056, IMG submission 185876) | Grasslands soil microbial communities from the Angelo Coastal Reserve, California, USA - 14_0903_13_40cm (SPAdes) (version 2) | ecosystem: Environmental > Terrestrial > Soil > Grasslands...
CACGCTGGTCTGGCTCGACGGCGAGACCGTGCGCGTGGTCACGACCAACAAGGCGCCGTTCGCGCTGCGGCAGCACATGTCCGTCGCGCTCGGGATACCCGAGGAGCGGATCGTCGTGGACGCGGGGTACATCGGCGGCGACTTCGGCGGCAAGGGCCTCTCGATCGACGAGTTCGTCCTCTATTACCTCGCCCGCGCGACTGGACGTCCGGTCCGTGCGCTTACGCGCTACGCCGACGACCTCCAGGCGACGAACACGCGACACGCGGCGACGATCACGCTACGGACGGGCGTCGACGCCGAGGGCCGGATCCTCGCGCACACCTCCCGCGTGGTCTTCGACGGGGGCGCGTATGCCGCGGGGAAGCCGGTGATGACGCTCATGCCCGGCGACGCGATGCTCACGCTCGCCGGGTACCGCGTGCCGGCCGCGCGCGTCGAGGCGACGACCGTGTACACGAACCAGGTGCCCGCCGGGCACGCGCGCGCGCCGGGACAGCCGCAGAACGCGTTCGCCGCGGAGTCGCACGTCGATCTCATCGCGCGCGACCTCGGGATCGATCCGCTCGAGTTCCGAGAGCGCAACATCGTGCGACACGGGGACGTCGACGTTACCGGACAACCGTGGCACGGCACGGACGGCCCGGCGATGCTTGCGCGCTTGCGCACTGCGTCCAGCTATGGCCCATCGCTCGCGAGGCCTCGCCAGGTGAACTGGTGGGGCTGGGGCGTCGCGCTCGGGGTCCGGCATGTCGGCCGCGGCCGCGCCGCGATGGTCCTGCGGAAGCTCGCGAGCGGACGCGTCGAGCTGCGCACGGGCGTATCCGACCAAGGCGGTGGCGCGCACACTCTCTTCCAGCGGATCATCGCGGCCGAGCTCGGCATTCCGCCGGGTCGCGTCGCCGTAAGCCGCGGCACAACCGACGCCGTGCTCAGCGATCCAGGGGTCGGCGGTAGTCGAGTGACACCGGTGCAGGGGAGCGCTGCGCTGGACGCGGCTCGGATGCTCAAAGCGAAGCTCGCCGAGCTCGGGCGCACGATCGACGATGCCGGCGAGATGGAAGTGACCGGCGAAGCGGCGCAGGAGACGCACGAGGCCTCCATGTACGCGTACGTGCTGCGCCTGACGGTCGACCGCGAAACGGGTTCGCTGAAGATCAACGACGCCACGCTCGTCGCCGACGTCGGCACGGTGATCAATCCGGTCGCCCTGCGCGGGCAGCTCGAGGGTGGCTTCATCTTCGGCCTGGGCCAGGCGGTCATGGAGGAGCTGCGCGTCGAGGACGGCCGCGTGGTGACCGCGAACCTCGGCGACTACAAGCTCCCCACGATCGCCGACGCACCGCCGCTGCGGATCGAGCTCATCACCGACCACCCCGGCCCGGGACCGTTCGGCGCGAAGTCTGTCGGTGAGCTTGCGAATCCGGCGGTCGGCGCCGCCGTTGCGAATGCAGTTCAGGACGCATGCGGCGCGCGCGTCATGACCCTGCCGATCACGTCGGAGAGGATCTGGTCCGCGCTCCGGAAGGGGAGCGCTTAGCAGGCCGCGGCGGCCTTCGCGTATGCCACCGGCCGGCCCGAGGTGCTGAACCAGACCTCGCGGTCGGTCATGAGAGCACCGGGCGGCGCGGCGCCGGGAAATTCAGGGACGAGGTACATGACGTTTCCGCTCTGCCGGACGAGCCTCCACATAACCAGGTCTCTTCCGCAACTCGCGTTGCCCAGCACGAGCTCCGCGGCGGTGACCGGATCGGCCGAGGTTCCTCCGGCCGCGCGTGCCTCGGCCTCGGTCGGGATCGCGATGCCGCCGCCGCGGTTGCCGCCGACGATCCCCATCCCGTTTAGGTCGGTGTAGACGAAGACCGTGACCAGCGTCTGGTCCTGGTAGCGCACGGGAAGGAGCCAGCGGCCGGTCGTCGCGGGGTACTGGCGGACGAATACCGATTGCCCGAGTTCGAGGAGGTCCGGCCGGCACTGGGGTGCGCGCGGGTCGCGCATCGGTCCGGGACGAACGCCGGCCAGATCGTTGAAGAGCAGGCGTACCGACGGATCGCGCCGCGTGCCCTCAATCACCTCCGCAGCTGTGCGCGCCGGGAAGGGGATGGGAGACGCGCCGGAGTCATCAAGCCCGCGGCAGGTGTCCGCAGCTTTCGCGATGACGGGTGCCTCAGTGGCGGAGCTGGTTGGAGTCGGCACCTGCGCCGGCGACAGGTTCGAGCGAGGGACCGTCGCGATGACTAGAAAGGCGGCGAGCGCCGCCAATACGCCGCGGACAGCCCAAGACCACATCGCAAGTAAGTCTTGTGCTCCGTCCGCGGCCGCGAATCAGAGTTGCCGGACGCTAACTCCTACGGCTATTTCTTGTCTAATGCGCGATCCGCGGCGCTCTTCACGAACGAGTCGTCGAGCATCGTCTTCACGTCGAGGCTCTTCACCGCCTGGTTGGACGCGCCGAGGGTCTCCTGAGCGGCCGCGAACAGTTCGGGCTTCGGGTAGGGCAGCGCGGCGAGCGCCTCGCTCCCGTAGAACTCAACGGCCTCTTCGAAGCCCTTCGCCGCGGGGTCGGCGTTGAAGTACTTCTTCATGATCGTCACGGTCTGCGCCTTGTTCTTCTTCATGTACGCGACGGCCTCGACGAGCGAATCGATATAGCGCTGCATAGCCTCGCGCTTCGCCGAGATGAACGGGGTTTGCACCACGATCCCGGTCTGCGCTGTCGGGAGCTTCTGACCTGCTAGGTCGTACACGCTGTGGAAGCCGCGATCGATGAGCTCCGCCGTGTTGGGCGGATCGTCGACGGCCGCCTGGATCGAACCGGCGAAGAGGGCGGCCGTGCGCTGCGCGTGCGACCCGAGCGGCACCAGCGTGACGTCCTTCTCCGGGTCGAGGCCCACCGCTTTGAGCGCCTTGCGCGTCGCGATGTCCGCGGACCCGCCTGGGCTCGAGATCCCGATCTTCTTTCCTTTGAGGTCCGCAGCCGTCTTGATTTCCGGTGCGGCCATGAGGAGATATGGGAAGACCGGCGTGAGGATGGCGGTGACCGTGATCTTGCCGCCGCTCGCGGTCGCCGACAGGGACTCGGCACCGCCGACGCTGATGATCTCGACGCTGCCCGCGAGGAGCGCGGCCATGCCCTGAGACCCGCCGTTGATCGACTGCAGGTCGACGGTGAGCCCGTTCTTGGTGAAGATGCCGGCATCCATCGCGGTCCAGATCGGGAGGCTGTCGCCCGTGAGGTTCGTATAGGCAGCCTTCACGTTGATCGGCGTGAGCGGTGTCGCGGACGCTGCAGCGGGGACGGAGGCGGCAGGTGATGGTGGGGCCGTTCCGCCACCACAGGCGGCGACAACGATCCCGGTGAACACAATGAGCGTGACGAGTCTTCGCATCTCTCCTCCTAGCGAAAACGCTTCTCCTGGCGATGACGGACGATCGTGTCGACGAGCGCGGGACGCTTCTCGCGCCGGACGACCTCGAGCGCGCGCTCGAGAGCGGGGCGTACCTTCGCGGGATCGGCGATCGGGCCCTCCGCGTGCCAGCCGAACGAGCGCGCGAGCATCGCGAAATCGGGAGCCGGGTCGTCGAGCTCCTGACCAACGCGCGCGTTCTCCTTCGGCGTGCCGCGGTGCTGCGCCACGCGGAGCTGATGCTCCCAGTCGTTGTAGTAGGCGCGGTTGTTGTACATGACGACCAGGAGCGGGATGCGGTGATGCGCGGCGGTCCAGAGCGCGCCCGGGTCGTACAGGAGATCGCCGTCGGGCTGGATGTCGACGACGAGCCGGTCACTACCGCGATACGCCAGGCCGACGCCGAGGGAGGTCCCGATCTGCGTCGCCGTACCGAACGAGCGGCCCGGATGACGGCGCGGCCCGTCGATGTCCCAGAGACGCAGTGCCCAATCCTCGAGCGTATTCGAGGTGAGGATCCAGTCCTCGCCTTTGATCACCGACCAGATCTCCGAGGCGAGGCGCGGCGCCGTGAGCGGCGACGCGTCCCAGTCTTCCCGAGCATCGCTCTCCCACCGCGCGCGGATCTCGTCGTGCTTGCGGCGAAGCTCGGCGCAGCGTGCGCTGCGGTCACGCGCGCCGCGGTCGCGCACCGCGACGCGTAGCGCGGGGATCGCGAGGCTCGTGTCGGCGACGATCGAGAGCGCGACGGGCTGGAACTGCCCTAGGTCCTCGGACCACTTGCTCTGCCGGAGCTCCGCGAGCCCGAGGTCGATCACGGCGCAGCCCTTCGGGATGCGCGGTTTCTTCTCGTTGGTGAGACGATCGAGCTCGTTGAGAGCGCGGAACGGATCGCCGACGTCCATGAGCATGACGACGTCGGCATCGGCCAGCGCGTCGCCGCCGGTGAGGTTCTGTTCGTGCCGATTCGGGAAGTTCACGCGGCCGTTGAGGTCGACGACCGCCGACGCCGTCTCCTCGGCGAGCGCGATGAGCTCCGCGACGGCCTCGGGATGCCGTCCGGTGAACTCGGTCACGATGACCGGCCGCTCCGCGGCTGCGACGATCTCGGCGGCCCGGGCGATCGCGGAAGGGTCGGCCTGCACTGGGCTCGGGCGCGCACCCTCTGCGACGTCGGCCACGTCGATCGGCCGCGCGAGCTTCTCCTCCTGCAGCCCTGCGTCATAGCAGAGATAGACCGGGCCGCACGGCTCGGTCGTCGCGATGCGATACGCGCGCGCGAAGGACGCGGGAAAGTCGGCCACCGTCGAGGGCTGGTCGTCCCACTTCGTGTAATCGCGCACCGCGTTGCCGTTCACGAGCGCGGTGTGGATCCAGTCGATGTACGGACGACGCTTGCTCCGATCGACCGGGCCGGTCGCGCCGAGCACGAGCACGGGCGCACGGTCGACGTGGGCGTAGTAGATGGTCATCGTGGCATGTAGGAGTCCGACGACGTCGTGGACCGCCGCGGCCATCGGTCGGCCCGTCGCCTTCGCATAGCCGTGCGCGATGGAGACCGCGATCTCCTCGTGCGTGCAGAGGATGATCTCCGGCTTGTTGCCGCCGTAGTTGACGAGCGAGTCGTGAAGACCCCGGTACGACGCTCCGGGGTTCAGGGCGACGTACTCGATCCCGAACGCCCGGAGCAGGTCGACGACGACGTCCGACCCGTACCGCTGCGGCGCTATTTACCGACCCCGCGCTTCTCCGCATCGGCGACGAACGAATCGTCGATCGCTTTCGTCACGTCCAAGTTCTTGACGTTCGGATTCGTCGCGGCGAGCGTGTCCCTCGTGTAGTTGAATGCCGCGGGGTCGAGGTGCGGATACGTCGGCATGATCTGACCCACGTAGAAGTCATAGGCCTGGCCGAGCGCATCCTGGTCTTCGATCTTCAGTAGCTTGCTCATGACCTTGATCGTTCCGGGTTTGTCCTTCTTGGCCGCGGCGATGGCTTCGATCTCGGCGTCGATGTACGCCTGCACCGTCTGGCGATTCGATTGGAGATACGAGCGCCGCACGACCGTGCAGTTGTCGGTGGCCGGGATCTTCTCTGCTGCGAGGTCGACGATCACCTTGAAGCCATTCTTCAGGAGCAGCACCGTGTCCGGCGGATGCCCGGGACCGGCGTAGACGGCGCCGCCGATCATCGCCGCGGTGAGGTTCGCGACCGATCCCAACGCTTGTTTGGTCACGTCTTTGTTGGGGTCGAGCTTGAGGCGCTGCAGCGAAAGATCGGCCGCGACCTCGCTCGAACCGCCCTTGGATGCGACGCCGACGACCTTCCCGCGGAGGTCCTCAGGCGTCTTGTACTCGGATTTCGCGAGGAGCTGCCAGGGCGTCACCGGGACGAAGAGCGAGACCGCCACCATGTCTGAGCCGGCGGCCACGCCGCTCATCGTCTCGGTCCCGCCGAAGTTCCCGAATTGGATCTGTCCAGAGATGAGCGCGGCCGCCGAGGGTGCGCCCCCGTCGATGAGCACCAGATCGACGTCGAGGCCGTGCTTCGCGAAGATGCCCATTTCCTTCGCGTAGAAGGGGGCAAGGTTGGCCGGCGTCACGTTGCCGTATGACGATTTGATCTTGATGAGCTCGGGCGCGAGCGTCGCGCCGGAGGAAGCCGATGGGCCCGGGGTCGTCGTCGCGGCACCGCAGCCCGCGACGATCAGCGATAGGACCGCGATCGGAACGAGCGCGCTCCAGATCCTGCGCATCTCCCGCCACCTCCCGCGCCGCCGACGCACCGGGGCGGCGGCGCCAAAGGTTATACCATTCGACCGTCCGCACGGATCACTGAAAAACAGGGGTGCGCCGGTGGCCGACGAAGAAGGCCGCGTCTTCCTACGCGGCATCAGCGCCGAGACCTATGGACTTTCCGAATTCCGCCGCCGGCAGCGCACCGCGCCGCGCGTGCGGCGGGCTGGGACCGTGACCGACGACGCCACGGTCGGGCATTCCGGCGATTCCGATGAGGGCCTCTCGCGGACGTGGTGGATGCTCGGCCCGGGGGACGAGCCCTTCCTTACTCAGACGCTCCAGGTGCACTTCGTCGAGCTCAAGCCGGGCGGATCGAACCACGGCCACGGCCACCAGAACGAGGCGACCTTCTACATCCTCGAAGGCGCAGGATACGAGATACACGACGGCAAGCGCTACGACTGGTCGAAGGACGACTTCGTGATCGTGCACACCGATTCGGTGCACCGCCACTACAACGCGAGCAAGACCGAGCGCGCGCTCGCGCTCGTGATCAAGGCCAAGGCGACGTGGATGGCGCTTGGGCTGATCCAGCAGGGCCGCAGCAAGCCGTTCGAAGACGGCGCGAGCTTCGAGCCGGCGCGGGACTGGTCGCAGCTCTGGACGCCGGGAGCGACCGACAAGAAGAAGGTCGTGAAAAAGAACGATACGAAGTGGGAGACGACACGCGACGGGCGGGTGCGCGTGATCAGCTCACCGCAGCGGAGTGACGTGCGGACAACGAGCGTCGACGTCTACGAACAGGAGCTCGTGCCGGGCGCTCGCTCCGCGAAACACTGGCACATGGCGGACGAGGTCGCCTACGTGCTGGCCGGGTCGGGCGAGAGCGAGCAATGGGACGTCGAGGCCGAGATCGGCGAGCGCTACCAAGCGCGCATCGCGATAAGGCCGTCGCGCTGGCACTTCTCGGCGGGCGATCTCGTCTACGTGCCCCAGAACACCGTCCACCGGTACAGCAGCGACGGGAGCGGCCCGCTGCGACTTCTCGTCGCGCAGAACCGCTTGTTCAAGCTGCTCGGCTATGACTCGATCGTCTATCTCGAGGACGCTCGCGAATTCGAGCGCGAGGTAATGGCCCGCTCGAGCGCGCCCTCGAGGTAGACGGGCTCGAGCCCGCTCGCCCAGTACTCGAGCGCGGCGCGGTTCGGCTGCAGCGTCTCGATCGGGCTCCTCCGGATCATCCCGCCGGTCCCGCGCGGGGTGAACTCGATCCAGCCGACCCAGGTGCCGTTCTTTCGCGCGCGCCCGACCGCTCGCGCGACATAGGTGTGGCCGTCCGCGTCAGCGACGTCGCTCTTGAAGACGTGGATCAGGGCGTTCATATCCGAAGTTAACGCAGCAAGTCGGCGGCCAGAGCCCTACGGCAGATCCTTCGGCTTCTCTCCCTTACCAACGAGCCAGCCCCAGCGCTCGAGGGCCTTCCGCTTGGTCTCGGGCGTCGGAAGCTGCGAGACCGGGAACCGATCGCGCCACTCCCAGGGGCGCGTCGCGTCGATGATCGCCCGCGAGCTGAAGCCCTTCTTGTCCGGATGGATACGTGGGTCGAGCGGGCCCGACCACGCGCGCGGGATGATGTCGATCGATTCGGCCGGCTCGCTGCGCGTGCACATCGCCCAGAGCACCTGCTCGAGGTCCATGACGTCGATGTCGTCGTCGACGACGACCGTGTAGCGACCGAGGTACGCCCCGGTGTGGACGCTCGCCGCGGCATGTCCGACCTGGCGCGCGTGACCTGCGTAACGCTGGTTGATCGAGATCGCGTTGAACAGGCGCGAGCCGCCGACCTCATGGCACCACACGCCGACGATGCCGGGGATCGACGCGGCCTCGATGTCGCCACGTAGACGCGCGCTTCGCATGAACGCTCGATAAAACGACTGCTCGTCCGGCGGCACGTTCGGCGGCGACGCCAGGATGATCGGGTCGTTCCGGTGGTAGATCGCCTCGACCCGGAACACGGGCTCGGCGCGCTCGCCCGAGGCGTAGTAGCCGGTCCACTCGCCGAACGGCCCCTCGACCTCGCGCTCTTCGGGATCGACCCAGCCCTCCATCACGATCTCGGCGTCCGCCGGGATCGGGAGGCCGGTGACCGGTCCGTTCATCACACGATACGGCGCGCCACGCACGCCGCCGGCCCAGTCGTACTCGGTCGTGCCGTACGGGATCTCGGTGCAGGCCGCGAGGAAGAGCAGCGGGTCGCCGCCGGCGCAGAACGCGAGCGGCATCTTCTCCTTGCGCGCGAACCACTTGTCGCGGTGCTGGCGGCCATGCTTGCCGGGCGAGATGTAGAAGCCGAGCCGCTTCTTGTCGTGGACCATCACGCGGTAGGTGCCGAGGTTGACCCAGCCCTCGTCCGGGTCGCGCGTGATGTCGAAGCTGCCGGTGCCGAGATACCGCCCGCCGTCGAACTCGTGCCACTTCGGGGTCGGGAAGATGAGGCAGTCGACCTGATCGCCGCGCAAGACGTTCTCGAAGACCGGACCGTCCTTCACGACCTCCGCTGCGATCGTGGGGATGCCCTTTCGCACACGCTCCTGCCACATGCGGACGAGCTCGTGCGGCGAGGCCTTCGGATCGAAGCCCAGCGTGACCGCGATGCGACCGAAGGAGCCGAGCCCGTTCGAGAGCACGCGGAAGCCCTTCTTGTAGCCCTTGATCTCGTCGAAAACCGTCGCCTTCGAGGGGCGAGTCCGTCCCAGGAGCTCGGTCGCCATACCGATGTCCTCCTCGGTATTCGCACCGCGGACCGTTTGGAGCTCGCCGAGCGCGTCGACGCGCCGGAGCCAGTCCCGCAGATCGGTCGGTGTCGAGACTTTGGTGGGAATGGTCGTGGCCATGTCCGCCCTCCTACGACTCGTCCTCGTCAATCTCTTGGCTTCGCCAAGAGACGCGTTCAGGACTGAATGATTCGCTCCTCGCGACTCAGGGGCAGGGGCCCCTGGGCGCGAAGCGACCGCTCGTCGCTCAGCCCTCGTCTTCGTCAAAGGTACGCGTGAGCGCGCGGGGCCGCCATCCGTCGTCGGGGATCGCCAGGCAATGCTCCGGAGGAAGCTCTACCCAGACGCGCTGCTCGCGGCGCAGCTCCGCCGTGGGGTGCGCGCTGGCGCGGAGCTCGGTCCCGCCCACCTCGACGATGCAGTCGAGGTGGTCACCGAGGAACGCCGCCACCCGCAGGGTGCCCGGGAACTCATTCGGCGTTCCCGCCGGCGCGCCCCGGACCAGGACCCGCTCAGGGCGCATCACGAGCAGCGCTTTCGCCCCGGGGATGAGCGCTTCGCTCAGCGCGCATCTCACGATGCCCCCGAGCGCGCGCACCCCGCCTTCGACGACCTCTCCCGGCAGGAACGTCGCGTCACCGACGAAGTCCGCCACGAACCCCGACGCGGGAGACGCGTAGAGATCGCGCGGCCGGCCTTCCTGGACGATGCGGCCGTTCTGCATGACCGCAACTCGATGCGACAGGAAGAGAGCCTCGCCCTGATCGTGGGTGACATAGACCGTCGTGATACCGAGCCGCCGTTGCAGCTCGCGCAGCTCGATGCGCATGCGCTGCCGCAGCTTCGCGTCGAGATTCGAGAGCGGCTCGTCCAGCAGGAGCAGCTTCGGTTTTCGCACGAGAGCGCGCGCCAGCGCGAGCCGCTGCTGCTGGCCGCCGGAGAGCTGCGGCGCGGGGCGTTCCTCGAGGCCCTCCAGCCCGACGAGAGCAAGCGCTTCCGCGACCATCCGCCGCGTCTCTCCCCGCGACGGGGCCTTCGCGCTGACGCGGAGCGGGAACGCGACGTTCTCGAACACGCTCATGTGCGGCCAGATCGCGTAGGACTGGAAGACCATCCCGATGTCGCGTGCGTGGGTCGGGACGAAGCGGGCGTCACCTGATAGAACTTCGTCGTCGAGCCGGATCGCGCCGCCCTCGGGCCGTTCGAGCCCGGCGATGCAGCGGAGGGTCGTGGTCTTGCCGCAGCCCGAAGGACCGAGGAGCGTGAAGAAACGACCGTCCTCGACCGTGAACGAGACATCCTCGACCGCACGCACGGCGCCGCGCTGCGCCGTGAAGGTCTTCCGAAGCGACTCGACCCGGAGCGTGGTCACGCTTCGCGGATCGTGCGCCCACCGATTCGCTGGAGCACGGTGACGAGCGCCACGAGAACGATGATGAGGAACACCGACAGTGCCGCGATCGACGTGTAGTTGCCGGAGTCCCGCAGGTCGAAGATGCGCACCGCGAGCACGACGCTTTGGCTCGAATAGAGAAGCACGCCGGCACCGAGCTCGCGCAGCGAGATGATGAAAACGTAGATCCACACGCCGACGAGCGCGGGCCGGAGCAGCGGGAGGAGGATGTGGCGGAAGGTCGGCCACCAGCGGGCTCCGGCCGCGCCGGCAGCCTCCTCGAGCTCGCGATGGATCTGTACCAGTGCCGAGGTCGTACCGCGGATCCCGTACGGGAGGTACCGCGTCACGTACGCGACGAGCAGGATCCAGAGCGTTCCGTAGATCCGGATCGGGATCGTGAAATACACCCAGATGAGGCTGATGCCAAGCACGATCCCGGGGATCGTGATCGGCACGAACGCGAGAAAGTCCAGCACGCCGCGCCCGGGAAACCGCGTGCGGACCGTCACCCATGCGATCACCGCGGTCACCGCCACGACGATGGTCGCCGCGGCGACACCGAGGATCAGGCTGTTGAAGACGGCCGTCCTGGTCAGCTCGTCCTCGAGGATGAAGGAGTAGTTCGAGAGCGTGAGCTCGCGGAGCGATTCGAGCGAGGGGACCGAATACACACGGATGAAGCTCGCGTAGAGCAGGACGAGGAACGGCAGAGCGACCGCGAGGAACGCGTAGAGGGCGAGCGCGCCGACCGCGACGTACCGGAACCGACCGAGCTCCAGGCGCCGCGGCCGGTAGCCCTTTCCCGTCACCGTCGCGTAGCGCTCGGCGTGGCGGGTCGCCCGACGATGGAGCACGAGGCCAACGACTGAGATCGCGAGGAGCACGAGGCCGTATGCAGCGGCAAGCCCGAAGCTCGGCGGGTACAGCTTCAGCGAGAGATAGATGCGCGAGGTGTAGACGAAGATACGCCCTGGCACGCCGATGATCGCCGGTACCTCGAATCCTTCGAGCGCTCGGACGAACAGGATGAGCAGCACCGACGCGACGCTCGGGAGTAGGAGCGGAAGCGTCACGCGCCGGAACGTCTTCCACGCGTCGGCTCGGCTCGCGGCCGCCGCCTCCTCGAGACTTGGATCCATCGCGCGGAACGCCGCGCTCATGAGAATGAAAGCCAGCGGAGCGGTGTGCAGCCCTTCGATCCAGATCATCCCGGGCAGGCTGTAGACCGAGAGCGAGAAACCGAAGAGCGTCTTGAGCGGGGCGTTTATCCATCCGATCTCCGGGCTCAGTAGGAAGAGCCAGGCGATGGTGTGGACGATCCCGGGCACGATCAGCGGGACGAGCGCGAGGCCATACCAGAGACTCCGCGCAGGGATGTTCGTGCGCTCCACCGCCCACGCGGCGGCAGTCCCGAGCGCGAACGCGAGGGCCGCCGCGCCGCCCGCGTAGACGAGCGAATTCGCGAGCAGCTCTATCGAGGCCTGATCGGTGAGAACGCGCTCCAGGTAACGCGTGGTGAACTGGAAATCCAGCGCGCTCCCCGACGCTGAGACGGCGCCCAGGAGGAGCATCGCAAGAGGAACGACCGTGAGATACGCGAGAAGGAGAGCGGCGGCGCCGGCGACCACGATGTCCGCGCGCCAGGCCGGGATGCGCATCCCAGCGCGGCGCGCGACGGTCGTGGCCGCCATCAGCTCGAGGTTATTTGACGCCCAGGGTGCTGTTCCAGAACGCCTGGTCCTTATCGAAGTCCGCGCGGAGCGCGAGGCTCACGTAGAAGATCTTCGCGAAGTTGTTCAGGTCCGGGTACTTCGGCGGGACCTTCGGGTTGGCGGGGACGCGGCCGGTCGACTGGATCGCCTTCTGACCGTCCAGTGAGGTGAGCCACTCCATCAGCAGCTTGCCGGCGTTGGCGTGAGGCGGTTTGTTGGCGAGCGCCATGCCCTGGACGTCCGTGATGATCGGGTCGGTCCGACCCCAGTCGATCGGCTTGTTCTCTTCGTTCTTCAGCTGAGCCAGGCGGTGGCCGTTGGATGAGAGCGTGACCGCGAATTCGCCCGCAGCGAGCAGGTTCGCCATGTCGGTGTGGCCGCTGCGCAGCGACGGCTTATTGGCGGCGATGCACTTGAGCACGTTCTGGGCCTCTGTGTCTCCGAGGATCTTGCGCAGGGCCGAGTACACGACGACGTCGCCCTGTTCGACCGCGATCTTGCCCGACAGCGCCGGATTGCACAGGTCCTTCCAGGTCTTGATCGTGATGCCGGCGGGGAGCTTCTGCGTGTTGATCCCCGGGATGTCGTTGTTGAGCCGCGCCGCGATGAACGCGCCGTCGGCGCCCTTGACCTCGGCGGGATAGTCACCGGCCGACGCGACGATGTACTTCTGGGTGTAGCCCTGATCGATGATGTAGCCGACCTCGAAGAGGTTCGACTCGACGACGTCGAAGAGGTCTTGTCCTGCCTTCTTCTCCGTCACGACGCGCGTCGTCAGTACTTCACCCGATGCGCGGGTGTGCTCCACCTTGACGCCCGGGAACTTCGCCTCGAACACCGGGAACACTTTCTTGGCGTCGTCGGTGTTCATCGACGAATAGATAGCAACCTTGCCCTCGCTCTTCGCTGCCTCGTACAGGCGGCTCATCACGGCATCCGGAGAGTCGGTCGTGGCGGGCTTCGCGGTGGCGGTCGGGGAAGGCGCGGTGGCGGTGTTTCCGCCACATGCCGCGAGAAGGAGCCCACCCAATGCGAGCGTGGTAAGGAGCCGTCGCATGCCCACACCTCCAGCGAAGGGCGTGACCTCGCGAAGGCGAATGATCATACCATTGGACCAACGGCGCGCTGACGTGGAGACTGTGACGGTGAAGCTCGAGGCACGTCGGGTCGGGATCCGCTATCGCCGCCAGCGGACGGGCGATGAGCTCGTCGCGGTCGACGGCGTCGATCTGACGGTGTCTCAAGGAGAGTTCGTCTCGATCGTCGGACCGTCAGGCTGCGGCAAGACGACGTTCCTCAACGCGATCGACGGACTCATCCCCATCGCGTCGGGCTCGCTCGTCCTCAACGACCGCGAGATCACCGCGCCCGGTCCCGACCGCGCGATGGTGTTCCAGCAGCCGAGCCTCCTGCCATGGCGAACGGTCATGGGCAACGTGATCTATGGCCTCGAGATGCAGCATCGCGCCGGACGAGAGTCGCGTGAGATCGCGAAGCGGCTGATCGACCTCGTCGGTCTCGGCGGCTTCGCCGAGAGCTGGCCGTCGGAGCTTTCGGGAGGGATGCAGCAGCGCGTGAACCTCGCCCGCGCGCTGGCCACCGACCCCGAGCTCCTCCTCCTCGACGAACCGTTCGCGTCCCTGGACGCGCAGACCCGCGAGACGATGCAGCAGGAGCTCACACGCATCTGGGGAGAGACGCGGAAGACGGCGATCTTCATCACGCACGATATCGCCGAGGCCGTATACCTCGCCGACCGTGTGATCGTGCTCACCGCACGTCCCGGCCGGGTGAAGCTCGACATGAAGATCGATCTGCCCAGACCACGTGATCTCCGGCTAAAGCGTGAAGTGGAGTTCGTGGCGTACGAGCGAACGATTTGGGAGACGATCCGCGAAGAAGTGATCCGATCCGAGACGCTGCGTCCGCGGGCGGTCGCCTGATGGCGACGCAGGGGACGGGGCAGGCGGATCCGTATCCCGTTGCGACGCCTGCGGAACCCGAGTGGCTGACGCGAAAGCCGGCCGATGCACGGTCCGGGGAGAGTCGCGTTCGCGGTTACGAGTCCAAGCTGATCGGTTTCGCCGCGGTCGTCATCTTCCTCGCCGTGTGGCAGGGCATCGGTGTGATCCGGGCCGTCTGGCCGGAGGGCGTCGTAATTGGCCCATTCACCTACGTCGCGCCCACGCAGCTCTTCCTCCCGACGCCGGTCGAGATAGGCCAGGCATTCGGCACATACGCTCGCGACCCGAAGTTCGGCAGGGACATCCTCACGAGCGGCCAGGAGCTCTCCTTCGGTTATCTGCTGGCCGCTTTCACCGCCATCCCGCTCGGCCTGGTCATGGGCTGGTACAGCCGCATCCGTTATGCCTTCGACCCATTCGTCACGTTCCTCTACGCGACGCCCCGGATCGTGCTGCTGCCGCTGCTCATCATCTGGTTGGGAATCGGCGTCGAATCGAAGGTCGCGGTCGTCTTTCTCGGCGCCTTCTTCGCGATGGTCATCAACACGACCGCCGGCGTCCGCAACCTCGACGCGAACCTGATCAAGGTCGCGCGATCGTTCGGCGCGTCAGACGTCCAGCTGTTCCGGACGGTCGCGCTCCCTGGGTCGGTGCCCTTCATCCTCACCGGCCTCCGCCTCGGCATCGGCCATGCCCTGACCGGCGTGGTCGTCGGCGAGGCGATCGCAGCCCAGTTCGGGGTGGGGCAGATGATGTTCGTGGCGGGGGCCACGTTCCAGAGCTCGAAGGTGTTCGCCGGACTCATGCTCATCGCCGGGGCGGGCATGCTCATGACCTTCACTCTGCAGTGGCTCGAGCGACGCTTCGACGCGTGGCGGCCGCGCCCTAACTAGCCCGGCGAGAGTTAGGCTCTTCGGAGCCACAAGACAAAGGGGAGGAACCACATGCAGGGGAAGATCGTTCACTTCGAGCTCAACGCGAAGGACGGCGCGCGCGCGAAACGCTTTTACAGCGGACTGTTCGGTTGGAAATACAAGGACTCGGAGATCCCGGGGGTCGACAACTACTTCCTCATCGATGGCATCGAGCCCGGCGGCGCGATCAACGGGATGTCGCCAGAGAAACCCGGTCCGGTCGTGTACTTCGACACGGACAATATTGACGAATCGATCAAGAAGGTCCGCGATCTCGGGGGAAAGGCCGACGAGAAATTGCCGATCCCGTTCCAGGGCTGGTTCGCGGGCTGCACCGACACCGAAGGCAACACTTTCTCACTCTTCCAGAACGACCCGAGCGTCACGATGGAGACCGAACAGCAGCAGCAGTCAGCCCGCGCCTAAAGGCGTGGCGGCCGCCGGGGCGAGTTGTCCCGGCGGCCTCAATGGTCATACCATTCACGCGCATGTTCCAACCGATCCACCAGGCCCGCGCCTCGGGCGAGATCGTCTCCCAGATCGAGCGAGCGATCTTCTCAGCGCAGCTCTCGCCGGGTGACCGTCTCCAATCCGAGCGGGAGCTCGCGGAGCAGTTCGGCGTCTCACGCATCACGGTCCGCGACGCGCTGCGGGTCCTCGAGGCGCGCGGTCTCATCCGCGTGAAGGTCGGAGCGACGGGCGGGGCATTCGTCGCCGACGCGAACACCGATCGCGTCGCGGAGTCGCTCTCGACGATGATCCGGCTCAAGCGCATGACGCTCTCGGAGCTCGCCGAGGCGCGCACCGTGGTCGAGGCGGCGACGGCCGCGCTCGCGGCGCAGCGCGCCGATGCGGCAGCCGTTTCGCGCCTCGCCCAGAACGTTCAACAAGGTCGCGCGGTGATACGCGACAGCATCACCCACGCCGAGGCGAGCATGGATTTTCACGTCGAGCTCGCCCGGGCCGCCGACAACGAAGTCCTCTATGCGACTGTGGCCGCGTACCGCGAGCTGCTGGTACCGGCGCTGCGAGAGGTGCGGAACCCGAGCACGGTGAGGACCACGCAGAAAGCGCACGAAGAGCTCGTCGAGGCCGTTCGGCGGCACGACGCTCAGGGGGCGCGCGAGCTGATGGTGGCTCACCTCGAGGACTTCGAGAAGCGTCTGCGGAAGCGGCTCGCCGAGCGCGAAGAGGAGCGCCTCCCGACTGGGAACGTGCACCGTCTCGTTCGACCAGAGCGAAGGCGCTAGATGGCCGTCGCCACGCGCCCGACGACGCGAAGCGGCCGAGGCTATCCGGACCTCCGCGAGCATCTCGATGCGCTCGATCGCGCGGGGCTGCTGGTGAGAGTCCGCCGTCCGATGCTTGCCGAAACCGAGATCCATCCGCTGGTGCGCTGGCAGTACCGGGGCGGTCTCCCCGAGGAGGACTGGCGGGCGTTCCTCTTCGAGGACGTCCGCACCGTGAAGGGTGGGGCGTCGCCTTTCCGCGTCGGTGTGGGCGTCCTTGCTGCATCGAAGTACGTCTACGCGACCGGGCTCGGTTGCAAGCCCGAGGAGATCGCCTCGCGATGGGAGCACGCACTCGCCAACCGCATCGCCCCGACGATCGTCGAGGACGGGCCCGTGCACGAAGAGGTGCACATGGGCGACGCGCTCCTCGCGAAAGGCGGCACCGCCGAGTTCCCCATCCCGATCTCGACGCCGGGCTTCGACAACGGGCCATACACGACATGCACGCACTGGTTCACGAAGGACCCCGAGACGGGCGTGCGCAACCAGGGCAACTACCGCGGGCAGATCAAGAGCCCGACGCGCATCGGCATCTTTCCATCAGGCCTCGGGCAGGACGTCTACATCCACTGGCAGAAGGCGCGAAAGAAAGGGCAGCACCTGCCTGCCGCGCTCGTCATCGGCGGCCCGCCGGTCGTGAGCTATGCGGCGGTCCAGAAGGTCCCGTACGGCATCGACGAGCTCTCCATCGCCAGCGGCCTCGCGGGCGAGCCGATCCGTCTCGTTCGGTGCAAGACCGTGCCGCTCGAGGTTCCGGCCGACGCCGAGATCGTCTTCGAGGGGTACATCAACACGCAGGAACTCGAAGAGGAAGGACCATTCGGCGAGTCACACGGCTACATGCATCCGCGGCAGCTGAATCCGTTCTTCGAGATCACCGCGATCACGCACCGCAAGGACGCGATCTGGGTCTCGTTCATCAGCCAGGTCACGCCGTCCGAGTCGAGCGTCATCAAGAAAGTCGCTTACGAGCCGATCTTCACGCAGCATCTTCGACAGACCTGCAACATCCGGAGCGTGAAGCGTGTCGTCATGCACGAGCCACTCACGAATCTGCGGAAGCTCATCGTCATCCAGATGGCGAACGGCGCGCGCGAAGCCGAGATCTGGCGCGCGCTGCGCGCCGCATCGAGCTTCAATCAGGGCGTCGGCAAGGTCTGCGTCGCGGTGGATGAGGACATCGACCCCGAAGATGCGACGGCGCTCTGGTGGGCGGTCTGCTATCGGTCGCGCCCGGCGCAGGACGTGGAGATCACCGGGCATCTCGAGAAGGGCCATGCGCCGCCGTTCCGCGGCACGGGAATCGAGCAGGCCGCTGAGAGCCGCGACGTCGTCGGGCACGGCGATCCCGCCGACGACAGCGGGATGCTCATCAACGCCTGCCTCAAGGAGCCGTGGCCGCCCATCTCGCTTCCGACCAAGGAGCACATGGAGAACGCCCTTCGCATCTGGAACGAGCTGGGCCTGCCGAAGGTGCGGCCGCAGCTGCCGTGGTACGGCTACTCGCTCGGGCAGTGGGACGAGGAGCTCGAAGAGGAGGCGCGCCTCGCCCTCCGAGGTGAGCACTTTGTGACTGGCGAGAAGACCGCACGCCGGCGCGTGAAGCTCTCCGATACGCGCGCGGCGCGACCGGATGCCTTCATCGGCACCGACCCCGTCCCCGGCACTCCGGTGGACCCGCGGGCGGCGGAGCACGGTCCGGGCGGACCCGGATACGACGACGAAGCGCCGCGCGAAGTTCCGAACGACGACGGGATGTGATGTCCACGGCGATCTCCTCCAAGACGGATAGATACGCCGCGGCGAAGCTGATCCTCTCGCGCATCGCGCACCCGGTCGCGATCATCGGCGCAGCCCACGGTGGTGAGCGCTCGTGCGCGACCGGGACGGTGATGTACGTCTCGCACGTCCCGCCGATGGTCGCGATCGCCGAGCATCCCGGTTCACGTACGACACGCCTGATCCAGGCTTCCCGCGAATTCAGCGTGTCGTTGCTGCACGACTCGCAGCAGGAATTGGCGGTCGGCGCCGGGAAATCCAGCGAAGGCCCGGACAAGTTCGCCGCCCTCAAGATCCCCGTTAACGAGCAGCCCGGCTTCGCCGCACCCGCCGTCGAAGGCAGTCTCGCGATGCTCTGGTGCCAGGTGCGCGAGGAGCGTCAGACGGGGGACCACATCCTGTTCGTCGGCGAAGTGGTCGGCGCCGTCACGAACGACAGGAAGATCGACGCGTTGCTGCGCTATCGACGCCGCTACATGCGCATGGGCCATTGGACCTCCGAGGAAGCTCCCGAGGGCTACCCGACCTGAGCAACGCGTTTGCGACTCGGCCTGCGGCGCAGCGGGTCCTGTCCCGGGGTCGGGGGGTCGCGCGCTCGCGCACCCTCCCCGCAGCCGCCGTCGGCGTGGCCGTGCCGAGATGTTCGGCGGCGGGGGGCCCCGGGGCACCCGCGCATCGCGCGCAACCCCCGCTCCCCCGTGCCACCCGCTGCGCCGAGCCGTTCGTCGAATGACGCGGCGCATCGTTGTCGGGATATCGGGAGCTTCCGGTGCCATTTA
>Ga0209056_10002787_pt1 | contig 18747 bp, 12 predicted proteins | sample GraSoiAngelo_114_FD_185876 | JGI IMG/M metagenome (GOLD analysis project Ga0209056, IMG submission 185876) | Grasslands soil microbial communities from the Angelo Coastal Reserve, California, USA - 14_0903_13_40cm (SPAdes) (version 2) | ecosystem: Environmental > Terrestrial > Soil > Grasslands...
TCGGTGCGTGACAAACACTCGATGTTCGCGTTGCGGCAGACATGGGCAGGCTTGCGCTGGGAATATCGAGTAAAAGGACGGGTTAGCTGGGGAGCGCTGTACCGGACCGCGTGGATTTCAGCGCTACCGGGTGGTAACCCACACTTTAGCCCGCCCAACGCGTTCTTCTCGAATCTGAGTGGTTACGGGACGCAAACACGTCTGGGGAGCGCTGGCATTTACTTCGACATGAACGGTATCCGGAGCGAATATCAGTTGGGTGGCGCCACGCATTTTGGCGCTTCGTACCAGCACGGGCTCGGCGGCAGCCGCTTGAGCTACTTCGCATACGAGGCGCAACTCGAAGGCAGGCTGCCAGTTTCCCGGGAGAGCAGCGCCTTTGTCGGCCAGGCGAATTTCGAACTGACTCGGGAGCGGCACGACAGCAGTGCGATCCCGTTCTACATGCTTCCGCACATCGGAGGCTCTTCGACGCTGCGCGGTTTTGCCCTGGACCGCTTTTACGGCCGTAACCTCGCGTTGCTTTCCCTTGAGTACCGCTACCGAATTCACCCGTTTGTCCAGGTGATCCCGTTCTTCGATGAGGGACAGATCTTCGACCGGACAGCAGATCTGTCCTGGCTGAACTGGCATCGCAACTACGGCCTTGGTTTCCGGTTTCGCTCCGCGGCGGGTGCCACTTTTCTGCGCGTGGAATATGGGCGCAGCAGTGAGGGCTCTGAGATTCATATTGTCTTCGGGGATCGTGAAAGGCCTCCCCTGCTCGGTCCCTTCCGGTACGGAGCGTACAAGCGATGAAACGACTCGCCGTTTTTCTGTTCGCCTGCATGTTGCCGGTCTCGGCTGCGGATGACGGGTTGCGTGTACCACCGCCACTAACCGCGGACGCCGATGATCGTAATATCCCGGAACCTGGGGAGCAGCGTGTATCGGAGTTGTACGCGATTGTCTACAACTCCTGGATGCGCCACCTGAGCGCCGCAGAGAAGGTCGCCGCTGCCCGCGACGCCGGGGCGCTGAACATCAATGCCTGGGATGAAGTCCCCGACTCTTCCTGGTTTACCAATCGCATCAGCCAACACAGCCTGAGCTTCGCTGAGATCTGCGCGGGTCTGGAAGGTCAACCACCGGAAACGGGAGCCTGGGAGGTGCTGCGCGTCGAGGATGAAGGGTACACTCCCAAGCTTCGAGTGCGTGACCATGCGGGGCGGACGTACGTGCTGAAGTTCGACCCATCCACTCCCGAGAAGAACTCGGGAGCCGAGCGCATATCCACGCTCGTGCTTCACGCCGCCGGGTACAATGTCCCTCACAACACGATTGTCTACTTCCGCTCATCAGATCTCGTGCTCGCCGAAGACGCCTACTACACCGACGCAATCGGGAAACGGCGTTCGCTGACACGCGGCGACCTGGAGGCGGTTCTCAAAAAGATTAAGCCACTATCTGACGGGACCTACCGCGGGATGGCGAGTATGTTACTGCCCGGGAAAGGAGCGGGGAAATTCAAGTACACCGGGACACGTAAGGGCGATCCCAACGACATCATCCCGCACGAGCGGCGCCGCGAATTGCGCGGACTGCGCGTGATTGCAGCTTGGATCAATCACGCGGATGCCGGCGAAAAGAATACCTACGATGCATACGTGACTGCCGTCGGGCGCAACTATCTGAAGCACTACTTGCTCGATTTTGGTTCCACATTAGGCGGCGGCGATTACATCAACGGACCCTATCGCGTCGGGCATGAGTATATCTTCGACGGCGGCGCCATGAGCCGCTCATTCGCCACGCTTGGACTGTGGCACCGGCCCTGGGAGCAGCACGGCCGGATTGTCCATCCCGAGATCGGCTACTACGATTCCGAGCTGTTCGAGCCTGAAAGGTGGAAGCCCAACTATCCGAACCCCGCCTTCAACCGCATGGACGAAGCGGATGGATACTGGGGCGCAAAAATCGTTACAGTTTTCTCGGATGAGGTAATCGAAAAAATCGCGCAAGCTGGTGAGTACAGCCGCAGCGAAGTCACGGCTTACCTTGCGAACACGCTGAAGCAGCGCCGGAATGCGATCGGCCGATATTGGCTGGATCGCGTGGCCCCGCTTGAGGAGATCGTCCTGACGGGAGGACGCCTCAATTTCCGCGACATCGCGGTCGAGCGCGGTTATGCTCCCGAGGAAGTCGCGCGGGGATACCGCTTGCGCGTGGACGGTGCAAAGGCACTGCTCACCTTCGCGGGCCAGAGCGTGCAGCTTCCCGAACTGAATCTGAAAGCGGGCGGGCAGGCGGACCGCTATGGCCGGCTTTTGCTGGCTCGCGTCTGGATCGAGTCCAAGCGTCGCGGTGGCGGGTGGTCGCTGCCGATAGAAGTCACTCTGGGGCGGACCCGCGACAACGATCGGCTGCAGGTGCTCGGCTGGCAGCACGCGGTCCGATAATGAAACCAGTGGCACCCCGACCAAGGCGTATAAATTAAGCTATCGTCGGAATTCGGTTCAAGAACATTCTTCGGAACTTGCAGGAGGCGGTTCCGAATCATTCTTTGCAAGTGACAGCAGATACGCATGCAGTGAGCTTTTAAACCCGAACTATCAGAGAACGACTTAACCGAATGTCCAAAAACGACGAGACCCACGACGCGGTCAAGACCCCACTCGGCAGGGTGACCGGGACTCCAGGCGAAGGCGCCACTGCAGAATTGCAAAGTGCGGGAGGCGATACCTTTGCCGCAGCTATCTTGGCCAGCTCTGAACGTTACGAACTACTCTCGGAAGTGGGTCGCGGGGGGATGGGGATCGTCTATCGCCCGCGACCGCGAAACGGACGAGGTCGTCGCGATCAAAGTCTTGCGGCCTGAGATTGCCCAGGATTCAAGTATGATGCAGCGTTTCAAGAATGAACTGCGTCTCGCCCGCAAGATCACCCACAAGAATGTGTGCCGCATTTACGATTTCCACCGCACCGGATCCTCCGCTTACATCACCATGGAGTTGATTGAAGGCGAAAGCTTGCGGCAAATGTTGAACGTCGGCGGAGCTATGCCGCTGGAGCGGGGAATCGACTTGGCGCGCCAAATTTGCGCCGCGTTGCAAGAAGCCCACAGCCAAGGCGTCGTGCATCGAGATTTGAAGCCGGAAAACGTGATGCTGGACCAGTCCGGCACGATAAAGATTATGGATTTCGGTATTGCTCGATCAGTGAACCCCGGAAACACCCTTACCGGAGCCGTTTTGGGTACGCCTGCGTATATGGCTCCAGAACAGGCTGAGGGAAAGCGAGTTGACCACCGTGCGGATATTTATGCATTGGGACTAGTGATGTACGAGATGTTTACAGGGATTGCGGCTTTCGCTGCGGATACGCCTGTGGCGATCGCTCTCAAGCAAATTCGCGAAATGCCGGTACGGCCTCGGAAATTGGAACCGTCGCTGCCGCCCGCTCTTGAGAAGACCATTCTGAAATGCCTGGAGAAGAGTCCTGACCAGCGCTTCCAGGCGGTCGACGAATTGGACGCTGCCCTCGCCGCCGTGTTGCCGGTGGGCGGCGTTATGGAGAATCCACCGGTTGAAACCCCGCGGCGGTCGTTTTTCTTAACGGCAGGGCCGCAAGAGCTGCCGTCAACTCCCCGCCACCTTGTGCGCACGTTACTGTCGCTAATCCAATTGCTGTACCTGGTCTTGTACTTGTTCGCTCTGTGGAAGTTGCACCGGCTGGAATATGTAGTCAGCCAGTTTCTTCCAGGCGGAGCCTGGCTGCTGGTTGCTTTGATCGTACTGGTCGCCGTTGTCGGAATCGCTGTACGGCTTTACGTCCTCACAGCACTGGCGTTTGACTACAGAGGACTAGGGGAGGATTTTCACCGAATGTTTCTGCTCTTCCTGATTGTCGACGAGGTGTGGGCCCTTTCGCCTCTCCTGGTGGCGTATAAGATCGGTATGGGACTGGCCATCGCAGCGACAGTGGCTCTGGCCTTCTTGCCTTTTTCGCAACGGACATTAATGCGTATGGGTTACAGATCCCAAACCTAAGCGTTTCGCTGGTGTTTTTTCAAGCGTCCTGTGGACAGTTGGGAATGAGTCCGCGTGGTTGTCATAAATGCATCCATTCTATTGTTTGCTGGCAGTTTCTCTCTGAATCCGACCATCGGGGAGATGCGGATGTCGCAGAACACCATGATCCTTCGACAGCAGTACGCGGACATGTGCCCGAAAAGCGGGAACCGATATTCACGATTGCCGAGGAAAAAAGCTGGCTCCGCTTGGCCCGATCCTAGCGCTGGTTATTGTCCCTCCTTCTTCTTCTCCGGCAGGTACTTTTTCTCAATCGATGCCACAATCACATAATTCGGATCAACCATCTCATTCAGATGGATTCTTGCAACCTTGGACAGTAGTTCGTAACTGTCCAGCTCGGAAAGGCCGTAATCGTGGTGAATCCACGCGACCAATTCTGTAAATGCGATGCGCAGGCAATCATCCAATGGCCGGTAGGCGCCCACGGTCATGATGGCGTTCTCATTCTCAAAGCGTGGCCAGCTGATTTTCTGCCCTTTGATCACGTTGACCTGCAACCGCCCACGCAGTGGGACTTCAATCGCCGTGCCTGCTACCTCGCCGTCGCCCATGGCCGCATGGCCATCACCCATGTAGAGCAGCGCTCCCGGCACATTTACGGGGAAGTAGATGGTGTTGCCCACGCTGGCCTCGGGCGAGTCCATGTTGCCCCCGAATGCTTCCGGCACAACCGAGCTGCGTGCTTCACCGCCCGCCGGCGCGACTCCTATACAACCAAAGAAAGGATGCAGGGGAATCTTCACCGAGAAATTCGAGTCCAGCGCCTTGAAGGTGGCGGTGTTGGTGACGTGATCGATGGGATAGAACCAGATCTTCTCCGGCAAAGGCGTGTGCAGCATGGGGGTGTAGACCGTCTCGTTGAGCGCCCCAAAGCCAGGGGCGAATGCGCCGACCCCTTGGTTGCTGTCTACCTGCAGGTCGAGGATCTTCACAGCCAGTGTGTCACCGGCTTCGGCGCCTTCGATGTAAAAGGGACCGGTCAGGGGATTGTCGCCTTTCACTAGGCTCAGCGTGTCGCCAGGCTTCTGGACGGCGTTACCGAACGCGTCCACGGTATTCGTCTCAAGGATGTCGCCGCTCTTCAGCCGAGCCACTGGCTCAGCCGCGCCGTAAACATACTTCACGTCGTTGATGGTGGCATGATACTTGACGATCTTACCAGCCATGGTTTGCGCCAGGGCATTACTTATGCCACCCATAAACAGCAGTATGGCTGTCACAATGTAGGCAATCACCTTTTTCTCCTGATCTTTACTTATCCAAACTGCCACGGCTGCCTGCGTTTCTTGGTGTTGGTGTTGGCTCTTCTTAATCGTCAATCGAAAATCCGGCAATCGTAATCCTAGAATGAGGCCCGCACGCCCAGCTGCAATTGGCGTGGCGGGGAGATGATATCGCTCGGCTTACCGAAAGTTGGTGAGCTAATCACGCCGTTGTACGATTCGGGATCGAAGTTCGGGTGATTGACCACGTTAAACAAATCCACGGTGGGGCTGATCTCCACACGCTCGCCGATCTTGAAGGGACGGGACAAACGTGTGTCCCAGACGTAGGTAGGCGCGGCCCTTCCCGCGTTGCGGCCGACCCCCGGCGGGCGGTCCTTTAGGTGACCGTCGCCGTTGTCATCTGTTCCTGTAGTGATGTTAAAGGGTCGCCCACTCTGCAGGGCCACGATGTTGGCCGTCTGGAAGCCCAGCGGCAAGTTAACGATCCCACTCAAGACGAAGCGATGGCGTGCGTCGCGCAGGGTGGGGCCTTTGTCAGCGAATATGTTGTTGCTGTCCTGGGGCACGCCTGGCTCGAATATGTCATCGGAGAGGCCGACTGCCTTGGAGAGTGTGTACGAAACCTGAAACTGTATCCGCTTGTCGAGGTTCTTTCGCGCGCTTACCTGTAGGCCGTTGTAGTGGCTGATATTGGTGCTCTGGAAGCTGGTGAATAGTCCAAGGGACGGGAAGGGTGCTACCCTGGTTGCACTTTGGGGATTCAGTTCCCGGCTCATCCAGCCATGGATACCCAGGATATGTACGTAGCTGGCGTCGAGCACAATGCCCCAGGGGAGCTGCTGTCCAATACCGCCCGACCACTGGTGCGTATAGGGCTGGCTTACTTTGCCGTCGACAGCGAACCCTCCTGGCGGGGGTAACGACCCCTGGAAGGCCGGGTCATTCACGTCTGGCTGGGTCGGCACAAATGCATCGATGAAGTACTTCACTCCGTTGAAGGTTCGATCTATGTAGCCAATCTCCCAAGGTGTGGAATCGTAGTAAATCCCATAGCCTCCACGGATCACTGTTCGGCCATTACCGCCCGGGTCGTAGGCAAAACCGATGCGTGGACCAAAGCTCAGCTTAGGGTTCTTGCGAGTGCGGCTGTCGAAGAAAGGCGCCAAGCTTTCCAGAGGCTGGTGGAAGCCAGCGTCGATGAAGCCACTTTCGAATTCATAGCGCACGCCCAGGTTCACCGTCAACCGCCGGCTGATCTTCCAATCGTCCTGAACGTAGTAGGCCATCTGCCAGGCGGTGGTGCCGTTTTCCTTGGTCGAGCCGATGCCACGCAGAGCAAAAAAGACAGGAGAGTTAGGATCCTGTATCAACGTGGTATGGCAACTTGTGGAAGACGAGCAGGTGATCCCCGGATCATCCACACTGAAGAAGAACGATGTGTTCTTTACCAAGTCGAACAGCGCGTTGTACTTGATACGCGGGTTCAGATCGACACCGAACTTGAGGCTGTGCAGCCCGTGCCAGCTACCCTGCGTGGAAAAGTCGTCGCGCAACTGTAGCCGGTCCTGCTGCACGTTCTGCGGAGTGGAGGAATTTCCTCCGAATACGACGGATGGGAAGCGTAGGTTGATTCCGAGACTCGTGGGTTTCAGGTTGTTAATGAAGCGGTTGAATTGCACGGTGAACTGGTTCAAAGTGCGGGTCGAAAGCAGAGAAGTCTGGGTCGCCTGCCAGGAGAGATTTTCGTTGGTCGCGACTTGAAAGGCGTTCTCCGCTGGCGGCCCCCCAAAGAGCAGGTTGGGGTCGATGCGCAGTCCCTCCCGCGAAGTATTTCGCTGAAAGGACGCCCGAAAACTCAGGCTTTCGGCCGCTGTGAGATGATGGTCCAGCTTAGTTACCATTAGCAGGTCGCGAAAGGGCGCGGCGAACGATCCTTCGAACTGCGGATAAACTCCGCCCGTATCCACCGTCTGTGACTTCTGCTGCCGGTTACGTTCGATGGCGTAGAACCCGAAAGTCTTGTCCTTGACCAGAGCTCCGCCTAGTGAGCCACCAAACTGTTCGCGGTCGAAGTCGGGTTTTTTCTTCTCGAAAAATCCGTTGGCTTGGAGGTCCTTCTGCCGGTAAAGTAAAAAGCCGCTGCCGTGCAGCGTGTTGCTGCCCGACTTGGTCACAACGTTGATGAAGGGGCCGGAGGAATGTCCGTACTCCGCGGAGTACTGATTGGTGATGACCTGAAATTCCTGTATGGCATCTTCCGGAACCAGTCCCACCGGGCCACCCACGATGTTGTCATTAAAGTTGCCCCCATCGACCGAGATGCCGGAACTTCGTGCCGTAGCACCACCCGACACGATGCCGCCGTACAGCCGCTTGGTGGGGTCGTAGGACGGCGAGGGCGCGGCTCCCGGAATCAGATTTGCCAGTTGCTGGAAATTGCGGTCATTGATGGGTAGATCCGCAATCTGCACCTGTGAGATCGGCTGCTCAATCTGCGAAGAAGAGGTGTCCACCTGGGAAGCTAGGCTGGTGACTTCTACCTGCTGCGTCTGCCCCGCGACCTTCAACGCGAAATTCGCCGTGACAGTGTCACCCACTGTGAGCGTGAGCGGCAAGCTTTGGTCAGCGAATCCCGTTTTCTGAGCGCGCACTTCGTATGGTCCGCGAGGCAGTAGGTTGAAGCGGTAGAAGCCCTCCGCATTGCTTCGTACGCTGCGCTTCTCTCCAGTTTCCAGGTTGGCGGCAGTGACCGTCGCAGCGGACACGACAGCGCCTGTGGCATCACTCACCACGCCTTGAAGGTTGGCGGTGACTGCCTGGCCGTGTGTGGTCACGGCAGCACACATGACAGCAAAAATCAGCAGACTTCCTCTGAGCGGGGACATGGGCAGCTCCTAACTATGTCTGTCGTTTAAGAATGCAGAAACACTCTATTAGTCACTTGGACGTCACCGCCGAACGGGTTCACCCGTAAAAATCTTAGGATGCAGCCACGGTCTAGTACGAGATATCCTTCTTACCTGCCAAAAACGAAGCCCATTCTACACCTGGTTGTATCCTCCAGAGGATGTATCTTGAACTGAGTTTCCTCTGAGCTGCCCGCAACTCTTCGTGCTGCACTCTTGACTGTCACCGGCTCCCCGGAGCAGAATCTGCTCGCATCACGAAAGGTGTCTCATTTTCCGCCCAGCCTCACTTCGCGGCCGCTCACCCTTCGACGGCAAAAAGGTTCTGCTCATCGACAAAAACGCAGGACGCGCGACACGCGGGCGAATGTTCTGCGCAGTCACGGTGTCGAGGTCGACGCCGCAGAGAGCCTGCAGAGAGAGCGCGTTCTCTGGAGAACCCGGCGCTACGATTTGATCCTGCTGGATGTGCGCCGAGCGGATCGACATAGGACAGCATATTTCTGCGGTACCCCAACTGTTTCTTCTGCCAACCGCGCCGAGCGCACCCGATCGTAGCGCGTCAATGTGAAGGCCGCATATCTGGGGACTATAATTGCGCACGGATGGCCCTCACCTCTGGTACCAAACTCGGGCCGTATGAAATCCTCTCTCGGGTCGGCGCGGGTGGTATGGGAGAAGTGTATCGCGCTCGCGACATGCGGCTGGAGCGCACGGTCGCGCTCAAGATTTTGCCCACCACGTTCGCTGGTGATGCCGACCGCTTGCAACGGTTTGAGCACGAGGCGCGAATTTTGAGCGCACTGAACCATCCCAATCTGCTGGCCATCCACGATGTGGGCGCGCAGAACGGTACTCACTACCTGGTATCGGAATTCCTGGAGGGCCAAACGCTACGGGAGAAAATGAGCAGCGACCCGCTCCCGCAGCGGCGTGTAATCGAATACGCCCTGGAAATCGCGAGAGGATTGGCGGCGGCCCATGAGAAAGGAATCGTCCATCGCGACCTGAAACCGGACAACATTTTTCTTACCAAAGACGGACGCTTGAAGATCCTGGATTTCGGCTTTGCGAAACAGTCGTTCATGGCGAGCACCGTCTCCGAGCAAAGTGAGACCATGGGCGCGCCGACGCCGACCACCCCGGGAACGGTATTAGGCACGGTTGGATACATGTCGCCCGAGCAGGTGCGCGGGCAGCCACTGGACGTACGCTCCGACCTGTTCAGCTTCGGCGCGATTCTCTACGAAATGATTGCCGGCAAGCGCGCGTTCAAAGGCGGATCGAGTGTCGAAACAATGAACGCCATTCTGAAAGAAGATCCGCCGGAGTTCAGCGAGAGCAGCCTGCACGTGTCACCGGGATTGGAGCGGATCGTCCACCACTGCTTGGAAAAAGAGCCAGCGATGCGGTTCCAGTCCGCGCGCGACTTGGCGTTCGACCTAGAGAGCTTGTCTTCCGGCAGCACTCCCACAATGGCGGTCTCGGCATTACGGGTGGGGCGCGCGGGCCGGCTGCGCGCGGCGCTGCTGGTCGTAATTCCGGTGGTTGTGCTAGCGCTGGCAGCCGCGTTCTGGGCTGGGCGGGTGACGGTTCCAGCATCCAACCCACTATTTACCCGGTTGACTTTCCGCGGAGGTCACGTGGACTCTGCACGTTTTGCTCGCGATGGCCAGACCATCGTCTACAGTGCCGCATTCGGAGGCGATCCCGTGGAAATCTACACCACGCGGCCTGACTCGCCGCAGTCCCGAGAACTCGGACTGAAAGGCAGCAGTGTTCTCGGAGTGTCGAGCACCGATGAGCTGGCTGTCTCCCTGGAGCACAGATTTTTCACGGCTAACGCATCGGATGGGACCTTGGCCCGGCTCCCTCTGAGCGGAGGTGCACCCCGCGAGCTCGCCGAGAACATCATCTGCGCGGACTGGTCGCCTGACGGAGCTGAGATGGCAGGCGTGCGTCTCACCGACGGCCCGACACGCCTGGAATATCCGCTGGGCAAGATGCTCTACGAGACCAATGGGTGGATTAGCGACACGCGAGTTTCGCCGGACGGAGACAAGGTTGCTTTCATCGATCACCCGATCATTTTTGACAGCCGGGGAAGGATCATGGTAGTGGATCGCGCTGGCCAACGGAAGACGCTCGCCACAGGTTTCGGTGACGTACTTGGCCTTAGTTGGCACCCTTCAGGCGAGGAGATTTGGTTCACGGGCTCACGCGAGCACCTGTCCAGCAATCTCCTGGCGGTGAATCTGTCCGGCAAGCAGCGCCTGGTTTGGGCCGGGGCCGGGGAGGTGATCCTGCAGGACATCGCCCGCGATGGCCGCGCCCTAATGATCCGGCAGAACCGGCGTCGTGGTATTGCGGGACTGGCGCCCGGCCAGAAAGCCGAAACCGATCTCAGTTGGCAAGACTGGTCCCTGCCAATGGCGATCTCGCCCGACGGCAAGTGGATTTTCTTCGCCGAAGAGGGCGATGCCGGCGGACCGAGGTATTCCGCGTACATGCGCAATACGAACGGTTCCCCGGCCATTCGCTTGGGTGATGGCGTTCCCCAAAGCGTTTCTCCGGATGGCAAATGGGTAGCGGCAATCGTTCCCGGCGAACCGCAGCAACTCATGCTTCTGCCCACGCGCGCGGGAGACGTGAGGAACGTGTCGCGGCCCGAGTTCAACTACGAGGTGGCAGACTGGCTTCCCGATGGCAAGCGATTGCTCGTAAGCGGCAATGAACCGGGCAAGCCATCGCGATCGTATTTGCAGGGCGCAGACGGCGGTCCCCTTACTCCCGTGACGCCCGAGGGAATGAACGGCAGGCCGTCTCCGGACGGTAAGTCTGTCCTCGTTTGGCGGAATGACACTCTAACGCTGTATCCCATGGATGGCGGACAGCCCAGGAAGATCAAATCCCCCTTTCCCGCTGGCGTGCGTTTCTTCGCCCAAGATGCGCGCTATGTTTTCGCTGGACTCCGCGCTGAGGTTCCTTTGAAGGTATACCGTTTTGATTTGGAAACCGGCGCAATGCAACCGTGGAAGGAACTGGTTCCGACCGACCGCACGGGTGTTTACAACCTCGGACAACTCCGCCTGACGCCCGACACACGCTGGTACGTGTATTCCTACGTTCGAGATTTGTCCGATTTATACATAGTCGAAGGATTGCGATGACGCCCCCGGATTGGTACGATCGCACCGAGGAATTCACCTCCACATTGTCCTAACCAAAAAGAGAGCAGGAGTACCTCCCGCTCTTTTTCTTTTTGCTCGGATGAACTGAAATCTGTGTCGCTTCCTTTGCCGTGCTTTCGTCTTAACACAGCACGTTCCTACCAACCGACGATCTCTCGGCGCTGGAAACGGCGAGCATAAATACCTACATTAATGATGCAGGCCGCGACTCCAATGCCGGTGAGCAAGCCGGGCGGAATGTTCGGATAAACCAGGACGTCGAGATAGTGCAGCAGGAATCCATCCTGGTACGGCGCAATCCCCGCCCGAACCTCCAGCCAGTTTTCCGCCCACGTTAACGGGCAGGTCCAGGGTAGGATTTCGATGAGGATGCCCCATACGAGGGAGCCCAGGTGCAGCCAGCGCAACCGGGGACGACGACGCGTGAACGTAGCACCAAATACGATCCAGAGAATGAACAGCAGGTGCAGCCCCAGGATCGCAACTGCCAATGCGGAATACACGACATGGTTCCTATGCGGCCTTCCTCTGCTGCGCTCTTAGCTTCGCCCAGCGCGCCCGTTGCGTGGCGGCAATTTTCCTGCGGGCTGCTGCCGACATGGTTCGTTTGCCAGGGTTCACTATGTTAGGTTGACTTTTCGCAGAATTCTGCGCGCGCAGTTTCGCCCACCGCGCCTTCTGCGCGAGCGAAACCTTCCTTCGCGCTGCTGCCGACAAAGTCCGACGCGGCCCACTCGCTGCACCTCGTGCTGACGAAGTCCTAGTCGTTCCCGCGAGCGCTGCCAAAGCCGCGATAGCCTGATTCAACCGATCCCGCTCCTGCTGAAACTCCTTCACCATCTCGGCGATATTCGCCATTAGATCCCCCTCCACTTGTATTTGCAGAATGCCTATAGATAGTCCGCTCCATCCTACACACTTGAACTACCTATTGGAAATACACGCCACACGATGCGTTGACAGCTTCTGCCACCCACCTATACTGGAAGTACAAGCCTTTCTAACCCGCCTTCCATGCCCAAATCAACACCCACACATCCTAACAAAGAGCAATCGTCCATACTTCCGCAGATCGAGAAACTGCTGACGGAGCAAACATCGGTTATTTTGCAGGCGGTCGATGAGAAGCTCTCCGCTCAGGACAAACGGATTGAAGAGGGCTTTGCCGCTCAGGACAAGCGGATGGAGCAACAGTTCATCGCACAAGAAATCAGAATCCTGGCTGCGGTCGACAAGCGCCTGGCAAAGACGGAAGAACGCTTTGCCAAGAGTTTGGATGAATTGACCAAAACTCTCGACAAGTTCCTGAAGCGGCTTACAGACATCGAGGAAGAATTCACCTTCATGAAAGAAGATCTCAAACGCGTCAAAGCCGTCCTCCGTGAAAAACTCGGCGTTTCACTGGATTAGAACCGCGCAGCCAAAAAGCCACCATGCGGTGGCTTTTTGATGTTCCGGAGCGCTTCGCTTTCTCCGAAAATGTTGACGCCAGTTACTAGGCGGGGAAATCCAATCCGTGGTTGTTTGGAAGGAATCCCTCTTCTGGTCGCAGGAACGATGAGTTCTGTGAATTTCACTGTTAGGCATGCTCCTTGGCGCTCTGGATTTCCGAGTCGAAATATGACGGATTCCTCCGGCTCCCCGAAAGTAATGGGCAGAACCAACTGGCAGCGAAAGGCCCGCACGCTGTCTCTTGTGCGAGCCTGCCAGTTGGTCAGAAAAGGGTTGTTCAACCTTCGTTGATGATCGCAGCATGCCACGTCGAGATCGTGGTAAGGTTGACCGCAGATTAAATTTTCGCTAGACGGAGGTGAAACGAGGTGACTCAAACATGTCGATACCGGAGAAGATCGAGAACTCACGCAACGTGTTAATGCACATCAGGCAGAGGTAGTCCGTGAATCGAAGAAACTCGCGCAGAAAGCGAAGCAGCCTTCGGTGAGGAACAAACTACGAAGCCACGGCACAAGCCATCCCAAGACCAAGTCGCGGGATTGAGTTTGTCCAGGATGCCGATTAAGAAGTGAGCTCACGTTCCTCCGCATGGTAGGTTCCTTCACACCCGCCTGAGGAAGGACTCCAGCTGCTGACTCTTGCAGAAGCGGGGCAAGTAGCCTCCCGGCCTGGATTCTAGACGCACTCGACCGGACGGCAGTGCATAAGCGTATTGCCTGACAGCACTGAATAACGTATCCGCCCTTCCAGGTGCGCAGTTTCGTCTAGAATACGAGCGTGTTATGCCGTGCTTCTGAGATTTCACGACCATGAAAGCACAAGTCAAGGTCGGCCGGATCGCCGGCATCTCGATCGGTCTTCACTATAGCTGGTTCATCATCGCCCTGCTGATTGCGCTTTCTCTTGCCCAACATTTCCGTGCGGTGGCGCCACAGTGGAGCAGCATCGTGGTATGGATGGCCGCGGTGGTCACGGGCCTGTTGTTCTTCGCTGCTCTCCTGCTCCACGAACTCGCGCACTCCCTCTTGGCGAAAGCGCGTGGCCTGCGCGTCCGTGCCATTACCCTATTCGCCCTCGGTGGCGTATCGCAGATCGAAACGGAAGCTTCGGACGCCAAATCCGAATTCTGGATTGCGATCGCTGGTCCGGTTACGAGTGTCGTAATCGGCCTGGTTGTCCTCGGGACCGCTTGGGTGAATGGTTGGAAGCCCGGCACCGAACCCGCTACTCCTGTCATATCCGTGCTGGTCTGGCTCGGTTACATCAACATCATGCTGGCCGTCTTCAACATGATTCCCGGTTACCCACTGGACGGCGGGCGTGTCTTGCGTGCCGTCATCTGGTGGATCACTCGCAATGCCGACCGCTCCACGAGACTCGCGGCCCAGGTCGGCCAGGCCGTTGCCTTTTTGTTTATCTTGTCAGGCTTGTTTCGATTCTTCGTAGGCGCGAACTTTGGTGGGCTGTGGCTGGCGTTTATCGGTTGGTTCCTGCTTGATGCGGCCCGTTCCAGCTACGTTCAGGTAGAGCTGATGACAGGACTCCGGAACCGGCGTGTCGCCGACATCATGGACCGCGACTACGCTACGGTGGAGGGTCATCTGAGCTTGCAGGATTTCGTCGACGAGTATGTGTTGCGAACTGGACGCCGCTGCTTCGTCGTCGTCCAAAACGACCGGGTATCCGGACTGATCACGACCCATGAGGTAAAGGGAGTTGATCGCGACAGCTGGTCGCAGACCAGCGTGCAAAGCGTGATGCGCCCGCTCAGTCAGCTGCGCACCGTTGCCCCGGACACGCCTGCCATCCATGCCCTTGAACTGATGAGCCGCGAGGACATGAACCAGCTGCCGGTTATCTTCGATGGACACCTACAGGGGGTCTTCTCCCGTGGCCATGTCCTGCGCTTCCTGAGTACGCAGGCAGAACTGCACGATAACTGAGCTCAGCGGTTCGCAGCCCATTCTTTGTGGTGGACAGTGAGGCCGACACGAATCTGATCAACATGCGGGCTAGACGGGTTTCCGGTTCACGAATAACCTCGTTGTTTTCTGGAAGCAAATGACACCTGCACTGGTTGACGCGGCGAGGCAATACACGGGGTTCGTCCAACATTGGCGGGCCACTTGCCTGACGTTGTCGAACGGATCAAGATTTCGCCCAAAACTTCCTCATTCCATCTCGGAATCGATGTACTGCAACTGTCCTTGCCGTTCGATTTGTAATATGAGGGGATCACCTGGCTTCAGCTGACGCAGTGCGGACCGTAGTTGTTCGACCGATTGGATCGGGAGCTGATTGACGGTATGAATGATGTCTCCTGCATGAAGTTCGCCGCTTAGAGCGTTCACATCCAAAGACTGGCCGAGTACAACCACGCCCGAGGGGATACGCACATCCGGCATGGCCGCACGCAGCCGGTCATCAAACTTCATGACATAAATCCCAAGCCTGCCGATGCGATTGTTCGGATCAATGAAGTCGGCAAGCTGGTCTGTCTTGTCCTGATACTGAAGTGCCGGCACCTCGAGCAGAATTTTTTCATTGCCCCGCAGGATTTCCATGCGGACAGCTTCGTCGGGAGCGTGCAGATAAAGCGCCGCAGTCAGGCCCGGCAAACCCAGGATCGGGCGACCGTCGACTGCGACCACGATATCCCGCAACTTCAGTCCGGCAGTGTCGGCTGGACCTCTGGGCGTCACATCCGAGATGACGACTCCCCAGTTTTGTGTCAGGCCAAGCCCGGCGGCAAGAGTCGAGGTGATGGTTTGCGCGCCGGCCTGGATCTCTGTCCGGTGCACGTGTCCATACTTCCGCAGATTCCCGTACACGAACGTCACGACCCGGGCCGGTATGGCAAAGCCGAGTCCTTCGCTGCCACCGCCCTCGCTGAGGATGAATGTATTCAGCCCGACGATGTAGCCATCCAGATCCACCAACGGCCCGCCGCTGTTGCCCGGGTTGATGGGAGCGTCGGTTTGTATGTAGACCATCGGGTTGTCGGGGTCTGGTTGACGCCACACCGAACTTACGACACCCATGGTGACGGAATTCTGCAGACCCTCGGGACTGCCGATCGCGAACACCAGCTCTCCTGGCTCGACGGGCCGTCTAGTTCCGAGAGGAAGCGTCGGAAGATGCTGGCCGTCAATCTTCAACAATGCCAAATCGGTCTCTTTATGGATGCCAACCACCTTGGCATCGAGAACCTGGCGTTTGCCGACCGGGGTGATCTCCAAGGGCGACCGACTCGGAGGAACCGGCAGAACCACCCGAACCCGCTGCGCGCCCTCCACGACATGCGCGTTCGTCATGATGTAACCATCGGGATCCACGATCACCCCGGATCCGATTGCTCGCTGCCGCACAATCAGGGCAACCCCGCTTTTCTTCCCCGCCTCCAGGGGGGCCAAACCGGCCGTCTGGATTTGTACAACCGCCGGAGATACCTTCGCAACCAGCGCCTGAAGCGAGCCGTTGAATTGCCGGAGCAGATTCGAGTTATGCGACTCGTCACCGGTAGCCTCCGCGGTTGGTGTGGACGAACGCTGGGATTGCTGCGACAACAGCTCGGTGGTCGTAATAGACGTCAAACAGGCGAGCAGCAGAATACGCAAGAACAAGGATTGCATGTGCGTTGTGCCTCCACCACGTTTGATTAGCATCATCTCTGCCGGATTCACACGGATCGGCTCGACAACAGCCATCCGCGCTGCTCGCCCCGGTGAGCAGATCGCAATGGCTAGCAGCGCTAGCAGGAAATCCAGCTGTCAGTCTGTGGTTTGGTTGCTCTCGGGCGTTTACGAAGAAAACTGCCAAAGTTCAAAAAATGGGCATCTTCACCTCACCCCAGAAACTGCGCGGCGGCGGATCAATAGTCTCGCTGAGATGCCCGGAGGTTGAATTCACATCGGCAATATATACGGGCGTCATCTTGGCGCTTAGGTCAAGAATGCGTCCAGGAGGCACAGGGCGTCCGCCCGGTCCATCGACCCGGGAAAAAACAAGCCGATATTCCCGTCCTTCCGAGCCCATGAGATCGGTCCGCTGATGCACATCGAGGAAAGGCAGAAGACAGCCGGCGAGGTACTTGAAGCGAGACAGATGGATGTTGCTCCGTCTCATATGATGCGATTCGACGTCTGCAAACATGCCAATCATGCCGTAGTCGTGCGGTAAAAGGTGGACGACGAAAGTTGCGGATGGCTCGCGGTGCAACGCCTCCTCGACGCGGGAATCGGCGAGCGCCAGCGCAACTACGTGCTGCATCGCTTCAGCTGTCATCGGGTACACCGAGATGACTTCCATGTTCGCTGCATCGGTCGAGCGGGAGATATGCCCCAGCGTATACGCACGCAGCCCCATGCCTGCCAGAACGAGCACCAATGCCAAGCTTCCAATCGCCAGTCGATGGGCGAGCGACCGATTGCGCATGCCTCCAAATAGCAACCCGTAGACGCGCCCGCCGGGATTGCCCGGCAGGAACATGCCCGTGCGAAGCATGTATTCGGCATATCCAGGATGAAGAATTAGCATTCGCCCCTCTTCCACCCGAGCGAGGAAGTAGTAGGCAAAGAGCATGCCCACAAACAATAGGAATATGATCACCCGCGGCCACATGGTAAAGAGTCCAAACGCAGAGATATTCAGACAAAGGTACTGGGGATGGCGGATATAGCGGTAAACCCCGGACGTCACCACTTTTCGCCGGAACAGACGCGAGCCGTAGATCTGGACAGCGAAAAAGAAGAAGCCCACGAGGCCTAAGCCGAAAGCGTAACGGCCCAAGTCCCAACGCAGAAACTCCAGAAACGGACTCGTCGTAAACACCGCGTGCGGAAGCACAAATCCGGTCAACCACGCAGTGGCTCTCGAGTGGTTAAGCCACTTCAGCGTAGGCCCATAGGCGGCGTAGAAGTAGAAGGCGAACGGACTGATCATGATGATGACTTCGAACATGACGAGACCGTAAAGGATGGCAACCGTGCGCGAGAGCCACCGACGCGCCGCACCCCTTGGCGCCGTGGACAGGATACCCTGTGGAGATGGAGCGGCCGACATAGATCCTCCTCGAGCACCTGCGATTGTATTCGAAACGTCCCGCACATTCTCAGCATCGCTCCCGCAGTTCCAAACCCTGTCCTGTACAGTTTCGTTAGCACAGTAATCTCGGCTGGTATTTGACCGCTCGCAGTACATGGGCTGGATTCCTGCGTACGGGGATGGGTGATTCTGCCTGGTCGGGCAGCTCACTATCAGGCGCAAAACACAGTTTCGGGGGCGAATCTGCTCTTCTGAAGACACGGGCAGCGATGGGAACGCCATGATCCATGGACGCTGATGTGTGTTTTTGAGCAGGATCAGCCCCGGCGAGGCATTCGGCTCGGACCACGATCGAGGGTTTAATTCTCGCCACCAAAGCAACACCAGATTACTTCCGTATAGCCCGTCACTCGTCAAGGATCTCGGGCCGTGCGCGAAGGGTCGCGCAACGGACACACCGCGATTGGTTTGGCACCGAGGAGTTCCCGTTTCCAAAAGCCGGAGGGCGTCGCGAGTAAGTTTGCCCGCTCGGCGAGGCTGCGCATCGCCACAACGGTGACTAGAAGTCATCTTCATAAACAGGTCGTGCGGTACCGTCGTACCGGGCTACCCATCGGTGTACTGTTACGTAATGCGACCCCTTCGGTATTACATCAACGTCACATTGGACGGGTGCTGCGATCATCGTGCAATGTTCGCGGACGAAGACTTGCATCGTCACGCAGTCGAGAACCTCGACCAGGCCGATGCCCTCCTCTTTGGCCGGGTGACCTACCAAATGATGGAGGCAGCGTGGCGGCCGCCGGCGCCGACGGGAGCAAGGCCTGATTGGATGGAACCCTTCGCCCGGACG
>Ga0209056_10002788_pt1 | contig 18747 bp, 10 predicted proteins | sample GraSoiAngelo_114_FD_185876 | JGI IMG/M metagenome (GOLD analysis project Ga0209056, IMG submission 185876) | Grasslands soil microbial communities from the Angelo Coastal Reserve, California, USA - 14_0903_13_40cm (SPAdes) (version 2) | ecosystem: Environmental > Terrestrial > Soil > Grasslands...
CATCTCGGCTGGTGGCTCGACCGCGCCGACCGCCCCGCGGAGGCGGTGAGGGTATACCGGGCGCTGTCCGCGACCGTCGGCGAGTCCCAGGAGCGTGACCTGGTCGACATCGGGCTCGTGCAGGCCCTGCTCGACGCCGGCGACTGGGCCGGCGCCCAGCAGGCGGTCAAGCCGCTCCGGGAACGCGCCTCGCCCTTCGCGGTGGCGACGCTGCTCGCGATGGCCGGGTGGGCGGCCGCACGGGATCCGGCGGCGGCGCACGCCTTCGACCAACAGCTTCTGGCGCGGACGCTGAGCTCCGCCGAGCGCGCGTGGCTCTTGTTCGTGGAGGGCGAGGTCTTTCGCCGGGAGGGCAACCGGGACGAGGCGCGCACGCGCTACGACCTCGCGCGCATGACCGACTCGGCGAGCCCCCTCGGGGGCCGCGCGAGCCTCCGGCTGGCGCAGCTCAACTTCGACTTCCGCGAGTTCGCCCAGGTGGCGACCGACACGGGGGTCCTGCTCGCGCAGCCGATCACCAACGACGTGCGGGAGCCCGCGTTCGTGTTGGCGGGCGAGAGCGCGTACTACGCGGGCGACTTCGAGGCGGCCATCAAGGCCTTCCGTCGCTTCGTGGACGAGTTCCGCGCGAGCCCGGCCGTCGCGGCCGCCACGCTCTCGATCGGCTGGGCGGAACTCCGACGGGGGCACGACGCGGACGCGCGCCGCATCTTCACCGACTTCGCCCGCGAGCGACCGCAGGATCCGCTCGCGCCCGACGCGCTCGAGCTGTCGGCGGAGCTGGCGGCGACGGCAGGCGACACCGCGGAGGCGATCGCGCTCTTCGTGGAGATGAACGCCCGCTACCCGGACCATCCCCGGGCCGACCTGGCCCGCCTGAACCATGCCATCGTCCTGCTCCGCACGGGTCGGGCGATCGAGGCGCAGCCATTGCTTCGGACCTTCCTCGGCCGCGCGCCCGGGTCGCCGCTCGTCGGACGGGCGCACCTGGCGCTCGGCGTCGCGCTTCTCACCGTCCGGCTTCCCGTGCCCGCGCGCGAGGAGTTCGCGGCCGCGCGGGACGCGGGCGAAGGGCCGCGCGCCCGTCTGGGGATGGGCGCCGTCGCCCTCGCCCTCCGACAGTGGGATGCGGCGGCGAGCGCGTTCGCCGAGGCCCGGGAGACGGGCACGGCGGCGGTCGCCCGGATCGCCGACTACGGGCTCGCCGTGATCGCCTTCGACCGCAGCGACCGCGAGGGCTTCCGGAAGATCGGGGCCGGGCTGGTCCGCGAGGGTTACGCGACCCCCGCGCTGCTCTACGCCCTCAGCGCGACCGCGACCGATGCCGCCGCGTGGGACGACGCGCTCGAATCGGCGAAGCAGCTCGCGAGCCAGTTCGCGACCGACCTCCGGGCCGAGAGCGCGCTCGCCCGTCTCGGCCTGGCCGCGGCCGGCGCCAAGCGCTGGCCAACCGCGGACGCGGCGCTGGCGCTGCTCCGGCAGCGGGCTCCCGCGAGCCCGTTCGTCGACGAGACGCTCGTCGCCGGGGCCCAGGCCCAGATCGAGACCGGCCACGGCGCCGAGGCGAGGTCGACGCTCGAGCGATTTGTGACGGGCTCGGCGGACGACCCGCGGCTGCCGCACGCCTGGCTGCTGCTCGCGCGCGTCCGTGACCAAGCGGGCGACCGGGGCGGCGCCCTCGACGCCTTCGCGCGCGCGGCGCGGGGCGGGCATGACGCGGACTGGCCGCCGGGGACGCGGCTCCGCTACGCCCGCCTCCTGCTCGACGACAAGCGCTGGAAGGAGGCGCGCGCCCAGCTCGACGTGATCGTCAAGGCAGACGACACCGCGGCCGCGACCGAGGCCGCCTTCTACCAGGGCGAGTCGTATCGGGCCGAAGGCAAGCCGGCGGAGGCGGTCGAGTACTTCATGACCGCCGCCTATCTCGCCCCCGAGTCGACCTTCGGCCGCCAGGCGCTCCTCGGGGCCGCGGCGGGCTACGTCGCGCTCAAGCAGCCGGACTCCGCCGCGATCGCTTACAACAAGCTCCTCGCGCAGGCCGATCTGCCGCCGGAGATCGCCCAGCGCGCCCGCGAGGGGCTCGCCGCGCTCGGTCGCTGACGCCTGGCCTCCGCGCCGCGCGGCCCGGGGCGGCGGAGGCTACCGGGGCGCCGGCGCCCCGCCCGCGAGCGCCGCGGCGTCGCCGGCCGCGGTCGCCAGCAGCGGCTTGAGCCAGACGAGGGCTAGCAGCGCCGCCGCCAGGTCGCAGGCGACGGCGATCCAGAACACCGGCATCCAGGATCCCGTCGTCTCGAGGATCTTCGCGGCTCCCCACCCGGCGAAGATCGCCGCCACGCCCTTCGAGGTGTACTGGATCCCGTAGTTGGTGGTGGCGTACGCCGGCCCGAACACATCGCCGATCGTCGCCGGGAAGAGCGAGAAGATCTCCCCCCAGGCGAAAAACGTGGCACCGGAGAGGACGACGAACCAGATCGGGTGGTCCACGAGCCGGAGGAGCGCCAGGATCGCGAGCGCCTCGAGGCCGAAGGCCAGCGCCATCGCGTTGCAGCGGCCGATGTGGTCCGACACCCAGCCCCAGAACGGCCGCGTGAGCCCGTTGAGGATCCGATCGAGCATCAGCGCGAGGGCGAGCGCGCTGATACCGAGTGCGACGACCGTCTTGTCGAGACCGTAGGTGGCCGCGATCGGCTTGAGCTGGGCCGTCACCATCAGGCCACCGAAGGCGACGAGGGCCATCATCAGGTACATGAGCCAGAATCGCCCGGTCCTGAGCATCTCGCCTGGCGTCCGGCTGACGGCCGACTGCGGGACCCGGGTCTTTCCCCCGGCCCGCTCCCAGCCCGGCGGCCTCCAGCTCGCCGCCGGCGCGGTCATGAACTGGGCGGCGACGAAAACGACCACGGCCTGGACCGCGCCCCACACGATGAACGCGGCCCGGTAGCCGCTGGCGTCGATCATCCGCTGGATCGGCAGGACGGTCAGGGCGGTCCCGAGCCCGTAGGCGCCGGCCGTCGCGCCGGCGGCGAGGCCCCGCCGGTCGGGGAACCATTTGAGCGCGGTTCCCACGCAGGCGCCGTAGACCGCCCCGGCGCCTATGCCGCCGAGCGAGTACCACCCGTAGAGCGCGCCCAAGGAGCCGGCGATTCCGGAGCCGATCCAGCCTAAACCGACTAGGACGCCGCCCGCGGTTACGATCAACCGGGCGCCGAGACGGTCGACCAGGTAGCCCTCGAAGGGGACGAGCCAGGTCTCGGTCAGGATGAAGAGGGTGAACGCGACCTGCACGGCCGAGAGCGTCGCGTGGAGGCTTTGGGTCAAGGGGACCGTGAACAGCGTCCAGGCATACTGCAGGTTCGCGATGGCCATCATCGCGACGATCCCCGCCCCGAGCTGCCACCAGCGACCGACGAGGAAGCCGCCGCGCGTGGCTACGTCGCCTGTCATCGAGGCCCTCCCCGTCGCCGCGGGTCGCGAGCGGGCCGCGGCTCCGCCGATCGTACACGATAACGCCAGCCTCGACTGCCAGAGAGTCGCGGACACGGCGGGAAGACGCCAGCGGGCAGTCGGCGCGCGTGCATCCTGGCGCCGGTCAGGAGCGGCACTCCCTCCGGAATCCGTTGCGCCGCTAGGTGCCGCCCGCGACCGCCTCCGGGGCCCAACCTGAGGCCACACCGGCTTTTCTTAGCGTGGCGTGAACCCGATCAGGCACTCCCAGGTCGCTCCAGTCCACTCCGCGGACGGGAAGGACGGCAAGATCGGCCGGCCGGGCCGCGAGCACGGCGCGAGAGAAGTTCACGTCGCCTAGCCGCGCGTACAGCACCCGGACGGCCTCGCTCGCCCCGGCGGTCTCTTCGCCGCCGACGACCGCGTCCAGCGTCTCGTAGAGATCCGGCAGCGTCTTCGCGATGAGGGTGAGGAGCGTGGCGACGTCCGCCACTATGACGAAGGAGTTCCAGAGACAGCCGTTCCTGAGCAAGACGCGGGCGACGTCCGCCGAGGGCTTCTCCCAGAACCGGCGAACGGGAGCGACGGGCGACCGGACTCCGGGGATTGGCGGGGCCGGTTCGATCCAGCCGTACTCGGTCTCGGCGCGCTCGGGGGCGATGCCGAGAAGGATGACCGAGTCGGGCCGGGCGCCGACGACGCCAAAGGCCAAGTCGACGTGCGCCGTGAATGCCTCCTCATCCGAAACGTAGTGATCCGAGGGGAAGACCGCGACCCGAGCGGCTCCGGAAGCTCGCCTCGCGATGCGGAGTAGCGCATAGAGCAGGGCCGGCGCAGTGCCCCGGTTGGCGGGCTGGGCGATGACCGAATGTGGTGCCACGTCGGCCAGGAGCGGCTGGTAGAAGAACTCATGAGTCCGCGTGACGACGGTGAGAGTCTCCTCAGGGCGAACCACGAGGCTGGCTCGCCGCCACGTCTGATGCAGCAACGTGTCGTCGCCCAGGATCGAGCAGAACTGCTTGGGGCGCTCGTCGCCCGTGATCCGGCGAGTCAGCGGGCGCAATCTCGTCCCGTCGCCTCCGGCCAGCACGATCCCCCATCGCTCTCTCCAGTCAGTCTGAGCCATGTCCTCCTCCGGCGTCTCCCGGGACATTCGCGCCCGGGAGTCACAAAGGGCGGTGCTCCTGTCCCGCCCCGCGGACACAGCAAGGGGGGTGCCAAGCCTCGGCGTACCCACGACACACGCACCACGAGCTCCAGGTAGAACGCGCCTCGAGCGCTCGGCGTTGGGCGCCGTGGCCCCGATGGCTCCGCGAATCGCCGTCAGCTCACGCCAGCGCAATCGAGGCAGACGTCGGAGAGCGGCGGGGCAACTGGAGGGCCGTGTCAACTGGAGTTGACTGACAACCGGACACGACAGGCGAGCATTCTCGGCCGCCTACTTGGTCCGAAGACCGTACTCCTTGATCTTCTTCTGGAGCATCTGCCGGCTCAGGCCGAGTAGCTTGGCCGTCCGAGCGACGTTTCCCTCGTTACGCCGCAGCGCCTCGGCCAGATACTCCCTCTCGAACGCGAGACGGGCTTGCTTGAGGGGTCCGGGCGCCGAGGCGAACGGCACGTGGACCGAAGGCTGGCCGAGAATCCTCTCCGAGAGGTGCTGGGGCGTGATCGCAGCCCCGTCCGAAGCCAGGGCCACGCCCCGCTCGACCTCATTCCTCAACTCTCGCACGTTGCCGGGCCACGGGTACCGTGTGAGGAGGTCCAGCGCCTCGGGTGCGATCCCCGTGACCTGCTTGCCCAGTCGCGCGTTGCTCTGCGGGAGGAAGTGGGTAGCGAGCAGGGGGATGTCCTCGCGCCGCTCGCGCAGGGGCGGCACGCGAATCGGGAAGACGCTGATTCGATAGTATAGATCCTCTCGGAAGCGGTGCCGCCGGACTTCCTCGGCCAGGTCGCGATTCGACGCGGAGATGACCCGGACGTTGACACGCCGGACGTGGGTCTCCCCGACCCGGCGGATCTCCCCCTCCAGCGCCCGTAGCAGGTGTTGCTGGAGGGCGGAGCTCGTCTCACCGATCTCATCGAGGAAAAGGGTCCCCTGGTTGGCGACCTCGAAGAGTCCGGGCGCGTCGTTCACGGCGCCCGTGAAGGCGCCCCTCTTGTGGCCGAAGAGCTCGCTCTGAAGGATCGTCTCCGGCAGGGCGGCGCAGTTGATCGCCACAAAGGGTTTGTCCTTGCGCGGGCCCTGGGTGTGAATCGCCCGGGCGATCAGCTCCTTCCCCGTTCCCGTCTCGCCCTGGAGCAGAACCGTGATGGGCGACGGGATCGCGCTCTCCATCAGCTGGAACACCCGTAGCATGGCCGGCGCGGTCCCGATGATTGCCTCGTACGCCCGACGGCCGCCCACGTACCGCTGGAGCGCCGTCACCTCCATCTTCAGCCGCGCCTCCGAGAGCCGGACACTCTGATAGAGGCGGGCGTTCTCGATGGCGATCGCGATGGGCCCGGCGAGGGCGTCCAGCACCGTGAGGTCTTCCTGAGTAAAGGTTCCCACTAGCTTGTTCCGCAGCCCGAGCGCGCCAGTGATCCGACGCTTCGTGCGGAGGGGGACGCAGATCAGATCGTGGGTGTGCAGCCCGGTCAATCGGTCGACCTCAGGATAGAAACGCGCGTCCTGGGTGACGTCCATGACAAGCGCCGGGATGCCGTGCGTCACGACCCAGCCGACGATACCGCGATCGGCGGGGAAGCGGATCTCCCTGAGCCGCTCCTCCATCTCGGGACTCACATCGCTCGTCACCGGAAAGTGGAGCTCGTGACGCTCCTCGTCGAACAGGAGCAGCGCACAGCTCTCGGCCTGGAACACTTCCTTGGTACTCGCGATCACCTGTGGAAGGAGCTCGTCGAGCTCGATCAACGCGTTGAAGCCGCGACTCAGCTCGAAGAGCAGAGAGAGCTTCTCGACGTCCAAGACCTCGTGGGAGGCGCCCTTCTCCAGGTGCTCGCCGGACGCGCTCACCATGCGACGCCAAGGCTCGCGCGTGAGCTCTCGTTCGTTTGAGCCCGAGGCTGCCGGACGAGGAGCCCGGCGGGAGAACTGACTACAGGCGCGACGCGCCACGCCGAGGCCAGGTCCATGGAACCCTCCGACGCGGAAGTGAGCGGAAGCTACAGGCCACGGATTGTATAGCCCTTGCGCCTTGGGCGTCAACGCGCACGGCCCTCGACTCCTCGGCATCCAGCGAGCTCTGCGCGATCGGCCCCACGAATTCGGACCCCTGCCCGAGATCTTGGCGATTCACATCGGTCTCAACAGTGGACCCGTGGTCGTCGGCAAGATCGGCGATAACCGCCGCATGGACTACTTCTGCAGTACGTAGAACCGGACGCTGCTCTCCTGAGTGAGGCGACGCAGCGACTGGTGGAAGGCTACGTCGGAGTAGAGACCGTCGAGGCCCTCTCCATCAAGGGCAGGACTGAGCCGATGCGCGGCCCTTCGCCTTGTCGGTCTGGTCACCAGACGATCGCGGCCGACCCCATCAAGATCGGCTTCGGCATGGGGCTGAGGGGGCTCTCCGCCACCGGCAAGTAGGCGCTGCTGGCCGTCCAGATCTCGAAGGACGACTCGGCCGTCCGGTGGAGCTCGTCTACTACGACGGCCAGACCCACCCGGCCACGGTGCCCCGGATTTACACGAAGCTGCTCGACGTCGACAAGGTCGACCTCGTCATCTCCGGCTACGCCACCAACCTGATCGCCCCCCTCAGCCCGTCGCGATGGAGCGCAAGGCGACCATCGTGGGTATGTTCGGGCTCGCCGATAACGAGAGGTGCGCCCACCTCGAGGTTGTCAAGGTGTCGAGGCTGTCAAAGTCGAGGTTGTCAAAGTCGAGGCTGTCAAAGTCGAGGTTGTCGAGGTTGTCAAAGTCGAGGTTGTCAAAGTCGAGGTTGTCAAAGTTGACCCCTCTCCTCGCGCGGGCTAATCTCGGCGCACTTGCGACCTTACCGGCCCGGCCGCCTGGAGGTGCCGGTGTGAAGTGTTCCCGGTGCCAAGCACGAGAGTCATCTGCAGGCGATCTATCTTGCGTACATCGCGGCGCTCACATGTAGCTGAATGGACGTGCGTTTCCGTCTGGAGAAGACGGAGGCGAAGTTGAAGGAGTTCCAGCATGGAAGCTGAAATTGGAGAAGCAGCAGGCACGATCTGGCAGTATCTCGACAAGCACGGCGAGACGACACTGAGCAGACTTAAGCGAGGAGCGAAACTACCCGAGCAGGTTGTCCTCCTTGGCGTCGGCTGGTTAGCCCGGGAGGGAAAACTGAAGCTCGTGAGAGACGGCAGGACCGTGAGGGTCGACCTCAGAGAGGGCCGCGCAGCATGAAGACCTCAGGGCTATCTCGTTCCAGGAAGATCCGTCTGTTTGGCATCGGCAAGCTTGACTCGTCCGAGGGTGGCCCGTAGAGTACCGGCTACGAAACTTCAGGTCAGCACGCGCTGGAGACGGCCTGCAGCGCGTCGGCCGGGGGAGGGGTATGGGAAGCAGGCCCGTTCGATCGCTGGTATTCTCCGGCCTGCTGCTCGCCGTGTCGCCTGCGTTCGCGCACACGGCATGGGCGGTCGAGGCCGGGTCGCCGGAGCAATACCTCGAGCAAGGGTTGCAGGCCCTCAAGCGCGGCGCATTCGAAGACGCGGTGTCGAGCTTGAGTGAAGCCGTGCGCTTGTACGAACGGGCGGGGAGGGCCGACGCCCAGGGCGCGGCACTGATGCACCTCGCCCAGGCCCATTCCGCGCTCGGCCAGAATCGACGAGCGATCCAACGACTCGAGGCCGCCCTGGCGCTTGCCGAGAAATCGGGCCGGCCGGCGCAAACGTCGGTCGTCCTGGCGGGCCTCGGTAACGCCGCCGTCGCGATCGGGGAGCTGCAGCCGGCTCGGACCTACTTGACCAAGAGCCTCGACCTGGCCAAGGCCGGCGGCGACGCCGCGCTCGAAGCGGCCGTCCTGAACGACCTCGGCAACCTCTGGGCGATGGAAAAGAAGTACTCCGAGGCCATCGCTGCCTATCGAGAGAGCTCCCAGGTCGCCAAACGCGTCGGCCACGGCGCGCTCACCGCTCGAGCACTCAGCAATGCGGCAGTCGCGTTTCGGCGGAACGGACAATGGCGCGAGTCCGAGACCTCGCTCGACGCGGCATCAGCTGAGATCCGGTTGCTGGGCCCTTCTCACGACACCGCTTTCTTGTTGATCGGTCTCGGTCTGGCCTACCGCGACCTGCGTCCCTCGCTCCCTTCCTACGGTGACCGCCTCTTGCTGCAGGCCGCGGGGGCGCTCACCGAAGCGGTGCGCGTGGCCGAGAACGCGGGCGATCGGCGGGCGGCGTCCTATGCCTGGGGCTATCTCGGTACGCTCTATGAGGATGACGGACGATACGGTGACGCGCTGCAATTGACCCGCAAAGCGATCTTCGCGGCCCAGCAGGTCAATGCCCCGGAGTCGCTCTACCGCTGGCAATGGCAAGCCGGGCGTGTGCTGAGGAAGTTAGGCGTCGTCGATGACGCCATTTCCGCCTACCGGCACGCCGTTCTGACACTCCAATCGATTCGTGCCGAACTGTCGGTGGGGTTTGGTGGCGTTCAGACACCGTTCCGGGAGTGGGTGGAGCCGGTGTACCTCGAGTTGGTTGACCTTCTCCTTCAACGGGCGGCGTCCTTGCAGAACGCCGCGCAGATTGGACCGTACCTGATCGAGGCGCGGGAGGCGGCCGAACTCCTCAAGGCGGCCGAACTTCGCGATTACTTCCGGGACGATTGCGTCGATACGCTGCTTTCGAAGATCACGAGCCTCGACGTCCTGGCCCAGACGGCGGTCGTCGTGTACCCCATCCTTCTGGCGGACCGCACGGAGTTGCTGGTCAGCTTACCCACTGGGTTGAAGCGGATCTCCGTCCCGGTCGGGTCCGAACGGTTGACGCGTGAGGTGCGGGAACTGCGTCGCAAGCTGGAAAAGCGGACGACGCGCGAGTACTTCCCGCACGCGCGCCAACTGTACGAATGGTTGATTCGGCCGCTGGAGACGGACCTCGCCCCCCTACGGATCGAGACTCTGGTCTTCGTCCCGGACGGGCCGCTGCGAACAATTCCGATGGCGGCCCTGCACGACGGCAGGCAGTTCCTGGTGGAAAAGTACGCGCTGGCCGTCACCCCCGGACTCAATTTGACCGATCCGCGGCCGGTCAATCGGCGAGACATGAAGGTGCTGGCGGTCGGGGTGACGGAGGCTATCCAGGGATTTCCCGCGCTGCCGAACGTCACGGTCGAGCTCGACGTCCTCCGCAATCTGTTCAAGAGCACCATCCTCGTCAATCAGCAGTTCGTCGTCGCCCGCCTGGAAAAGGAGTTGAAGGAGGAACCGTTCACGATCGTCCACGTCGCCTCCCACGGCCACTTCGGCGGTGACGTGAAGGACACGTTCCTCCTGGCCTTCGACGACAAGCTGACCATGGACCGGCTGAACGACCTGATCGGGGTCTTCAAGTTCCGTGACGACCCCCTCGATCTCTTGACCTTGAGCGCCTGCGACACGGCCGCCGGGGACGACCGGGCCGCCCTCGGGCTCGCCGGCGTCGCCGTCAAGGCGGGAGCCCGCAGCGCCCTGGCGACGCTCTGGGACATCAACGACCGGGTGTCGGCAGACCTCGTGGCGGCGTTTTACCGCGAGCTCAAGGAATCGTCGTCGGTCTCCAGAGCCACTGCCCTCAGGCACGCGCAGACGAAGATTCTCACCGATCCGCGATATGAGCACCCGGGCTTCTGGTCGCCATTCCTTTTGATCAACAATTGGCTGTAACCTCGAGCGTTATCATCCGGTTCCTCCGTGACCTCGCGAGATCTGAACTAGCGGCCACCGGACTCGTGGTCATTCTCGCCGGCGCTGGGATTCTCGGCCTCCGAAGCGCCGGGGTTCTCGAATCCGTCGAGCTCGCCGCCTACGACTGGTACATCCGCCTGCGGCCCTTCGATCCGGGGCCGGATCGGCGGATTCTGCTCGTGACCGTCGCCGAATCCGACCTTCAGGCTCAGAGCGGCTGGCCGCTGTCCGACCGCGTCGTCGGGCGGATGCTGGAAATTCTGGCCCGGTCCCGACCCCGTGCCATCGGCCTCGACATCTATCGCGATGTCCCCGTGCCGCCAGGGACGAATCAGCTTCACGCGGTGCTCACCCGCGAGCGTCGCATCATCACCGTCATGAAGTTTGGGGAAGGCTCGTCAGGAGGAGTGCGCCCGCCGCCCGTACTGCGGGACACCGACCAAGTGGCGTTCGACGACGTTCTCGTGGATGCCGGCGGGACCGTACGCCGCGGATTGCTGTTCCTCGATGATGGCACGAAGACCGCCTACTCGTTCGCCCTGCGCTTGGCTCTGCTCTACCTCGAGGCGGACGGCGTCCGCCCGCAAGCCAGTGAAAAGGACCCTGGGCAGCTCCGACTCGCCCACACGACGATCCGGCCGTTTGAGGCAAATGACGGCGCCTATGTCGGCGCGGATGCCCACGGATATCAATTTCTGCTCGATTTCAAAGGGGGAAAGGGATCGTTCCCCGCGGTGTCCTTAACGGCGCTGTTGTCCGGGGCGGTCAGCCCTGAGACGATCCGCGACAAGGTCGTGCTCATCGGCGTCACCGCCGAGAGCGTCAAAGACTACTTCTTCACTCCCCACAGTCGAGGCCTCGGCGTCCAACAACAGATCGCCGGCGTCGCCCTCCACGCGCAGGTTGTTAGCCAGCTCCTCCGGATCGGCCTGGAGGGTGCGTCTCCAACGGCGACGGCGAGCCGATGGCAGGAGGTTGTCTGGGTTCTCGTGTGGAGCGCCCTCGGTGGGCTGGTTGGACTGCGAGTGCGGTCGGCCTGGCGGTTTTCCTTGGCCACCGGCGGCGCCGTGGTGGGGCTGGCTCTCGTCGATTTTCTCGCCTTTTGGGCGGGATGGTGGCTGCCGCTCGTGCCCGCGGAGATGACGTGCGTCATTTCCTCCGCCGTCGTCACCGCGTACATGTCGCACCGGGAGACGGTGCAGCGAGCGATCCTGATGCAACTTTTCTCCCGGCATGTCTCCAAAGAAGTGGCCGAAGCGATCTGGCAGCAACGGGACCAGTTTCTCGACGGCCGACGCCCCCGGTCCCAGCGCCTGACCGCGACGATACTCTTTACCGACCTGACGGGATTCACGACGGTGTCGGAAAAACTCCAGCCCGAGGCGCTCATGGAGTGGTTGAACGAGGGCATGGACGCCATGGCTCGGCAAGTCAGTCGCTACGGAGGGGTGATCGAACAGTATGCGGGAGACGCCATCGTCGCCGTCTTCGGTGTCCCCGTGCCTCGCCAAAGCGACCTCGAGATCTGCCAGGACGCCATCAATGCCGTGAATTGCGCCCTGGCCCTGGAAGACACCCTGCGCGAGCTCAATCAGCGTTGGCGGGCGGCGGGACGGGCCATGACCGGGATGCGCATCGGGATCTTCACCGGTGCGGTCGTCGCGGGCACGCTGGGCAGCGCCGAGCGGTCGGAGTACGTCGTCGTGGGCGACACCGTCAACACCGCCTCGCGGCTGGAGAGCTTCGATAAGGATTTATTCCCGCCGGATCCGGAGAAACGCCCGTGCCGGATCCTCATCGGCGAACGCACGCGGCGCTGCCTTGGCGAAGAGTTCGAGACGGAGCACGTGGGCGACGTGAGTTTGAAGGGGAAGGAGCAGAGCGTGGCGGTCTACCGGGTGGTCGCCCGGGCCGGAGCCTCTTCCCGGGCGCTCACTGAGGAGGGACGAGGGTGAACGGCGTCAGGATTGCCGCGGTCGCTTGTCTTTCCACGCTTGCTCTCGTGGCGGTGATCTCCCGTAGCGAAGCGCAGGAAACGAAGAACACGCCGCCGGCTGCTAACCCGGGCATCCCGGTCTATAACCCCCCGCTGCGGGGGGCGCCGGGAGGACGGGTCGGGGGCGGCACGCGGGGCGCGGGGCGTACGGGGCGTGAGGTCTTTGTCCTTTCCGCCCTCGCGCCCGATCATCCGGGGCTCACCGTGAACGAGCAGCCGTCTCTCTATTGGTTCATCTCGAATCCGAGCTCCGTCCCTGTGGAAGTGACGGTGGCGGACCCCGCGGGCACACAACCGCTCTTGGAACTGCAGCTGCCACCGCCGGTTCGGCGGGGCGTGCACCGCATTCGGCTCGCCGACCACAACGTGCGTCTGGCCCCCGGTGTGCGGTATCGATGGTTCGTCGCGGTCGTTGCGGACCCCAGCCGGCGATCCCGGGACATCCTGGCGGGAGGGACGATCGAGCGTATTGCGCTTCCCGAAGGCCTACGTCTGAAACTGGCGCAGGCGGACAAGGCTCAGTTGCCGTTCCTGTACGCGGAGGCAGGGCTCTGGTACGACGCCTTTGGAGCCATCTCCGAATTGATCGAGGCCGCTCCGAACGATCCGGAGCTGCGCAAGCAGCGGGCCGCATTAGTTGCTCAAGCGGGTCTGCCGGAACTCCCCGAGTACACCACGCCGTGACGGCAGATCCTTGCGAACGGCCAGGCTCTCCCTCCTCGGGCGGGAGCCGAGCGCCGCCGGTGGCGGCACCTCGGAATTCGACGATGGCTGCGTCCGTCACGGTGGCGCCCGCGGTACGAGGGATCGGGCGTTCTGCCCGGCACGGGCGCGGAAAGATGCCGAGCCGTCGCGGCGCTCTGCACCTCCAGCCGAGAGCAAGCCCTGAGAAGAGAGAAACTTTAAAAGGGTCCGCCGGTCATCGCAGGCACGGTTCAGGCAAGAGAGTCGTGGATGATAGGACAGGGCGCCGACCCGGGTTCTCGCAGCGTCCAACTAAGGAGGACAAGCATGCGATCGAGCAAGATGGCTGGGGTGATCTTCTTTTCCGGGCTCGCCGCGCTGATCGCGGCGTCACCCGGCCGAGCGCAAGAGCCCAAACAGACGGAGCAGACCCAGCCCTCACAAGGGCAAAAGGCCACGCCCGCGGCGCCGCGCGAGGAACCTGAGCCTCAAGCCCAAGCATCGACGGCGCCCGCCGCTCTGCCGACCTATCGACCCCCGCTCCGCGGGGCACCGGGCGGGCGGGTGGGCGGTGGCACGCGAGGAACCGGGCGCGAGGTGTTCCTTCTGTCAGCCCTCGCGCCGGATCACACTGGACTGACCGTCCACGAACAACCCACGCTCTACTGGTTCATTTCTCGCCCGACTACGTTTCCGGTGGAATTGACCGTGGTGGATCCGCAGGGGACTCAGCCCGTCCTCGAAGTCAAGATTCCCTCGCCAGTCCAGGCCGGCGTCCACCGCCTCCGACTCGCCGACCACGGCGTCCGGTTGGCTCCTGGCGTTGCCTATCGATGGTATGTTGCGGTAGTTCCCGATCCGGACCGCCGATCCCGAGATATCCTGGCCGGGGGAGCGATCGAGCGCGTGGACATCCCGGACGAGCTTCGCAAGAAGCTTGCCCAAGCGGAAACCGGAGCGGTGCCGTTCCTCTACGCCCAGGCGGGCATGTGGTATGACGCGCTCGCGGCGATCTCGGAGTTGGTCGAGGCCGAGCCCAACGAGCCCGCGTTCCGACAGCAGCGGACGGCGTTGCTGGCCCAGGTCGGCTTGGCGGAGATTGGCCAGTAAGGCTGCGCCTAAAATGCCGCCAGGATGAACTGGAGGTGAAGCCCCATGTCCTGGAGGTTTCCGCCCGGGGTCTTGAGGTTTCGAAGGGGGACCCCCCAATAGACTTCGAGCTGCGGCCTCACAGGAAACGGCACCCTCACGGTCGCCGCCCACCGGAGTCCAATGCCGACGCTGGCAATGTCGAGAACATCAGGGGTCGGCTGACTCGTTTGCCAACCCCTCCCGTAATCGACGAACGGCGCCAGCTCTAGGTAGTCCGCCCAGCGGGAGGCGCGCACGAGCGGTACGCGGGCCTCTAGAGACGTGAGAAACGCATTGTCTCGCACCAGGGTATTCTCCCGGTATCCCCGCACGCTGTAACGCCCACCCACGGCCACCTGCTCCAGCACGAGTAGGGGGTTAGCGGAGAGTTGAAGATCTGATCGAAAAATCAGCTGCGTGTCGAGAAGGGGGAGACGCTGCACCCACTGGAACTGCCCCAGCCAGGCGAAGAATCTACTGTCCGGGATGCCGTCGTGATTCAGGGTGGCCCCTAGCGCGTCAACGCCGAGCGAAAACCGCGATCGAACTGCGAGAACTTGGGCCTGGGTCCGATGGATCCACTCCTGAGTTGCCCGAATGGCCGTCGCGACCTCTTCCCCGTTCTGGGCCCCCGGAGACAGGCTGAACGGTCGTCCCAGCAGCGACGTCTCGTTGGAAAGGCGCTCGCCGGTGAGCTCCAGCGCCACCTCATCGGCCAACGTGCGCAAGACGGGTTTCCTCAGAGTGACGGTGTAGATCTCGGAATTGCTCTCGATATTCAGGGCCTTGAATTGCTCCTCGATGACGGTGAAGGTGTTTCTCCGATACTGAAGACTCAGCGTCGTCTCTCGAGCCGTGAACGGCAGAGAATATGTGAAGTCGAGAAGTGGATCGACGCCCTCCGATTTCCCATACCGTAGCGTCAAGATATCGCCGTTACCAGTAAGGTTCTGGTCCTCGAGGGTGGCGGTTCCCCGTTCAGCCCCGACCGAGGGGGATTGATAGTTGTTGAATTCGAGGTAGAGCTTGAAGGGAGACCGGTCCTCGACCCGGACGTCGAGGTCGCTCTCGCCGGGCCTGAGGCCCGCCTTGAGGTCCGCAGTCAGCCGCGCGATCCTCGGGTCCTCCAGCAAGAGCTGAAGCTGCCGCTGCAGGGTATTGACGTTTAGTGGCGGCCCGGCCCCGAGCGAGAGCCTCCTTCGAAGATAACCGGTGCGAAACCATCGGTTGCCCTCGATGGTGATTCCCGTCAACTCGCCCTCGATGATTTGATACGTAATGATCCCCTCGCTCACGGTCTGATCCGGTAGGATCGCCCCGGAGCTGACATAGCCCTGGTTGACGTAGAGCAGGGTCAGCGCGACCCGGAGCGCCTCGAGGTCTTCCGCCGTGAGGGCCCGATTGATATATGGCGCCGCGACTCGGGAGAGCTCTTCGGCGGAGAAGACCGTGCTCCCGACGATACGGATTTCGCGCACGAACACTCGCTCGCGCGACAATGGGAGCTCCCGCGTCGGTGGAGGAGGTGGCAACGGCTGCAGAATCGGGGGAGGCGGAATCGGCCGCGGCTCCTCGCGCTGCAATGGGGGAGGTTCGCCGGGGCGCCCAGTGGGCTCGCCGAAGGGGGGCGCCTGGGCGTGGAGCACGCCGCACGTCGCTCCAATGAGCAATAGGAGCAGGCCGAGGGGCAGGGGGTGGGCGAGTCGCTTCACCTCGAGCACATAGGGGCGAGCACCGCTGGCGACAACCGGGGAAGCGTGTCCATCACGTGCCCCTCGCTCCGGGCGAGCTCGGTGTCCGCGAACCCCTCCGCGAGGAGCGGGCTTGGCATCAAATCGCCCGGCTCGAGCGGAAGACCGCCACGCCCGCTCACCACTAAACTGCTCGCCTTACCTGCAGTGACGCGAGCCGCACACGCGGCACGCAATAGTGTTGCCGCCTGCAGCAGAGATTCCGGCAAGCGCGCGAGGGTGCTGCTGACATTGGTGGTAAACGCCTGGATGTCGATCGTCCCGGGCGTGCTGAGGGCCGACGACGCGGTGATGAAGCTGTCCGGGGCTCCGGTGCAGGTCCCGGGAGAGCACAAAAGGGTACCCGCCACGATGGCGATGTTGCCGCCCGGGCCACCAATGGCGTTGGCGCGGATCGCGCTGTTGTCCAAGACGAGGAAATCGACCGGGTGTTGCTGAGCCCCGATCGTGATATTCCCTCCTGTGCCTGTCCCACTCTCGACGCTCGTGGTGATCTGACTCTTGACCAGCTGGATGAGGGATCCGGCAGTGGTGATGGAGATATTGCCGCCATCGGCCACGGTCGCCTCCGTCGTGATGCTGCTGCTGTCCATCCGAAGGGTGTTCACGCCACGGATGTTGACATCTCCAGCGCGGGCGACGGCGGAACCTGTACTCTTCGCTGAAATGGTGGCGTGGTCGGTGAGCAGGATTTGGCCGGCGCTGATGTCAATATCGCCACCGGGCGCAGTCGCCGAGGTGCTGCTCGCGATCTGCGCCCCTCCCGTGAGTGTCAAGCGCCCCACGGTCACGGAGATGTCGCCCGCTGCACTAGCTCCTGCGGTGCTCGTGTTAATGAATCCGCGATCCATGGTCAGCGTTGACGGTGTAGAGATCACGACGCGTCCCGGCTCGTGATCGACCGCTTGACTGCGCGCTTGACTGGAGATCCCGCTTCCGCTGGAAATGACCACCGGGCCCTCTGCGCTGACCGTCACGTTGCCGCCTTGAACTTGGAGATCGCCACTTTGAATCGCGGCACCCTCCGTGAGCACCAACGTTCCAATATCGAGAAGCGAGATCGCGCCGGCTGGGCCCGCTTGGGTCCCATTGCCTCCCTGGCTGAAGATGCGGCTGCCAGGGCCGGATATGGCGACCGAGTTCGCGTCATGCACGGTAATGTTCCCGCCCCGCCCGTGGGAATTCCCGGAGACGCTCTGGATCCTGGCGCCACCCCCGATGCTCAAGTTCCCAGCCCAGAGGTCGATATCGCCACCCTGGCTACTCAGGGTCCCCCCCGCGCCGTTGATCGACCGTACCCCGCACACCCCGGCGCAGGGGCCTATGATGTCGAGGGATCTGGTCGCCGTTACGCTGATCGCTCCGCCCTGACCGCCGTTGAAGTTCTGGCTTTGGATGAGAGAGTCTTCGATTGTCATCGTGTTCGCCTTTAGCGAGATGGCCCCCGCGCGGCCCGTGGCGCTGGGGATCAATGACGTTTGTGTGGCGATCAGCGTGCCGCCGCGGATTACCATGTCGTCCGCCTGAAGGTCAATCCCGAGGGCGGCGCCATTAACATCGGTGGTGTTTGAAAGAATTCTCAGGGGTCCTCGGAGCGTACCACTGTCCAGGACGACCTGGCCTCCGCGGATGAGGACCGTGCCACTCCCGACCGATCCGGTGCCGTTCGCATCGATGGTCGAGGTTCCGGAGATGTCGAGCCGGCCCAGGCGCATCCCTGTAGGGACGCTCAGATCGGGGCTCACGGCGACTTCCCCGGCCGCGCCCGCACTCACGATCTGGACCTGACCGCCCGGGGCACTCAGCGTCGATCCTTTGACGCTGAGCCCGCGGTCCGACTGCCCCGGGAACGGCGCGTCGCCGCCAATCAACGACAGAGTTTGGCTTTTCGCCACTTGCAGAGTGCTGCCATCGACGGAGATCCTGACGGGATTCGCGGTCAGGAATCCAAAGGCTGCCGGGGTATCGGCGGTCAGCACGCTCTGCCGAGAGGGATCGACGAAGAACTTCAACTTCGTCCCGTCATCCGGACCCAGACAGTTGGCTCCGGCAGCGCGAAGGCATCCGGCGGTGCTGACGCGGAAGGCCCCGCCAATGTTGAGGCTCGCCCCTGCGCCGATCAGGACGCCGCTCGGATTGAGGAGAAAGAAATTCGCAGCCGGCATGTCAGTCTTCGAGTCAATTCGACCGAAGATGGAGGACGGCTCCCCCCCTGTGACTCGGCTGATGACATTGGTGATAGAGGCGGGCCCCTTGAAGGTGGCTGTCTGGTTGCTCGGCACATTGAACTGTCCAAAACTGTGGAACAGGTTATTCCCTTTGCTCTCTCCCGCTGAAAAGGGAATAACAAAATTCGGACCCGTCAGCGGCCCGCTCTGCGCCCCGGGCTTAATGGTGCCGTCGAGCGTGATCTGGGCCTGAGTGGTAGAGGACTGGAGGAGGAGTCCCACAGCGACCAGGGTTCCCAGGAGACGAGCGCCCGCATGACGCGAGGGAAGAGAAGCAGCCACGGTTGTCTCCTTCCGTATTCGCAGCTTCGATCGACAGGACACCGAGAACACCCGCCTGGAAGAGGATCGACCCTGGTCGGTCGCGATCCGTCGACTGCCGGGCCGCCCCGCGCGGGCGCGGGCCATAACCTCCGGCGCGGCGCGCGGCGTTGGCCCGAGACCCGGGAACCCAGAGAGCCCGACCGGCACGGCGGTTCACGACAGCGTGTCACTACGCAACCTGACGCACGCCGCCGTGCCGTACTCGGCTATGTGACGACTGGCCGCAGTATCGCGAACTCTCGACTGTTTCCCGACCTGCTTTACTCCTCCTCTTCGTCTTCGTCCCGCTCTGCGTGTCCGCGTGTAATCCTGGCTTTGACCCTCGT
>Ga0209056_10002791_pt1 | contig 18740 bp, 17 predicted proteins | sample GraSoiAngelo_114_FD_185876 | JGI IMG/M metagenome (GOLD analysis project Ga0209056, IMG submission 185876) | Grasslands soil microbial communities from the Angelo Coastal Reserve, California, USA - 14_0903_13_40cm (SPAdes) (version 2) | ecosystem: Environmental > Terrestrial > Soil > Grasslands...
TTAACGATATGCGCTATGCCATAGGCGCGGGCTTGCGCTACAAACTGCCGGTCGGCCCGATTCGCCTCGATTACGGCATCAATCCCGATCCGCACCCCGATGAAGATTTCGGCGCGTTCCATTTCAGCTTTGGCTTTGCGTTTTGAAAGCAATTTCGAAGTCCGTATATGATGCCGCAATCGCTAGGTGATAGTTCGCCCGAGGAATTCCGCAAGCAATTGCATGAGCTGGCGGATTGGATTGCCGATTTCAGGCAAAATATAGAATCGCTACGCGTCGCGCCTGATGATAAGCCCGGCGCCATTCGCGCACAGCTTCCGCCGCAGCCGCCCGAAGAAGGCGAGCCGTTCGAGAAAATTCTGAGCGATGTCGATAGGCTCATCGTGCCCGGCTTGGTGCATTGGAGCCATCCGATGTTTCTAGGCTATTTCGGCTGGACGACCACCGCGCCCGGGATTCTTGGGGAGATCATCACCGCGCCCTTGAATGTGAACGCGATGACTTGGCGCACATCGCCGGCGGCGACCGAGCTCGAAACGCTGGTAATCGATTGGCTCCGGCAATGGATGCATTTGCCGAAAGACTTCGATGGCGTTGTGTACGACACCGCATCGGTAGGCGTGATGCACGCGCTCGCTGCCGCGCGCGAAGAAGCTGCGCCATCGACGCGAAAACGTGGACTCGTCGGCGCGGGCGCGCCAGTATTTCGCATTTACGCTTCCGAACAAGCGCACAGCTCGGCGGAAAAAGCCGCGATCGCACTTGGACTCGGCGAAGAAAATGTCCAGAGGGTTCCGGTTGATGCGGAGTTTCGAATGGATGCCGCGGCGTTGCGCGAAATGATCGCACAAGATGGGCAACGGAATTTTCAGCCGCTGGCTGTTGTAGCGACGGTCGGGACAACATCTACAGCGGCCGTCGATCCGGTTCCGGAAATCGCGAAAGTCTGCCACGAAAACAGGATGTGGCTTCACATCGATGGCGCGTACGGCGCCGGCTTCGCTATTTTGCCGGAGTGCAAATCGTTGACTGATGGTTGGAGCGACGCCGACTCGATTGTTGTGAATCCGCACAAGAGCCTGTTCGTGCCGCTCGATTTCAGTGTCCTTTATGTGCGCAATCTCGAACGACTGCGGCGCGTCTTTACTCTGATACCGGAATATTTGCGAGGTGATACCGTCGAAGCCCAAAAAAATTATATGGATTACGGGATTCAGCTCGGCCGAAGGTTCCGAGCGCTTAAAGCGTGGGTGATCTGGCGCTCGTTAGGCCGCACCGGAATGGTTGCACGCATGCGCGAACAAATCCGTTTGGCGAACCTGCTTGCTAGGTGGATCAAAACCGACGATCGCTTCGAGCTCGCTGCACCGGTCAGCATGGGCGTTGTTTGTTTCCAGTTTGTTGGCGGCGACCAAAATGAGATCGACAGATTGAACAGCCAGATCGTGGAGCGCATCAACGCCGCCGGGCGTGCTTATCTTACGCAGACAAAATTACGCGGCCGCACCGTCATGCGGATTGGTCTGGGCAATGTGCTTACCACCGAGCAACATCTGCGTGACGCTTGGGAGCTGATTCAAAAGGAATGTTCTTCCGCCGGGAGCCCCATGGTGCGGCCTTGACGGACTTGCGGCAACTTCGAAGCTCCAAGGATGTTAAATAAATCTAGACCAGGCGAAGAATGCTTACCCCGCTGGCTTCTCTGCCTGGGTCAGATGCGCAGTCATTGGGTTACTTGGCGGGAAAAGGGAGGAAGAAATTATGGATCAGCAAATCTTTAAGTTTAAAACGTTCATTCTGTTACTGGCCGTTACCAGTTTTGCGTGGTCGCCAATGGCGCAAGCCGAAAGTCCCGTGCGCGTCTATCAAGGCTACAGTACCGCCGCAGGCGACCAGGCGCTGCACAGCCTCACTAATGGCGTCTGGAACACGGCCATCGGCAGTTGGGCGCTTCTTAGTGACACTAGCGGTGCCTGCAACGCGGCTGTGGGTAACAATGCGATGCGTTCTAATTCAACGGGAACGGACAACACGGCCGTTGGTATTCAAGCGCTCCGCGATAACACGACCGGCAGCAAGAACACCGCATTGGGTTATTTGGCCGGAATAAATCTCACCACCGGCAGCAATAACATCGATATCGGAAACGCGGGCGCTGCTGGCGAAAGCTTCACCATTCGCATTGGCAGTCCAGCTCAGACAAGAACGTTTATTGCCGGCATCCGTGAAGTGACCACGGCAAGCACTAACGCCATACCTGTCTTGATCGACTCTTATGGTCAGCTTGGCACTGCCAGTTCCTCTGCGCGATTCAAGAAAGATATCCAACCCATGGATCAGACGAGCGAGTCTATCCTCGCGCTCAAACCGGTCACGTTTCATTACAAGCACGCCAACACTGACATGCTGCAATTTGGCTTGGTAGCCGAGGACGTGGCGAAGGTGAATCCGGACCTGGTGGTGCGCGACAAGAATGGCGAGATTTACTCGGTCCGCTATGACGCAGTCAATGCGATGCTGCTCAATGAGTTCCTAAAGGAGCACCGGAAAGTCGAGGAGCAACAAGCGACGATCGGCGACCTAAGATCGACAATCGCGCAGCAACAGAAGGCGATGCAGGCGCTAGCCGCGCAATTAAGTGCGCAAGACGCCAAGATTGAGAAGGTGAGTGCGCAGATTGCGACGAGTCGCCTGGTACCACAAGTGGTGGACAACAGGTAAGCGAGGTCGTCATTGTGGGGTGCGCCAAACATCGGCGCGCGCATAGCGGGGGAGACAGAATTGGATGCTGCGATTTGCGGCTGTGCACGGCCGCCGTTAAAGTTGCGTTCCTATGATGAAGTTGCTGCGCAAGCATCGCCACTGGCTGATGATCGTCATCGCCGTTCTGGCGATTCCCTTCATTTTCTATTTCGTGCAACGGCCGGACTACGGTGCAATCCGCTCCGATCAATTCGCTCGCGTTTACGATCGCAATATTTCGATGCTGGAAGCCCAGCAGACGGTGCGTTTGCTCAACCTGGCGCAGGCGCTGGGCATGTCGGATTTCGTGCAGACCCTGACCGCAGGCGCGACTGAGCAGAACCAGCTTTATGTGCAATTCATTTTAAACTCGCTGATTTTGCGTCATGAATCGGTGCGCCTCGGCATTCGGCCGAACCCTTCCGAGATTGCCGACGTTGTGCGCAGGTTGCCTGCATTTCAGAGCGCGTCGGGGTTCGACATAAAGAAATTCAGTGATTTCGTAGAGAACACGCTCTCGCCGCTAGGTCTGGCCGAGGAACACATCGAGCAATTAGTCCGTGACCAGCTTTGCTTGAACGAAATTAAGCAGCTTTTGGCAGCAGGTGTCTCGATCCCCGAAGCAGAGATCAACGCGAATTATGAACGGGCCTACGACAAGTTATTCGTGAGTCTCATTCGGTTTCGGCCGGCGGATTTTGCCAAGGAAATCACCGTCAGCGATGAAGACGTGAAAAAATATTATGAGAGCCACAAACCTGAACTCAAAACCGAGGAGAAACGCAAGATCGAGTTTGTCAAACTCGCGTTAACCGAGGAGGAAAAGAAGCTCGGCGGCAGACAGCGCATTGAGGCGCTGCAAAAGCTTTCCGATCGCGCAAACGATTTCACTCAAGCCCTGCTCGAAAAGGATGCAGATTTCACGAAGGTAGCTGAGCGATTCCAGTTACCCGTCCGCGCGACTGGCGAGTTTAGCGGCGCGGCGCCGGACCCGCAGTTGAATGTAGATCCGAAACTTAGCCCTGCTGCGCTCCATTTGTCGAAGGAGGAGCCGAACAGCGATCCGATCCAGGTGGCGGACGGATTCTACATTTTACATCTTGTGGGAATCGTCGAGGCTCGGCCACTCACGATTGAAGAAGCGAAACCGAAAATCGTGGAAGCGATCAAGAGCTCGCGAGCTCGCGAGTTGATGTCAACGAAGGGCGCGGAACTCGTGCAACAACTGCGCGAGGCGACGAAGGCGGGCCAGCCGTTTGACGCAGTAATTCAAAAAGCGGGCGTGAACGTAGAGAAGCTCCCGCCGTTTTCGCTTCTCGATGAAACGACAGAGGCTCAACTCAAAGAAGGAAAGCAGGAATCACCGCCCGAACTTTTCGCAGTTAAGAATACCGTTGCATATCTGAAATCGGGCGAGATTAGCGACTTTTTCCCGTCTGGCGAGATGGGACTCATTGCTATACTGGAAAAACGTGAACCGTCGCCGGACTCAGGTGATCCCGCGAAGAAAGCAGCGTTTAGGGAACGGCTTCTAAATAACAGGCGGCAAATTGTTTTCTACGAGTGGCTGCGCGACCGGCAGCAGGCAGCCGGCGTGCAATTTGCCAGAGGCTGATTGCTGGAGCGGGAGCTGTCTCAGCCGCAAGATTTGTGCGAATGGAACAAACGCTTGACGAAATTTTTGATGATGCAAATGGGGACCTCGCTATCGGCGATTTGGAAAGCGCCGCGAAAAAATACCGGCGCTGTATTGAGATCGCGCCCGATTTTTTTGATGGCTGGCACGCCCTCGGCATGGCGCTGATGAAACTGGGGCGTTTCGAGGAAGCAATCGAGGCGGGAAAAAAAGCGGTCGATCTTCGGCCTAACGATCAAATTGCTTGGACGAGCTTGTCGTTGTTTTATAATCGAGCAGGCAATATCAAAGAGGCAGAAGCCGCCGGCGCGAAGGCAAAAATCCTTTCCTGGGGCGGCAAAATCAGGTAGGGGCGGTTCACCGAACCGCCTGTGGCAATTGAGGTCAATCCCGCTACCAGATCTTCACTCGCTTATCGGCCGACTGCACCATGGGCGAGCCATCGGGGATGTTAAATGCCTTTTGGAATTCCGGCAGGTTTGAAAACGGTCCGTCAACCCGATAACGCGCAGGGGAATGCGGGTCGGTGTTGAGATGCAATTTCAGATCTTCGTCGCGCTGCTTGGATTTCCAAATCGTAGCGAACGACAGGAAGAAACGTTGCTCCGGCGTCAGGCCGTCGATTTTTTTCTCGCGTTCCTGCGGATTTTTATCGAGCGCTTTCTGCAGTGCGGCATAGGCGAGCTTCACGCCGCCCAGATCGGCGATGTTTTCGCCCTGAGTCAACTCACCGTTGACGTGCAAACCAGGCAACGGCTCGTATTCGTTGAATTGCCTTACGATCGCTTGTGATCGCTCTTTGAATTTCGCAGCCGATTGCGGCGTCCACCAGTCGCGCAGGTTCCCGGCCGCATCGAACTGGCGGCCCTGATCATCGAAACCGTGTGTCATTTCGTGCCCAATGACAGCGCCGATGCCGCCGTAATTGACCGCGTCGTCCGCATTCGCATAGAAAAATGGCGGCTGGAGAATTCCGGCAGGGAAGACGATCTCGTTCATGTTCGGATTGTAGTACGCGTTGACCGTCGGCGGCGTCATGCCCCAGTCCGTGGGATCGACAGGTTTGCCGATCTTGTTGAGTTCCCGCGTGGTTTCGAACTTTGCCGCGCGCATTGCATTCAAAACGAACGGCCCGCGATCGATGGGCAGCAGTGAATAATCGAGCCATTTGTCCGGATACCCGATTTTCACTCGCATGGCAGCCAGTTTCTTGAGTGCTTCGCGCTTGGTCGGCTCATCCATCCAGTCCAGGGTTTTGATGCGGTCGGCGAGGGCCTCTTTCAAGTTGTTGACGAGCTCGAGTGCGCGGGCCTTGGCCTCCGGCGGAAAATGGAATGCCACGTACAATTTGCCGAGCGCCTCGCCGATCGCTTCTTCGGTGGAAGCGATTACGCGTTTCCAGCGCGGTTTGATCTTTTCAGTGCCGCGAAGGGTCCGGTCTTTGAAGTTGAAGTCTTCATCAACAAAATCCTTGGACAGTTCCTGCGCAGCTGCGTTGATGAGATGCCAGCGCAAATATGCTTTCCAATCGTCCAGCGGTGTGTTCTCGAACACTTGGTCGGCGGCTTTGAAGAATTCTGGCTGGTGCACGTTAACATCGCCAGGCTCCAGCAGATCGATGCTCTTGAAATAATCGCTCCAATTCCAGTCGGGCGTCAGGTCCTGAAGGTGCCGCAACGGCATCTTGTTGTAATTCTTCTGCGGATCGCGCAGTTGGACTTGTGTTCGCGAGGCTTCGGCGAGCTTTGTCTCTAGCGCGAGAATCTTCTTGGCGTGATCAGCGGCCGTTTCGGCCGGTTCGCCGGTGAGTGTCAGCATTTTTGCAACATGCTCGACGTATTGATCGCGTAATTTTTTGGAGGCGGCATCCGTCTTCGTGTAGTAGTCGCGGTCTGGCAAGCCGAGGCCGCCCTGAACTGCTTGGGCGATTTCGTGCGTGCTGTCCTTGGCGTCCTGACCGGACGCAAACTCGAAAAGCGCGTCCACACCGATGCTGTGGAGGTGCGCGATTTCTTTGAGCAATTCACTGCGATCTTTGATGGACTCGATCTTTTTGAATTCGTCCTCCAATGGCCCGATGCGCATGGCTTCGATCGTCTTCTCATCCATGCCGCTAGCGTAGTAGTCGCCTACCTTTTGCGTCTCCGGCGCGAGTCGCGGATCGACCTGTGTGTTTTCCGCTTTTTCCGTGATGTCATGTAGCGCATCGTTGTTGTTTTCGATCAACTCGTTGAAGCTGCCCCAGCGCGAATATTCCGGCGGAATCTGTGTTCGTTTAATCCAACTGCCATTGGCGTAAATGAAGAAATCGTCCTGTGGCTTTACGGATGGGTCCCTGTTGTTGGGGTCCAGCGGCGGCGGATTTTTTTCGACCGGTGGTTTTGCGGTTTCGTCGACAGACTGAGGGGACGCGCTTGAAATAGGCGGTGGAGGTTTTTGGGAATTTGGCCCAACTGTCGGGCTTCCAAAAGGCTTTGGCTTTGGAGATTCACCTTGGACGCGAATGCTGAACAGGCAAAACAGCGCAACAAGGAGTAGAGTAAGTGACTTCATGCCTGGAAACGAGAGTTGATGCCCTGCGGTTGTCTAATGCCGGTTAGACCGCTTTTCTGCTGCTTCCGTTGAAGAGGCATCCGTGACAAGCGGATCTCTTTACAACAACTCGACCAGAACGATCGTTACAGTTGCTCGATTTTATATCCGCGTTTTTCCAGCAACTTGATAACGCTGTTCGGGCCGGCAAAGTGCAGCGCACCGGCGACAATGGCAGTCGGTTTACCGCTTTCCAGTTCTGCTACGATCCGTGGGATCCATTTGAGGTTTCGCTCGTCAACAAAACGCGCCGCGATCGAAGGCGCCTCCTTTCGGAACGGCGCATCTCCGGCCCAAAGCGTATCGGTATCCCCTGTTCGCCATGCCTTAAGCATCCGGTTAAATTCGACCGCGCCATTTTTGGGCCCGGTTAGGGCATCACGCAAAATGATTTCGCCATCGCGATCGGACAATCCGCCGAGCACCGCCACATGTTCATCAACTGACTCCAGGCCTCCAATCTCTCTTCTCATTTGTTTGGCTCGATCCACGAAGTAATTGTCGAGGCCGTGAACGGTCGAGACCTTGGTGTTGGAATTCTTGTCCACGAGATGCTGCGCGATCCACCACGGTTTGTAATCCAGCCCGCTGTCGAAACGTCTAACTTCAGACCTCTTTCCGCGCCGAGGATCAACATCGACTGCTACCACGTTTTGCCGGAGCCAGGCTAAAAGTTCCGGATGAATTTTCGAGCGGATATCTTGTCCGCGCGGGTATTTGGCGGCTGCAGCAAATTTCTTTTCAAATTCGACGTGCCGCGTTGGGTCAAACTCAAACAGGAGGCGTCTGGAATCTCTGAGTGCGATCTCATACGCAACGGGCAGCGGATAATCCTTTTTAGTCAGCGTGTGGATGGAGCCTACGAGATAAAAAGGCGCCTTTGCGTTGGTCACCCGCCAAACGCAACACCTCGGGAGCGCCTGCGCAGCGCCAGCTCGCATTGGTAAGACGAGCGCGAATGCGAACAGAGCGGATACGACCCAACGGCTGGTTTTTCTTGGGAAAAACAAAAACATTTCCGGTTTTTAGCAAAAAAAAAGGCCGAGTCAATTAATTCCGTACCGAATTTTGCTTTTGCAGCGACCGTTTGAGAGAAGCACGGTTTCTTGGTATTATGGCGCGCCAATGACCATCGCGGTGAAATGTTCCCTCGTTGTCGCGCTCGTGAGCATTTGCATCATGTCACACCGTGCATTCGGCGCGGCTGATTGGCAGATCATCAAGGTAAATGGTCACGATTATCTGACTATCGAAAATATCTCAAAGTTCTACGGATTGCCCGCTGAAGTCACATCCTCTGGCGATAAGGTTCAAACCGAGACAGTCAAGAATCCGCTCGAGTTCGTCGGCGGCAGCCGAGAGGTCGTCATCAACGGAGCGCGCAGTTGGTTGTGCTTTCCCTTAATCGAGCAGGACGGAAAATTTCTTGTGTCGCGTACCGATGTAGCCAAAACCATTGAGCCTTTGGTTCGCCCGCATCGCGTGCCGAACGTTGGCAATGTTGAGACTGTCGTCCTGGATCCGGGACACGGAGGTCATGACAAAGGCGCAGTCTGCCGTTATGGGAGTGAAAAAGATTTTGCGCTGGACGTGGCGCGGAAGCTTTGCGCGCTTTTGCAGACAAAAGGACTGCGCGTGATCATGACTCGTGAAGGCGATTACTTCGTGCCGTTGGATGTGCGCGCCCAGATCGCCAATGCCGCCCGCAATTCCATTTTCGTGAGCATCCATTTCAACGCCACGAATGACGATCCCGATGCGACAGGTTTCGAGATTTTTTCGTTTACGCCGCGCGGAGCGCCCTCCACATCGGACAATGCGGTTACGCCCACTTCTCTGAGCATGCAGGCAGGTACGGTAGTGGATAATCAGAGCTTGGCGCTCTCGGCTTGTATTTATCATTCGTTGCTTGGCCACATCCCCGAGTTCGACCGCGGGATCAAGCGAGCGCGGTTTGCAGTCTTGCGCCTAACAAGAGTGCCGGCGGTATTGGTTGAAGGAGGGTTCCTGACAGAACGTGGCGAAAGCAGATTGATCGCGAACAAAGATTGGCGCGACAAGCTGGCGGCGGCAATCAGCGTAGGCATTGAAAATTATCACTCGCTGGCAGTCAAAAAGCAGCCTCCGATGCTCGTGGCCGATTATCGACGGCAAACCAAGTCAGCGCCGACTGAACCCGTTATTCGGGAAGGGGATTTGAAGGAAGCAGATTTAAGTCTAATCAACCTGATTGGTAAATCCGCCTTTCCGTCGCCGCAGCAGACTTCAACTCCTTCACAAAGAGTATCGATCGAGTCCGCCCCCATTGTTCCATGAGATTTCTGTGACGGCAGGCGTGCTTACCACGTCGAAGGTTTAGAGAAGGTGGGTCGCCTGCATTTTCTATATCCCGCAGCCGGCACGGCTGCCACTACAGGCGAGAGTTGATTGACTTCACAAATACGAGTCTTATTCTCACCAAGAGAGAAGTGCGGGGGAGCCGCAGTGGCTGAGATGATCGGCGCGAAACGCTGATCGAACCCCTTGAACCTGATGCGGGTAATGCCGCCGAAGGGAGCGAGGGTCCGATGCCGGACTGGCAATTTCAGCCATGCGTTTTCCCGCGCTTGGCTTTTTGTTTAACCGCGAATCGACACGAATGGACACAAACAAGGATGGCGATGGCGCCGCTGTAGCGGCGGTCTCTGATCGCCGAAATGAAAAGGAACGACGCTCGGAGAGCGACGCTACAGATTTCTATTTTCCGAATTCCAAAAGGGTTTACGTCTCCGGCAAATTGCATCCCGAGATTCACGTTCCATTCCGGGAAATCTCGCTGGCGCCGACGAAGTCAATAAATGGCGACATCGAGGTGAACGAGCCCGTGCGTGTTTACGACACGAGCGGCCTCTGGGGTGATCCCGATTTCCACGGCGACGTCACGCAAGGCCTGTCACCCTTACGCGCGAAATGGATACGCGACCGCGGCGATGTGGAGGAAATCGACGGGCGAAAGGTTCAGCCGATTGATGATGGCTGGCTTTCGGAAAAACACGCCGCTAGTCGAAACGGCGAGGGTTCAGGATTCAGGTTTCAGGGTTCAGAAAAACGCAAACCGTTGCGTGCATCCGCGGGCCATCCCGTGACGCAACTCTGGTACGCGCGACAAGGTATCATCACGCCCGAGATGGAATTCATCGCCATTCGCGAGAACCTCGGACGCGAAGCGCTTAAATTCGAAATTCGAAATTCGAAATTCGAGATTGCCCGCAATGATCTTGCCCACGAACACGGTGGCGAAAATTTTGGAGCCAATATCCCGGATCAAATAACATCGGAGTTCGTGCGGGCTGAGGTCGCCCGTGGCCGCGCCATCATCCCGGCCAACATTAATCATCCGGAAAGCGAGCCGATGATCATTTGCCGCAATTTCCTCGTAAAAATCAACGCCAACATTGGCAACAGCGCCGTCGCGTCGTCGATTGAAGAAGAAGTCGAGAAAATGCGTTGGGCGACGAAATGGGGCGCCGACACGGTGATGGATCTTTCTACCGGCAAAAACATTCATGCGACGCGGGAATGGATCATTCGCAACTCGCCAGTGCCCATCGGTACGGTGCCGATTTATCAGGCGCTCGAAAAAGTCGGCGGCCGCGCAGAAGAGCTGACGTGGGAAATCTATCGCGATACATTAATCGAACAGGCTGAGCAAGGTGTGGATTATTTTACCGTCCATGCGGGCGTGCTTTTACGCTATATTCCGTTAACCGCTAACCGCGCAACCGGGATTGTTTCCCGCGGAGGAAGCATCATGGCCAAGTGGTGTCTGGCGCATCATCAGGAAAGTTTTCTCTACACGCATTGGGGCGAGATCTGCGAGATCATGGCCGCATACGACGTCAGCTTTTCCATCGGCGATGGCCTGAGGCCAGGCAGTATTGCTGACGCGAATGACGAGGCCCAGTTTGCTGAGTTATACACGCAAGGCGAGCTGACCAAGCGCGCGTGGAAACATCACGTGCAAGTGATGAACGAAGGCCCGGGCCACATCCCGGTGCACCTGATCAAGGAGAACATGGAGAAACAACTCGAGTGGTGCGACGAAGCACCCTTCTACACGCTCGGACCGCTCACCACCGACATCGCGCCCGGCTACGATCACATCACCAGCGCGATTGGCGCGGCGATGATTGGCTGGTACGGCACGGCCATGCTTTGCTACGTCACGCCGAAAGAGCATCTCGGTCTGCCTAACAAGAAAGACGTGAAAGATGGTGTCATCGCCTACAAGATCGCCGCGCACGCCGCCGATTTAGCGAAGGGCCATCCCGGCGCGCAGTACCGCGACAATGCCATCAGCAAAGCGCGCTTCGAATTTCGCTGGGAAGATCAATTCAATCTCTCACTCGATCCCGAAACCGCCCGCGAATTCCACGACGAAACGCTTCCCGCCGAGGGCGCAAAGACGGCGCATTTCTGCTCCATGTGCGGTCCCCACTTTTGTTCCATGCGAATTACTGAGGATGTTCGCCGTTACGCTAAGGAACAACAGTTGTCTGACGAGGACGCACTAAAAGCCGGCATGGAACAAAAAGCTCGCGAGTTTAAAGAAGCGGGTGCCGAGATTTATTCGAAGACATAAGGCTCCGCATTTTCATGTCACGCCGAAGCCTCTTGTCCGCCGTAGCCGAGCGGAGGAGGATGGCGAAGGCGGATGCAGCATCAAGATAACGAGAGACGATGACCGACCGAATGAAAGGAGAGAAAACGATGACTAACCATAAGACCGGAACACGTGAAGAGTGGCTTGCGGCCCGGCTGGAGCTGCTCAAGGCTGAGAAGGAACTGACGCGGCGCAGCGATGAGCTGGCGCGGCGGCGGCAGGAGTTGCCCTGGGTTCGAATCGACAAGGACTACCGCTTCGAGACCGACGAAGGAAAAGCGTCCCTCGCTGATCTCTTCCGAGAACGCTCGCAGCTCCTCGTCTATCACTTCATGTTCGGGCCCGACTACAAAGCGGGGTGTCCGTCCTGCTCGGCGATTGCGGACGGGTTCAACGGCATCGCCGTTCATCTGGCCAACCATGACGTGATGCTCTGGGCGGTCTCGCGGGCGCCGCTCGCGAAGTTGCAGGCGTACAAACGGCGAATGGGCTGGACCTTTCCTTGGGCGTCCTCGGTCGGTGGCGATTTCAACTCCGACTTCAGCGCCTCGTTCACGGAGGAGGAACAGCGCAAGGGCATCGAATACAACTACGAACGCGAGGAGCCTCTCGGCGACATACCTTCGCGCTCGACGTCCGACGGGGCCAGTAAGTTTGCTGCCATGTGCGGAACCGACGTGAACACCTACATACGCGAGAGGCCAGGCATGAGCGCGTTTGCGCTCGAGGACGGCGACGTCTACCACACCTATTCCACCTATGCGCGCGGACTGGACGGCCTCTGGGGCATGTACCAGTGGCTCGACCGCGCCCCGAGGGGACGCAACGAGACGGGCGTCTGGTGGCGCCGCCACGACGAGTACGACCGCGAGTCCCAATACAAAGGCGCGTCAAAAGACTGCTGCGCTTGAACGCCCCGCAGATATGTAGCCGCCAATTAGCCTGCCCTGAGCAAAGTCGAATGGGCTTTGCCGAGGCGTAGGCCGATTTAGCCGCGCGTATTCGTTGAGAGGCGTCTCGCCGAAACGAACTTCGGATTAGATGCTTGCTGTAAATGCAGTCCGACGTGTCATTGCCCTATGAAGCTGATTTCCGTGAACGTGGGATCGCCGCGAGAGATCACGGTTGGTGGCAAAACCGTGCGGACATCGATTTGGAAGTACCCGGTTCAAGGTCCCATCCATGTTTCGACGCTGAACCTGGATGGTGATCAACAATCCGATCTTTCCGTGCACGGAGGAGTCGATAAAGCCGTCTACCTTTACCCGAGCGAACATTATTCCTATTGGCGGACTCAGTTACCTGATATCGACCTGCCGTGGGGAGCGTTCGGCGAAAACTTCACCAGTGAAGGTATTCTCGAGGACCAGATAAAAATCGGCGACCGCATTCGGGTTGGTTCAGCCGAGTTTATGGTGACGCAGCCGCGGATGCCGTGCTTCAAGCTTGGGATTCGATTTAATCGCAGGGACATCGTGAAACGTTTTCTTGCGAGCAAACGCAGCGGGTTTTACCTCGCCGTGATTCGCGAAGGAGAAGTAGAGAATGGCGACGCGATTGAATTCATCGAGAAACAGGAAACCGGGGTCACGATCACGGACATTGTGAACCTCTATTCGATCGATTCACAGAACCAGGAGCTGCTCCGCCGCGCCACTGAGCTACCCGCACTACCACAAAGCTGGAAAGACTATTTTCGAAAACGCCTTTGGAATGCCGATGCGTGATTGAGGTGGCGACAAGAGCAAGATTCGCGAAGTAATACACTCATGAGCACGCGCGAGTTGATCAAGAAAGAGATCGCCGCTTTGCCCGAACCTTTGCAGCGCAAGGTTTATGATTTCGCAGTGCTGTTGCGGAAGAAAGCACGAGAAGAATCGTTCAACGGTGCTGAGCTTTAGCGAATCTGTTCTTGCGGGTGATTGGAATTCGCCCCAAGATGGAAGGCTCGCATGAGCCAGATCAGCAAGAGAGTCCTCCTCGCATTGGCCTTCGCGTTCCTGCTCGTCGCGCTGCTGGCGTGCCCCGGCAAGCCCACGTCGAACCCGGAGCCGGTCGCGCTGCTCACGCACATCGGCCAGCCAGCGGCAAACATCGTCTCCCTCCGCTGCAACAACTTCTCTGGCCCGGTGTGCACGGACTTCCGGCGCCAGCACCTCGACGGCAGCGAAGACACATTCCCTTTCACGATCCCGTCGGGCAAGGTCTTTGTCATCACCGATGTGAGCTGGTCGGCCTCGGCGGCCGCTGGAACCGGCGTGAGGTTCTTCATCCAATCGGGCGCGCCCTCGATCCGCTACGCGCACAGCGCGGTGGCTGACCCGAGCGGGTTCGTCGCAGTCGCGGACCACTTCACAACTGGATTCGCGTTCTCCACGCTGCCCAGCTTCGTCATCACCAGCAATAGCCCCGAGACACCCGAATTCATCGGGGTCCAGGGTTACCTAGTCTCGCAGTAACAACGGGGACCGAGCGGAAGGAGAATGGCGAGGGCGGACTTGTTAGCCGGGACGTGGGAGATGGTGGGAGATGGGGAGATGGGGTCGCGTCTAAACATTTAACATTTGAGCGAACTGAAAGCGTCCCCGTTATTCGTTAATCGCGCTGAACAGCAAAAACTATTTGCCCTCGGCATTCACGGGCGCGGCCATGCCGCCGATGATTTGCCATGCGCCGTGAGTGCGAATCCAGGTGTGGGTGGCGCGAAGAACTTCTGCGTTCGATTCGGACGGGCCGGGGCCAGCCCACACTATCTTTATCCGGTAATGAACGATCGCAACATCTCGGACGATCTGAATGGCCAATTGCTCGATCGAGAACGATTGCAGCTTGACCCCTTTGGACATGTTCGCGGCGATCCAGTCGGTGACTTGATTTTTTCGAACGGGCGCTGAACTAAAAAGCGGCCAGCCAACGAAATCGTCGTGCCAGAGCGCGCGATACTTCTCCAGATCGTTCGCTTTGACGTATTCCCAGTATTCTTTCTCGAGGTTCCAGACTTGCGTTTCGTCCTTGGCCGAATCTTGCGCCATCTCGAGATCATATTCAGCGGCTGTGAGAACAGCAATAGCGGCGACTAGGCACCGAAATCCCCTAAGTCACCAGGCTGATTGACACTCACTTCGCCGGCGATAAGATCGGCGCCGTGCCGGAGGAAAAGGCGACGCGCGCGGCTAGTCGATATGACGCGGTCATCGCGACCCTTGTGGGATTCTGCGCTTTGTGTGTTTCCGCGTACACCGCTTGGGTGCAACGCCAGCAGGTGCGCGCCGCGGTCTGGCCAATCCTCGAATACCAGACGAGCAATGCGCCCGACATTCATTTCACCGTGGCCAACAAAGGAGTCGGCCCGGCGATCATCAAAAATGTTATCATTAGGGTGGATGACCAGCCGATGAAAAATTGGGCAGAGGTGCTCGAGAAACTGCTCGGCCCCGGGAAACATCCAGGGTCTGAAAGTGACATAAGCGGTCACGTGTTCGCGCCCGGTGAATCATTAACGATCATGACGCCGCGTAAGGACGATGGTAATGCGTTCACTTTCGATAAAGCTGATCCGCTTTGGGTAAAGCTAAACAAGGGCCGCGATCGCGTGACGGTCGAGATCTCTTACAGCTCCACGCTCGGCGAATGCTGGACTTTGAGGGGCGGGCCGGGTCCCGGCATTATCACCGAGATTCGTCGTTGTCCGACTCCGTCTGCGATTAGCTTTCAGCAGTAGCTCAGAAGTCAGAAGTGAGAAGTCAGAAGTGAGAAGTCAGAGGCACTGACTCACTGGGGAGCGATCGCAGGCTGTCGTGCTCGCAAAATGTATTTCTGAATCTTGCCGGTCGCAGTTTTGGGTAGCTCTTTGACGAAGGTCACACTGTGCGGAGCCTTGAAATGTGCGAGGTTTGACCGCGCAAACTCGCACAGCTCGCGCTCATCGGCGCGTGCGCCTTGCCTAAGAACGACAAAGGCGTGCGGCGCTTCGCCCCAGCGTTCATGCGCGAATCCGACGATCGCAACCTCCTGCACGGCCGGGTGTCGCAAAAGCACGCTTTCTACTTCAACAGAAGAGATGTTTTCTCCGCCGCTGATGATGATGTCCTTCAGGCGGTCACGAATCTCGACATAGCCATCCGTATGCACGACTGCGGCGTCGCCGGTATGAAACCATCCGCCCCGTAATGCTTGCTCGGTCGCTTCCGGGTCGTTGTAGTAGCCGGCCATGATCACGTTGCCGCGGGCCACGATTTCGCCGTGGGTCATCCCGTCTTGCGGCACGTCGTTACCCTCTTCGTCAACGACGCGTAACTCGCCTGACGTAATCAGCTCGACACCCTGGCGCGCTTTGATCGCGGCCCGTTCGCTGATCGGGAGGGACGCATGTTCCGCGCGCGGCTCGCAGACCGTGATGAACGGCGCTGTCTCCGTTAGTCCGTAAACGTGCGTGATCGTCCAGCCCAATTCTTCTTCAAGACGCTGGATGGTCGATGCTGCGGGCGGCGCACCAGCCGTAACCACACGAATTTCCTTGGGCGCCAGGCGACGGAGATCTTCCGGCGCATTTGCTAACGAAATCAAAACCGTCGGCGCGGCGCACAACATGGTGACCTGCTCGGTCGCCATCAATTCAAAGACAGCGCGCGGTTCGACTTTGCGCAGACAAACGTGAGTCGCTCCCGCCGCCGTTACCGTCCAGACGAAAGTCCAGCCGTTGGCGTGAAACATCGGCAGCGTCCACAGATAACGATCAGCACAGGTCATGGGCGCGTGTATGAGCGTGCCTATCGAATTCATCCAGGCATTGCGGTGCGTGATCATCACGCCCTTCGGGCGCGAGGTCGTGCCGCTGGTGTAATTGATTGTGAGCAGATCCGTCTCGTGGATTTTCGGGTGCGCAAATCCAGCCGAGCTCGCGTCGACCATGGCTTCATAGTCGAGCCAGCCCTCACCTTCTCCTGTCAAAGCGACGAAGTGTTCAACGCAGGTAAGGCGGGACCGAGTGCTGTTGATCGCGCCAAGATAATCGCGGTCTGCGCAAATCATGCGCGAGCCACTATGGTTGATCAGGTAAACGAAGTCGTCGGCCGTCAGGCGATAGTTTAACGGCACCAGCACAGCGCCGACTTGCGGGACTGCATAGAACGATTCGAGCTGCGCGTGAGTGTTCGGTGAGAGATAGGCGACGCGGTCGCGTGAGCCGATTCCAAGGTTCTGCAAAACCGCCGACCAACGATCACACCGATCGAGAAACTGCGCATATGTCCAGCGTGAGTCGCCATCGATAACGGCGACACGTTCGGGATAGAGTTTGCGCGTGCGGCGAGCAAATTCGAGAGGCGTCAGCGGTGTTTCCATTGGTCTCGTTCGAAGCGGTTGAGAATTAATGGTTGAGAGCGTAAAGCTCTGTGGGAGCCACGCTCCTTTACGGAGTCGGGAGTTGAGGAAAGCCCAGTGGTTTGGAAGGAGAGATAAATGCCCGCCATCTTCGATCGGGTCCTTACAGTAAACCTTATCGCGAACACGGCGATTTTCTATGTCGCGGCGCGGCTCTATCTGCTGCCTTTGGTTGCGCGTGTTCGACCGCAACAAATCCTTGTTCCCATCCTGCTCTTGCATTCGACGCGACATCTGGGACTGATGTTCCTGACGCGCGGCGCCACTTTTCCAGGAATGCCGCCGCAGTTCGCGTATCCGGCCGCATTTGGCGATCTGGTAACGGCCATACTTGCGTTCGCAGCAATTCCATTCGTATTGCGCAGCTCTGGTTTGGCCAAGCCGGCAGTATGGGTTTTCAATATTTTTGGAACCCTGGACCTGCTCGCAGCAATCACGTTTGCCACGATTTACAATGCGCCAGTGACAATGGGACCGGCGTACTGGATTCCGGCTTTTTGGATTCCGTTGTTGTTGGTGACCCATTACGTGACTTTCGTTCTTCTTGGTCGCCGTTGGCAGCCTTGAGTCGCTGCAACTGCTTCTGATCGGCTGAATTTGGTAATCTCCACACCGGATTAGCGACGTTGGAAGTCCGCTTTGGCAGGCGTATAAAAAGAAGATGGCCGACGAACCTTCAGGCGTTCCATTAGCCGATGTCCTCCGCGCTGCGAATGAGCTCGTCTCCGCCGGTTTGATCAAAGATTATGCACTCGGCGGCGCGCTCGCCGCGATTTATTACACCGAGCCATTCACGACCTACGATGCGGATATCATCTTTGTCCCGAGCGACAAAACCTTGAGCGCGGGCATTCCTGCGATCTATTCGCATTTGCAATCGAAAGGTTGGCGCGTCGAACGCGAGCATCTCTTAATTAAAGATTTCCCGGTGCAATTTTTTGCTGCGTCTGGATTGACCAAGGAAGCCGTGCGAGAAGCGAGAGAGATCGAATATGAAGGTGTCCCGGCAAAAGTTTTTCGGCCGGAATACATCATTGCCATCGCGGCGAGCGTTGGCCGACCCAAAGATCTGGCGCGGATCGAGCAGCTGCTTGAGCAGGCAAAGATAGACAGGCCAATGCTGGACGACATTCTGCGACGGTATAACTTGAAACTGCCGACAAAATGAAACCTGAATTTCGCCACAAGCTTGCGCAGCTGCCTTTCGAAGAAAAAATTCGCAAAGTGGGTGAGCTAATTCGACTCTCGCAAAACGTAAAGACTCAGCGCACTGCCGATCGATCTGCCAGCTATCCGCAACCGGGCCTCGGAAATGCACAATCATTGAAGGGCACGAAGGCAATGGAGATCTTCATGCCTGAGCGTAAGCGCGAGCGGGAACTGTAACCGGCAAGGCCTCAGTCGAAAGGGCAAGCGGAGAGTTTCTCCTACAATTCTGCGTTTTGAGAACTGCAAGCGATCAAGTTCAAAGGAGTTCAGAAAATGGAAATCAGAAGAAGTGGCGGGAGGAGTTGATGGTTGATAGCTGAGGGTTGAGAGAAAGAAAATGGAGATTAAAAGATCTGGTTCGCAAAGTTCCACTAAGGGACCGGCCGATTGGTTTACTGGCACAGTTCGCATTGATCCGCTGTTCGAGGCGCCGGAACCGGCACGTGTTCGGGGCGCAAGCGTCACATTCGAGCCGGGTGCTCGCACCGCCTGGCATACACATCCACTCGGTCAGACGTTGATCGTCACGTCCGGCCT
>Ga0209056_10002794_pt1 | contig 18725 bp, 18 predicted proteins | sample GraSoiAngelo_114_FD_185876 | JGI IMG/M metagenome (GOLD analysis project Ga0209056, IMG submission 185876) | Grasslands soil microbial communities from the Angelo Coastal Reserve, California, USA - 14_0903_13_40cm (SPAdes) (version 2) | ecosystem: Environmental > Terrestrial > Soil > Grasslands...
GACCACCGCCGACTGGGCGAGCGCCATCGCAAGCAGCGCCCACGTGATCACCAGCACGATCAGCATGATCGCGCCGAGGAGCTTGCGCAAACGCATTGGCATAGTTTCGCTCAATTGCGGGAGCGGGCGCACGACTATATGGTCCGCACCGCCGCCGCCGGCAACCTAGTACATTGCATGACCAGCGTCGCTTCATCCTTCGAGATCCGCCGCCGCGCCATCAGGCTGTGGCTGCTCGCGATTGCGACCCTGATTTTCGTAACTGTGAGCGTCGGTGGAGCGACCCGGCTCACCGAATCCGGCCTCTCGATCGTCGAATGGAAGCCCGTGACCGGCGTTATTCCCCCGTTCGATGCAGCCGCGTGGCAGACCGAATTCGACAAGTACAAGGCCATCCCGCAGTACCGCGAGCGCCATCCGGGAATGAGCCTCGATGAGTTCAAAACCATCTACTGGTGGGAATGGACGCATCGGCTCTTGGCACGCCTGATCGGAGGCGTGTTTCTCGTTCCTTTTCTCTGGTTTCTCTGGCGCGGCTGGATCGACCCGCCGCTCCGCACACGGTTATGGACGATTTTTGCGCTAGGCGCGGCGCTTGGCGTCGTCGGCTGGTTGATGGTGGCCTCAGGCCTCTCCGAGCGGATCAGGGTCTCCCAGTATTGGCTGGCGTTCCATCTGACGCTCGCCTGCTTGATCTTCGCCGCCATTGTGTGGACGGCAGAGGCCGTGGCCCCGCGCGCAGCCATCGTCGTGCCGAGGCGGATTCGGGTCGGCGCCTTGGTTGTGCTTGTGCTGATACTGGTTCAAATCTATCTCGGCGCCCTGGTGTCCGGGACTCGCGCCGGGCTCATCTACAATACCTGGCCACTGATCGATGGGGCGCTGGTGCCCGAGCCGGCACGTCTGTTCTTCGATGTGCCGCTCTGGCGCAATTTCTTCGAGAATACGCTCACGGTGCAGTTCGACCATCGTATGGTGGCCTATGCGCTGGAATTTTTCGTTCTGCTGCATGCTGTGGATGTCGTGCGCACCGTGCGGGGAGGGGCGGCGCTCACCGGGGCGCTCGCGCTGGCATCGGGGGTGACGCTTCAGGTGACGCTCGGGATCGCGACCCTGGTCCATCAGGCGCCGCTTGCGCTCGCGCTGCCGCATCAGGCGCTAGCCCTAGCCGTGCTGGCCATCGCAGCCGTGCATGCCAGGCGCCTCGCGCGTGAGCACACCGAAGTCGGTGCGGCCGCGCGTGATGCAGGAACGCCTCGCTGGGGACGGGCGACGTGATGATCGAGCTCAGCGAGCGAGACGGCGTGGCGCTGCTGCGCCTGGCCGACGGCAAGGCCAACGCCATGAGCCTGGATTTTTGCGAGGCTCTGACGGCGCGCTTTGCCGCGCTGTCTTCCGCGCGAGCTGTGGTCCTGACCGGAACCGGAACGATATTTTCCGCAGGCGTCGACCTCGTGCGCCTGCTTGAGGGCGGCGCGCCTTACATCCGCAAATTCCTGCCCACTCTGAGCACAATGCTCGTTACGGTCTTCTCCCATCCAGCGCCGGTCATTGCCGCCATCAACGGCCACGCTATTGCCGGGCGGGTGTGTGCTCGCGTGCGCTGCCGACAGGCGCGTAATGGCCGGCAATGGCAGCCGCATCGGAGTGACCGAGCTCCTCGTCGGAGTTCCGTTTCCGCCCGCTGCCATCGAGATCATGCGTTGCGCCACCGCGCCGCAATTTTTTGCCGAGGCGATCTTTGGCGGCGCGACCTACTCGCCCATCGAAGCAGTTGGCCGCTGCTGGGTCCACGATCTCGTCGAGTCGGAGGCGCTTCTCGATCGTGCGCTGGACGCTGCGAGTGCGCTAGCGGCGCTGCCCGCCAAAGCCTTCGCATTGAGCAAACGGCAGACCCGAGAACCGGCATTGGAGCGTATGCAAAACCGAGAAGTCGATGCCGCGATCGAGCAGATTTGGACCGCGCCGGAGACGCTCCAGCGCGTTCGCGATTACGTCGCGCGCACGTTGCGCAAATGATGGCGGAGGGTCCCCTCGGCGTTTGCCCTCTCAGGCCGCTGCCAATCCCTGCTCGAGATCGGCGATGATGTCGTCCTTGTCCTCGAGCCCGATCGACAGGCGAACGACGTCGGGCCCGGCGCCGGCTTGGATCTTCTGCGCGTCCGTAAGCTGGCGGTGCGTGGTCGAAGCCGGATGAATAATCAACGAACGCGTGTCGCCGATATTGGCGAGGTGGGAGAATAGTTTCACGTTGGACACGAGTCTCACGCCGGCGTCATAGCCGCCCTTGAGTCCGAAGGTGAAGCAGGCCCCGGCGCCCTTGGGCACGTACTTCTTCGCAAGATTGTGGTAGCGGTCGCCGGGCAAGCCCGGATAGCTCACCCACGCCACCTCGCGCCGTTCCACGAGCCATTGCGCCACCGCCAAGGCGTTGTCGCAGTGCCGCTGCATGCGCAGCGGCAGCGTCTCGGTGCCGGTGAGGATGAGAAAGGCATTGAACGGCGAGAGCGCCGGTCCAATGTCCCGCAACGCGAGCACACGACAAGCGATGGCGAAAGCAAAATTGCCGAAGGTCTCGTGCAGCACGATACCGTGATATTCCGGGCGCGGTTCGCAGAGCATCGGGTAGCGCTTCTCGCGCGACCAGTCGAAGGTACCGCCATCGACGATAAGCCCGCCAATCGAATTGCCGTGGCCGCCCAGAAATTTCGTCAACGAATGCACCACGATGTCGGCGCCGTAATCGATCGGTTTACAGAGATAGGGCGTCGCCAAAGTGTTGTCGACGATCAGCGGGACGCCCGCGTTCTTGGCGATCTTGCCGATCGCCTCGATATCGGTGATCACGCCGCCTGGATTGGCGATCGACTCTATGAAGATCGCCTTGGTTCTCGCGCTTACCGCGCGCTCGAACGTGCCGATGTCGTCCGGCTCGGCCCACACCACGTTCCAGCCGAAGTTCTTGAATGCGTGGTTGAACTGATTGATCGAGCCGCCATAAAGCTTCTTGGCGGCGACGAATTCGTCGCCGGGCTGCATCAGGCAATGCATGGCCACGACCTGGGCGGCGTGGCCTGAGCCGACCGCTAAGCCCGCCGTGCCACCCTCGAGTGCGGCGACGCGCTCTTCCAGCACTGCGTTGGTGGGATTGCCGATGCGCGTATAGATGTTACCGAAGGTCTGCAGCCCAAACAGCGATGCTGCATGGTCGACGTCCTCGAACACGAATGATGTGGTTTGATAGATCGGCGTTGCGCGTGCGCCGGTGGTCGGATCGGGCTGCGCCCCAGCGTGGATCGCCAACGTGGCGAAGCCTGGGAGACGGTCACTCATGGCCGGTCCTCGTCTTGCCGGGACCGGGCGGTCCGCGGATCCTGTTGTTGGTTTATCGAAGCGCTGTGATGCGTCAAGGCTTCGGCAGCCGGCTCGCGTGGCGAACCACGTGCAACATTCTCGGTGCTTACTGTCCGGCGTCGTCGGGCTTCTGCGCGCGGACGGCCGCATCGGTCGCACCGCCCGCCACCGTGATGCGGTTGAGCGCCATGCGCTGAATGCCGCGACCGAACAGGCGAGCCTTCTTGGCGGTCAGCGTGCGAGTGTTGACGCCCATCCAGGCGATCTCCGAGGACAGGCGCCCGTATTCGATTTTCGGGCAGCGGTTCATCACGACTTTTAGTCCGCTGCCTTCCGCGAGGCTTGCCGCTTTGTCATTGCGGATGCCGAGTTGCAACCAGATCACCTGCGGGCGGGGCGAGAGCGCGAGCGCCTCCTCGACGATCGCGATCGCGTGACGCGACGAGCGGAAGATGTCGACCATGTCGACCGGCTCCGGGATATCGGCGAGCCGAGCGTAGACCTTGCGCCCCAAGAGCTCCTGACCGGCGAGCCCGGGATTGACCGGGATCATGCCATAGCCGCGCTCGAGCAGATACTTGAAGGCGAAATAGCTCGGCCGGCTGGTATTGGCGGATACCCCGACCATCGCGATCGTCTTTACGGTATTGAGGATGCCGCGGATGTACTTGTCGTCGTAGCTGTCGTGGTCCATACGGCGCCGCCTTTGGATCGAACATAAGCGCGCGCTCCTTATTACGAAAGGTGGCGCTTGTGTGCCTACCAGCTTTCCGACTGCGCCGTCGCTGTGAGGCGATTATGCGCGCGATCCAGCCTTAACCCGCGGCGTCAGCGATCCTCCCACCTGGGCTGGCGCTTTTCGACGAATGCTGAAATACCTTCCCCGGCGTCACGCGCCATCATGTTTTTCACCATGATCTCGCTGGCGTATGCGTATGCGTCCGCGATATTCATGCCGAGTTGCTGATAAAATGCCTCTTTGCCGAGTTTCACCACCGCGGCCGATTTGGCGCCGATCTTGCGGGCCAGCTCTAAAGCCTCCTCGCGGGCCCTCCCAGCCTTGACCACGCGGTTGACGAGGCCGATGCGGTAAGCGTCTTCGGCCGAAATCATGTCGCCGGTGAGCAGCATCTCCATGGCCTGTTTGCGCGGCACGTTGCGCGACAGCGCCACCATCGGGGTCGAGCAGAACAGGCCGATATGCACACCCGGGGTTGCGAACTTAGCGGTTGCGGAGGCGACCGCGAGGTCGCAGGTGGCGACAAGCTGGCAGCCGGCTGCAGTGGCGGTTGCCTCAACCGCAGCGACCACTGGCTGTGGCAGCCGCAGCAGGGAGAGCATCACGGCGCTGCAGCGCTCCATCAGCTGCCGTGTGTAGCCGCGTCCACCGTCCGCATCGGCGCGGTGCGCCGTGAGCTCCTTGAGGTCATGTCCGGCGGAGAAGGCCGGTCCGTTAGCCGCCAGTACCACGGCGCGGATGCGCTCATCCCTGGCAACGGTTTCGAGCTCCAGGGACAACTCCGCCAGCATCGCCTCGGACAAGCTGTTGCGCGCCTGTGGGCGGTTGAGTGTGAGAACTGCAATGCTGCCGATGGTTTCCCGCAGCAGCACCGGTGCAGCGGCCGCAGACCTAGTGGGGGCCGGAGATTGAGCCTTCATGGGTTTCCGCGAGTCTCGGTCATCTCCCTCCTACTTAGCGCGACGCGTACGGCGCGCAAGGTACTGCGGAACGCGACCTCAGCTTGCGCGTTTAGGGTGGAACAGCGACTTGCGCCATGGAGGTGCGATGGCAAACACAAGAACCGCGTCGAAAACGAGCGCGACGCGCAAGCGTCGTGGCCGAACGCAAAGCGGCTCGTCCCGTCGGCGCACGGGCCGACGCTGGTCGCGCCATGTGACGGAGCACAGCGACGCGCTGACCCTCGAGAAGGGCGTCTTCACATCGCGCGATCCCAAACGGATCGCCGCATCTTTAAAACGGTCGGCTGAAAAGAGCAGGCGCCGCAAGGGCAGTCCCTTTCGATCCGCCCTTTCCATGCTCACCTTCTATATCAATCGGGCCGGCAAGAGCCTGCCTGCCTCGCGCAGGAAAAACCTCATGCGGGCCAAGGACGAGCTACGTAAGCAATTCGGTAAGGCATAATCGCTCGGCTTTGCCGAGCAAGCCTGCCGTCGCAGGCTTGGCAGCCGTGACGCCACAGGTAACGGGCGGATTTGCTCCACATCTGGTGAGTGGCGCGCGACCCTGTGACACGCATGCGCCGCGCTTTTTCATGTACCCGCGATCGGCTAGTGCTGTTGCGCCGGAGGGCGCATGCCGGTCGTGATGACGGTCAAGGAGCTCGAGCGCTTTCTTGTCGCCGAGTTTCCGCAGGTATTTCAGTTTGGCAGCGGGCTCGCGATCGAAGCCGTATGGGAGCGCGGCTGCCGGGTGCGACAGGCATTCCAGGAGCTTTCGGTACGGCCGGGCGGAACGATTTCCGGCCCAACCATGATGGCGCTCGCCGACTTCGCCATTTACGTGGCGGTGCTCGCGGCCATCGGCCCAGTCCCGTTGGCAGTGACCGTCAATCTCAACATCAACTTTCTGCGCAAGCCGGCGCCGCGCGATCTGGTGGCCGAGGCGCGGCTCCTCAAGCTCGGCAAACGCCTTGCAACGGGTGAGGTCACCATCTGCTCGGATGGCGAGACGGAGCCGGTCGCACTCGTGACCTCCACCTATTCGATCCCGTCGAAGGGCGGCGGCGATGGTATTATCGAACCGTAAGTGTAAATACTTGAAGGGACAGGAGAACAAAAATAAGTCGCGTTGACCAACCCGCGGTGCGGGTGTATGAGGCTGCCCGATTGTGAAGGGACTACTGCGTCATGAAGACCTTTTCGGCCAAACCTGCGGAGATCGAGAAGAAGTGGGTGTTGGTCGACGCAACAGGACTTGTCGTCGGCCGCCTTGCGAGCATTGTCGCGATGCGCCTGCGCGGCAAACACAAACCGACGTATACGCCGCACGTCGATGGGGGGGACAACGTGATTGTCGTGAACGCGGAAAAGATCCTGCTCACCGGCAAAAAACGGGAGAACAAAATCTACCGCCACCACACGGGATATATCGGCGGCATCAAGGAGCGCACTGCGCGTTCCATTCTTGAAGGAAAGTTTCCCGAGCGGATCGTGGAGAAGGCGGTCGAGCGGATGCTGCCACGCGGGCCACTTGGACGCGTGCAACTCGGCAACTTGCGCGTCTATGCCGGTCCTGCGCATCCGCACGCGGCGCAGAATCCCGAACCGCTCGATGTCGCCGCTATGAACCGCAAAAATACGAGGAGCGCGTGATCATGGCCGAAACCATGCAGTCGCTCGATCAACTCTCCGCGCTCAAGCCGGCTGCGGCACCGGAGGCGCCGAAATACGTACAAAAGCTCGACAAGCAAGGGCGGGCTTATGCCACCGGCAAGCGCAAGGACGCGGTGGCGCGAGTTTGGGTCAAGCCGGGGGCCGGCAGGATCATGGTCAATACGCGCGATGTGGAGGTCTATTTCGCGCGCCCCGTGCTGCGCATGCTGATCCAGCAGCCGCTGGTGGCGACCAATCGCACCGGCCAATACGACGTCATTTGTACTGTTTCGGGCGGAGGCTTGTCGGGGCAAGCGGGTGCTGTGCGCCACGGGATTTCGAAGGCGTTGATGAATTACGAGCCGGATCTGCGTGGCGCATTGAAGCGGGGCGGTTTCATCACCCGCGATGCCCGCGTGGTCGAGCGCAAAAAGTATGGCAGGGCCAAAGCGAGGCGTTCGTTCCAGTTCTCGAAACGCTAGAGCGTCAGAACCTATGGAAAGAGTTCCCCCTCCCCCTCCTCCTCTCGAATCGCGCTGACGTTTCCTCAAGAAAAAGGGCGCCGCAGAGGCGCCCCTGAAGGTGCATCGCGGGTGCGATGCTTGGGAGGACGCTACGCCGAATAATACATTTCGAATTCGACCGGGTGCGGAGTGTGCTCGAAGCGGATGACCTCGCTCATTTTGAGGTCGATATAGGCGTCGATGAAGTCGTCGTCGAAGACGCCGCCCGCCTTGAGAAAGTCGCGGTCCTTGTCGAGATAACCGAGCGCCTCACGTAGCGAGCCGCACACCGTGGGGATTTGCTTGAGCTCTGCAGGCGGCAGATCGTAAAGATCCTTGTCGATCGGCGAGCCCGGGTTGAGCTTATTCTTGATACCGTCGAGCCCGGCCATCAGCATCGCGGCGAATCCGAGATACGGATTGGCGAGCGGATCCGGGAAGCGGACTTCAACGCGCCGGCCGTTGGGCGAAGAGGCGAGCGGGATACGGCACGAGGCCGAGCGGTTGCGCACCGAATAGGCCAGCAGCACCGGCGCTTCGAAGCCAGGGACCAGTCGCTTATACGAGTTGGTTGTGGGATTGGTGAACGCGTTGATGGTCCGCGCATGCTTAATCACGCCGGCAATGTAATGGAGCGCTGTTTCGGATAGATCGGCATATTTGTTGCCGGCGAAGATGGGCTTGCCACCCTTCCAGATCGACTGATGGCAGTGCATGCCCGAACCGTTATCGCCGTAGACCGGCTTGGGCATGAAGGTCACCGTCTTCCCGTAGATCTGCGCGACCTGCTGGATGCAATATTTGTAGATCTGCGTCTGGTCGGCCATCTTCACCATTGGCCCGAACTTCATCCCGAGCTCGTGCTGCGCAGAGCCAACTTCGTGGTGATGCTTTTCGACTTTGACTCCCATGCGGGCCATGGCGCCGAGCATTTCGGAGCGCATGTCCTGCGCCGTGTCCAGCGGCGGCACCGGGAAGTATCCCTTCTTGAAGCCGATGTGGTGGCCGAGATTGCCGCCTTCGTAATCGGTATCCGCGTTGGTGGGAAACTCGACCGAATCGAGCTTGAAGCCGGTATTGTAAGGCTGCGCCGAATATTTGACGTCGTCGAAGATGAAGAACTCGGCTTCCGGTCCGAAGAATACGGTGTCGCCGACACCCATCGACTTGACCAAGCCCTCGGCCTTCTTGGCAATCGAACGCGGATCGCGATTGTAGGGCTCTCCGGTCAGCGGCTCGAGGGTGTCGCAAACGAGGACCAGCGTCGTCTCGGCATAGAATGGATCGATGCAGGCGCTCTCCGGGTCGGGCATGAGCTGCATGTCGGATTCGTGGATCGCCTTCCAGCCGGCGATCGACGAGCCGTCAAACATGATGCCTTCGCTGAAAGTGTCCTCGTCGACCGTGGTGATATCGACGGTGACGTGTTGCCATTTGCCCCGCGGGTCCGTGAAGCGCAGATCGGCGTACTTCACGTCGTTGTCCTTGATCAGTTTCATCACATCTTTAGCGGTCGTCATGGAACGAACACCCTTTCGTCTGCTGCTTGTACTGCCCCGAGGGAGGCGGTGGTGCGCGCCAACGGTTCAGATGGCGTCCAAGCCGGATTCGCCGGTTCTGATCCGAATGGCTTCTTCGACATTCGAGACGAAGATTTTTCCATCGCCGATCCGCCCGGTTTGGGCGGCGCGACGGATCGCCTCGATGGCTTTCTCGACCATGTCGTCGCCGAGCACAATCTCGATCTTCACCTTGGGGAGAAAATCGACCACATATTCGGCTCCGCGATAAAGCTCGGTGTGCCCTTTCTGGCGTCCGAAGCCCTTCGCTTCCGTGACAGTGATGCCTTGCAGTCCGACCTCCTGCAGCGCCTCCTTCACCTCGTCGAGTTTGAAAGGCTTAATCACCGCTTCGATCTTCTTCATCGCGTTTCCTTCCCCTGGCTTGCCGCGGGCAGCCCGTCGGCAGTGCCGCGCCCACCGTTAGCAGGGTCCATGCCAAGCCTGTCGAGCACGAAAAACCTGTCGTCGCTCAGTCCTTTAGCCCACTTGCATCAAGCAGGTTTGGTCCCTCCCGGCATAGCCGGGATTAGAATTTGAGCAATTTGCCTATTTTGTGATCAGTGAGACCTATCCTGCGCTGCGAACGAAGGAATTAAGCCCGAGTCGCGCGCGCTGGCATGGCACATTACTCTCTGCGCCATGTTTGAGTTGCTCACCACCGCCGAGATGGCAGAAGCCGACCGCCGCACCATTGCGGGTGGGCTTGCTGGCATCGAGCTTATGGAAAATGCCGGCCGGGCGGTTGCCGACGCCATCGCCGCGCGGCATCCGCCCGGCCAGCACGTCGCAATCGTCGCAGGCCCCGGCAACAACGGAGGCGACGGTTTTGTTGCCGCACGCATCCTGGCAGAGCGGGGATACCGGGTGCGAACTCTTTTCGTGGGTGATCCCAACCGGCTTAAAGGCGATGCGGCGGTCGCCGCGCAAGGTTGGCGGGGGCCTTCAGCCGCGGCCGCGCCAGCGGGTTTGACGTCTGCGGAGGTCGTCGTCGATGCGTTGTTCGGCGCCGGCCTCGATCGCCCAGTCGAAGGCCTCGCGCGCGCCATGATCGAGGCGACCAACACGGCATCTTGCGTGTACGCGGTCGATCTGCCGAGCGGGATCAATGGCACAACCGGCGCCGTGATGGGAGTCGCCGTGAACGCCACAGAAACGGTGACGTTTTTTCGTCGCAAGATCGGTCATGCGCTGCTCCCGGGCCGCCTCCACTGCGGAAAAGTGCGGGTCGCTGACATCGGAATTGCAGCGAAAGTGCTCGATCATGTTGCACCAAGCGTCTGGATCAACACACCGGAGCTTTGGCTCAAACGCTTCTCGCCGCCGCGTATCGACGGCCACAAATATGCGCGGGGCCATGCGGTCGTCGTCTCCGGCGGTCTCGCCTCCACCGGCGGGGCGCGCCTTGCCGCGCGCGCCGCGCTGCGCGCGGGCGCTGGCCTCGTTACCATCGCGACGCCGCGCGAGGCGCTAGCCGTGAACGCGGCAGCGAGCCTCGCGGTAATGGTGCGTCCGGTCGATGGCGCGGACGAACTTGCCGAGTTCCTCAACGACCGCCGGCGCAATGTCGTCGTGCTCGGACCGGGGGGTGGAATGGGGCGCCCGATGCGCGAATTGGTTCTCGCGGCACTCGCGGGCGAGCGCGCCGTTGTGCTCGACGCCGATGCGCTCACCAGCTTTGCCGGTGAGCCGCAAGCGCTGACAGCGGTCACCCGCGCCCGAACCGGGGCCACAATCATGACCCCTCACGTAGGAGAATTCAGCCGCTTATTCAGGGGGTTTTGCATTGACGCTCCCTCTAAACTTGAGAAGGCCCGTAGCGCGGCGAAGCAAACGGGCGCCGTCATCTTGCTCAAGGGCCCCGACACGGTGGTTGCGGCCCCGGACGGGCGCGCGGTGATTGCCGAGAATGCGCCGCCTTGGCTCGCGACCGCCGGGTCGGGTGACGTGCTTGCGGGCATGGTTGCCGCCTGTCTCGCGCAGGGGATGCCAGCATTCGAGGCCGCGGCCGCGGCGGTCTGGCTGCACGGGGAGGCGGGCGTGGCCGCCGGCCCGGGGCTGATTGCGGAGGACCTATCGGAGGCCGTGCCGGCAATTTATCGCCGACTGTTCGATCAACTCGGCGTTAGACGTGGCTAGTTCAGGCGCCTCAGTTCACCTTGATGCCGGCGGATTTCACGAGTTGCGTGTTGGTTCCGATCTCACGACGCACCAGCGCCTCGAATTGCTCGGAAGTCAGCGGCATGGGATCGACGCCGAACTCACTGAGCTTTTGGCGAATGGCTGGGTGCTGGAGCGCCCCAAAACCCGCGATCAGAAGGCCCGACACACGCCTATTTTTTCGTGCGCCTCGCGCTTTGACCATGATATAAGCCGCGCCGCCCGGCCCCAGCGCAAGTCGGCTGTTTCCTTGAGGCGGGCGTGGCGGAACTGGTAGACGCGCGGGATTTAGGTTCCCGTGACGAAAGTCGTGGGGGTTCAAATCCCTCCGCCCGCACCACGCCGCGATCAAAGCGCCTCGACCGGGTTGGGCCAATGCGGCGAACTTGGCCGAGGGCCAAACAGTAGGCCAAACAGTAGTCTGTCAGATGGAAGTCACCGAGACGCTATCCGAAGGCCTCAAGCGCGAATTCCAGGTCCAGGTACCCGCCGCCGACCTTGAGGCGCGCGTGGTCGAGCGGCTGGGGGAGCTCAAGGATCGCGTCCAGTTGCGCGGATTCCGTCCCGGCAAGGTCCCAGTCACCCACCTGAGGAAGATCTACGGCAAGGCGGTGATGGCCGAGACCATCGAGGCGGTGATCCGTGAGTTCAACGCCAAAATCGTCAGCGAGCGCGGTCTCAAGCTCGCTATGGAACCCAAGGTCACGATTCCGAACGAAGATACCGCCGTCGAAAAGGTGATCGGCGGGCAATCCGATCTTGCCTACACGCTTGCGTTGGAGATCTTGCCCAAGATCGAGCTGGCGGATTTTAAGGGGATGAAGCTCGAGCGGCAGGTAGCAGAGGTCACTGACGCGCAGCTCAACGAAGCAATCGAGAGGATTGCCGAACAGAACCGGCCGTTTGCGGCCAAACCCGAGGGGGCGAAAGCCGAAAAGGGCGATCGCGTCGTTATCGATTTCGCGGGCAGGATCGACGGCGCCGCTTTCGAAGGCGGCACCGGCGGCGATGTCGGCGTCAATATTGGAGGCGGGACCTTCCTGCCAGGCTTCGAGGATCAGCTCATCGGCATGGGGCCCGGCGAAACGCGCGTGGTGAAGATCACGTTTCCCGAGAATTACGCCAACGCGCAGCTTGCGGGAAAAAACGCCGAATTTGACGTGACGGTGAAGTCGCTCGAAGCCCCGGGCAAAGTCACCATCGACGACGCATTTGCGAAGTCGTTGGGATTGGAATCGCTTGAGAAGCTCAAGGATGCGGTTAAAGGACGGCTGCAGCAAGAGCACGCGGCGCTCAGCCGCCAGAAACTCAAACGCCAACTTCTCGATCGGCTGGACGAGATGCACCAATTCGCTCTGCCGCCCACTCTCGCCGAGGATGAGTTCAAGAACGTGTGGAGCACGGTCGAGAACGACCTGAAGGCGCAGGGCCGCACCTTTGCGGATGAAGGGACGACCGAGGAAAAGGCGCGCGAGGAATACCGCGGCATTGCGGAGCGAAGAGTGCGCCTTGGCCTGGTGCTCGCGGAAATCGGCGAGAAAAATAAGATCTCGGTTACCGAGGACGAGATCACGCGCGCCATCGTCGAACGTGTCCGCCAACTGCCCGGGCGCGAGCAGGAGATCTGGGAATACTACCGCAAGAATCCTGCTGCGGTGGCGGCAGTACGGGCCCCGATGTTCGAAGAGAAAGTAGTTGATTTCCTCATCGAGCTCGCCACCGTGAGCGAAAAGCAAGTCTCGCGCGAGGACCTTCTCAAGGACGAGGAGGACGAAAAAAGCGGTGCGGGATAAGACTCCCAGCCCGCGTGAGCAAAGCGACATGCGGGCCTGTCTGGCTTAGACTAATGGTTGCGGGCCTCCCGTCGCTTCAGGCGGTCGACCCAGCTACGAGACGCGGCTTGTGGCAGCGCAGCGCGTGTATATCTTCAAGAGAGTATCGAAATGTGCGTCATCGCGGCCCCGACGAGAACAGGCTGAGCCATGCGTGATCCCCACGACACCTACATGAATACGCTCGTGCCGATGGTGGTCGAGCAAACCAATCGCGGCGAGCGAGCCTACGACATCTTCTCACGGCTTCTTAAGGAGCGGATCATCTTTATCAGCGGGGCGATCGAGGACGTGACCGCGACACTGGTCGTCGCTCAGCTTCTGTTCCTGGAGGCGGATAACCCGAAGAAAGAAATCGCGATGTACATCAACTCGCCGGGAGGCGTGGTCACCTCCGGGCTCGCGATTTATGACACCATGCAATTCGTCCGGCCGGCGGTGTCGACCTTGTGCATCGGCCAAGCTGCTTCGATGGGTTCGTTGCTGCTCGCCGCAGGGCGCAAGGACATGCGCTTTGCCTTGCCCAATTCCAGGATCATGCTGCACCAGCCGTCCGGCGGCTTCCAGGGACAGGCGACCGACATCATGCTGCACGCCCAAGAGATCCTGAACCTGAAGCGGCGACTGAACGAAATCTACGTAAAGCATACTGGTCAGCCGCTGAAGAAGATCGAGGACGCGCTCGAGCGTGATTATTTCCTGACCGGCGAGATGGCGGTGGAATGGGGGGTGGTCGACAAGGTGATCGATAAACGGCCTGAGGATGCGTCGAAGGCTGCGTGATTGGCCGGTCGTGCGGATGCGGTGCCCGGCTTTGGCAGCTTCGAACCCGCCCCAAAGTCGACATGGAACTGGATTTTGATTGATTAATAAAACCTTGATTGAATCGGCGCTACCGTGGTTCGCTAGGGTGATTTGGCGAGGTTGGAGGATCAAAAACCCTGGAGGCGTGTGACATTGGTGCTACGGACTCTTAAAAGAGCGCCTGTTATGGTGGGCGGCAAGGCGGTTGGTTCGCGCGCGGGGTGGCCAGCCGGCGGAGACATGGAATGAGCAAGGTCGGCAGTGGCGAATCGAAAAATACGCTCTACTGCTCGTTCTGCGGCAAGAGCCAGCACGAGGTGCGCAAGCTCATCGCCGGTCCGACCGTCTTTATCTGCGACGAGTGCGTCGAGTTGTGCATGGACATCATTCGCGAGGAGAACAAATCCTCGTTGGTGAAGTCGCGCGACGGCATCCCCACTCCAAAGGAGATACGCAAGGTTCTCGACGACTACGTGATTGGTCAGGATCACGCCAAGAAGGTGCTCTCGGTCGCGGTGCACAATCATTACAAGCGCCTCAACCACCAGACGAAGCACAACGACGTCGAACTCGCCAAGTCGAACATCCTCCTGATCGGCCCGACCGGCTCAGGCAAGACGCTGTTGGCGCAAACGCTTGCGCGCATTCTCGACGTGCCCTTCACAATGGCCGATGCGACAACGCTCACCGAGGCGGGCTACGTCGGCGAGGACGTCGAGAACATCATTCTCAAGCTGCTGCAATCCGCCGACTACAATGTCGAGCGCGCTCAACGCGGGATCGTCTATATCGACGAGATCGACAAAATCAGCCGCAAGTCCGACAACCCGTCGATCACGCGCGATGTTTCGGGTGAGGGCGTGCAGCAGGCCTTGCTCAAGATCATGGAGGGGACGATCGCCTCCGTGCCGCCGCAGGGCGGACGCAAGCATCCGCAGCAAGAGTTCCTGCAGGTCGACACCACCAACATCCTGTTCGTATGTGGCGGCGCCTTTGCCGGCCTTGAGAAGATCATTTCTGCGCGCGGCCGGTCGACCTCGATCGGATTCAGCGCCAAGGTCTTGGCGCCCGAGGACCGTAAGGCTGGCGAAATTTTCCGTGAGGTCGAGCCGGAGGATCTCCTGAAGTACGGCCTAATCCCCGAATTTGTCGGCCGACTGCCGGTCGTTGCGACACTCGAGGATCTCGATGAGCCCTCCCTGAAACTCATTCTCACTCAGCCAAAGAACGCGCTGGTCAAGCAGTATCAACGGCTGTTCGAGATGGAGTCGATCGATCTTACGCTCGCGGAGGAGGCCCTGGGCGCCATTGCCCGCAAGGCGATCGATCGCAAGACCGGTGCACGCGGACTGCGATCGATCATGGAAGGAATCCTGCTCGACACGATGTTCGACCTGCCGAGCCTCGAGGGCGTGGAGGAGGTCGTGATCTCGAAAGAGGTCGTCGAAGGCACCGCGCGGCCGCTCTATATTTATGCTGACCGGGCGGACCGGACGGGCGACGCGAGCGCGTAAGCGGGTTTGCAACCGCTGCGCAGGGCAGGCTTCTCGATTCGCCTGATGGCGCCGCCGCCGGTCACCGCCAAGGGCGCTATTTCGTTGAATTTTCGGGTTTACTTGACACGGCGGCGGGCCGTCGCCACCTATGATGCGGAGCGACAAGCGTACGAACTATCTATCGAAATTCCCGGGGAGGGTTCCTATCCCAACCCTTCGGAGCACACGGTAGGGCCTAGCAGCGAGCCGTGTTGCCCTTACCGGCCCACTTCGGCACTCGACCGTGACGCCGATCGAGCGGGTCATGGACGAGGGGCACAACAATAAGGATTTCGGGCCATGACCAGCGCAAAACCAAAGCCCCCCCTCATCCCCGGCCAGAGCCGGGCCTACCCAGTGCTGCCGTTGCGCGACATCGTCGTCTTTCCGCACATGATCGTGCCGCTTTTCGTCGGGCGCGAAAAATCGATCAAGGCGCTGGAAGAGGTGATGCGCTCAGATACGTTCATCCTGCTGGCCACGCAGAAGAACGCCTCCGATGACGATCCGGCGACCGGAGCCATCTACGAGATCGGGACGCTGGCGAGCGTGCTGCAATTACTCAAGCTGCCGGACGGCACCGTGAAAGTATTAGTTGAGGGTGCCGCACGCGCGAAGGTCGAGCGCTACACAGATCGTGCCGAATACTATGAAGCCGCCGCTCTCGTGCTCGCGGACTCGACGGGCGAGCAGGTCGAGGCAGAGGCGCTGTCGCGCTCGGTCGTCAACGAGTTCGAAAATTATGTGAAGCTCAACAAGAAAGTATCGCCCGAGGTGGTCGGCGTGGTCCAACAGATCGAGGACTATGCCAAGCTCGCCGACACCGTCGCCTCGCACCTTGCGGTCAAGATTCCCGATAAGCAGCTAATCCTGGAGACGGCCTCGGTCACGGAGCGTCTCGAGAAAGTACTCGGCCTGATGGAGAGCGAAATCTCCGTGCTTCAGGTGGAGAAGCGCATTCGCACCCGCGTGAAGCGGCAGATGGAGAAGACGCAACGCGAGTACTACCTCAATGAACAGATGAAGGCCATCCAGAAGGAGCTTGGGGACGAGGAGGGCAAAGACGAACTCGCCGAGATCGAGGAGAAGATCAAGAAGACCAAGCTCTCGAAGGAGGCGCGTGAGAAGGCAACCCACGAGCTCAAGAAGCTGCGCCAGATGTCGCCGATGTCGGCCGAGGCGACCGTGGTGCGCAATTATCTGGACTGGCTGCTGTCGATTCCCTGGAACAAGAAGACCAAGGTCAAGAAGGACCTCAAGCTTGCCCAGGAGATACTCGACAACGATCACTTCGGATTGGAAAAGGTCAAGGAAAGGATCGTCGAGTATCTCGCAGTCCAGCAGCGTGCCAACAAGCTTACCGGTCCAATCCTTTGCCTTGTCGGCCCGCCCGGCGTCGGCAAGACCTCGCTCGGCAAGTCGATCGCTCGTGCGACCGGCCGCGACTTCGTGCGCGTGTCCCTCGGCGGCGTGCGCGATGAGGCGGAAATCCGCGGTCACCGCCGCACTTATATCGGCTCGATGCCAGGCAAGGTCGTTCAGTCGATGCGGAAGGCGAAGTCGTCGAATCCACTGTTCTTGCTGGACGAGGTCGACAAGATGGGCGCGGATTTCCGTGGCGATCCGTCATCCGCCCTATTGGAAGTGCTCGACCCCGAGCAGAACCACACCTTCAACGACCATTATCTGGAGGTGGACTACGACCTCTCCCACGTGATGTTCATCACGACGGCGAATACACTCAACATTCCGCCGCCGTTGATGGATCGGATGGAGATCATCCGCATCGCCGGCTACACCGAGGACGAGAAGGTCGAGATTGCGCGCAAGCACTTGATTCCGCACGCGACGGCCAAGCATGGTCTCGATGCCAAGGAATGGGCGATCGATGACGAGGCGCTTCTGTTGGTCATCCGTCGCTACACGCGGGAGGCGGGCGTACGTAATCTGGAGCGCGAACTCTCCACGCTGATCCGCAAGGCAGTGAAGGAACTGATCCTGTCGAAGACGAAGTCGATCACCGTCGAGGCAAAGACTGTCGCCGACTACCTCGGCGTTCCTAAGTTCCGTTATGGCGAGGTGGAAGACGAGGACCAGATCGGCGTCGTGACCGGCTTGGCTTGGACCGACGTCGGCGGCGAGTTGCTCACCATCGAAGCTGCCATGATGCCGGGCAAGGGCAAGATGATCGTCACCGGGAACCTGCGCGATGTGATGAAAGAATCGATCTCGGCCGCGGCTTCCTACGTGCGCATGCGCGCGGTCGCTTTCGGTATTGAGCCCCCCCGTTTCGACAAGAAGGACATCCACGTGCACGTACCGGAGGGTGCCACTCCCAAAGACGGCCCCTCGGCGGGCGTGGCCATGGTGAGCGCGATCGTATCCGTCATGACCGGCATCCCGGTGCGTCGCGACGTTGCCATGACCGGCGAGATCACCTTGCGCGGCCGGGTGCTGCCGATCGGCGGCTTGAAAGAGAAGCTGCTCGCGGCTTCGCGCGGCGGCATGAAGACAGTGTTGATCCCGGAAGAGAATGCCAAGGACCTGATCGAGATCAGCGACAGCATCAAGAAGGGACTCGACATCGTGCCGGTCTCGCGCATGGACGAGGTTTTGGCGCGCGCGCTCGTGCGCAAGCCCGAGCCGATCGAATGGGATGAGGAGAAGGCCAAGCCGACCGAAACCTCGGTGAGCACCGAGCCGGCGGTCGAAGCGGATTCCTCCACACTCACCGCGCATTGAGCGAGCGTAGGACGCAAAAGGGAAGGGCGACGCTTCCGAGCGCCGCCCTTTTCTTTGTGCGGGTTTCTCTTTTTGTTCTTGACAAGGCAAGAACAAAGAATGAACATGGCCGTGCTGCCGGTCAGGCTCATTGCGCCCTGCAATTGGCCAACGCGGCAGTTTCGCTCCGCGGGGCGCTTCGAAGTCGCAAGCGTCTAGCGGAATATTCCCCGGAGAATGTGTGATGAGACCGACCTTCACCGCAGCCGCGTGTGCGGCATTGGTGGGACTGCTGACTTTGGCGCAATCGGCGAGCGCGGAGCCGAAGACGGCGAGGCAATGCAACAGCGATTGGGCCGCGAACAAGACCGCCATTCAAGCGAGCGGTAAGACTAAACGCGCCTTCGTGGCCGAGTGTCGCGGCATTACGGTCGCGGCGCGCCAATCCCTCGCACTAGATAAGGGCCAGTACACAAGCGAGGCGGAGGCGAAAGCGAGCTGCCCGAGCGATGCCGTCGTGTGGGTGAATTCGGCATCGAAGATCTATCATCCGAGCGGCAGCCGCAGCTACGGCAAGACCGCAACCGGCGCATATATGTGCGAACAGGACTCCATCGCTGCAGGATTCCGCGCGCCCAAACTGGCGCGGCGCACTGCGGTCTGATTGTGTCGCGCTCGCGCAACATGACGGTGTCGCTCGCGGCACCGTCAGCGACATCCTCCGGCGCCGCCTGCCTTGCCTCGGCCGCGTGCCGGGCCGATAAAGCTCGGTGAGGGCGGTTAGCTCAGTGGGTAGAGCGCCTGCTTTACACGCAGGATGTCGGCGGTTCGAGTCCGTCACCGCCCACCAGTGTGCGCGCCTGCCGAGCTGTAGCCGGCAAGTTGCTCAATTACGCGCGAACGCCGCCCGCGGGATGGTGTGTC
>Ga0209056_10002799_pt1 | contig 18718 bp, 6 predicted proteins | sample GraSoiAngelo_114_FD_185876 | JGI IMG/M metagenome (GOLD analysis project Ga0209056, IMG submission 185876) | Grasslands soil microbial communities from the Angelo Coastal Reserve, California, USA - 14_0903_13_40cm (SPAdes) (version 2) | ecosystem: Environmental > Terrestrial > Soil > Grasslands ...
GAATCCGTCCGAGACATAGGAACGACCCTTTGCCAGTGCGTTACACCACGAGCCGAAGTCGATGCGCTTAACGGTGCCCAAATGCACATACACGCGGCCTTGTCCGACGCGTTCGCCGCTCATACAGGGAAAATCTGTTTCGCCGCTCACCTTGAGCGGAAAGCCGCAGTTGAGCAGATGATACCACATGTTCCACTCCGCGATGCGCGGGGTGTCCATGGCGCTGATGAAATCGCACACCCCCGCGGCCATGCTCACACAGATTTCCATCGCGCCCACGCCGTTCATTTGCGGAACTGCCAGGTTCGGCAATTGCTCCGCTGCGCGGTCGTGCGCGGCCGCCAACTCCGATTCGGTCAGCGCACCGTCGTGGTCCGTATCGATCGTGTCGAATGGCAGCGGCAGCAGGGCTCCAGCGCACTCGGCGCGCGCGAGCAGCCCATCATGGTTCGTATCAAACCGCGTGGACAACCGCTTCGTGGCTGACCGCGCGTCGATCTCCAGTCCGCTGGCCGAGTGGGCGTAACCGGTGACGGCGCCCTGCGCCTTGGCCCACTTCATTACCGGCGTGGTCCAGGTGGGCCAGCCTTTGATCTTGGTGCCGTCGGAACCGGGATAAGTCTGGTCCTTGAGGTTGAGCAGGCAAACGTGACCCAGTGCCTCCGAACCAAAGCCGCTGATTTCCAGATCGTATTTCATCACGCTGAGTGGTCCGCTGAGCTGGTGCACGGCAGGTGTGAAAAAACGCCGTTGGTAATCGAAGCACGGGCCCCACGTCAACACGCACCCGACGTTAAGTCCTTCGCCGTTCACTTGCAGAAACATGTCTTCCGGTGTCACACCCTCGGTCGGACTGGTGTAGTGCGCGCAGCCGGCCCCGTGAATGTGGTGGTCGCCGCTGTAGAAGCCGTACTCCATCGGATTGATCCAGCGTTCGAGCTTCACCTCGACCTCCGCGGAAGCGCGCGACGGAATAGCAACGTCGCGTCGAAGGTGCCGATACTCGGGGCCGCGATCGTATTGCATGGTAAGGCGGCCTGGAGGCAGCAGCACCACATCGCCGTCGCGCCGGTAAATCTGCGGCTGAAAATAAAAATCCGGAGCGAGCCGCTTGGCCTGCGGCGGGAACACATGTCCCGCCTCGTCGCGAAAAATGAAGCGCGCGGCAGTGGGCGTCCCGTCGTGGTCCTTGACCCTCAGTCTCACCTGAACGGCAGGTTGAATGTCGAACAGCACCGGCGCTTCACCGCGAAAGCCAAGGTCCTGATTTCCCTGGCCGACTTCGAACCCAATGGTGGCTTCGCGTCTTCCAGACTCGCTGCTATAGATGAGGGCAATGGCGTATTCGGCCGCGAGACCGCTCAGATTCGGCGTCATTGGCGGCCGCGAATACATCTCCAGTTCCAGAAATCGCCCCGCGGCAGCGCTCTTGTCCAACGTCTCCCGGAGATGGGTTCGCTGCATGCGTTCCGCGCTGAGCTGCGTCATGCCGGCATAGACCTGTCCTGACTGTGGGCTCACTGCGCGCACTTCCCGGGTCAGAGTGCTGTGATTGATAATCTTCACGAGCACGGGGGTGAATCCGGCCTGTTGCAACCGGGCTTCGGCCAGGCCGCGCTGCACTTTCACGCGGGATTCGGGATTGATCGTGACGGCCAGAAGGACGTGCGGATCGAGCAAATCCTGGAGGCGGTCCGCATCGCCGGCTTGTGCGGCAGCTTCGATTTCCTTGCTCGTATCGCTCGACAACGGCGTCCCCAGAAATTGGAGCGCCTGCAGCACGCGGGTGACATTCGCAGACAGGGGTTGCCCTTCGACGGGAACGCGCAGCTCGGCGGCGGTTTGGCCGCGGACCGTCGCCGCCAGCGCGAACAAACACAGAAAACATGTTACCAACCGGCTCATTGCTGCTCCCGGGAATGGCGGGTGGCCTCTGAAACGTCGCGTCAGCGGATGGTCCCCGCCGCGGGAAATTTTTCCGGCCATCGCCAGCAAGCCAGCTTCGAGTCGCGTGCTTTTACTGCCACGGCGCCGGTGAAGCCCGGGGCAGGCGCCAGCGGATGGAGTGACCAGGATGACGCCTCCCGCGCATCCCCGGCGATGTTTAACAACTGCGCGGTGGGGCCGGGAACGAGCGACACTTCGATCTGCGCCAGCGCGTCGGCAATGCCTTCGCCGGTCGCTTTCAGGTAAGCTTCCTTGCGCGTCCAGCAGTTGAAAAACGCTTCGAGCTTTTGCTCCGCAGGCAGAGCTTTGAGCATGGCGCTTTCGCGCGCCGAGAAAAACTTCCCGGCGATCTGATCGATTTCGGGAATCGGCCGGATGCGCTCCACATCGACGCCGAGCGCGAACCGGCGGGCCACCGCGAACAAGGCCAGACCGTCCGAGTGCGAGAGGTTGAAGTGGAGAGTTCTGCCGTCAAGGGTTCCAGCCAGAGCAGGCTTGCCCCGTGATTCGCAGGTGAAGGAGAGCCGCGCCGGTTCGATGTTCAGGTAACGGCCAAGAATCATCCGCAGCAGTCCATGACGGACGATGAACCGTTTCCGATCGCGGTCGAATTGAAACCGTTCCGCGCGCTGGCGTTCGCCGGCGGAAAGAGTTTCGGCAAACGCGGGCAGATCGGAAGCCAGCTCGTCCAACACGGCGCACCAGGCATGAATTTCATCGCGCGCCAGTTCCGGCCGGGCGGGCGAAAGCGGCCAGCGGGATTCGGAAGCGGCGGGCGGGCAAGGTTGCGGCTTATCCAATGCCGCGCCGGTTGAGGGGGCAAACTTTTTCGCATCCAACGCTGGGCGCTCCATCTGGATCGACGTGTTCACCTCGGGTTCCGTTTCGTCCATGGCGCTGGAGATTCACGCGACGCGTTCGTGGCCGCTTGCTTCCGCCATTTTCCTTCGCAAGCTCAGCGGGCGCATGTCCGTCCAGACGGTCTTGATATATTCCAGACATTCGGCCTTGTCGCCCGTTTTGCCGGCGTCCCGCCAGCCCGGCGCGTTCGCCCGGTCAGCAGGCCAGATCGAGTATTGTTCCTCGTGGTTCAGAACCACTTTGTAAGTCGTTTTGTCCTCGTTCTCGTCCATACGATTTTGCTTTCTATTTCGGGTCGTCCAGGAGCTGGACTGTTTCAACCGCTGTCAAACTGCGAAGGCGACCCGCGATTATTTTCCACTGTTCGGTGTTTCCGTGTTCAATTTTGCCATAGTCGAGTTTGATGAATCGGTCGGCCAGGTGAAAATACTTGTCGTCATGCGTGATGACGAGCACGGTTTTTCCCCGCGCCTTCAACTCCGGCAGCAGTTGGGTATAAAAGATTTCCTTGAACAGCGGGTCCTGGTCCGAAGCCCATTCGTCGAACAGATAAAACGAGCGGTTTTCGAGGTAGGCCGTCAACAGGGCGAGCCGCTTGCGCTGTCCCTGTGAGAGCGCCGTTGTCGAAAGGACGCCGTTTTTGATTTTCACTTTGTGGCCCAGTTGCAGTTGCTGCAGGTAATCGTGGGCCTGGGCGTCGAGCCGCGGATTAGTCAGGCCGATCAGACTGTCAAACAGGAAGTAGTCCGAGAACACCGCCGAGAAAATCTGGCGGTAATCGTCCCGGTTCCGGTCAGTGATCGGCTTTCCGTCCAGGCGGATTTCGCCGGCTTCGGGCGGATAAAGGCCGGTGATAATTTTGGCGAGCGTCGATTTCCCGCTGCCATTGCCACCGCCGAGAAAAATCAGTTCCCCGCGGTGGAAGGTCAAATCGATGGGGCCAAGGATAAAATTGCTGCCTTCTTCCTCGCGATGATAGGAGTGCGTGACGCCGACCAGATGCAGACGATGCCAATCGGGCGACTTCTCCTGCATTTCCACCGTGCAAACCTCGGACGATCGGTTCGCCAGGGACAGCCCAAGCTCTTCAATCTTTTGCAGGGCGACGTTGGCGCGGCCGAACAGCGCGATGCTGCTCATGACGCCGGCCAATGGTCCCATCAAATACAGCGTGGTCATCACGTAGCCGCTCATCGTCCGGGTGCCAATGCGCTCCCAGGTCGGCAGAAAAAACAGAATCAGGCCCATGAGCAGAAAGAACAGCAGGTGGCCCCAGTTGTGCGCGAAAATGAAACGGATTTCGGCGGCGATGTTGTGGCGTTGAAAGTCTGCGGTTGCGGACTGCACGCCGTTATTCAGAAACGCGCCGCGCCGTTCCCGATGCAGCTTGAGTTCCTTGATCCCTTCGGTCAGCGCGCGGAAATGGCCGAACAGCCGGTCTTCAGCTTCGCGGGCCAGATGAAGTGAACGAAATCCACTCGTGATCAGCAAGCGATAGCAGCAGGCGCCGAACGCGATGAACAGGCACATGGCCAGCAGCACGCGCCACGAAAGCCAGCCCAGATAAATCGAGCCGCCCAGCAGAATGGCGATGTTCACCGAGAGGGTGGGGAAGGCGAAAAACGCGGCGGTGATGCTGTTGATGTCGTCGGTCAGCGCCACCATCAGTCGCGGCCCGCCGATCTCCTCCAGTTGTCGCAGAGGCACGGCGAGAATTTTGCGCACCAGTTCCCGGCGGATGTCAGCAATCGCCTGTTGCGAAAACCGGATCAGCCAGACCTGGGAAATGAAGCCGGTGAAAATCTTGCCCAGCGCCAGTGCCGCAAAGCTTGCCACCAGCGCGGCGGTCGTACCGTCGGGATCGTTGATGGCCAGGTTGACCAGCGCAATCAGGCCGGCGTTGCAAGCGCCGCTGAACAGTGCGATGAGCCCGGTCACCACCACCAGGCCTCGGCACTTTTTCAGAAGGAATTTGAGCAGGTTCATAGAGAGCCGGGTCCAAACTCATTTTTCGTTCTCCATTGCGCTTCGTTGAGGCAGGCGCTCAGTTTCGTTGCCAGCATCCGCGCATGCGGTTCGACAAAAATCTTTTCGTGCGAACCGGGGATCAGGATCACTTCAACGCCGCCGGCCGCCAGTTCGCCCCAGCCATACTGCGCGTCGAACGAACAGAGGAAGGGCTGGCCGCGCGTGCGGAAAAGCGTGACGCGGCCGGGATACGGCTTCGGCACGTAGTCCCGAATGGCCCGCATGTGGGCTTCCCAGAGCTTGAGCTCGATTTCTGGAAATTGAGACACGTCGATTACGTCTTCCAGGTCAATCGCCGCCGGACCGGCGTTGTTGCGGCCGAACCGCTGCCGCAACTTTTTCATCAAGGTCCTGAATTTACGGCGCACAAGACTGCGGCGCTCGGCTGGGTCCAGATCGGCGAAACTGTTCAGCCAATGAACCGCGTTGATCGTGAAGTCGAAAAGGAAGCGCGGACGCCACCAAGGAACGCGTTCGTAACTGGTGTTCGCGGGTGTGCTTTCCAGCAGCGCCAGCAGAGCGACTGGTTCACCTTGCTCGTGAAGTTGCCGCGCGATCTCATACGCCACGTTGCCGCCCAGGCAATAGCCACTCAGATAATAAGGGCCGCGCGGCTGCACGGTGCGGATTTCCTCGATGTAATGCGCCGCCATGTCTTCGATGCGAGTAAACTCCTCCAGTCCCCTCATGCCGCGCGACTCCAGGCCGTACACCGGCTGGCTGGGGCCCAAATGGGGCGCGAGATTCGCGTAGGTCCAGAGGTTGCCGCCGCCCGCGCCATGCACGAAGAAAATGGGCGGCTTGATTCCTTTGGGTTGAATCGACACCAGCGACGAACAGGAACTGAGGGTCTTCTTTTCACGGAGCAGAGCGGCCAGTTGCTCAACTGTCGGCGCCTGGAACAGAGAGGCGAGCGGAAGTTTTTTGCCGAAATGTTTCTCCATTTGCGCAAACAGCCGCACCCCCAACATCGAATGTCCGCCCAACTCGAAAAAGTTGTCGCGGATGCCGATCGGGTGGACTCCCAGCACCTTTTCCCACAGGGCGGCCAACTCCGCTTCCACTTCGTCGCGTGGAGCGGCAAAATCGAGTTCCGGCGCCGTTCGCGATGAATCCGGGTCGGGCAAGGCCTGGCGATCGACCTTGCCGTTGGCGTTGAGCGGGAATGCGCCCAGAAACACAAACGCGGACGGCACCATGTAATCCGGCAGTTTCTGACGGAGAAAGTGGCGCAGTTCCGCAGGCGATGGCGCCGGTTGTTGCGCGGCGACCACGTAAGCGACCAGCCGTTTCTCCCCCGGCCGGTCTCCTTGAGCGAGGGCCAAAGCCTCCTTCACCGCCGGATGCTGACTCAGCACGGTTTCGACTGCTTCCAACTCGATGCGGAAGCCGCGGATTTTTACCTGTCGATCCATGCGTCCCAGGAATTCGATGCTGCCGTCGGGCAACCAGCGGGTTCGGTCCCCCGTGCGATACAGACAGGCCCCGGCTTCGTTGGTGAACGGATGCGGAACAAATTTTTCCGCGGTCAGCTCGGGGCGATTCAGATAATTCCGTGCCAGGCCATCGCCGCCGACGTATAACTCGCCCGCAACGCCGATCGGCACCGGCTGCAAATACCGGTCGAGGACGTAAACCTGAGTGTTGGCAACGGGCCGGCCAATCGGAATCGAGCGGTCCCCTGGCACTGGCGGGGAGATGCGATGGCAGCAGGTGAAGGTGGTGTTCTCCGTCGGACCGTAACCATTAATCAAGTGCGTGCGGCCGAGCTTCTCCAGCGCGCGCGCGACATGGGGCACGGACAGGACATCGCCTCCAGCCAGAAGCTGGCGCACCTCTTTGAGGCAATCGAGCTGTTCTTCGACGATCTGATGGAACAAGCCGGCCGTCAGCCAGAGCGTGGTGATTTTATGCTTTTGAATCACTTCACCCAACTCGGTGAGCGACGGCGCATCCGGCGGAAAAACCACGAGCCGCCCTCCGTTCAACAGCGGCCCCCAGATTTCCAGCGTCGAGGCGTCAAACGCCACCGGCGCGAATTGGAGAAACACGTCGCCGGCATCGAAGCGGGCGAAATCGGTTCCCTTGACCAATCGCACCACGCCGCGATGTGTCACACAAACACCTTTGGGCCTGCCGGTGGAGCCGGAAGTGTAGCTCACATAGGCCAGGTTGTCCGGCCTTACTCCTGGTGACGGGCCAGTAGTGCTCCGGCGGGCGACGCTTTCCAGGTCGCTGTCCGGGCAGACCACCAGGGGAATGCGCCAAGTTGTTCCCGATTGGGGTGCGCCAACCAACTCGTTCATGGCCGCGCGCAATCGTTCCTGCGTCAAGAGCACCGGTGTTCGAGTATCCTCCAGCATGAACGCCAGACGCTCCTTTGGATAAGTCGGGTCGAGCGATACGTACGCGCCGCCGGCCTTCAAAATTCCGACCAATGCGACGACCATCTCCAACGACCGTTCCATGCAGATGCCGACCAGGACATCCGGCCCCACGCCATGTTCGCGCAGGAAGTTCGCCAGTTGATTGGCGCGCGCGTCGAGTTCACGATAGGTCCACTGACGGTTGGTGAACTCCACAGCGACCGCGTCCGGGGTCCGGGCCACCTGTTCTTCGAAAAGCTGTGGAATCGTTTTGTTCCTTGGATAAGCGGTGCTGGTGTTGTTCCATTCGACCAGTAGTTGGCGTCGCTCGGCCATCTTCAGCAGCGGCAGGTTGGAAAGCGGTTGACCAGGATCGGCGGCGATGGCTTCCAACAAAGTCTGAAAATGGCCGAGCATCCGGGCGATGGTCTCGCGCTCAAACAAGTCGAGGTTGTATTCCAGCGCCGCGCGGAGCCCTTGGGGTGTTTCCATCAGGGAGAGGGTCAAATCGAACTTGGCAGTGCCGCAGTCCACGTCGATCGGCTGCAGTTGCAGCCCCGGCAATTGCCCCGGTGCCATCGGCGCGTTCTGCAACACGAACATGACCTGGAAAAGGGGATTGCGGCTGAGGGTTCGTTCCGGCTGCAGTTCCTGCACCAGTTTCTCGAACGGCAAATCCTGATGAGCGAATGCGCTGAGCGCGTCTTCGCGCACACGCCGAAGCAATCCGCGAAACGTCGGGTTGCCTGCCAGGTCACCGCGGAAAACCAGCGTGTTGACGAAGAAACCAATCAGATTCTCCAGATCCAGCTGGTTTCGGCCTGCGACGACAGAGCCGACCAGGATGTCTTCCTGGTGGGTGTAACGGTGCAGAAGCGTCTGGAGGGCCGCCAGCAGAGTCATGAAAAAGGTGACGCCCTCCTGACGGGACAAGTTTTTGAGCGCCTGGGTCAACGCCGGTGGAAGCTGAAGCGTTTCGGTCGCGCCGCGCAAGCTTTGCACCGCCGGACGCGGCCGGTCCGTCGGCAAATCGAGGATCGGAAGGGTGCCACTCAATTGTTTTCTCCAGTAAGCCAGTTGGCGTTCCAACGCCGCACCCCTGAGCGAGTCCCGTTCCCAGAGTGCATAGTCGGTGTATTGGATGGGCAGCTCAGGCAACGCCGGCGGCGTTCCGGAGCGGAAAGAGTCGTAAAGGGCGGCCAGTTCGCGGAAGAGAACGCCGATTGACCAGCCATCAGACACGATGTGGTGCATGGTTATCTGCAGCACGTGTTCGTTGGCTTCGAGTTGAATCAACAACGCGCGCAGCAGCAAATCGCCCGACAAGTCGAATGGTTTTCGAGCTTCTGCCTCAAGCGCCCGCCTCAATTCCTCCTCGCGCCGCCCGCCGGGCACCCGGCTCAGATCGGTCGCCTGCAACTTCAGAGTCCGATTCCCGGCAATCGTCTGTGCCGGATTCCCGTCGCTGGCGATAAAGTTTGCACGCAGGACTTCGTGGCGCCGGATGATTTCGTTGAGACTCCGTTCCAGCGCGGTGAGGTTGAGCGCGCCCGTCAACTTCACGGCCTGGCAAAGGTTATAGACCGAACTGGCCGGCTCCAGGCGGTCGAGAAACCAGAGCCGCTGTTGGGCGTAGGAAAGCGGAAGGTTTTCCCCTTGCGCGCGGTGTGGAATTGCCGGTCGCTCGCACCGCTTCGCGGCGGCGTTGAGCGCACCTTGGAGGCGCTTTTCCAACAGCGCCTTCTGGGAATCGGATAACTCCCGCCTCGACAAAGGCAATTCGTTTCGGACCGTCATGATCGCTGGCTCGCTAATAATTCAGAGTCTCCAGCCCCAGCCAGGCGCTCGGCTTCCTCATCGGACAACTCCCTGATTTCCCGGACGAGCAGGTCTTCAATCGCGGCCGCCAGTTCCGTGATCGCCGGCGCTTCAAAGAAGCGGCGGAACGACAGCTCAACGCGGAAAGCCTCCCGCACGCGGGTGAGCACCTGCGTGACCAGCAACGAGTGGCCGCCCAACTCGAAAAAATTGTCGTGAATGCCGACTTTGTTCAGACCGAGCACTTCACTCCAGATTTCCGCCAGGGCTTCCTCGGTTGTTGTGCGCGGAGCGGCGTAAACCTTTTCCAAATCCGGCCGATTTTGGTCCGGCGCAGGCAACGCGCGTCGGTCCACTTTGCCGTTCGGCGTCAAGGGCAGCTTGTCGAGGAGCACGAAAGCGGACACCATCATGTAATCAGGCAATTTCGTCTTCAGAAAGTCGCGCACTTCGTTCGTCTTGACCGTGGTGTTCGGCTTCGCCACGACGTACGCTACGAGACGCTTCTCGCCCGGGGTGTCCTGCCGAGCGACCACCACGGTCCCGCCCACGGCGGGATGCCGGCCCAGTACGGCTTCGATTTCACCGAGTTCGATTCGGTAGCCGCGGATTTTGACCTGGTGGTCCAGGCGTCCGAGGAACTCGAGATTGCCGTCGGGCAGATAACGCGCCAGGTCGCCGGTCTTGTAGAGACGCGCGCCGGAGCGGTCACTAAAAGGATTGAGAATGAACTTTTCCGTGGTCAGTTCGGGACGGTTCAAATAACCCCGGGCCAATCCATCGCCGCTGAGGCACACCTCGCCCGGCACACCGATCGGCATCGGCTGCAAGTGCTTGTCCAAAATGTAAACCTGCGTGTTGGCGATCGGTCGGCCAATCGTTGCCGGTCCATTTGGACTTCGCAGGGCAAACGTCGAGTAAGTGGTGTCCTCCGATGGACCATAGAGGTCATAGACCTTTTGAATCGTCCCCAGATTGTAAAGCTGTTGGACCATCCTGGTTGAGAGTGGTTCGCCGGCCAGATTGACGGTGCGGACCGACTCGGGCACGCCGCCCATGCTCAACAACTCGGCGATGGCCGACGGAACGGTGTTAATCAAAGTCACTTCGTGGCGCGCGGGCAAGCCGGGCAATTGCAGGGCGTTGTCAGCCAGGATCACCGTCCCGCCACAGCTCAACGGAACAAACAACTCGAACACCGACAAATCGAAACAGATCGACGTGGACGCGAGGACGCCCGCCAATTCCTCCCGCGTGAAGATACTTTTCGCCCAATGGATGAAGGCGACTGTGCTGCGGTGCTCGATGGCGACGCCTTTCGGTTTGCCTGTGGAGCCGGATGTGTAGATGACGTAGGCCAGATTGTCCGGCGAGAGGCCTGAGCGCGGAGCGCGGAATGAAGCGTGCGGATGGACTTCGTCCTCCGCGTTGAGGCAGACCAGTCTGAGATTTGAATTCTGAAATTTGAAATTGTCGCGAAACGACTTTTGTGTCAGCAGCACGGGCGCGCGGGTGTCCTCCAGGATGAAAGCCAGCCGTTCCTGCGGATAAGCCGGGTCCAACGGCACATACGCGCCGCCGGCCTTGAGAATGGCCAGCAACCCAATGACCAACGCCGGCGACCGATCGAGGCAAACACCCACGAGTGTTTCCGGGCCCACGCCCAGTTCGCGCAACCGGTTCGCCGACTGATCGGCACGACGGTTCAGATCATCGTAGGTGAGTCGCTCTGCTCCACAAATCAGCGCGATGGCTTGAGGTGTGCGCTCAACCTGGGCCTGGAACAATTCGTGGACGCTGGCATCGCGGGGATACTCGACGGTGTTACGGTTCCATTCCACCAGCAATTGGCGCCGTTCGGCCTCGCTCAGCAGCGGCAATTCAAACAACCGTTGTTCGGCGTTGTCGATTGCTTTTTCGAGCAGCATTTCAAACTGCTCCAGCAGCCTTGTGATGGTCGCGTCGTCGAACAATTCCGTGCTGTAATAGCAGTCGAGCGAAAGATCCTCATCCGTCTCAGTCACGTTGAAATTGATGTCGAAATTGACGAAGCGTTTGGGGTTGCGGGCGACTTCAACGACAAGCCGCTCGAAGTTCAGCCTGCCCCGCAGCCGGCCAACGTTGAACGTCACGTTCGCCAGCGGCACGCGGTTGGGGTTGCGCGGCAGGTTCAGTTTGCGGATCAGACTGCCGAACGGATATTGATGACGCTCGAACGCATCGAGAACTGTTTGCCGGAGAGCGGAGAGATACTCGCCGAATTTTCGGCGGGCATCAAAACGGCTGCGCAAGGGCAACAGGTTCACACAGTGGCCGACGAGGTGTTTCGCCCCGCCCATGATCTGTCCCGCCGCCGGCGCGCCGATCACGATGTCGTCCTGTCCGCTCAACCGGTGCACCAGCGCGTTAAACACGGCGAGCATCGTCGTGAATGTCGTGCAATTGCGCTCGGCGCTGAAGCGTTTCACCGCCGCCGCCAGTTCCGGCTTGAGCGAGCGGACCTGATGGGATCCGGCGTAAGTCCGCGTCGCCGGACGTGGCCGGTCACTCGGCAATTCCAGCACCGGAACCGAATCCGAAAACTGCTTCACCCAATAGGCCTCGGCGGCGGCGGACTCAGGGCTTTGCTCCACCGCTTCGCTCTGCGCATAGCTGCTGAACGGCATCGGCTCCGGCAGTGCGCACGGCCTGCCCCGGCAGTTGGCCGAATAAAGTTCGCCCAACTCGTAAAGCAGCACGCTCATTGACCAACCGTCGCAAATGAGGTGATGCGCCGTGAAGACGAGCCGATGATGGTCCGCCGCCAGCCGGACGATTTGCGCGCGCAGCAGTGGGCCGTTGACCAGATCGAATTCATGCTGGATTTCGCGGCCGATGAGGTCGTCCACGCAGGCTTCGTGGTTGCGTCCGTCCAAATCCGAAAAGTCAACCAGCGGCGTTTCCATCCGGGCCGTGGCGGCGATTCGTTGGAACGCGCCGGACGGACTGAAGGTGGTCCGCAATGCTTCATGCCGCTCGACCAGTTGTTGGACCGCTCGCTGCAACGCCTCCTTCTGGAGCGGCCCGTGCAGGCGCAGCGTGCAGGATTCGTTGTAGGCCGTGGAGACCGCCGGGCCCAATTGGGTGGCAAACCAGATTTCACGCTGCGCGTCGGTGAGCGGGATTGTCTTCGCATCCGCAGCCTCGGTTTCAGCCGGCCGCACGATGGCAGGCTTAAGCCTGGATTCGGCGCGCGGAGGGTCTGCAGTTTGACGCGAGCCGATCCGGCGCGCGGCCTCCGGCTTTTGCCCGTCGAGATGGGCCGCCAGTTTTTCCAGGGTGGTGACCTCTTCCAGCAACTGGCGGAAAGTGACGTTTGCGCCAAACCGTTTCTGCACGGCCTGACTGGCCTGGGTGAGGAACAGCGAATCAAATCCCAGTTCAAGAAATTTCGCCGAGGTATCCGCGTGCGAGAGGTCCACGCCGGATAATTCCTGGAAGACCGCTTTCAGTTCCGACAGCGTTTGATTTTCGCACCGGTCAAACTGCGCCGGGTCGAATCGCGGCTTTCCGGCTTCCTGTTTTTTTGTTTCCTCGGCGGGCGGTTCCTCCGTGAGGCCACGAGAACCATTGCGCTGGACCTGGTGGGCGTCCGCCTGGCCTGCGGCCGGTTCAATCCAGTAACGCTTTCGATCGAACGGGTAGGTCGGCAGCGGGAGCCGATGCCGTCGCTCGTGCGAATAAAAGCCCCGCCAGTCCACCGCGCCGCCGGCTAGCCACAGTCGTCCGAGCGCGTTCAGCAGGGATGCCTGATCGGCCTCCTTTTCCCGCGCGTGGCTGAGCGAAGAGAGGACCCGGTGGGCGGGGTTTACCGCGGGATGTTGCTGCGCCAGGGTGCTCAAGGTGTGACCGGGTCCGGCTTCCAGGAGGATTCCCCTTTGCCCCTGCACCAGTTCGCTGAGGCCATCGGCAAAACGAACGGTCTGGCGCAAATGCGCCGCCCAATAATTGGGGTCGGTCGCTTCCTGCGCCGTAATCCATTTGCCGGTGACGTTCGAGACGCAGGGAATTTGCGGCGGGTTCAACTTCACTTTTCTGACCTTCGCCGTGAACAGGTGGAGCGCGGGCTCCACCATCTCCGAATGAAACGCGTGCGAGGTGTGCAGCCGCCGGCAGGCCGTGCCCCGCTCTTTGAGTTTCTTCTCCAGCGTTTCGATGGCGTCATGCGGTCCCGAAGCGACGCACAGCGAAGGTGCATTGACCGCCGCCAGCGAAAGTTTGCTGCCCAGCAGCGTTTTTATTTCCTGTTCGGGCAAACGGACTGCCAACATGGCGCCAGGCGGTTGCTTTTGCACCAGGCGACCGCGCGCGGCGATCAAGGCCAGCGCGTCTTCAAGCGAAAAAACTCCGGCCAGACACGCGGCCACGTATTCGCCCACGCTGTGGCCGATCATCGCCTGGGGTTGAGTGCCCCAGCTCATCCAGAGTTGCGCCAGTGCATACTCGATGACAAACAGCGCCGGCTGCGTGAGGAAGGTCTGGCTCAGTTGCTCGGCCGCCTGCTCAAGTTTGTCCGCCTCCGGATAAAGAATGGTACGCAGGTCAAGTTCCAAATGCGGCTGGAGAATTTCGCAGCAGCGGTTCACCTGCTCCCGGAACACCGCCTCGGTTTGGTAAAGCTCGCGGCCCATGCCCACCTGCTGGGCGCCCTGGCCGGGAAACATGAAAGCGACACGGGGTTGCTCCTCGCCAGGTTGTCCGTCGAAAACGCGTTTCGCGTCGCGCCCGGCCAGCGCTTGCACCGCCTCCGGGACGCTGCGGCAGAGTGCCATCCGCCGATGGCCGAAGGGCTTTCGGCCGGCCTGCAAAGTAAAGGCGACGTCGGCCAGATTGATTTCGGAATTTTTCCTGAGGTATTCCGCCAGATTCGCCGCGGACGTTTCGAGCGCGGATTCTGTTTTGGCCGAGAGCAACAGGAGTTGCCAGGGGCGCGATTGACCGGATGGCTCGGCCGCGGGCGTCTCTTCGAGCACAACGTGCGCGTTCGTCCCGCCGATGCCAAATGAGCTGACTCCCGCGCGTCGCGGTGTTCGGCCCGGCTTCCACTCGCGCAGCTTGTCGTTCACATAGAACGGGCTGTTGGCAAAATCGACTTTCGGACTGGGCCGCTGGAAATGCAGGCTGGGTGGCAGTTGTTGATGCTGCAGCGCCAGGACCGTTTTGATCAGCCCGGCCACGCCGGCAGCCGCGTCGAGGTGGCCGATGTTGCTCTTCACTGAGCCGATGGCGCAAAAACCCGTCGCGGTCGTGCCCGCGCGAAAGGCTTTGGTCAGGCCGGCGATTTCGATGGGATCGCCCAGCGGCGTGCCGGTGCCGTGCGCTTCGAGGCAGGAAATGGAATCGGGATCGACATTGGCGTTCGCCTGCGCCATCGCAATCACTTCCGCCTGGCCGTCAATGCTCGGCGCCGTGTAGCCGATCTTCAGCGACCCGTCGTTGTTGATGGCGCAACCTTTGATGACGGCGCAAATGTGATCGCCGTCCGCGAGCGCGTCGGACAACCGCCTCAACACAACGATGCCAACGCCGTCGCCGGAAACCGTTCCCCCGGCATCCGCGTCGAACGCCCGGCAATGGCCGTCGGGTGAAATGATTCCGCCTTCCTGATAGAGGAGCCCTTTTTTTTGCGGGAACGTAATGGACACGCCGCCCGCCAGCGCCATGTCGCACTGGTAATTCAAAAGATTCTGGCAGGCGAGGCAGACCGCGACCAGCGAGGTGGAACAGGCGGTTTGAACGGTCAGGCTCGGACCGCGAAGGTTTAGTTTGTAAGAGACGCGCGTCGGCAGATAGTCCTTGTCGCTGGCGAGCATGATTTGAAACCCGCCAACGAGGCCGATCAGGTCGCGATGCGGGATCAGGTTCGAGAGCAGGTAGGTATTCATGCTCGAACCGGCGAACAGGCCGATCAGGCCGCCGAAAGTGTCCGGATTGTGGCCCGCGTTTTCGAGCGCCTCCCACGCGGTTTCCAAAAAGACCCGATGCTGCGGATCCATGATTTCGGCTTCCTTGGGATTCACGTTGAAAAACGCGGCGTCGAACCGATCCGCATCTTCCAGAACGGCGCGGGCTTTGACGAAATTCGGGTTGTCCTTTGGCGGCGGGCCGTCGAGCAGGGAAGCTTGCAACTCCTCGTCCTGGAAAAAGGACACCGACTCCACTCCGTCGCGGAGATTGCGCCAGAACTCCGCCAGGTTTTTGGCGCCTGGAAAGCGGCCGGCCAGACCGATGATAGCAATGCTCTCGGTCTGTGATTCCGAAGGGTTCATAGCCTCACTCTCGCGCCAAATTGTTTGTGGCCTGCGGCCGCCTTTTGTCTTTGCGTTCGTTCCTGGACCTTTTGCGCCAGCGGTTCTTCCTTTTTCTTTTCGCCGAGACAGCCGGCCAGCGACCGGATGGTTGGATATTCGAACAACTTGATGACAGGCAGGTCGGCGCCGAGTCTTTCGCGCAACTTGTTTTGGACCTGCACCACCTGAAGTGAGTGGCCGCCGAGGTCGAAAAAGTTGTCGTTCACGCCGGGGTTCTTGATGAACAATACTTCCTCCCAGACGGCGGCGATGTCTTGCTCCAGGCCGGCGCCAGGCGCGACGAAAGTCGTGTCCGACTTCAGACGATGATTCTCCGGCTTGGGCAGCGCGCGGCGGTCCACTTTGCCGTTCGGCGTGAGCGGGAGTCGCTCCAGCATCACGAACGCCGACGGCACCATGTAATCCGGTAATTTCTCGCGCAGGAACCGGCGCAGTTCATTGAGCGAAACGGCGGTTTGGCTGTAAGTCGTCAGATAGGCGACGAGTCGTTTGTCGCCCGGCGCATCTTCACGCGCGACCACGACCGCTTCGCGCACCTTGGTGAATTGCAGCAGCACGGCTTCGATTTCCCCCAACTCGATGCGGAAGCCGCGAATCTTCACCTGATGGTCCATGCGTCCGAGCAGTTCGATGTTGCCGTCGGGCGACCGGCGGGCGAGGTCGCCGGTGCGATACGCACGCGCATTCGGCGTGTCACTGAACGGGTGGCGGATGAATTTTTCGGCGGTCAACTCCGGGCGATTGAGATAACCGCGCGCCAGACCGTCGCCGCCAATGAGCAGTTCGCCGGGCACACCGACCGGAACCGGCTGGAGATAACGGTCGAGAATATAGAACTGCGTGTTGGCAATCGGCCGACCGATGACGACCGGGGCGTTGCCCGGCTCAATCTTCGCGGCAGCCGACCAAATGGTCGCCTCGGTCGGGCCGTAAAGGTTCCAAAGCTCCGCACAGCGTTCCAACAATCGGTTCGCCAGCTCTCGTGACAGCGCTTCGCCGCCGCAAAAAACCCTTAGTGATTTGTTCCCTGGCCAGCCCGAATCGATCAGCAACCGCCAGGTGGCAGGGGTCGCTTGCATGACTGTCGCACTGCTATCGGCAATCTTCGCCGCGAGTTGAGCGCCATCGGCGGCTTCCTCGCGGGTGGCCAGAGCGACGCGAGCGCCGACGCTCAGCGGCAGGAAAAGTTCGAGCGCGGCGATGTCGAACGACAAGGTGGTCACGGCGAGCAGCGTGTCCTCGCTGGTTAAGCCCGGTTCCCTTCGCATGGTGCTGAGGAAATTGACAACGGCGCGATGCGGAATCTGTACGCCCTTCGGTTTGCCCGTGGAGCCGGACGTGTAAATCACGTAAGCCAGGTCCTTCGGACTGACAGTCTCGCAAGGATTTTCCTGGTCTTCGCGCGCAATCAGTTTCCATTCGCTGTCGAGGCAGACGAAGCGCGCGCGGCCCTTGGGCAAAGCCTCGAGCAGTCGCCGTTGCGTCACCACGACAGGCGCCTGGGAATCCTCCAGCATGAAGGCCAGCCGTTCCTGGGGATAAGAGGGGTCGAGCGGGAGATAAGCACCGCCGGCTTTGAGGATGCCGAGCAAGCCGACGACCAGGTCCAGGGAGCGGTCCAGACAAATGCCGACGAGCGTGTCCGGTTGCACGCCGAGCTTTCGGAGATGATGCGCCAGCTGGTTCGCGCCCTGGTTGAGTTCACGATACGTCAGATGTTGCTCGCCGAAGACGACCGCCACGGCGTCCGGCGTGCGCGCGGCTTGCGCTTCATAGAGTGCGGAGATGGTTTTCTCCTGCGGGTAAGCGGTTTGTGTCCGGTTGCATTCAACGAGCAACCGGTGTCGCTCGGTTTCGGTCAACAGCGGCAGCTCTGAAAGGCGCTTGTCCGGGCCGGCCAGGATTCCTTCGAGTAATGCTTTGAAGTGCGTCAGCATCCTTTGGATCGTGGCGGCGCCGAACAGGTCGGTGTTGTATTCCATCCGCGCCGTCAGGCCGGTGGAGTTTTCGACCAGGTAAAGCGTCAGATCGAACTTTGCCGTCCCGCTGTCGAGCTCCAGTTGAGTGAGCTTCAATCCCGGCCAATTCACCGATTCGAGCGGCGCCCGCTCCAGCGCAAACATCACTTGAAACAGCGGCGAGTGGCTCAGGCTCCGTTCCGGGTGCAATGCTTCGACAATTCGATCAAACGGCACCTCCTCGTTGGCATAGGCATCAACGGCCATTTCGCGCACGCGTCTGAGGAACTCGCGGAAGGTCGGATTGCCGGACAAGTCACCGCGCAGCAACAGGGTGTGGATGAAAAGCCCGATGAGCCCTTCGGTTTCCGTCAGATTGCGGCCGGCCACGGGCGAACCCACCAGAACGTCCTCCTGTGCGGTGTAGCGATGGAGCAGCGTTTGAAACGCGGCGAGCAGTGTCATGAAGAGCGTGACGCCCTCGCGCTGACTTAACGCTTGAAGTGCGTCGCGCAAATCTGCCGGCATGGCGAGCGATTCGACTGCGCCGCTGTAGGTCTGCACCACGGGGCGCGGACGGTCGGTCGGCAATTCCAGCGTCGGCAGTCTTCCGCTCAACTGCTTTTTCCAAAAGGCCAGTTCTTTGTCGAGGAATTCGAACTGCTCCTGTTGCCAGACGGCGAAATCGGCGTATTGAATGGGAGTTTCGGGCAGCTCCGCCGTTTTCCCTGCGTGGAGGCGCTCGTAAATCGTGGCCAGTTCCCGGAGAAAAACGCCGAGCGACCAGCCGTCGAAAATAATGTGGTGCACCGTCAGCACGAAAACGTGTCGGGTGGCGGAGAGCCGCAGCAGTTTCACGCGCAGGAGCGGCAGCCGCTGCAGATCGAACGGACGTCGCGCTTCATCGGCCGCCAGGCGGTGTGCTTCCGCCTCGCCGCTCGCTGGTGGTAAAGAACTCAAGTCGCTGACCGGCAATTGCAGCGTCAGCGACGGCGCGACGAGCTGGACCGGTTGGCCGTTTTGCAGGTCGAAGCTGGTCCGCAGGGTTTCGTGTCGGCGAATGATTCGATTGATGGCCTGTTCCAGGACCATGGCGTCGAGCGGGCCCTCCATCCGCACGGCGATGGGGCTGTTGTAAAGGGGGCTGCCCGGTTGAAATTGTTCGAGGAACCAGAGCCGCTGCTGTGCGGAGGAAACGGGAAAGGCAAAAATATCCGCCGGTGGACCCCCCGCCGCTTTATCGCCGGCCGTCGGGTGAGCGCATGCTTCCGTTATCGTCATGGTGAACTCCTCAATCATGTTTCGCCAGTTCGACGCGCGCTTCGGGTGAAGGACGGACCGCCCGATACGCTTCACGAGCAACCCGGGTGATGGCAGGCGCGCGCTGTGC
>Ga0209056_10002800_pt1 | contig 18711 bp, 16 predicted proteins | sample GraSoiAngelo_114_FD_185876 | JGI IMG/M metagenome (GOLD analysis project Ga0209056, IMG submission 185876) | Grasslands soil microbial communities from the Angelo Coastal Reserve, California, USA - 14_0903_13_40cm (SPAdes) (version 2) | ecosystem: Environmental > Terrestrial > Soil > Grasslands...
ACCTGACTCTGTTTGCTGGATCGAGAGGTCGCCAACCACCGGCGAAGATTCTTCGTCAGGTGCGTTCGCGGCCGATTCGGTTAAGCGCCGGCAAGGTGGCTTTCTCAGGCAAATTCACAAAGACGCTGTACGTTCGATTTAAATCGACGCCGGCCTTGAAGAAATTGGCTGTCGATCTTGCCCGTGCCACAAATTCGCGCGCCAAGGCATTACGCGATCCGCACGTCAGTCTTCTTTACACAAGGATTCCGCGCGCGGCGCGGCGGGAAATCGCCGCAGTGATCAAGCTGCCGTTTCGCAGGGTTCTCTTTGATTCGGTCGCGGCCGTGCGTTTGTCGTTGCCAGTGTGCACCCGCGTCGACGTCGACAAATGGAAGATCATCGCTAAAAAATCGCTGCGTCGATAACGAATTGAAATCTTCTCCATCGGTCCGAGTTTTATCCGACGGATGGATTCGAAGACGAAGATTTTCGGCGAGCATGACGCGGCGACCATCAAACAAATCGAAACCTGCGTTGCGACAGGTGGCGAACGCGGCGTCCTTTGCGCCGATGGGCATAAAGGTTACGCCCAACCGATCGGCGGCGTGGTCGCTTACAAAGACAAAATTTCACTGAGCGGTGTCGGTTTTGACATCGCCTGCGGCAATCTCGCCATCCTCACGGACGCCAGACGCGAGCAGATTGCGCCGAAGATCGACCAGATCATGGACGACGTGGTACGCGAAATTTCGTTCGGGATCGGACGCAAAAGCAAAACGCGCGTCGAGCACGAATTGTTCGACGATCCGGCGTGGCAGCTGAAACCGATCGGCGATTTGAAGTCGATCGCGGCTGAGCAGCTCGGCACCGTGGGCGGTGGAAATCATTATGTTGATATTTTCGCGGACGAGCAGGAGCGGATCTGGGTGGGCGTGCATTTTGGGTCGCGCGGACTCGGGCACAAAACGGCCACGCATTTTTTGAAAGCGGCCGGTGGAAGAGAGGGAATGGATGTGCCACCCACGGTGGTTGAAGAGAAATCAGAGATTGGTCACGATTATCTCGCGGGAATGCATTTGGCGGGGCGTTACGCGTATGCCGGACGAGAGGCGGTCGCACGACACGTGGTGAAAAGCATTTTAGGCGCTCAGATTGTCGAAGAAATTCACAACCATCACAACTTCGCCTGGCGGGAGAAGCATAATGGCGAAGAGTTTTGGGTCGTGCGCAAAGGCGCGACCCCGGCTTTTCCGGGACAAAAAGGCTTTGTCGGCGGAAGCATGGGTGATGACGCGGTGATTATCGAAGGGGTCGATTCACCAACTTCGCGCGCGGCGTTTTTTTCGACCATCCACGGCGCAGGGCGAATCATGTCGCGCACGGCAGCAAAAGGAAAATTCGTCAAGGTCGGCAACAAACGCATTCGCCAGGCCGGACTCGTCCGGCACGATGAGATGATGAAATGGTTGCACGACCACGGGATTGTCCTGCGCGGCGGAGATTTGGACGAAGCGCCGCAAGCGTATCGACGATTGCCGGATGTGTTGAAGGCTCATGCGGGTACGATTCGAATTCTGCATACGCTGCAACCACTCGGCGTGGCGATGGCCGGGCGCGATATTGTCGATCCTTATAAGGACTGAAGCGAAACGGTCAGGGTGTGGCGCTCGCAGAAACTTCGGGAATCGGCGTCGTAGACGCAGATGTCGATGTTGCGGACGGGGTCGGAGTTGGAGATGGTGACGGCAATGGCGTTGGACTAGGTGAAACGCCGGCGATTTTCGCAAGCTCATCTTCGAGGACGCGTTTTTCTTCGGCGTAGATCGGACCGCGCTTCGCGACCTGGATATATTCCTTGGCGCCGTCAGTTTGGTTTACATCCAGCAGCAAAACTGCGGCGTAAACCGCGGCATGCGATTCATGCAATGCTTCGGGCGGCAGCTTTTGCAAAATCTCGAGCCCCTCGGTCGTCCGACCCTGCGCATAAAGTGAGAACGCATAAGTTACCGCACAGCTCACGTCATCCGGCGCGCGCTCGTAAGCTTGCCTGGCCAGTTCCTGCGATTGCTTTGTGTTCTGATCGATGTTTAACCCGAGGCGCGCGAGGTTGGCGGTGATCCCAATTTCGTTAGGCGAAGCGTCGTGTAAACGCTGGAGAACATCGTACAGTTTTTTTAGGTCATTGTTTGCGCGATAAAGCTTATAAAGTGCGTCGAGCGCCTCGCGGCGGCAGGCTGGAATGTGCGAGAGTCGCGACCAAAGCGCCTCGCTTTCGATCGGCAGATTCCATTTAGTCGCCAGGCGCGCGAGGTTGATTTCCTTTTGCGGTTGATCGGCGGCGGCATGGAGCGCCGCGCGCCACAGGGTATCGAACTCGGCATCGGCACTGGATTGGCGCGATTGCCGGGCGGCAAAACCTTGATACGCGAGCCGGAGATAATCGTCTTTTCCCCAGGATTCGCTTCGGGTCCAGCGCCGCAAACGCGACCAGTTCTTTTGTTCGGCAAAGGCTGCTGCTATAGCAATCGCCGCCGGTGGTTTCGCAGTGGCCGCAGCGGGTAATTTGTCCATCCATTTTACAACGTCAGACGCGAGTCCGTTTTCGTTCATCCAATCCATGAGAAGTCCAAGATCATCGGCACTCCGCGCTGCGACCGGCTTCACCTTTTCCAGAAGCGCGTCGAATTTCTTCGCGTCCAGCTTCCGATAAAAATTCAGGCAGAGAAGATAATCGCCGAAGCTGACTTGCGGCGACATTTGCAGTTGTTGTGCAAATCGATCGGCGTTTTGGAGATCGTTGCGATCGACCGCGTCGCTAAGCAATGCGCGGAGCGCGCCGGTGCGAAACTGCGTGTCCTGAGTAAGACGCTCTAGATTGGCGCGCGCCTGGGCGCTTTTCTCCGGGTCCTGCGACCGGATCTGGAGCGCGGCGAGATTGAACTTATAAAGATCGTTCTTCGGATCCTTATTTACGGCGATGTCGAACTGCTGCTCTTGTTCGGCAAGATTTCCTTCAGCGCGCGCCAGCCAGCCGGCCACAATATGGAAAGCCGCCTCGTCCTGTGCCCGCGGCGCGACCCGTTCCAATGTTTTGCGCGCGAGATCGATCTGGCCGAACCGGAGCGCGGCCGAGGCAAGGTTAAGTTGGCTGTCGATGTTGTCGGGCTGCAAACGCGCGATTTGCGCCCGCCAGGAAACTGTTTCCTCCGAGTTTTGTTTTTCGGTGGCTTCGGCCAGGATGTAAAAAGCGGGAAGTGAATCACGGTGGCGCGCTAGGACCTGGCGCGCCAAGCGGTTCGCTGTAACAAAATCGTTTTTCTCCAGCATTGCGCCGGCGCGCTTGAGCAAACGCGATTCGTGCCAGCCGAGGTAAAGCTTGGAGCCATAAGTCCCAAAAAGAATAATCAGTAGCACGATGGCGGCGGCCGCGGCGACATACAGCACAACTCGCACGGGCGGCAAATGAAGCCGAAAGCTCGGAAGCGCTTCGATGCCAGGCAAAGATCGGCCGCGTCTTCTACGCCGCACGCGTCTGATTTTTTCAGGCATTTAATCTTTATGCGTGCCCGGTCGCAGAATGCAACTGGCGCGTGGAGAACAGTGCCTTCGAACGGGGCTAGGTCTGCTCTGCTTCGCGGACAACCGGAACCCTATCGACTTGATCGCGAATCCGTTCGCGTAGGCCCGGTCCCCAAACATAACGCGTTAAGAGCACTTTGATCGTCGCGGTCAAAGGAACGGCGAGAATGGGTCCAAGCAGACCGCCAATCAACAATCCCCAGACAAAAATCGAGACGATGACGGTCATTGGATGCAGCCCAACGGATTTCCCGACAATGCGCGGGGCGTAAAACATCCCTTCGAGATTTTGCACGACGATAAATATGATGGTGACAATGAGCGGGTGCGTCCAATCGCCCCACTGAAAGGCCGCGATCAGGACGGCCGGCACCCAACAGACAATAATTCCGATGTACGGAATCATTGTCAGGATCACGACGAGAAGGCCAATTAGCGGAGCGAAATTGAGACCCAAGAGTGTGAGGGTGCTTCCAATAAGTGTTCCGTCGACTAGGCAGACCAGCAGTTGGCCGCGGAAATATGCGATGACGTAGCTGTTGATCTCCGATATGGCTGCAGCAATCTCGTCCTTTAAAGGGGAGGCTCGAAGAGGAAGATAATCTTTCCACCTCTTTTCGATCCGCGGCCGTTCTTTCAAAAGGAAGAAAAGATAAATCGGCACCATGATCAGACTGAGCAGAAATCCGGTTACACCGAGAAATCCCCCGATGCTTTTTTTGATAATATTCCAAATTTTGTCAGCCAACGTGGGTAGATACCGCTCGAGATTCGGAATAACTTTGTCGGCTTTGGCTTCAAGTTGCTGCCGCTCGGCCGAACTGATTTTGGCCGGCGCCGCAGAGATCGCCTCAACAGGTGACTCCGTTGTTTGCGGCGAAGGAGTCGGCGCAGCCGCCGGCGTAGGAGAAGGCGCGTGTGGCGGCGGCGTTCCGAGCAAGAAATTGACCAGACCCGACGATACGGATTTCCCGCGGCCAGCAGTGCCGCCAACCACGCGATTGTATTGAACGATAAGGTCGACGATTCGGTCGCGCGCTTTTTGGGTGTAACCGGGAAGCTCGCGGGCGAAGTTCGCGCTCTGCAGGGAAATGGTCGGCACCACCCACCAGAACAGGCCGACCAAGGCGATGAAGACGCTGGTAAAAATAACCGCGATGGCCATGCCGCGGCCCATTTTACGACGGCAGAGCTCGGTCACGAGCGGATCGAGCAGGTAGGCAAGAATCGCCGCGATCGCGACCGGAATTAAGATTGGCTGGAGAAAACTGATTAGGCTGGCGCCCAAGTAAACAACCGCGCCGGCGATAACGATGAGCAGGACCACAAATAGAGCGGTGAGCGCAGCCCACATCGTTCTCTTCTGCCAGGGGGTTGGGTATGCGCTCATGGAGAGGGAAAGTTATTGCACGCCATCGCTCGATAGCGGCAAGACATGATTGCGGGCAGCTTTACTGAATCGGGTTTGCATTTGGAGGCTGACCTTTGCTCATTTTCGTTTTTGCATTGTCGATCTTGTCGGCCAGTTTTTTGTTTTGCGGGTCGAGGTTAAGCGCCCTTTGCCACGCATCCAAAGCCTGCGCCGCTTTGTTTAACTTCGCGCAGGCATCTCCGACGTGTTCAAGCACAACCGGATCTTCACGAGTTAATTTTTGCGCGGCGCGGAGGAGATCACTCAATGCTTGGTCGAATTTACCCTGGCGGAACTCGAGCCATCCCAATGTGTCGATGTAGGCGCCATTATTCGGATCGGCTTGGAGAGCAAGTTTAATCATTTGCTCGGCTTCATCGAGATGGGTGTCACGCTCGGCCCACATATAAGCGAGGTAATTGTAAGCATCAGCGGCGTTGGCCGGATCAACCGCAATCGATTTTCTAAAAAGGTCCGCGGCTTTGTCGTGAAGACCGGCTTGTTCTGCGGCCGCACCATAGTCGAAATAAAATCGCGCGTTGGCAATCTCCGCACCTTCCGCTTCAGCTTCATGTAAAGCTTCTTCGAATGTCGCCACTGCTTCCTGAAAATGCTTCGCTTCGCGTTGAGCAATGCCAAGGTAATAAACGATTTCAGGCGTTTGCGGAAAGTGTTGTCGCGCTTCGCTCAGTACTTTGACTGCTCGCTCGTTCTGCTTCAACGGGCCAAGGAGGAGTTCGGCCAAATGGAGATAGGGGCTGGCTCGACCAGGATTGACGATCAAACTCTGCTCGTAATTGGCCGCTGCTTTCGCAAACATCGCTTTCGCCTGATCACCCTTTTTTTCGCGTTCCAACGCGCGGGCAGCGTCATCCAGCAACCCAGCTAACAAATCGTATGGTTGATATTTTTCGGGATGTTCCTTGATAATTGCTTCGAGCATCTCCACCGCCTTCTCGCGTTGATTCGTTAAAACGAAACCGGTGGCGAGCTTCTCCCGCGCGTTGATGTCGTCCGGTACGAGCTCAAGCAGGCGCAAGTAGAGCGGGATGGCTTCCTTGATTTGCTGGGTGGAAGCATAATAATCGGCGACGTCTTTAAGTGCCGCTGCATCGTCGCCGGCACGGTCAGCCGCCTTTTTGAATATGTCGTTTACCCGCGCGACTTCCTCAGGCTTTGGAGGACGATCGGGTCTAAAAACAATCGAGGCATAAAGTTTCCCGAGGCGTGCCCAGAACGCGGGGTCTTCACTCTTGATCTCGGTTGCGCGATCCAGAGATTGGAGCGCCTTCTTTTCATCTCCAGCTCCAAGCGCAATTTCGCACAGATGTTCGTAGGCGTCGATATTGTGCGGATCGAGCGCGATCGCCCGATTCACATAGTCGATGGCCTGGTCAGTGCGTCGAAGATATTTTGTATAGATGAAGGCAAGCTGCAGCAAAGGTCCAGGAGCGTTCGGGTTTGCTTTAATGGCGTCTTTTAAAACGTCGATCGCCTCCGGGAAATCATCCTGCCGCGTAAGCAGTGCCGCCACCCGCGAGGCTAGATTTGCCTGCCCCGGATCGACATCGAGTACTTTGCGATAGGCCGCCAGTGCTTTGTCCATTTCCCCGTTTTCCTCAAATGACATTCCTTCAACAAAGTGGGCCAAGGCATCCGCTTTGTGCTCGCCGTCAGGGCGAAGTAAGAGGTCTTTAGCCGGCGTGATAAACACGGAGTCCTCTTGGCGGACGGATTTTTTCGTCGGCGCCGGGCTTGGAGAAGCTGGAGGATTTGGCGCAGCAGAACGTGGTCGAGCCACGAGCGAGGCAGCCAACGAGAGGAAGAACACTCCGACTACTACTCGATGGAGAATCCGCTCAAGCCGGCGATTGGGCTCCATCATGTTGCCGATTGTAGTCGCGCAAAACCTTGCACGCAAACGTTGGAGCCCGGCCTAACGAGTGAAAAAGCTACGCTTTGTATCGCAAGCGTTTCTTGTGGCGATTCGCCCGCATCCGTTTGCGCCGCTTATGTTTTGAGATTTTCGCCTTCCGTCTTTTCTTCAGGGAGCCCATAACGAATTTGCACTCTGCCGTTGCCGATCCAACCACGGAGCAGGTTTGATTTCAACTGACTTCTTGTAACAAGCAGCCGTCTCGGAAACAAATGCTAATGTTGCCAGAAGGCACCTTCTAGCTAAAGAAATCGGACAAGCGTGAAATTCGGCCTTCGGCTTTCACATTTTTGTCATCGGGCTGGTGGGATTTGAACCCACGGCCTCCTGGTCCCGAACCAGGCGCTCTACCAAGCTGAGCCACAGCCCGAACTCTTCCGGCAAGATGGACAATTGAGCGCGCACTACTTCGCGCATTTCAGCACTGCTAGCAAGCAATTCCGCGAGAAGAGGTATCTCGAGGGCTGAGTCGGCCAAGCCAGCTTTGGAGCCGGTGGACGTCGGCTGAGCGGCTGAAATGGGTTGACTGTTCAAAAAATTGTCACCCGAAAAGCGGGGTAGAAATCACTTTTTGTCGCATTTATGAGAGAAATTATGGAATTTCTCATTCTTTCGATTAATTATCGCAAGTGCGAGAAAATGGGCACGCTGTCTGCTAATTTTTACATCGAACATGGAAGCAATGAGACTCCGACCAAAGCCGACCACTGCGATGACCTTCCCCGAGGTCCTCGTTGCCGTGGTCTTGTTGGCTACTTTCTGCGCTTCGATCTTCGAACTCAACGCCGTCTGCCTTCGTTATATCGACGCGAGTAAAGAATCAACCGCAGCACTACAGAGCGTGCACGATCGCTGCGAAGTTTTGCGCAACCTGGCCTTTACTGATTTAACCACCAAGAGCTACGTCCAGTCCCTTCTGGCCACACCCGCCAACGGCTCAGATTTTTGTAAGAAGGCAACCGAAGTCGTAAAGATCAGTGCTTATCCGACCGCAAACGGCGTTACGCAATTCACGCGCACGCCGGCTGGAGTAGTCAGCAATGATTTGACCGCTGCAGACCTCGGCACCTCCCTCGTACAAGTAGATGTCTCAACCTCATGGAACATGCTCGGCGGACGGGCGCGCTCCGAAACAACCAGCACTATTATCTCAAACGGAACAAAAAAATGAAACTTAAAACCTCACAATCAATCGCCGGCTTCACCCTTAGTGAAATGCTGGTCAGTCTCAGTCTCAGCTCGATCGTTCTCGCAGCCGCCATCACCTCGGGCATCTCGCTGCAGAAGAGCTTCAGCGCGGTGGACAACTATTTCAGCACTCAGATGCAGCAGATCCGTATCATCGATTACTTGAACCGCGATGTGAAGCGCGGTTTGGTCGTGACCACCTCGGTTGATTTGCAGAGCGTCACCATGAGCGTGCCGAAGTACATTATTCAAGCCGGCGATCCCGAGGCGATTGCGGACCCAGAGACTATCGGGACGCCACGCACGCCGACTGTCGCATATACAACGAGCGGCTGGCAGGTCAATTACAGCCCATCTACCACGACGGTGGTCTATTCGATCAGTGGCAATTCGATCCTGCGCACAGAAAACGGAGTTGTGACGACGATTGCCTCAAGCACCGACCAACTCGTGCCGCAAAGCACGGACGTCGAACTGTCGAATACCGAATATGCCAACACTTCAGTCACCTTCTTGCCGATCTTCACTTCCGGCGGTGCTGTAGCGGAGCGCACTGGCACGAGTCTTTACGCAACTGCTTATTTGCGAAATAAGCGCCGCGGCTAACCGCATTTCCAGATACTAGCAATGCGAATCTCACAACGAACGGTTGCGCCCGGCAACGTGCTATTGTGCGTCTTGTGCACAATCCTGGTTGTTTCGCTCATTGGCGGAAATGTGCTCCTCAACTGCATAACGCGGTACAATGTGGCCTCGAGCCAGGTCCGCGCTTGGAAGGAATCGCTCGATGCGGCGGAGACGGGCGGTGACATCGCCTATGCCGCGGTTCGCAAGACAATTCAGGATCCGACACACAAATTCAGCGGCTGGAATTATTCCGGCGGTGCTTACGATAATCTTCCGGGGATAACGTACGGCAATGACAATCTGAGTACGAATTCGCGCGTTGACCCATTTTATCCCGATTTGAGCGGCAACGCGTGGTACCGGATTCGCACCAAAGGCACCGCGCCGGTTCTGGGTCTGAAGCGAGTCGGAATGGATGATCGTATGGGTCCGAACACTCGTGGCGATAGCTTGTTGCGAAAAATCGATTTCAACTACGATCACTTCGTCGCTACTTACGGGCCCAACGGCGACGGGGTCGGTCAGACCCTGCTTCCAGTTTCCCGACCACAGGTTAGTCGCCGCGTAGAACTGATCGCAGCGCCGATGACGCCGTTTGAAGCAGCTATCAAAGCCGGCGGGACGTTTTACGGTCTCGGATCCGCCGCGTATGTTGATAGCTTTCGCTCCACCACCGGTTCCTACGATGCGAGTGTGAAAACCAACCCATCCGACCCTCGCTATCCTGACTCACACTCCGGCACCGTCGAGATAAACAGCTCAGTCGCGACGATCCAGGGAAGCATCTACGGCAATCTCTACACTAACGGTGGAACAATCACCAAGAAGACCACAAGCATCTTCGGGATCATCGATAACAACGTCCCTTTCAGCTTGGACCAGTTTGCAATGCCGAGTACGGCCGGGTGGAATTATGTGTCGTCTCCGACAATGATAACCCCCAATACGACCATCAATCCTCCTGTCGTTGTCGTGAATGGTGTGCCTGTGCCGCGAACGGGAACCCCCCAAAGTCCCAATTATTACCTCGTTACTTCGTTCGCCAACAACGGCAACCTGACGGTTAATCCTGCAGTAGTGAATGGTGTGGCCCAGGAAACCTATGTGGCGATTCACGTGACAGGCGATATCGGCCAGAACACGAGTAGCAACCCGACCATCACCGTGCCGCCGTCCGTTCATCTCCAGGTCTACTTCGACGGAAACTTCCAGACCAAAGCGCAAAACATTGTGAACACGAGTGGTTACGCGGGTAATCTTCAGTTCTATGCGATCAGTCCCACGCTCCCCAACGGCGCACCGGATCTGAGTGTTCAGCAAACTGTTAATCTAAATTCCGGCGGTGGCTCAACCTCTGGTTTCTCAGCAGTGTTTTACACACCGAGTGCGAATTTCACAATCAATGGTGCTCCAGATATTACCGGCGCGATTGTCTGTAAGAACTTCTATGGTAACGGTAACGTCCACTGGCATTACGATCGCGCGCTCGATACCGCAGGCGACGCCGTGGATTATCGCATCCTCAGCTACGTCGAAGACATTCGTTAGGCCGATCGCTCCGCAATCGCGGCGATCCGGTTGATTGTCGTTTTTACACGGCAAGATTGACGGCCCGCGGCCGAACAAATCGGTTGACAACGCTTTCAACCGCTCGCAAAGTCAGCGCTCCATTTTATGATCGCGTCGCAGCTTACACCCTCCGCTCTCGCCACCAGCGCGCCGACCATTCTTCAATTCCCGACGGAAGCGAACCGCGCCGTCAGATCCTTGCGCCATATGACGACTCAACTCCTCCAGGAAGCAGCTCAAGTAATTCCAAACCAGCAACTCCTGATCAACGTTGTCTCCAAGCGCGTCCGCCAGCTCGGTTTGGGACATCGACCGATGGTGGAAACGACGCCGCGCATGTCGTTGACCGATATCGCCCTCAAGGAAATCATTGCCGGTAAGCTCGCATTCGAACCTCTCAAAGGTCCGGAGAACGCGTAAGTTTTCATCGCGTTTCGCACGCGATCATGTCCGCCGAGTCGGTTCTCAATCGCAAGGCGCTGCGCGATTTTCACATTCTCGAGCGTTACGAAGCGGGTATCGAACTGAAGGGCAGCGAAGTTAAATCGATTCGCGCCGGCAAAGCCAATATCAGCGACGCCTTTGCCCGGATTGAAAACGGAGAGGCGTTTCTCTACAACGCCGACATTCAACCCTACGAAAAAGCAAGCCATGAAATCCCAGCGGCGAAACGTGTCCGTAAACTTTTGCTGCACCGACAAGAAATCGATAAGCTTTATGGCGAAAGTCAGGTCAAAGGTCGGGCCCTGGTAATCCTTAAGCTCTACTGGAAGAACGGGAAGTTGAAAGCCGAGCTCGGCGTCGGACACGGAAAAGTCGCGCGTGATAAACGCGCAGACTTGAAAAAACGCGCCGTCGAACGCGAAACCGCGCGCGAAGTTGCACGCTTCAATCGAAAACACCGCTAGATCGACCTCTTCTTTCTGAATTGGGCGTTGAATCTTGAGCGTTGAACGTTGAACGTTTTCAATGGCTTCATTTTCCTACCGCGACAAAGTCGCCCTCATCACCGGCGGCTCGCGCGGGCTTGGTTTGGAAATCGCGCGACAAATTTGTGCGCAGCGAGCAAAAGTCGCTCTCATCGCGCGTGATCCCGAAGAGCTCGCCCGCGCCAAAACTGAGTTGGACCGACTCGCCACCGAAGTTCTGACAATCCAATGCGACCTGCTTGAGTCCGCCCAGATTCAATCCGCCGTCCAACAGACGCTTCAGCGTTTCGGCAAGATCGACATTTTAATCAACAACGCCGGCATTATCGAAGTCGGTCCAATTGAACACATGCAACTCAAGGATTTCGAGCGCGCCATGCGTCTCCATTTTTGGGCGACCTTTATTTTGTATTTGCTAGTCGTTCCTCAAATGCGCTCCAAGGGTGGCGGCCGCATCGTCAACATTTCATCCGTCGGTGGAAAAATCGCCGTGCCGCACATCGCGCCATACTCCACCAGTAAATTTGCGCTTACCGGCTTCTCCGATGCGATCCGCGCCGAACTCGCTCGCGATAACATCTGCGTCACCACAGTCACGCCCGGAATGATGCGCACCGGCTCACAAGTTCACGCGACGTTCAAGGGCGATCAGTCCGCCGAGTACAAATGGTTTGATCTGTCGAGCAAGTTGCCATTCGCTTCCATCTCCGTCGAACGCGCCGCCCGAAAAATCTTGAGCGCGTGCGGGCGCGGTAAGCCCAGCCTTGTCATGCCCATTTCAGCCTATTTCATCATCGCCGCGAACGCGTTGTTTCCTAACCTAACCGCGCGTGTTATGAAAATTGTGAATCGATCGATGCCGCCGCGGGTCGGTAAAAGCGGCGACGAAGCGCGCTCTGGCGCGGAAGTTCCCGGCAAGAAGTGAAACCCAAGCGCCTCTTTGTTGCGATCAGCCCGCCGTTAGTTATCCAGCAATCCCTCGTCGATCTTGACCCGCGCATTCGCGGTGTGCGCTGGACCACACGTGAGCAAATGCACCTTACCCTCGGTTTCTTTCCCGACGTCTCGGAACGTATCGATCTTGCGCTGCGGGAAAAACTGAGCGCGATCGAGTTCCGCGCATTTTTTCTGCCCCTTCAAGGCGTTGGAACGTTTCCATCGAAAGGTCCGCCGAAAATCATCTGGATCGGTGTTGAGAAAGGTCATCCACATCTTTTTCAACTTCACAAACGGGTGCAGGATGCAGCACTGGCCGTCGGACTCGAACCCGATCTGCGTCCCTGGCATTCGCACATCACGCTCGCGCGTTGTCACGGCGCCCATGGCGGCGTGCTCCGGAAATTCCTCAAATCAAACGCGGATTTCAATGCCGGTATGTTTCGTGTCGACGCGTTTCATCTTTATTGCAGCGAATTGACGCCGGCTGGTCCGATTCACACTTGTGAAATGTCGATCTTGGCTGCTAAAGGCGAGAATGATTAAAGTCAGCGACTCGACAGAGGCGCCGCCACATCTTCGAGCGGCCGGCGTTCGGCCGCCACGCCGATCCAAAGTTCGACAATCGCGCCAAAAATCATCAGCACCGCTGCGACCAGATATCCGATGAACAACGCGTCGCCCGAACCGGTAGCAATGATCCATCCGAAGAGTATCGGCGCGCCGACTCCGCCGGTGAGGGTCCCCACTGCGTAAAAGATTGCGATCGCAAACGCGCGAATCTCGAGTGGAAAAATTTCACTCACCGTCAAGTAGGCCGAGCTCGCCGCCGCCGAAGCAACGAAAAAAATGATGGTCCATGCCAGCGTCTGTGTCTGGGCCGTCAACAACCCGGCATGAAACAACCAGCCTGTCAGTGCGAGCAGAATTCCGGAAACACCATAAGTCGCCGCGATCATTTGTTTGCGACCGATCGTGTCGAACAAATGTCCGAGCACGATCGGGCCAAGCACGTTGCCAAGCGCAAACGGCAGAAGATAGCCGCCGACACTCTCTTCGGACACGCCGTAAAACCGCATCAAGACGAGCGCATAGGTAAAAAAGATCGCGTTGTAGAAAAACGCCTGCGTCAGCATCAGGACGAAACCGAGAAAGGACCGACGTCGATGTTCATGAACGACTGCGTTCCAAATTTCTCGCCAAGGCGTGTGCGTTCGAGTCTGGATCCGTGTTGGCGCGGAATCATGTGCCGGCAACGTCTCAGGATCCGATACAAATCGACGCTCCACTTGATCGACAATCTCTTCTGCTTCAGCATTTCGTCCGTGAATCATCAGCCAGCGCGGGCTTTCCGGGATCCATCGGCGAAAGAAAATCACAACGAGGCCGAGTGTCGCACCGATCGCAAACGCAAATCGCCAGCCTAACGAGATCGGAAATCGATTCGGATCGAGCACAATGACAGTCGCGCCTGAGCCGAGTGCCGCGCCAATCCAATAGGAACCGTTGATCATCAAATCGACGCGACCGCGCACTCGCGCCGGAATCAGTTCGTCGATTGCCGAATTAATCGCGGCGTACTCGCCGCCGATTCCGGCCCCGGTCAGCGCGCGGAAAAAAGCGTAGCTCGCAAAATTCCATGAGAACGCCGAGAGCGCCGTTCCAATGAGATAGACCGCAACCGTGATGAAGAACAATTTCTTTCGACCGAATCGATCTGTTCCATAACCAAACAGCAACGCACCGATCACCGCCCCGGCGAGATAGCATGTTGCGGCCGCACCGACTTCGGTATCGGTCAGGCCGAGTGTTTCGCGCCGGGTTAAAATTCCGCCTAACGAACCGGCAAGGGTGACTTCGAGGCCGTCAAGAATCCAAGTCGCTCCGAGGGAAACGACGATTAACCAGTGCCAGCGACTCCACGGCATTCGGTCCAGTCGCGCCGGCACATACGATTCGATCGTTTCACCGTTCGCCATCGACGACTCTTTTCGCGCAAAGAGTTCGTAAGCGCAAAGCTGGGACGATTCTTTTCTACGTTCCTAGCTTCTACCTTCTGCTCGGTTAGTCCTCGTAGGTCGGCAATCCTTTTGCGCGCCGTTGTTCTTTGATGTAATTCACCAAGTCTTCCGACCTTTTAAACTCGTCGGATTTAAACGGCGTTTTCTTCTTTCGACGCAAAACGCTGTACCACCAGCGCCAGTAATTTTGCCAGGTGTCGTAGCCGGCCTCGGGCTTTTCCTTCGCAATCTCGGCCGCGATCCGTTCGTCCACCCGTTCCTTCCAATATTGTTCTTCCGTCACGTTCGAGACCTTGATTTGACCGGCCCGGTCGGTGTGATATTCCCGAATCGTGCGACGATGGATCTCGCAGCCCATCAGCAATGTTGCAACGAGCAGCACCACGATGATTCGTCGCGAATGAATTGTTTGCATGATCAATCGGAAGGGTTTCTAGAATAAAACAAATCTCCGATTTCGAAAGCGAGCACTTTCGAAGTTAGGCAGTGCGGCCGCAGCAATTTTTGTATTTTTTGCCGCTGCCGCACGGGCACGGCTCGTTCCGTCCGACTTTTGGCAATGAGCGCCGCACTGGCAGATCGATCGACACTTCGCCTGCACCGTCGCCGTCCATCGCGACGCCGGCCATCGCACCAACCGGTTGTGGTTGACGCGTCCGCGCCGGGGCGCTCGCCATCGGCCCAGTCGGCGCGTCCTCGCGGAGCAAGAATTGTGGAAGGCTCGCAAGAAAATTTTCGAATGCCTGCAGATTCGACGTGCTTCGGAAAAGATTGTGTAGGACCTCGTTCTTAATGTTCGCCATCAGTTCAACGAACATGTCGTAGGCTTCGGTTTTGTATTCGATCAGCGGATCTTTTTGCGCGTAGCCGCGTAGATAAACGCCTTCCCGCAACGCGTCCATGGCGTAGAGATGTTCCTGCCAGAGACGATCAATCGCATTGAGAATGATGTAACGCTCGAGACTCTTGACCGCGGTCGGCTCCTCATGACTCGATTTCCGCTCGTAGGCCTCCTTGATCCTCGTAATCAGAAACTGCGCGTTTTCATCAACACTCCGCGTGTCGAACTGCGCTTTCTCTTTGGTCAGGCCAAGCGGAAACGTCGTGTTCACCCAGTGAATCAATCCGCTGTAGTTCGGCTCATCGACCTCGAGATACTCCTTCAACTTCGCCGGCACGGCTTCATCGATCACCTCGTAGATCAGCGTCCGCGGATCTTCCGAATCGATCACTTCGTTGCGATAGGTATAAACGACCTCCCGCTGCATGTTCATCACGTCGTCGAAGTCCAGGGTGCGTTTGCGAATTAGATAATTGCGCTGCTCGACGCGTTTTTGCGCAGTCTCGACCGATTTATTCAACCAGCGATGCTCCAGCTCCTGGCCTTCCTCGAGCCCGAAACGCTCCATGATTTTGGTCATCCGATCAGCCGCACCGAAGTTGCGCATCAGGTCGTCTTCGAAACTCACATAGAATCGTGATCCGCCCGGATCGCCCTGGCGCGCGCAACGCCCCCGAAGTTGTCGATCTATCCGGCGCGCTTCGTGCCGTTCGGTTCCGAGAACAAATAATCCGCCAAGCTCTGGCACGCCCGGTCCGAGCTTAATATCGGTGCCGCGCCCGGCCATGTTTGTCGAAATCGTCACCGTGCCCGGCTGACCCGCGCGCATTACGATCTCGGCTTCTTGCATGTGAAATTTCGCGTTCAACACGTTGTGCGGAATTTTTTCGCGCTTCAGCATTCGGCTGAGCAACTCGGAAGCTTCCACGCTCACCGTGCCGACCAGCACGGGTTGCTGTTTTGTATGATGCTCTCTGATTTCGTTGATAACCGCGTTGTATTTTTCGCGACGGGTTTTGTAGATGCGGTCGTTGTGATCCTTGCGCGCCACTGGCCGATTGGTTGGAATCACGTTCACGTCCAACTTATAGATGTCGTGGAACTCGGCCGCTTCCGTTTCAGCGGTGCCAGTCATGCCGGCGAGCTTTTGGTAGAGCCGGAAATAATTTTGGATTGTGATCGTCGCCAACGTTTGCGTCTCGCGGTCGATCTGAACGCCTTCTTTCGCTTCCACCGCCTGGTGTAGTCCGTCGCTCCAACGACGCCCTGGCATTTTGCGGCCGGTGAATTCATCGACAATGACGACCTTGTTCTCCTCGACGACGTACTGAACATCTTTGTCGAACACACAGTAGGCCCGGAGCAAATTCGAAATGTTGTGAATCCGTTCCGCCTGCTCGTCGCAATGCTGTTGTCGCTCCGATTTCCTTTTGTCTTTCTCTTCGTCCGACAAACTCGGATCGAGATCGATCTCGGTAAATTCGCTGATCAGATCCGGTAACACGAATGCATTCGGATCGTCCGGGTTCAGAAATGCTCGCCCCTGCTCGGACAAATCCGATTCGTTCGATTTCTCGTCGATGGTGAAGAAGAGCTCTTCCTTCAAAGCGAAGAGTTCTTCTTTGCGCGTGTCGGTGTAGAACGAAAGCTCTGCCTTATCGATCGCCCGCCGCTTGTCCGTGTCTTCCATCATTCGCAGCAATTGCTTATTGCGCGGCTGACCCAATTTCACTTTGAACATGAGACGTCCGCCAGTTTCGACATCGCCCTGCTCAAATTTCTCCGCCGCCTCGCTCGCCACGCGATTGCAGAGCATCGTTTGTTTGCGCACCAATTGCTCGATCAGCGGTTTCCATTTGTCGTACTGATGGGTCGAGATCGTGGCCGGGCCGCTGATGATCAGTGGGGTGCGCGCTTCATCGATCAGGATCGAGTCAACTTCATCGACAATCGCGTAATGATAACCGCGCTGGACCTGTTGCTCGCGCGTCGTCGCCATGCCGTTATCGCGCAAGTAATCGAAACCGAACTCACTGTTCGTGCCGTAAGTGATGTCGCAGGCGTACTGTTGCCGGCGCACGTCCGGTTCCTGATCGTGTTGAATACAGCCGACCGTTAGCCCAAGGAAATTGTAGAGCGCACCCATCCATTCCGCGTCGCGTCGCGCCAAATAATCATTCACCGTCACCAGATGCGCGCCGCGTCCAGTCAACGCGTTCAGATAAAGCGACAAAGTCGCGACCAAAGTTTTGCCCTCGCCCGTCGCCATCTCCGCGATTCGGCCGCGATGCAAAACCATTCCGCCGACCAACTGCACATCAAAGTGCACCATGTCCCATGTCATCGGCTGATCGCAGACCGTGAAACTATGACGTCGCTCTTTCAAACGCCGCGCGGCGTTTTTCACCGCAGCGAACGCTTCCGGCAAAATCTCATCCAGCCGTCGCCATTGTTCTTCCGGATCCGAGGTTTTTGCGAGTTCGTCCTTCCAAGCCGCCGTTTTCGCGCGCAAAGCGTCGTCGGACAGGCTCTTGAACTGTTCGTCGAACTCATTGATCCGGCGGACCATCGGCGCCAGGCGCCTTAGTTCTCGCTGGTTTTTCGAGCCGACTATCTTCTTTAAAATCCAACCAACCATTTCATTTCCAATATCGACGAGATTCGGTCATTTGTCATTCTAGAGCCCAGTCGCTAAGCTGAAATTATGAAGAAAATCATCTCCACTTCCGACGCTCCCGCCGCTCTCGGGCCTTACTCTCAGGGCGTCCGCGTTGGCTCGACAATTTACTGCGCCGGACAAATCCCGCTTGACCCCAAGACCGGCCAGATCGTCGCTGGCGGCATCGACCTGCAAACCCGCCGCGTTCTCGACAATATCACGGCCGTTTTGAAAGCCGAAGGACTGACTTTCGAGAACATCGCAAAGACAACGATTTTTCTGGTCGATCTCGCCGATTTCCAAACCGTGAACGAAATTTACGGTTCCTATTTCAAGCAAGCTCCACCGGCGCGTTCGACTGTGCAGGTGGCGGCGTTGCCAAAAGGCGCACGCGTGGAAATTGAAGCGATCGCAGTTGCCGGCGACGAAAGTTCGTCACCCGAAGTTGCCGCCGATACCTCGGGCTAATATTTGATCGTGGCAAGACCGACATCTTGATGAGCGAAGACCTGCTCGCCTTGTTTCGAAAAACTGGCGCTCTCCTCGACGGCCATTTTGTTTTGCGTTCCGGATTGCACAGCCGCCAGTACTTTCAGTGCGCGATTCTTCTTCAATACACTGACGTCGCAGCGCGCGTCTGCAGCACGCTCGCCGAAAAATTGCGCGGCTTTGATTCCGATTCAGTGATCTCCCCTGCCCTCGGCGGAATCATTGTCGGCCAGGAAGTTGGGCGTTCGTTAGGCAAACGTCATATCTTCACTGAAAAAGAGGACGGCAAATTAGCGCTGCGCCGCGGATTCAAGATCGACCAGGGGGAAAAATTTGTCGTGGTGGAGGATGTCGTAACCCGCGGCGGCCGCGTTCAGGAAACGATCGACATCGTCCGCACGCATGGCGGAACGGTCGCCGCCGTCGGCGTCATCGTCGACCGTAGCGGCAAAACCAAACCGGATTTCGGTTGTCCGTTTGTGAGTTTGGTCGAAATGAACGTGGAGAATTTTGCCGCGGATAAACTGCCAACTGATCTGGCTAA
>Ga0209056_10002802_pt1 | contig 18707 bp, 18 predicted proteins | sample GraSoiAngelo_114_FD_185876 | JGI IMG/M metagenome (GOLD analysis project Ga0209056, IMG submission 185876) | Grasslands soil microbial communities from the Angelo Coastal Reserve, California, USA - 14_0903_13_40cm (SPAdes) (version 2) | ecosystem: Environmental > Terrestrial > Soil > Grasslands...
GCGAGCACACATCATCCGACAGGGCGGACAACAGCGGGTGGAGGTGTGGTGCGCGATCATGAGTTTGCTATTTACCCGGCAGGTACCGCCGTGTCAACCATACTTTCGGGTGGTTGACAAGGATTGGGCCGGCGGCTTAGTTACCGCTCATGCAGCGTACCCGTTTGCATCACCGGCACCATCATCACCACCCGTTGCATGGGGGGAGCCGGAGGCGTACGCCAAGGTAACGAGTAGAGCGCAGCACCTTGAGTCCATCGCCGACGCCGACCCCCCGGGGCCGGCGTCGTGCTTTTCGGGGACGCCCGAGCTCCGGGGCCTCGGTTCGGCCAACGATTCGGAGCGACACGATGTCCCGACAACCCGGTTCCTCCACACCACTACGCCTCGGCCTGCCGAAAGGCCGCATGGAGCAAGGGGTGCTGACCCTCCTCAGCGACGCCGGCATCCGGATTCGTCCGGGCGCCAGGGGTTATCGCCCCGACGTGTCCCTGCCGGACACCGAAGCCAAGACCCTCAAGCCCCAGAATATCGTGGAGATGCTCGCCCTCGGCAGTCGGGACCTGGGCTTCGCCGGTGCGGACTGGGTGGCGGAGCTCGAGGCGAACGTCGTCGAGCTGCTCGACACCGGGCTCGACCCCGTGCAGGTCGTGGCTGCCGCGCCAAAGACGCTGCTGGTGGACGGGCGCCTGCCCACACGTCACCTCCTGGTGGCGTCGGAATACGAGCGGCTGGCGCAGCGCTGGATCGCGCAGCGCCGACTCTCCGCCGAGTGCGTGCGCTCGTACGGCGCGACCGAGGTGTTCCCGCCGGAAGACGCGGACGTCATCGTGGACAATACCGCCACCGGTGCGACCCTCGAGGCGAACGGCCTCGTGGTCCTGGACGAGCTGATGCGGTCGTCCACGCGCCTCTATGCGAACCCCTTGGCGCTCAAGGATCGCGCACGGCGCCGGCGCATCGACGACCTCGTGATGCTGCTCGACTCCGTGCTCGTGGCGCGGCGACGGGTCATGCTCGAGGTGAACGCCTCGGCGGAATGTCTCGAAGCGGTGGTCGCGGTGCTGCCGTCGATGCGGCAGGCTACCGTCGCACCGCTGTTCGGCAACGGCGGCTACGCGGTGAAGGCCGCGGTGCCGCGGGACGCGTTGCCAGAGGTGATCCCCGCCGTGAAGGCGGCGGGCGGCACCGACCTCGTCGTGTCCACTTTCTCGCAGATCGTCCCATGAGCGCCGCCCCCCCCACCGCTGCCCCTCCGACCGGCCCCGTGTCGCGCATCGACCCGGCCACCGCCTACCGGCGCCCCCCGAGTTTTCCCGGCGTGCTTCGCCTCGACTCGAATGAGGGTGTCCTGCCGTCGCGTGCTCTGCTCGGCGATCTCGCCGACGCGGACCCGGAACTGTTGCGCCGCTACCCGGACGTCTCGGCGCTCGAAGCCGCGCTCGCCACCCGTCTCGGCGTGCCGCCCCAGCGCCTGATCGTGACCGCCGGCGCGGACGAGGCGATCGACCGCGCGTGCCGCGCCTTCCTCGAGCCCGGCCGTACGATCCTGTTGTCCGATCCCAGCTTCGACATGTTCGATTGCAGCGCCACGCTCGCGGGCGGCGAGCTGGTGCGCATCCCGTGGTGGGACGATGCTTTCCCGATCGACGCGTTCGTAGGCCGGCTCGATGCGCGCACGGCCGTCGTCGCGGTGGTGTCGCCGAACAATCCGACGGGGAGCGTAGCGACGCTGGCCGATGTCCGGCGCCTCGCCGCGGCGGCGCCGAACGCGCTGCTCGTCCTCGATCACGTGTACGTCGAGTACGCGGACGAGGATCTCACTCCTGCGGTGGTCGATCTCCCCAACGTCCTGGTGCTGCGCACGCTCTCCAAGGCCTGGGGCCTCGCCGGCTGCCGCGTGGGCTACGCGATCGGGAGTCCCTACGTGATCGCCGTGCTGCGCGCGGCGGGTGGTCCTTACACGGTGGCGGCGCCCTCGGTCGCGCTGGCGCTGTCCCAGCTCGAGCGCGGCGCCGAGCCCCTCTCCGCCCACGTCGCGCGGGTTCGCGAGGAGCGCCGCCTGCTCAGCGGACAGCTTGCCGCTGCCGGCCTCGCGCCCCGCCCGTCGCAGGCGAACTTCGTGCTGGTTGAATGCGGACCGCGCGCCGCGTCGATCCACGCGGGCCTCGCCGGCCGCGGCGTGCTGGTCCGCAACTTCCCCGACCGCCGGGGGGAAGGCCTCGAGACCGCGCTGCGCATCACCCTGCCCGGTGATCCCTCCGACTTCGAGCGGCTGGGTGAAGCCCTCGAGCGGACGCTCGACGCCGAGGGACTCGAGCCATGACCGCGCGCACCGCGACCGTCACCCGCGCGACGCGCGAGACCTCGATCACGGTCACGCTCACCCTGGAAGGCACGGGGAACGCCGACGTGAAAACGGGCGTCGGCTTCCTCGATCATCTGCTCGAGGCGCTGAGCCGCCACGCCCGGTTCGATCTCACGCTGGCGGGCGAGGGCGATCTCCACGTCGACGACCACCACACCGCCGAGGACTGCGCGCTGGCGCTGGGTCAGGCGCTCGACCGCGCCCTGGGCGAGCGGCGGGGCGTCAACCGGTTCGGTTGGGCCTACGCTCCGCTCGACGAGGCGCTGGCGCGCGCGGTGGTGGATCTGTCGGGGCGGTCGTACGCGGACGTGACGCTTGGATTGCGCCGGGAAGCGATCGGCGGGCTCGCGTGCGAGAACATCCCGCACATCCTCCGCTCGCTTGCGGCCGCGGGGCGGCTCACGCTGCACGTCGACGTCCTCAAAGGTGAGAACGACCACCACCGGGCCGAAGCGGCGTTCAAAGCGACGGCCCTCGCCCTGAAGCAGGCGGTGGCCTGCTCCGGCTTTGACGACGTGCCCTCCACCAAAGGCACCCTCGGGGAAAAGGGTGGGCGCGATGGCTGACGTGGTCATTGTGGATTCGGGGGTTGCGAACCTCGCGTCGATCGCGAGCGGGTTTCGCCGCATCGGCGGCAACGTCGAGGTCACGAGCGACGAGGGCATCGTCCACGATGCGCCGCGTGTCGTGTTGCCCGGTGTGGGGGCGTTCGGCGCCGGGCTCGGGGCCTTGCGCGCGCGCGGGCTCGACAAGGCCGTCACCCAAGCGGCGGCACGCGGCACCCCCCTCCTCGGCGTGTGCCTCGGAATGCAGATGCTGTGCGAAGCGAGCGAAGAAGCGCCGGGCGTGGCCGGGCTCGGGATCATCCCCGGCACCTGTCGCCGACTGCCGGAGGAGGTGCGCGTGCCGCACCTCGGCTGGAACGCCGTGACGGCCGTCTCGCAGGCCGGACTCGTCGACTCGGGCGTCGCCGCGTTTGCGAACTCCTATGCCCTGCTAGAGACACCCCCGGGGTGGACCCCGGCGTGGACGACGCACGGCGTGCGGTTCGTAGCAGCACTGGAGCGGGGCCGCGTCCTCGCGTGCCAGTTCCACCCGGAGCTGTCCGGGGCTTACGGCGCGGCGCTGATGGAGCGCTGGCTCTCCGGGGCTAAGGCCGCCCCGTCCGCTCCAGCGGGCGAGGGCCCGGAGCCCGGGCTGCTGCCGCGCGTCGTACCCTGCCTCGACGTGAGGGACGGTCGGGTGGTGAAGGGCGTGCAGTTCCAGCACCTCCGGGACGCGGGGGATCCAGCCTCTCAGGGGGCGTTGTACGAGTCTCAAGGCGCGGACGAGATCGTCGTCCTCGACGTAGCCGCGTCGGCCGAGGGGCGTGACACGCAGGTCGAGACCGTGGCGCGGGTGCGCGCGGCGATCCGTATTCCCCTCACGGTCGGCGGCGGCGTGCGGAGCGTGGACGACGCGCGCCGGCTGCTCGCGGCCGGTGCGGACAAGGTGAGCGTGAATACCGCCGCGGTGCAGCGCCCCGCCCTCCTCTCGGAGCTCGCGGCCGAGTTCGGCAGCCAGTGCGTGGTCCTCGCCATCGACGCGCGCCGGACAGGCGGCGGCTGGGAAGCACTCACGCACGGCGGTCGCACGCCCGGCCGACCTGACGCCGTGGACTGGGCGCGGGAGGCTGCAGCGTTGGGGGCGGGGGAGATCCTGCTCACGAGCTGGGACCGCGACGGGACGCGCGCCGGCCCCGACCTCGAGCTGCTGCGGGCGGTGCTCAGTGCGGTGCGGGTGCCGGTGATCGCGTCGGGCGGGATCGGCGAGCGCGCGCACGTGGCGGAGGCGTTTCAGGCCGGCGCGGACGCCGTGCTCGCCGCATCGGTGTTCCACGACGGCGACGACACCGTCGACGGCATCAAGGCCGATCTCTCGGTTCGCGGCATCCGGGTGCGGCGATGATCGTCCCCAGCATCGACCTGATGCGGGGCCGCGCGGTCCAGCTCCGCCAGGGCCGGGAGTTCGTCCTGGACGGCGGCGATCCCCTGGGCCGGCTCGAGGAGTTCGCGGTGGCCGGAGAGGTAGCGGTCGTCGACCTCGACGCCGCGCTCGGCAAGGGGGGGGGCTCGAACGCAGGGCTGATCCGTGAGATGATACGCCGGGCGCCGTGCCGCGTCGGCGGCGGCATTCGCGATCTGGACACGGCGCGCGCGTGGCTCGACGCGGGCGCCGCGAAGATCGTGATCGGCACCGCGGCGAGCCCGGACTTCTGCGGCGCTCTCCCGCGCGAGCGGGTGATCGCTGCGGTGGACGCGCAGCGCGGCCAGGTGGTGGTGGAGGGGTGGCGGACCGCCACCGGCGTGTCGGTGCTGGAGCGGATCCGCGAGCTCGCCCCCCTAGTCGGCGGGCTTCTCTTCACGCAGGTGGAGAAAGAAGGCGCCATGGGCGGATTCGACTTCCAGGCCGTGGCGGCCGCCGTGCGCGCCGCTGGCGACGCCCGGCTGACCGCGGCAGGGGGGATCACGACAGGGGCGGAGATCGCCGAGCTGGACCGGATCGGCGCGGACGCACAGGTGGGGATGGCGCTCTACACCGGCCGACTGCCCCTGGGCGACGCAGTGGCGGCACCGCTCGCGAAGCCGGTCGAGTGCCGGGGAGGGGGCGACGTCTGGCCCACGGTCGTGTGTGACGAATGGGGGCACGCGCTGGGACTCGTCTGGAGCACGCGTGAGTCGCTCGCACGCGCGATCGTGGAGCGCCGGGGCATCTATTGGTCGCGCTCGCGCCAGGCGCTGTGGGAGAAGGGCGCGACGTCGGGCAACACGCAGGAGCTGGTGCGCGTGGACTTGGACTGCGATCGCGATGCGCTGCGTTTCACCGTGCGGCAACGCGGCGCCGGGTTCTGCCACCTCGACCGGCGGTCCTGCTGGCCGTCGGGGTTTGATCTCGACGACCTCGCGCGCGCCATCACCGAGCGCGCCGCCCGGCCGGAGCCGGGATCGGGAACCGCGAAACTGCTCGCGGACCCCGCGTTGCTCGCGGCAAAGCTGCAGGAGGAAGCCGAGGAGCTGGGGCGGGCGAGCGAGCGCGCGGATGTGGTGCACGAGACCGCCGACGTGCTGTACCTCGCGCTGGTCGCCGTCGTGCGCGGCGGCGGCACGCTGGCGGAGGTGGTGGCGGAGCTCTGCCGCCGGCGCGGTGCGGTGACGCGCCGGCCGATGGCCGCGAAGTCGGAGGCGGCGCCGTGAGTGAGCGCCTGCTGCCACTGCGGTCGCTCGCTGACCTGGCGCGTCTACGGCACGCCGTGTCCACCCAGGCGCTGGCGGAGGCCGCGCCGATCGTTGACGCCGTGCGGACCGGGGGCGAGGCGACGCTGCGCGAATACGCCGAGCGGTTCGGCGACGTCCAGCCGGGAGCGCCCCTATTTCACGACCTTCCGGCGCTCGGCCAGGCGCTCGCGCGTCTCCCGGCAGGCGATCGCGCGCGGCTCGAGCGAGTCGCCGAGCGGATCCGCAGGTTCGCGGAGGCCCAGCGCCGCGCCCTCTGCCCCGTGACGGTCCCCGTGCCGGGCGGCAGCGCGGAGCACCGCGTTGCCGCGGTGGAGCGCGCCGGCTGCTACGCACCCGGTGGCCGCTATCCCCTGCCTTCGTCGGTCTTGATGACCGCCGTCACCGCCCGGGTCGCGGGCGTGCGAGACGTATGGGTTGCAAGCCCTAAGCCGCAAGCCTTAACTCTCGCCGCCGCCGCAATTGCGGGCGCGGATGGCGTGCTCGCCGCGGGCGGCGCGCACGGGATCGCGGCGCTCGCCTACGGCGCGGGTCCGATCGCCCCCCGCGACGTGGTCGTCGGGCCCGGGAACCGTTACGTGACGGCGGCGAAGCAGCTGGTCGCGGGCGCCGTCGCCATCGACATGCTGGCGGGCCCGTCCGAGCTGACAGTATTCGCGGACGATACGGCCGATCCGGGGAGCGTCGCTGCGGACCTGCTGGCGCAGGCAGAGCACGATCCCGACGCCGTGCCGGTCCTCGTGACCCTCGATCCCACCCTTCCTGGTCGCGTGGAGGTGGAGCTCGCCCGCCAGCTCGGGGACCTACCCACGGCAGAGACGGCGCGGGCGGCGCTCGCCAACGGTGGCGTGATCGTGGTGGCGAGCCTGGACGATGGGATAGCCACGTGCGACGCCATCGCGCCCGAGCACGTGCAGCTCGAGCTCCGCGAAGCGGCGGCCGTGGCGCCCCAGCTCGCGCACTACGGCGCGCTGTTCGTCGGCGCGGGGGCCGCGGAAGTCCTGGGAGATTACGGCGCGGGCCCGAATCACGTCCTGCCGACCGGCGGGACGGCGCGCTCGACCGGCGGGCTCTCCGTCTACACGTTCCTGCGCGTGCGCACCTGGCTCCGCATCGACGACCGCGCCGCGGCGCTGCCACTCATCGAAGACGCCATCTGGCTCGGGCGCGCGGAAGGACTCGAGGCGCATGCGCGCGCGGCGGAACGACGAATGGTTGAGGAGCCCGTGGAGAAGGGAGGTCCTGCACGCGGATTTCCCACGCCGTAGGCGTGGGCCCGATACCACACTGCGCTTCAAGCGCAGTGCTTCACGGGCCCCCTCTTCCGGAGTGGGAATAACGAGCGACGAGGCCATCGGCGTTGAGCGATCGTTGAAGGAGAACGCCTAGCGTTGCCCACCATTCGGGGTGGCCATGGCGGCGCACCGCATCCATTTCCACTTAAACTGGTCCACGCTGGGGCGGCGGCCCATCCCTCGCTCCCGTTCCCACCCCGTTAGGCGTAGGCCCGACACTGCGCTGCGCTTCAAGCGCATTGTTTCACTGGGCCCACTCTTCAGAGTGGGAATAGCGAAGGGCACGTTGAGCAGCTGAGGGGTATTTTCCTGTCGAACAATTTCAGGAGCCAGGACATGCGGATCATTCTGCTCATCGCGACGCTGACGTCGGCTCAGGCCCAGGCAGCCAGCAGCCAGGCGGCCCCGTTCACCTGCTGGATCCGCGGACCGGCGGACAAGCTGGCTGAGCGGCCCAGTCCGCTGGACTCGATCGCCGTGCAGGTCGGCAGTGGGACCATCAAACTGTGCTACAGCCGGCCGTCGGCGCGCGGCCGCAAGGTCATGGGCGGGCTGGTCCCGTTCGACCAGCCGTGGCGGCTCGGCGCCAACGAAGCCACGAGCATCAACGTACCGTTCCCCGCCGAGATCGCCGGCGTGCGGGTGGAGCCGGGGCCGTACACCCTGTACGTGATCCCCGGCGCATCCAGCTGGCAGATCGTCGTCAACCGCGCCGTCCAGCGATGGGGTGTGCCCATCGACGCCGAGGTGCGCGCGCGGGATGTGGGCGCCGGCCGGGTAACTCCGGAGCCGCTGGGCGCGCCCGTCGAAACGCTCACGCTCAAGTTCGCGCCAGCCGCGGGCAACGCGACAGAGCTGGTCTTGGAGTGGGAGAAGACGCGCGTACGGATTCCGATTCGCCGGACATCCGGTTGACACGCGCTGTCACTCGTTCTACGTTGCACGTCCGCATGCGCACGACGCCGATGTGTCGTCTCGTCTGTTGTTGTAGCCGCCCCCCCCACCCGCGGGGTTGGACGGACGCCACAGCGCACTCAGTGACGACATGAGGAATCCCTAAGCCTCTCGCTCCCTGAGCCGCTCCCAGGCCCGGCCACCCCAGCGTGGTCGGGTTTTTTGTTTGTGCCATCACGACAACAACATGGACATCACACAAAGCTCGCTCGTCTTAATCCTGATCACGCTGCTCGCAGCCACAGTCAACGGTGCGCTCGGCTACGGATTCTCGTCGATCACGGTGCCTGTGGCCTTGCTCTTCTATGCGAATCGGGTCCTCAACCCGGCGCTCGTGTGGGTCGAGGTCGTCCTGAACGCGTACGTCCTCTGGGTCAATCGGGCGAGTGTTCCCCACGTCTGGCGTCGCGCCGTGCCGATGATCATCGGTCTGGCACCGGGCGTCGTGCTCGGAACCTCTCTGGTGCACCGAGTGCAGCCCGGCTGGCTCAAGCTCGCGACCTTCATGGTTCTGCTGCCGCTGATTCTCCTGCAGGCAGCCGGGTTTCGCAGGCCCATCAGGGATGAGCGCCGCGTCGGGCTGGTCTTCGGAGGCGGCCTCGGCGTACTGTACTCCGTCACGACGATCTCCGGCCCGCCATTGGCCGTGATGTTGAGCAACCAGGGCCTCACGAAACAGGACTTCCGAGCCGGGCTCGGACTCGTGCGGCTCGCGGAATCGACTTTCACGGCCGTGGCCTACTACTTCGCCGGCATGTTTGCCAGCGAGAGCGCCGGCCTGCTTCCCTACATCCTCCCGAGCCTCGTCGTCGGGATCCCGCTCGGCGTCCGGGTCATACGACACGTGCGACCCGAGACCTTCAGGCGGGTCTGCATGAGCTTCGACGCCTGGGTCGTGGGCTTCGGCATCTCGACACTATTGCGACAGCTACACGTCATCGAAACCGACGCCGCGTTTTCCGTCCTGGCCGCGGTGGGGGTGCTGGACATCTGGCTGCTGTACCGATTCTTCCGCAACCAGACGCCCGGCACCGTCGCGCCAGGACCCCAGCCAGCCCCCGCGACTCAGTAGAGGTACGTGAGGGCCATGGCCACGGTGATCTGGTCCTTCTTCCCGTTGAATGCCCCCAGCGTGGACCGGTCGTACCGGAGCTCCGGCCGCACCACTGCGCTCGGCCACGCCTTGATGTTCAGCGTCGCCGTGCCGCTGCCGAACTTCTGCCCGGTGTTCGTGGGGAAGCCGAGGGCACCATTCGAGCGGGCGCCGCTCTCGTCGTTCACGTAGTCGCCGCGCAGCGCCAGACCGACGCTGGCGTTGAAGTCGTACGTGACCCAGCCCCCGAGCGCCCACCACTTCGCGTCCTCCGTCGGATCGGGCAGCGCTGCGTTCGCCTGCTCCGTCCCGTAATCACCCTGCACCCACACGGCCGCCTTGCCGAGTTTGCGCCAGAGCAATCCCTCGAAGCCGTACCGGTTGGCGCTGTTGTTCCCGGGTTCTTCCGCGCCCCAGTACCCCACGATGCCGAGCGATGTCAGCTCGTTGGGATACAGCCCGACGCGCCCCATGAGCGACTTGTGGCTGTTGTTGTCAGAGACTTGATCCCACCCGTTGATCACACGGAGCTGCAGATCCACGTAATTGTTGAACTTCGTTTCCACGCTCAGCCCCGTGCCGGTGAAGTTCTCGACGTAGATGAATTGGTTCCCCTCCGACCAGTTGGGGTTCGCGTAGGTCTCGATCACTTCCAGGCCCATGAGGGTGGGAATGCGCCCCACCTTGAACTGCAGCCCGTTGCCACTGGCGGTCGGGACGTTCAGCGTGACGTATAAGTGCGGCAGATCGGCCGGGGTCGTGGGGTCGAAGAAGCCGCCCGACTGGATCACGGTCGCATCCTGGCCGACGAGCAGCTCGGTGTGGAACCCCGCGCTGAACTTCGTCGGGTCGTAGGGCTTGTCGAGGACGACCCCGAACGCGTTGAGCATGAAGCGGTTCTGGAGGCGGTCGTACAGCCGCCCGACGATGGCCGTCCCGCCGGCGCTATGGCCCGAATACGAGTACGACCCCGCAGCGAAGCCGGTCAGTTTGAAGCCCGCGAGCGCGGTCTCCAAATGGTTCACCGGAGGCGGTGGCGGATCGGTCTTCTTCGCAGTGTCGGCCGGGGGCGACGCTCCGCTCTGGGCACGAAGCATCCCCGGGGCGATGAGCCAGACGCCCATGAGCGCGGCTCGCGCTAAACTGGTTCCTTGCACTCTCATACGATGGCCTCCTTCAGGGCCTGGCGCAGTGATGAGTTTCATCAGACCGCCTCGGGCTCGGGCGCGAGTTGCCCGATCCCTCGAGAAGCCGTCTCGCTGAGGATCACCGCCGAGGCGACTTCCGGCGAGTCGGGATACGCCAGCGCACCCATCTCGGGCAGGTCGAGCCCGAGCTCTTCCACTTGCGGCGCTACACGGTGGCCACCGACGACGAATGCCGTGGCCTTGTAGGCGACGAACGCCATGACGCCCACCCCCACGACGTTTGCGACGCCGCCGATCAGCTGGGCCGCGAATTGACTCGCATCGCCGTAGAACAGCCCCCGCACCGCCCCGTTCACACCATTCCACCCGTCCCCGTATGTGCCGTCGGCCAACAGTCCGAGGGACAGGATGCCCCACAGCCCGTTGACGCCGTGGACCGAGATCGCGCCGACGGGGTCATCGATGCGCAGCTTGCCGTCGATGAAGAACACCGCCACGCACACCAGCACCCCAGCTACGCCACCGATCAACACCGCCGACGGCGCGGTCACGAACGCGCACGGCGCCGTGATGGCCACGAGACCGGCGAGCGCCCCGTTGGCCATCATCGAAGGATCGGGCTTGTCGTACTTGATCCACATGTACAGCATCGCCGTGATGCTTCCAGCCGCCCCAGCCAGCATCGTGTTCGTCGCGATGACCCCGATGCGCAAGTCTGAACCCGCCAGCGTCGAGCCGGCGTTGAAGCCGAACCATCCGAAGGCGAGAATGAACGTTCCGATCAGCGCCATCGGGATGTTGTGGCCGGGGATCGCGTTGACGCTGCCGTCGGCGTTGTATTTCCCGCGGCGCGGGCCCAGCAGCGCCGCCGCGACGAACGCCATCACGCCGCCCGTCATGTGCACCACGGAGGATCCCGCGAAATCCACGTGCCCATGCCCGAGCCCGAGATTCTTGCCGAGCATCGCCAGCCACCCGCCGCCCCAAGTCCAGTTGGCGTAGATCGGATAGATGAACGCGCCGACGAAGACGCTGAACACCGCGAACGCCGAGAACTTCCACCGCTCCGCCAGCGCCCCCGTCGGGATGGTGGCCGCGGTGTCCATGAAGACCATCTGGAACAGGAAGTACGCGAACACCGGTGCGGTGTACGCGACCCCCGTGAGAAAGAATCCTGTCCCCCCGAACAGGCCCCACTCCTTGCCCGCGATCGTGATGGAGATCTCGTGCGCCAGCTTGTCGTAGCCGCCGAGCGTGCCGAGGGGTCCCACGCCACCCGCCTGGAACGCGAAACCGATCGCCCAGTAGGCGAGCATCGCGATGCCGTAGACCATGAAGTTCATGGTGATCGTGTGCGCGGCGTTCTTGGCACGGGTGAACCCGGTCTCGACCATTGCGAAACCGGCCTGCATGAACATCACGAGAAACCCGGCGACCAACGTCCACACGAAGTTGATCGCCACCGTGTTCGCCGCGGAGGCCGCGCTCGCGAGCCTGGCGAGCGAGTCCGCCGCTGGCACTCCCTGCCCGGCCAGAACCAGCGGCCACGCCAGAGTGATCAGCAAGCCGATACCGACCGAGCGTCTCATACGATCTCCCAGTGAGGGTTCCCACGATTCACTGATGCGCAATAATTCGTGCAAAAATTGCACAGATCGCTCTACACAACGCTACTACCCAATCGGGTAGTGCGTCACAGTGTCGCAAGAATCGTGCACAATCTGCACAAATTTGCGTACACCGATACTGCGCCGGATGGCCCGGCACCGCCCCGCCCCGTTCCGCTTGACACCGTCGCCGGCCCGCGGGCAGCTTTCGCGCTCGAGCACGGTCTTCGACATGAACCTGCGTTCCGAAGTTTCTTGCCCCCGCCCGCACGGCGGCCGGCCTCAGCCGGCCGGCCGAAAGCGGGCGTGTACCTCGCCGCAATAGACGTTCGTAGGGCACGCTTCCCACAATTGACGGTGTCAACCGTAGTACGCGTCGCTCCAGGGGTGAACGTTTGAGTGAGTCGACAGCACCATCGGACCGTCACGCCGATACGACGGTCCTCAAGTTCGGCGGCACATCCGTCGCGGACGCCGAGGCATTGCAGCGGGTAGCCGGTCTCGTCCGCCGCGCGCAGCGCAGCACACGCCCCATCGTCGTCGTGTCGGCGCTCGCCGGCGTGACCGATGCACTGCTCGCGGCCGCCGACGCCGCGGCGAGCGGCGACGCGGAGCGGATGCGGCCCCAGCTCGATGCCCTGCTCGAGCGACACGCCGAAATCGCCGGGCGGCTGGCCCGTCCGGAAGGCGCCAAAGGGATCCGCACCGTGCTCGGGCGGGCGCGCGGGGAGATCGCAGTCCTCCTTGAGCGGGTCGCCGGAGAGCCGGCACGCCGGCCGGCGCTACGCGATGAGATCGCCTCCTACGGCGAGCGCCTCGCGGCCGCGCTTCTGACCGCGGTGCTCCTGGCGGCGGACGTGCCGGCACGCTACGTGGACGCGCGCCACTGTCTCATCACCGACGAGGCATACGGCCGGGCCACTCCCATGCCTTCTGACACGGAGCAGCGTACGCGGGCCGAGCTCGCCCCCCTGCTTGACCGTCGCCTGGTCCCCGTGCTGGGCGGCTACATCGGGGCGACCCGCCGGGGAGTGACGACTACCCTGGGCCGGGGCGGCTCCGACTATAGCGCGGCCCTGGTGGGCGCGGCTCTTGCAGCAGCGGAAATCCAGATCTGGACCGACGTGAGCGGCGTGTTGACCGCCGACCCGCGCGTCGTGCCGGGCGCGCGGACCATCCCCACCCTGTCCTACGCCGAGGCCGCGGAGCTGGCCTATTTCGGCGCCAAGGTCCTGCACCCCAAGACGCTCCAGCCGGCAATGGACCGCGACATCCCCGTGCGGATCTGCAACTCCCACGCACCCGCCGACCCGGGAACCGTAGTGACGGCACGAGGGGACATGCGCGCCGGGACCGTGAAGGCCATCGCGCACAAGTCCGGCATCACGGTGCTGCAGATCAGCTCGACCCGGATGCTCGGTGCTTACGGCTTCTTGCGCGGGCTGTTCGAGGTGTTCGAGCGTCACCAGACGGTGGTGGACGTGGTGACGACGTCGGAGGTGAGCGTGTCGCTCACCGTGGAAGACGCGGTGTCGCTGCCCGCGATTGTCGCCGAGCTTCAGCCGTTGGGCACCGTGGCGGTCGAGTCGGGCCGGGCCATTGTCTGTGTGGTGGGCGAAGGCCTGCGAACCACGCCCGGGATCGCCGCCCGAGTGTTCGCGACCATCTCGGACATCAACGTCTCGCTCATTTCCCAGGGCGCCTCCCGCGTCAATCTCACCTTTGTCGTGGACGAGGACCGAGCGCAGGAAGCCGTACTGCGGCTCCACGAAGCGCTTTTTGAGCGCGAGCGAGTGGACCTGGACGAGGCTACCGCGGCGGGTGAGCTGACTCCGTGACCGACCTCGTCTCGCTGGCGTGTGACCTGGTGGACGTCCCATCGGTATCGGGCGACGAGGCACAAGTCGCACGGTTCGTGGCGTCCTACCTCACGGACCTGGGTTATCACGTGGAGCTGTTCGATGCCGCGCCGGGGCGACCCAACGTGCTGGCGACCACCGATCAGCCGCCGCGGATCGTGCTGTCCACCCACCTCGACACGGTGCCGCCGCACCTCCCCGCCCGAATCGCGGAGGGCGTCCTGTACGGGCGCGGCGCCTGCGACGCGAAGGGCATCATGGCGGCGCAGATCGCCGCGGCCGAGCGGCTCCGCGCCGAGGGAGTGGAGGGGATCGGGCTGCTGTTCGTCGTGGACGAAGAAATGGGAAGCATGGGCGCACGGGCGGCCAATGCGCACCCGCTGGCGGGGGAATGCCGCTGGCTCATCGACGGCGAGCCGACGGAGAATCGGCTCGCCGTCGGCTCCAAGGGCTCACTGCGCCTTACGCTGTACACCGCCGGTGTCCCCGCCCACTCCGCCTATCCCGAGCACGGGCGCTCGGCGATCGATGCGCTGCTGGACGTGTTGGGGGACGTGCGTCGCGCCACGTGGCCGACCGACCCGGTCTTCGGCGAGACGACCGTCAACATCGGCGTCATTGCCGGCGGAACGCGGCCGAATGTCGTCGCCGCGGACGCCCACGCAGACCTGCAAATCCGGCTCGTGACCGAGGCCCCGCCGGTGAAGGCGCTGCTCGAGCGGGCGGTTCGGGACCGGGCCCGGATCGACTACCTGACGGCGGCGCCTCCGCTGCGGCTCGCGACGGTCCCCGGGTTCGAGACCTGCGTCGTCCGCTTCACCACCGACATCCCTCACCTCACGAACTGGGGTACGCCCCTCCTGCTCGGGCCCGGGTCGATCCTCGACGCGCACAGCGCACACGAGCGGATCTCCGAGGCCGAGCTCGCCGCGGGCGTCGACGCCTACGTCCGTCTGGTGCACGCGCTCGCGTGGCGGAAGGCCCAGGTGTGAAGATTGCCTTGTTCGGTCACGGGACGATGGGACGGGTGCTCGAGGAGAGCGCCCGCGCGGCGGGCCACGAGATCGGCGCCATCGTCACGTCTGCCAACGGCGGCGAGGCCGCGCGGCTCCTTCCCGGCCACACCGTGGCGATCGATTTTTCCGCACCCGGCGCCGTGCCGGCCCACGTGGAAGCCGCCGCCGCCGCGGGGGTCCCCCTGGTGGAAGGCACCACGGGCTGGCAGCGCGACGAGGCCGGAGTCCGCGAGATGGTGGAGAGGCGCGGCGCCGCGCTGATCTACGGGGCCAATTTCTCGATCGGGGTGAACCTGTTCTACCGGATCGTCGCGGGCGCCGCGCAGCTGTTCCGCGGCGCCGGGTACGATCCGTTCATCGAAGAGGCCCACCACGCCCGCAAGCGCGACACGCCGTCGGGCACGGCATTGGCGCTCGAGGCCATCGTGTCCCACGGACTCGGGCGAGAAGGGGGGGCGGGGGGGACGAGCGTGCCGATCGCGAGCACGCGCGCGGGTCACATCCCGGGGATGCACCGTGTCGGGTTCGACTCCGCCGCCGATCAGATCCTGTTGGTTCACACGGCGCGGTCCCGCGCGGGCTTCGCCGCGGGCGCGCTGCTGGCCGCGCGGTGGATCGTGGGGCGGCGGGGTATGTATGCCTTCGCGGACGTGCTGCACGACCTCCTCGCGCTGGAGCCGGAGAAGGAAAGGAAGGTCCGATGACCGAACATCTGGAATGGCTGCGCGGTTGCGGCACTGCTCTCGTCACCCCGTTCAACGCCGCCGGCGAGGTGCACGAGGCGCGGTTTCGGGCGCTGGTCGAGCGGCAGATTTCGGGTGGGGTGCGACTGCTCGTCCCCTGCGGAACCACGGGCGAAGCCGCGACCCTCACGCCCGTCGAACACGAGCGCGTGATCGCGCTCACGGTCGAGTCGGCCCGAGGGCGAGCGAAGGTGCTCGCGGGCGTGGGAAGCAACGCCACCGCCGCCACGATCGAGCGGGCCCGCGCGGCTCGAGCCGCCGGCGCCGACGCGGTCCTCGTCGTGGCCCCGTACTACAACAAGCCCACGCAGGCGGGGCTCCAGGCCCACTTCCGGGCCGTCGCCGAAGCGATGGGGGACGTTCCGGTGGTCCTGTACAACGTTCCGGGTCGCACGGCGTCGAACATCGCCGCCGCGACGGCCCTCACCCTGGCGCGCGAGACGAACAACATCGTCGCGGTGAAGGAAGCCTCGGGGGATCTGGCCCAGATCATGGCCATCCTGCGCGACCGCCCGCCGGGGTTCCGCGTGCTCTCGGGTGACGATGCCGTGACCCTGCCCCTGATCGCTCTGGGCGCCGACGGAATCGTTTCCGTGGTGTCGAACGAGGCGCCCGATCTGATGGTCAGGCTCACCGACAGCGCGCTCTCCGGCGAGTGGGACTCGGCCCGCGACCTGCACTACCGCTTGCTCCCCCTGATGGAAGCGAACTTCATCGAGTCGAGCCCGGGGCCGGTCAAGGCCGCGCTCGCGCTGATGGGCCTCCTGGACGAGCGGTTCCGGCTGCCGCTGGTCCCCGTACAGGAGCAGACCCGCGCCCGCCTGCGCGTCGTGCTGGGGGCGCTCGGCCTGATGCCGGGCGCTGCGCATGTCGCTGCGTGAGCGCGTCGAGGCGCTCGCCGCTCAGAAGCGGGAGCGCTACGGCGAGCCCGAGCGCACGCTGTTCGCCGAGTTCCGGGTCGCACTCGCGCGCGGCGAGATCCGCGCCGCCGAGCGGGCGCGGGACGGGGCGTGGTGCGTCAACGCGTGGGTCAAGCAGGGGATCCTCCTCGGGTTCCGCATGGGCGTGCTCACCGACATGTCGGCGCACCCGACCCTCAAGTTCTTCGACAAGGACACCTACCCGGTGCGGCCCACCACGCTCGCGGACGGCGTGCGGATCGTCCCCGGGGGATCGAGCATCCGCGACGGCGCGTACGTGGCCCCGGGCGTGGTCTGCATGCCGCCGATGTACGTCAATGTGGGCGCGTACGTGGACGAGGGCACCATGATCGACAGCCACGCCCTCGTCGGCTCGTGCGCGCAGATCGGCAAACGGGTGCACCTCTCGGCCGCCGCCCAGATCGGGGGCGTGCTCGAGCCCGTCGGGGCCCTGCCGGTGATCATCGAAGACGAGACGCTCGTAGGCGGCGGATGCGGAGTCTACGAGGGCACGATCGTGCGGGAGCGCGCGGTGCTCGCGCCCGGAACGATTCTCACCGGGTCGACGCCCGTGTACGATCTCGCGCGCGATCAGGTGTACCGCCGTGACGAGGACCGGCCGCTCGAGATTCCGGCCGGCGCGGTCGTGGTGCCGGGCACGCGGGGCGCGCCGGGTGCGTCGGCCGCGCGGTGGGGGATCTCGCTCTACGCGCCGGTGATCGTGAAGTATCGGGACGAGAAGACCGACGCCGCGACTCTGCTCGAGGAGTACCTGCGATGAAGCAACAGCGTGTGGCGGTACTGGGGCTCGGAAAGATCGGCAACATACTGCTCCAGGGGTTGCTCAAGGCGGGCCTCCCGCCGGAGAACGTAGTCGCCACCGTGCGGCACGCGGAGCGGGCGCAGGCGCTTGGAAAGGAGCGCGCCGTTCCTGTGGGAACTGACAATCGGGCGGCGGCGCGCGGGGCAGACGTGATCCTCATCGCCGTCAAGCCGCAGAACGTTCGGGAGCTGCTCGAGGAGATCCGCGCGGAGGTGACCCCGGCGCAGCTCGTGATCTCGGTGGCCGCCTCCGTCCCGACGGCCTTCATCGAGAATCTCCTCGCGACACCGACTCCGGTCGTCCGGGCCATGCCCAACACCCCGAGCCAGGTGGGCGCGGGCATGACCGGTATCTGCAGGGGGAAGCACGCGACGGACGCGCATCTCGACACGGCCCGGCGGTTGTTCGACACGGTGGGCCGGACGGTCGTGGTGGATGAGAAGCACATGGACGCGGTGACCGGCCTCTCGGCCAGCGGGCCGGCGTTCGTCTATATCATCCTCGAGTCGCTCGCGGAAGCGGGCGTGAAGGTCGGCCTCCCGCGCGACATCGCCACCGTCCTCTCCGCCCAGACCCTGCTCGGCGCCGCGAAGGTGCAGCTCGACACTGGCGATCACCCGGCGTTGCTCAAGGATACCGTCACGACGCCGGCGGGTTGCACCATCGACGGCATCCTCGAGCTCGAAGAGGGCAAGCTGCGGGTCACCCTCATCAAGGCCGTCGTGAAGGCCACCCAGCGCGCCAAGGAGCTGATGTTCGAGAAGTAGACGGGGGGCGTTACTTGTAGTCCTGGAACGGCTCCGTGAGCAGCCGAACGCCGAGCGGCTTGTATTTGAGCACGTGCGTGAGCCGAACTTCGTCTCCCACACGCTCCACGCGCGTCTCGAACAGCTCGAAGGCTTTCGCGTCACCCAACCCCAGCTGATTCAGCCGCTCGGCTTCTCCCTTGCAGATGTCGCCGGGCGTGGGCTTCGGGTTCGGGTAAGCGTCCTCGTGGTGCCGACGGAGGGCATCCCAATGCTCGTCGCCGGCGCGCTCCACCGAGTCGCGGATGTCGTCGCGGGTGAACGGCATGCGGCAAAGCTATCTCACGGGAAGCTCGACGTGCAGATGTGCACGCCGGGGCGTCGTGCACGTCTCTCTAGGGACAACCCCCTCGGAGAGATCTTCATGCGGACACGCATCCTCGGCGCGGTGCTCGTCACGGCGGCCGCCTGCACCTCGCCGCTCGCACGGCAGGAACCCCGGGCGGACTCAATGGCCGCCGCGGAGGCGGAACGCGCCGGGTTCGCGATTCCAGCCACCGCGGTGCAGGAGCACCAGGCGCGGGCGCGGGTTGCAGCAGTCTCGGACGGGACGGCGCTGCTGCCGCGAGCCGGTGTGCCCGCGAATATGGTCATCCGGACCGGCCAGACGAGCGTCGAAGTGGATTCCCTCGAGCGGGCCGTCGCCCAGGTGCGGCTGCTCGCGGGTCGCGTCGGTGGCTACGTCGCCAACACGACCATGCAGACGGGACGCGGCCAGCTCCGCTCGGCGACCCTCGAGGTGAAGATCCCCGCCGATCGCTTCGACGACGGACTCGGCGGGCTCTCGGCGCTCGGGAAGCTCG
>Ga0209056_10002804_pt1 | contig 18696 bp, 14 predicted proteins | sample GraSoiAngelo_114_FD_185876 | JGI IMG/M metagenome (GOLD analysis project Ga0209056, IMG submission 185876) | Grasslands soil microbial communities from the Angelo Coastal Reserve, California, USA - 14_0903_13_40cm (SPAdes) (version 2) | ecosystem: Environmental > Terrestrial > Soil > Grasslands...
ATGCCCGTGCCGACCTGCCGCTGCCTGGGCTCGACGTCGGCGCGCCCTTTCCCCATTCCACATTCCGCACTCCGCATTCCCCATGACCGTCTATCCACTCGTCTTCCACCTCGGGCCGCTCACTGTCACCGGCTACGGCCTCATGATGATGGTCGCCTTCTTGATGGCCGGTTGGGCCATCCAGCTCGACCTACGCGGCCGGGGCTGGCGCGAGGAATACGCCGCTGACATCGTGATGGCGGCGGTGATCGGCGGGTTGGTGGGCGCCAAGTTGTGGTACGTGCTGCTCACCGGCGAATGGGACGCGTTGCTGCGGCGCGGCGGGTTCGTCTGGTACGGCGGCTTCCTCGGCGGCGCCGCCGGCGTGCTGCTGGCCGGGTGGCTGAAGCGGGTGCCTCCCCGCTTGACCTGCGAGCTTTGCGCCGCTCCGCTCGCGCTCGGGTACGCGCTGGGACGAGTCGGCTGCTTCCTCGTGAACGACGACTACGGCATCCCGAGCTCGCTGCCCTGGGCGATGAAGTTCCCCCAGGGGCTCCCGCCGACCACGGTGGCCGACCTGACGAGTCTGCATGTGAAGTTTCCGCCCGGGACCGACCCGCTCCAGGTCGTGGCGGTGCACCCCACCCAGTTCTACGAGACCGCCCTCATGTTCCTGGCGTTCGCGTGGCTGTGGCGGCTGCGAGGCCACGCTCACGGCACCGGCTGGCGGTTCGGGCTCTACCTGATGCTGGCGGGGGCGGAGCGCTTCCTCATCGAGATCGTTCGCGCCAAGGACGACCGGCTGCTCGGCCCATTCACGCTGGCCCAGCTGACGAGCGTGCTGCTGGTGCTGGTCGGAGCCTTCCTCACGCGGCGCTGGCGGCACAAGGAAGCGTCAGCCGTCAGCCTTCAGCCATCAGCCATCAGGCAAGTGCCTCAACCTGAGGGCTGACGGCTGATGGCTGACGGCTTGACCACGATCCACAGGAGCGCGAAGATCGCCAGCGCCAACAGGATCCCCTGGAAGGCGAGGGACTGCACCGTCGGGTAGATGCCGAGGAACGGCACGCGCGGGGCCCCCTCCATCACCGTCGTCCCGACGTAACCGCCTTCCTGCAGCTCAGCGATCCCCTTGCCGGTGAAGACGAACGCCATGTAATAGAGCAGGGTCCCGGTGACGGCGAAGAACGGTTTCATCGGGATCCGCATTCCCCAGCGGTTGATCGCGAGGTAGAGCACGACCAGAGCGGCGGCGCCGAGCGCGATGCCACCGAGCACGGCGCCGCTATCGGTCGACCCCCCCGACGAAAGCAACGCCTTGAAGAACAGGATGGTCTCGAAGCCCTCGCGGTAGACCGCCAGAAACGCGACGGAGGCGAGCGCGAGGCCGGACCCTGCGGAGAGCGCGTCTTTCATCTTGCCGGTGAGGAACGCGTGCCACTTGTCGGCTTCGATCTTTGAAAGCAGCCAGTAGCTGACGAAGAACAGCACTCCGGCTGCGACCAGCATCGTCCCGCCCTCGAGCGCGCTGCGCTGTCCCGGGGTGGCATGGAACAGCAGCTCGATCGCCGCGGCCGTGAGGACGCTCGCGCCCACGGCGACCCACGCCCCCCAGGCGACCTCGCGCCGCCGCTGGGCCGCCCCCGCCTTGCCGAGGAAGGCCATCAGCGCTCCCACGATGAGAATCGCCTCGAATCCCTCGCGCAGCAGCAGCAGGAACGACTGGCCCAGCAAGCTCACTCCGGAGCTGCGATCGGCGATGAGCCGCTCCGCCCGCTCCAGGCCCGACAGCACCCGCCCGCGCGCCAGAGCGAGCGCGGCATCGGGCGCCCCGCTCCTCCCCCCTTGCGCCGCGACCCGGGCGCGCAGCCTGCCGAACGCGTCCTCCAACTCGGCGGCGAGCCCGGGGTTGCGCACCCGCACCTCGGTCTCCACCTGCTCGAACGTCAGGTAGGCATCGAACACCATCCGGTCGGAGTGTGCTGCGATCGCCGAATCGAGCTGGCGCCGCACCGCGGCGAACACCGCCGCGGATCGCGAGCCCCCGTACGGCAACGTCGCGACGTAAGCCGTGACCGCCCAGCGATCCGAGTCGGGGACCGTCTCCTCGAACGACGGCATCGCTGTGCCGGCGACGCCCAGCATGATCTTGCGGTAAATGTCAATGGGGGTGACGGCACCCAGTGCGGCGGGATCGGTGAGATCGGCGGGTGGCGGGCCCTTGAGTCGCCTGGCTTTGGGGCCGTCGCCGCGGCCGGTGTCGCCGTGACAGGCGGCGCACTGCTCGTGGAAGACCTGCGCCCCGCGCGCCAGGGATGGCGGCTGCGCCGGGATTGGGATAATCGCTCCCCTCCCCCCCACCGCAGTGGCGATGCGCTGCGCCACGAGGTCGGCGAGGTGCTGCGCCGCTGCCGGCGGGGCGGTGCGCTCGAGCAGCGCGCGGAAGGCCGCCAGGGCGCTGTCGCCGAAAGCGCGCACCGCCGCGGGCAAGAGCGGGACGTCAAAGCGGGCCTGGTCAATGAACTGCTTTGCTTCGTCGACCTCTTCGGGACGATTGATGCGGCCCCCGGCGGCCGGCACACCGGCGGCGTACTCCTTGGCGGCGAGTGCGGCCGCGGCAACCACGCGGCGCGACGCACTCAGAGAGTCGTCCGCCTGCCCCGCGAGGCTGGGCACGAGGCAGGCGGCGAACAGTAAGCCTAGAAACAGTTTATGATAGATGAGAATGATTCTCAGAAAGAGGCCTCGAATTCTAGAGTGAATCACTCGGGAATTCAAGCCGAGGCCCCACTCCTCACTCTCTTGCCAGAACGGCGACTGCCACCGCCGCCTGATGCGTGTGCGACAGCGACAGCAGGACGCGCCGCACACCCATTGCCTTCGCCCGCCGCGCCGCGAGCCCCGTGAGGACAACGTCGGGCCGCCCGTCCGCCGCGCGGACGACCTCGATCTCTCGCCACCCGATGCCCCGCGCCTCGTCGCTCCCCTGGAGCGCCTTGTAGACGGCCTCCTTCGCCGCGAGCCGCACGGCAACGTGCTCGGCGGGATCGGGGCGACTGCGACAGTAGGCCGCCTCCGGCGCGGTGAGCAGCCGGTCGAAGACATGCCCGCCCTTCTCCGTGATCATCCGGCGGACCCGCGCCCACCGCGCTCACGCGCCCGTCCTCGTCAAGAACAGCCGGCGACGGAACACGCGGCCGTCCACTTGGACCACGACCAGGTAGGCGCCGTTCGGCATCCGTCGTCCTCCCGCCTTCAAGTCCCACACATACTCGTTGTTGGGCGGGGCCACTGTCGTCGCGATCAGCCGCTCGCCGGTGAAGGTGTAGATCCCGACCCGTGCGGGCGCCGCCCCCGCCGCCCAGGAGATCACCACCTGGTCGCCCTTCACTGGATTCTCGGAGACGTCGGCGCCCCCCGCAGCGGCGATCAACTGGAACGCCGCCGTCGAGTCCGTGGCGACGCCGACGGCGTCGAGCCACCAGGGCAACCCGTGGTCGACGAACCGCACTCGCGCACCCGCCGCGCCCGCCGCCGCGGGCAGGTCCACCCGCACGGGATACCACGCCGGGGAGCTCCCCGCCAGCGCGGCGACGTCGCTCCAGGTCCGCCCGCTGTCGGGCGAGAACTGCACCTGGCCCCGCTGCTGCAGGGCGAAGCCGGAGCCCGCGTACTTGGTCCAGAGCTGCAGCCAGACGCGCGTGCGACCGCGGAGGTCCACGACCGGCGAGGTCAGCGTGTCGTTGCCCGCCTCGTACCAGGCGTAGCGGCCCACCAACGCGTCGCTCGTGCGCGTCCACCCCCCGACCCCAGTCCCCGTCCAGGCCGGTTCTCCGTCTTCGGCGCCCGCGATCGTGACCAGCTCGGCCGCGAGTCCCGCGCCGTCCACGCGGAGGGCTCGCGCTGCGTCCGTGCTGAGGTCGCTGCGCCAGGAGTTCCGCAGCCGCCCGCGCCACAACGAATCGGCCCGGGCATTGCGAGTCACCATCTGGCCTGACGCCGTGCGAACGCTGAGGGAGAAGGGCGCGGGAGCCGCGGCCGCGAGGCTGATGCGCACCTCAGGCCACACCGATTCGATCCGCGCCCCCGCGGGCCGCAGCCCCGAGGGACCCTGCGCGGTCGCCGGATCCCCCGCGGCGGCGATCACCGCCAGCGCGAGCGGGAGGTTGTCCCGGAATACGCGGTCCACCAGCGCGCTGTCGTCCGGGAAGACGAACCCGTAGTACAGCCCCGAGTCCGGCGTGCAGCACCCGCTCGTCAGCTCCGTGGTGAACGCGATAGTCCCGAACGCCCGGTAGGCCCAGTCGGTGTACTCGCCGTTCGTCGTATACAGCGTCCAGCCGTCGCCCGGGTGATACGCCGACAGCGTCGACGCCGGCAGGCTGTCGCGCACCGCCGGCCGCAGATCGGTGCCGGCGAGCGCCTGGAACACCGTCTGGTCGGGCGCGAGCTCCCCGTAGCGGAAGCCGTACGGGTAGAGCACGAGGCCGGTGTAGCTGTGGTAGGAGATCGCCAGCACGGGGGGGTGCGCGGCGTGGAAGGCCATGACCGCCTGCGTCTCGGGCTCGGACCCCGGGGCCGGGCCGCGGTAGATCTCGGTACCCGGCACGGGGCTCGAGCCGTCGTTGTCGACCCCCCAGAAGGCGGGGTAGTTGCGGTTGGGGTCCACCCCGAACGTCCCGTCGCCATTCGGGCGTCGGTTCTTCCGCCATAACCGGCTGGCCGTGAAGGTGTACTGGTACCCGTCGGGGTTCTCGACGGGGATCACCCAGATGTCGCGGCTCGCCAGCAGCGGCCGCGGGAGTGAGTCTGCGAGCCAGCGAATCAGCCGCATGGCCATCTCGGTCGAAACCCATTCGCGCGCGTGGTGCGTCCCCATGAACAGCACGTTGGGACGCGCGGGAGAGTCCCCGGGGTCGCCGATCTTCACCGCGAGGATGGGGCGGCCTTCGATCGAGGCGCCGACGGAATCCACGTGGATCAGTGTGTCGGCCGCGGCCCAGGCCGCGAGGGTGGCGCGGATGCCGGTGCCCGGCTTGTCGAAGGAGCGAAAGACCTTGAAGGTGTCGGCAGCGGGTGCGGCCGGCGCGGCTTCCACAGCCGCGACCGGATAGCCACGAGCGGCGAGGAGACGCTCGGTCTGGGTCGAAACCACGATCACGGCGGTGAGCTGTCCTGCGACGGTGCGGAGGTCGGCCACCTCGAAGCCGAGGCGAGCCAGGGAGTCGAGACCGGCGCGCCCGCTCACGGGTACCTGTGCCAGACGCAGCTCCTGCGCGGCGACCGCCGAGCCCGCCGCAAGCAGAAGGAGCGCTAGAAGCCCAGGCGTCCGGCGAGCCATGGGGGAGCGCTAAGGTAGCCGCCGAGCACCAAGCCGAGCCAGAGCAGCAGCGCGGTGAGCGGCACCCACAGGGCGAAGACGGGCCACAGGGCGGGTCGCCAGGCCGCGACGGCGGCGATCTCCGGCGCCCAGCGCGCGCGCTCCTCCGCTACCTCGTCCTCGAGCGCGAGCCAGGCGGCCTCCAGCCGTCGTGCGGCGGCGCGCAGCGCCTCCTGCCAGTCGGCGTGGGCGTCCTTCTCGAGCACGCTCGCCTCGTGCACCCGGGTGGCCGCAGCCTCCAGCGCGTCGAGCGCGTCCACGAACGGACCGCCGCCGGCCGCCAGCCGGGCGGCGATCGCGCGCTTCTCCGCCCCCGTGAGCAGGCGCCGCCGGCGGCGCCGCCGCGGCATCCGGACGCGGCGCGCGGCGCCCTCAAGCTCCGCGTCGATCGCCGCCGCGAGCCGCTCGGCGACCGCCCGCACCGCCGGCTCCCACGCCCCGGCCCAGGCGCGCCGGCTCACGGCCTCGAGCACCGCCTCGCGCTGCTCGCGCAGCGTCGCGGCGCGGGCCTCGCCACCCAGCTCGAGCACGCGCGTGGCGAGCCGCTCGCGGATGTCGTCCAGCGGAATCCACGGCTCGATGAGTCGTCGCGGCACGATCACCCGGCCGAGCGCCGGCCCCAGTTCCGGCACGCGGAGCGGCATCGGGATCTTGAGCGGAGCGCTCACGGCGTGGAGGCGTCGGCGGCGATGCGCGCGCGGCGCCCGGTGCGCGCCTCATACTCGGCGACAAAGTACGGCAGCGTCTCGGGCAGAAAGCGGTCGCGCGCGAGTCCGGTGGCGACCACGGCGCGCTCGATGGCATCCGGCGTCCCTTCGACCTCCACCAGCACGTCCATGGCGGGGTACCGCTCGATCCGCACCGTAGCGCCGCCGAGCCGATACTCGGCGATGGTCCGGTCGATCCGCATCACGACCTCGTACCCCAGCCGCTCCAGGATGGCGAGTGCCTCGTCGGGCTCGGCGACGCGCGCTTCCCGCTCCTCGCGATGCTTGTACCCGTTGCGCACGCTCACTGGACCTTTCCAGCTCAGCACGCTCGAGGCTGGGCCTCCCTCCACCCCCTCGGCGGCGGGCCGGTAGATCCGCAACCGCAGAACCTCGTCGCGTCCGGCGAGCGCCCCGCCACGGTCGTAGCGTCGGTCGATCATCGCTCCGCGGAAGGCGAGCCGGGCCCCGGCGCCGACCAGCAGGCGCTCCAGCGCCGCAGGGTCCTCCACCCGGGCTTTGAGCTCCAGCTCGTCGTGAGACCCGCTCACTCGAGAATCGCGTCGAGCACCGCAGCGGTGTCGCGCAAGTCCGCGAACACGTGCGCAGCCCCTGCGGCGCGCAGCGCGGCCACGTCGTAGAAGCCGGTGGCGACGGCCACCACGCGGGCGCCGATCGGCCCCCCGCAGGCGACGTCGTCCGGCGTGTCGCCGAGGATGACGACGTCGCGCCCGGGGATCTCCTGTCCCGTCCGTTCGGCGGCGCGTCGGGTCGCGATCGCGGGCAGATCGGGCCGGTGGTGGGAGTCGGAGCCGTAGGCGCCCACCACGAAGCGCCGCGGGTCGAGTCCGGCGGACACGAGCTTCATCGCGGCGCCACCCTGCAGGTTGCCGGTCAGCAGGCCGACGAGCGCCCGCCCGGCCGCCTCGTGCGGCTCGAGTGCTCCGAGCAGCTCGGCGACGCCCGCTAAGACCCGGGTGCGTTGGGCCGGCCGGGCGAGCTCGCCCTCCAGCAGCTCCAGGTAGCGGCGGCATACGGCCTCGACCCGCTCGACGGCAGTGGCCTCCGGATGCCCCGCGAGCGTGAGCAAGTCGCGCACGATCTGCGGGTCGGTCTTGCCATCGAAGCGGTAGCGCTCGATCGGCCCGGTCGTGCCCGTCTCGTCCAGCAGCGCTCGGCCGATCGCCCGCCGGCCCGCGCCGTCGGTCCAGAGAATCGTGCCGTCGATGTCGAAGAGGACGAGCTTCATGCAGGTAACTTAACGTCGGACCGGCGCCGGTCAGCCTCGGTGCTCCGGCCGGCGCACGGCCACGAGACCCTCCCGCAGCCGCCGCGCCAGCGGCGTGTCGCCGAACAGGTCGTCCCGTGCCACACCGCCGCGCGAGAGGGCCGAGTGGACGATCCGCCCTGCTCCGGCCCAGAGCGCCACGTGCGACACCCGCCCGTTCTCAGCGAAGTAGAGCAAGTCGCCCGCCTCATACCCGGCCCCGCGCGGGTCGAGCGGGATCTCGCGCCCCTGGCTCACCTGCTGGTCGCTGTCCCGGCGGAGCGGAATGCCCCGCGTCGCATACACGCTCTGCGCAAGCCCGGAGCAGTCGATGCCCCACTCGGTGCGTCCGCCCCACAGATACGGCGCGCCGTCGAACCAGCGCAGCGCCAGCTCCGGGATGGCGAGCATGCGGGCTTCCGCCCGGACTTCCGCCTCCCGGCGCACGCTCCCCGCGACGACCGTAGCGAGGCGGCCATCCGCCAGCTCGACCGTCCCGTCGCGACGGGGCGCCACCCGTGCTCCGATCGGCAGGCGGCGCCGGCCGCCCCCGTCCGGCACCTGCAGCTCGACGCCCAACGAGCGGGCCGCGGCCCGGGCCGTCCAATCGGCCACCCAGTCTTCGGAGCCCGTCGCGACATAGCCCTCGTGCAGCCAGCCGTGGTAGCCGTCCCCCAGCCGCACGCGCAGCCACTGGTCTCGCCGTTCCAGCACCGCCAGCGCCTCGCCGTGGAGCGCTTCGCTGACACGCGCGGCGCTGGGCTTCGGCTCCCCGAGGAGGGGGGCGATCGCCGCGGTGAGCACCGCAGCGGCCTCGCCGCCGACCGAGGCATCGGGGAGTCGCACCAGCTCCACGGCGATGCCGGTGTCCGCCGCCAGGCGGCGCAGCGCTTCGAGCGCCTCCAGGCTCGTCGTCCGTCCACCGAGTCGTCGCGGCTCGCCCTCCACCACTACCTCGAACACGCCGAGGCGGCGGTCGGGCACCCAGCGGCGCCCCACGTCGTCGATCGCGCGCTCGAGCTGGTCGATCACAGCTTCCCGTCGGCGAGTCCGGGCACTGCCGGCGTCCCTTTCGCCAGGCGCACCGCGCGCTCCAACGCCTCGGGCACCGCCTCGGCGGCGAGGGCTTCGACCTGCAACGGCGAAACGACCGGTACGCTCCCCGGGCTCACCGCGAAGGTCAGGTCGCCGTCGAACAGCGTGCCGAACGGCGTGATCCGGCGGGCGAGGGCGTCGTTCGCCGCCTGCGCCAGCGCCTGCAGCTGGACGCGGTCGACCGCCGCGTTCGTGGCGACGATCGCGAGCGTCGTGTTGCGGCGCAGCCGGCTCGCCTCGCCATCCCCTTGCTCGGCCCCTCTCCCGGCGAACGGTGCGCCGCCCTGCGCGAGGTAGCGCTGCGCGTCGAGGAATTGTCCCCGCGCGTCGCGCGCCCCAGCGAGGATGGCGCCGCGCGCATCCCGCACGTCGCCCACGGCGTTCACCACCACCAGGGCGCCGACGACCACGTCCCCCGACCGCACGGCCCAGCTGCCAAGCCCGCCTTTCATCATGCCCGTGAGCCCAGCCGCCTTGCCGACCGTCGCGCCCGTCCCCGCGCCGACCGAGCCTTCGGCGAACGCGGTGCCCGCCGTCTCGCACGCCCGCTCCGCATCGTCCGGCGTGGGCCACTTCACCGGTTGGCCCGTATTGCCGAGATCGAAGATCACGGCGGTCGGGACGATGGGGACGACGCCAGCAGGGCCGACGGGCAGCCCGCGGCCGCGGGCGCGTAGCCAGCGCATCACGCCGTCAGCGGCGCCAAGCCCGTACGCCGAGCCACCGGTGAGGAGGATGGCGTGGATCGCGTCGACGAGGTGGCGGGGATCGAGCGCGTCGATCTCGCGCGTCCCGGTGGCGCGCCCGCGGGCGACCGCCGCCGCGCGCATCCCGCCCTCGGGGGCGAGCACGACGGTGCAGCCGGTGGCGCCGGCAGGATCGGTCCAGTGTCCCACGGTGATGCCGGGGACGGCGGCGAGGTTGGACGGAGGGCGGTCGGGCATCGACCCGCGAAACCTACTGTTGCTTGCTCGGCTTGTGGAGTCCGCGTAGGTTAACCGCGCCATGTCGTCCAGCGACGCGCTCCTTCCTTCCGAGCCCACCACGATCCTCGTCGTGGACGACGAGGAAGGCATCCGCCAGGCGCTCGAGCGCTTCCTCACGCGCCTGGGCTACCGTGTAATCACGGCCGGGGACGCCGCCGAGGCGCTGGCCCAGGTCGCCCAGGGGGGCCCCCAGGCGATGCTATGCGACATCCGGATGCCGAATATGACCGGCATCGAGCTGGTCCCCAAAGCGCTGGCGCAGGATGCCGACCTCGCCATTCTGATGCTCACCGCGATTGACGAGCCCCGCACCGCTATCGAGTGCCTCAAGCTCGGCGCCTTCGATTACCTCATCAAGCCGGTGGACCTGGAGGAGCTGGAGGTGTCGCTGCAGAGCTCCTTGCGCCGCCGCCAGCTCGAGGTGGACCGCCGCGGGCTCGAGCAGTGGCTGGCCCGCGAGGTCGCCGTGCGCACGCGCGAGCTGGAGGAGCGCACCGCGGCGATCGCGGCGGTCGCCCTCGACGCGCTCGCCGCGGCGCGCGAGTGGAGCGGCGCGGAGGCCGCCTTCGAGCGACTGGCCAAGGAACTGGGGATGACGCCGGAAGAGCTGAAGCGGGAGGTACGGTCGCAGCAGCCTTAGGCTTTCGGAGTTTTCGCCTTCTCCTCACAGGCCTTGCAGCGCGTGATGCCCCGGAAGCTGCAAATCAAGCAGATGAACGTTCCGCAGTCCGCGCAGGGGTAGCCTTCCGACGCGCGCTCTTCGTTCCCGCAGTAGCGGCAGACCATCGCGTCGTGCTCCTTCAGGACCGGCTTGTCCATAGCGTGCCTCAGAGGTCTAGGGCGTAGGTCTTAATCTTATTGATCAGCGTCGCCCGCGAAATCCCGAGCTCCTGGGCGGCACGGGTGCGGTTGCCGCCGTGGTGGCGCAGCGCCCGCTCGATCTGGACCCGCTCCACCTCCTCCAGGGTGAGCGGCTGGTGGCGGCCGGCCCCCCCCCCCTTGCGGAAGTCCGCCGGCAGGTGCTCCACGCCGATGTGCGGCTGGCCCCGTGCCAGAATCATCGCCCGCTCGATCACGTTGTGCATCTCGCGAACGTTGCCCGGCCACGGTGCCGACAGGAGCCGGTCGAACGCCTCGATGGAGCACTCGGCCGGGCAACCGGGGAGCTGGGCGTGCAGCTCGCCCAGGATGCGCGTTAGCAGCGCCAGCCGGTCCTCGCGCGAGCGCTCCCGCACCGGCGGCAGGTGCAGCGGCATGACGCTCAGCCGGTAGAACAAGTCCTCCCGGAATTTCCCCGCCTTCACGTCTCCCACGAGGTCGCGGTTAGTGGCGGTCACGAGCCGCACGTCCACTTTCAGCTCCCGTGATCCGCCCAGGCGCCGGAACGTCTTGGTTTCGAGCACCTTGAGCAGCTTGGGCTGCAGCTCCGGCGCGAGGTCGCCGATCTCATCGAGGAAGATCGTGCCGCCGTCGGCCAGCTCGAACAGGCCCTGGCGGCGCTCCTTGGCATCGGTGAAGGCGCCCCGCTCGTGACCGAACAGCTCCGACTCGAGGAAGGTTGCCGAGAGTCCGGCGCAGTTGACCTCGACGAAGGGCCCCGGGGCGCGCGGGCTGAGGTGGTGCACCATGCGCGCGGCCCAGCCTTTCCCCGTGCCGCTCTCCCCCGTCAGCAGCACCGTGGTCCGGTCGCTCGCCGCCAGCAGCTGCATTTGCCGCGCCAGCTCCTGCATCGCCGGCGAGACCCCCAACGTGTCGAGGCCCTCGTCGAGGTGTTCGTGGCTGCGCAGCAGCACGTTTTGCCGGCGCAGCCGTACCTTCTCGGACACTCGCGCCGCGGCGGCGACGAGGTGGGTCATGTCCACCGGCTTCGTGAGGAAGTGCTCGGCACCGAGCTGCATCGCCCGCACGGCCGTGTCGATGTCACCGTGGCCCGTGAGCAGGATGACCGACGCGCCCAGCGCCTTGAGGCGCTCCAGCACATCGAGTCCCCCGGCGTCCGGCAGGTGCAGGTCGAGGATTACCACGTCGGGGCGCACCCGCTCGAAGGTCTCGATCCCCGCCTGGCCGCTCGCCTCCCGGTGCACCTCAGCGCCGATCTTCTCGAGGTAGGCGCCGATCGCCCGCAGCACGCTCTCGTCGTCGTCGATCAGCAGCACGCTGTCAGGCATTGTTCCGGACCCCTCCCGGCACTGCGGCCGGATCGACCAGCACGGCGAGGGCGTGCGGGGCGAGGCTCGCCTCGAACGGCGTCCCACCTCTCACCTCGCCATCCAGCTGCACCGGCTGGGCGGCCCCGCCAACCACCTCCACGCGCACCGCGCGCCCGCGGGCAAACCACACCCGCCCGGTGCCATTGGCCGCGCGGCGCAGCAGGTCGAAGAACGCCGCCACGCTCTCGATCACTCCGTCGCTCCGCACGGCGACGATGTCCAGCCAGCCGTCGTCAGGGCGGATTCCCTCGCGCAGGCGCAGGAACGGCGGCAGCAGCTCGCCGCAGTTGGCCACGAGGACCATCGCCGCCGGCAGCTCGTGGGGTGTGCCGTCTACGGTGACCCGGTGGGCGACGCTGCGCACCTGCGGCAGCGCGGCGATGGCCTGCGCGAAGTATGCGCCCATGCGCCAGCGCCGCTTGTCCTCGCCGCGGGTACGCGCCATCAGCGCGGCGTCGAAGCCGGCGCCGCAACACACGGCGAAGTAATGCAGGCCGTCGGCGCGCTCCATCCGGCCCAGATCGAGCCGCATCGGCGTGCCGCTGAGGATGACGCGCGCCGCGGCCGCCGGCCGCCGCGGCAGCCGCAGGTTGCCGACGAGCAGGTTGCCGGTGCCCCCGGCGACGAGGCCGAGCGGGATGTCGCCGCCGACGAGGCCGGCCGCGACTTGCATCGCGGTCCCGTCGCCGCCGTAGCAGACCACGACGTCGAACGCTTCCGCGCGCGCTGTCGCGGCGAAGCGCCGAGCGTCGCCCGGCGCTGCGGTGGCGAGGACCTCCACGTCCCACCCGCCGCCGCGCAGCGTCTCGCGGATCGCGGTGACGGCACGCGCGTCGGTGCGCGCCGCAGCGGGATTGGTGATGAGCAAGGCGCGGATCACGGTCAGTACCGCTTCTCCCAGAAGAGATCCAGGCCCATCTGACGGAGCGAGGACCCTGGCACCGCGGTCGTGCCGCACGTCCGCACCGGTTCGAAGCTCGCTTCGGTGCGCCACTCCGGACTGATCCGGAACTGCAGGCTGGCGCCCAGCGTGTTGGCGACGTCCACACCCTGGCCGCTCTGGCCCTGGCAGAACCCGCCGTTCAGCACGAGGAACGTCTTGCGCCCGATCTGCCACCCGGCGGTGAGCCGCGCGCCGGAGAACGGGTCGGCGGGATCGTAGGGGCGGACTTCGAAGTAGTCGAGGGGGACACCGAGATCCGAGACGAACTTGCGCTCCAACTCGCCCGAGATGGCGCTGGACAGCATAGCCACTGCGTTGTTCAGCACGAGGCCCCGGCTCCCCACGCCGCCCGGCTGACCGCCGCCGAGCTCGAAGCTGGACTGCCCGAAGAGCAGGTACGAGATGATCTCGGTCTGCGACAGGTCCTGACGCTCCACGGAGAGCGAAAGCTTGGGCACGAGCAGCGTGCCGCCGATCCTCGCCACCACGGTGAGGTCGGGCGCCGGCTTGCCGGGCGTCACCGGGTGCACGACATGCTTCGCCTCGATGTCGAGCCCTGCGTCCAGGTCCGGCGTGCCGAAGTAGCGCACCGTCCCTTGCGTCACGACGAACTCGCGCGTCACGGGCCCGATCACCAGGCGGTAGGTGCCGCGGGGCGCCTGCAGCGTGCCGGTCAAGCCGTAGGTGCGCTCCTCCTTATTGACCGTCACGGTCCCGGTCAGCTGGATATTGGCCTCGGACGAGCGCAGCCACACGTCGCTGCCCATCACGAGCTGCAGGCCGTCGATGCGCAGCCGGTCGAGGAACACGCTCTCGAACGCGGGCCCGAGCCGCTGGCGCTGGATCAGCGCGGCGAGTGACGTGTCGATCAGCGAGGCGATCCAGGGGTCGGGCTGATCGAGGTTCACCACCCGCTTGTTCACGAGGTCGGCGAAATACAGCACGCCGGACGTGACGGTCCCGCGCCCGCTGAGCGTGGCCCCGAACACCGGGCCCCGCAGGGCGAGCTCGCCGCTCGCCGTGAGGCTCAGGTACCCCCGGATCTCCAGCGCCTTGAACTGGTCGGCGGTGATGTCGAGCGCGAGGATCGGATGGGTCAGCCGCTCGAGGCGCACGAAGCCGCGCACGTCGGCCCGCCCTCTGCCGCCTCGGACCGAAAGCTCCCCGACCCGGATCGTATCGCCCGTGAGCGCCAGCCGCCCCTGGATCTGCTCGTAGCGCACGTTCAGCGCGGGGATAGTCGCGGAGGCCGAGTCGATCTGCAGCATGCCCTCAAGCCGCGGCGCGTCCCAGGTGCCTCGGATCCCGAGGTCGGCCGTAAAGCTGCCCCCAACCTGGCGCAGCAGCGGGGTCGCCGCCTCCAACACCGACAGGTCCACCTGGTTCGCCACGGCGTGTACGGAGATCGTGTCGGGCAGCTGGCGCCGTTCCACGGTCGTGAGCGCCAGATCGAGCGGCAGGTGCCCGGTGATGTTGAGGATCTGCTGGCCACTGCGCCACAGGTGCATCGTGGTCGCGAGCCGGCGGTCGCGGTACTCGACGGTGCCGTCGAGGTAGGGCGCGTGGAAGTCGCCGAACTGAGCCTCGTTGAGGGCGAACGAGCCCGTGTAGACAGGCGCCGCGCGCGTCCCGGCGAGCGCGACCGTGGCAGTGAGCGTCCCACTCACGCCCAGGGTGTCTTGCTGCAGCAGCGCGTACGCGCCCGCGACCGGGAAGCCCTCGACCTGCAGGCTGGCGCTCGCGGGTCCGGCGGCCGGCAGCGTGCCGCGCAGGTCCAGCCGGCCGCTCGCGCTCCGCATCGTCACAGACGTGACAGCGACCGCGCTGTCGCTCGCGCGCACAAGGGCCGGCGCCTGCAGGGACCAGACGCCGCCCGGAAGCAGCAGGGCCAGCGAGTCGATCCCGACCGCCACCTCCGGGCCATGACCGGGGACAGGCCTGCGGGCGAGGCGCCCGCCGGCGAGAAACGCCCCGAGATCGCCGAGGCGCGAGCGGGCGAACCAGGTGAGCGAATCGCGGGTGCCGCGGAGCACCGCGGACGCCGCGCCGAAGCCTGCTCCCCCGTAGGCGACCGAATCGAATGAGGCGTCGAGGGCGAAAGCCGGCACCGGCCCCGGCTCGTACCGCGCGTGCGCTCGCCCCAACGGGATGCGCACCGCCCCCGACTGCAGCCGCTCCACCGTTCCCTGAGCATCCACAGCCACCGAATCCAGCGCACCGGAAAGAGCCAAGTGCACGCGCGCCGAACCCCGCAGCGGCCCGTGCCGAAGACGCGCCCCCGCCAACCAACCGACCAACGAGTCGATCACATTGAGGCTGTCGACATCGAAGTCGACGACCAGGTCGTCTCCCGCCCCCCCCTCCCCCTGATCGGCCCGCCGCCAGCCGAGCCCACCCGAGGCGGTGGTGAGCAGGCCGGGCTGGATCACCCGGAGCGAGTCGACGAACACCTGCCGGTCGGCGAGTCGGACCCGGGCCGCACCGCTGTCGATCGCCGCGCCGGCGAGCACCGACTGGGCGAGCGTAACGACGAGCGCTCCGGTAGGGGGGGATCCGCTGTCGGCCACGACCGACCCACGCACCGCGAACGTGAGGCGTGAGGACGGCCCATTGCCGAGCCACTGTCGCAGGTCCAGGGCTGTGCCGTGCATCGCGAGATCCCGTACCGCGAACCGCGCGCCCAGCAGGCTCAGCACGCCCTCGGCCTGGAGCCGGGCCCCGTCGGCGCCGCTCAAGTCGGTGTGCACGGTGAGCGCGGCGACCGAGCCGGTCAAGCGCACCGGTCCTGCCACGCTCCCTGCCAGCGGCAGCCCAGACACGCTGCTCCGCAGCCCGTCAAACGAGATCGAGTCCGCGACGACGTCGGCTGCGACCCCGAGGGTATCGGTGCGGCTGTCGAGCCGCATCGTGCCGCGGATCTGGCTCATGGGGCGGTCGCCGTCGCGGTGCGCGAGCGTGCCGCTGAACTGCGCGTCCGCGAGCGAGCCGGTGAGTGTGCCCGCCGCTGCGAGCGTCCCCCGCAACGCCACGGAGGGAACGAGCTGGCGAACGGTGCCGAGGTCCACGCTCGCCGCTTCCACCGCGAACGGTCGGAAGGCGAGCCCTGCCCGGTTGCTCTCCGAGCCGAGCACATTGACGGTGCCACGCCCCTTCACGCGGCTCACCGGCCACCCCGGCACCAGCGAATCGCGGAACGCCCAGTCCACGTCCAGCGTCAGGGCGTCGAGCCGTCCGTCAGCTGTCGTATGACCGCTGAGATGGCCGTAAAACGGCAGGTGCGTCAGAAAGGCGTGGGGGAGCATCAGGTCGAGGTCCTCGGCCGCGAGGTCGGTCTGCCGCAGCCCCACGATGCCCGAATCCGCGACTGAGAGCGCGGTGAGCCGGCCGGTCAAGCGGCCGCCGTGGTAGGCGAGGTCGAGCGGATCGAGGCGCACCTCGAGCACGCGGCCGTGCGTGCGCAGCGCCGCCGCCGTGCCGTGCAGCACCACGCCGTCGGGAAAGCGCGGATCGAGGAACCGCAGGTCGGCCAGGCGCGCCGAGTCGGCGTGGACGGCGAGGTCGTAGCGCACCGTATCGTGTGGCCAGCGCACCCGCCCTTTGACCGCGAGCTGTGACCGGGGCAGTCTCACGCGCTTCAGGTCGGCATCGAGGGAATCCCCGACGACGGTGACCCGGCCCACGACGTCCGTGAGTCGCACGGCGGGATCGGTGATCTCGGCCGCGAGCGCGGCAATGTCGGCGCGGATCCCCCGCTCGCGCGGCGCCGACAGCCGGAGCGCCGCGAGCCGCGCCTGCAGGTGCTCGAAGCGGCGCACGCGTCGGCGGCCGTCGTGACCGAATTGGTCAATCTCCAGCGCGCTGTCGGCTCGCTCCCCGCCCTTTCCCGGCCGGGTCTGCAGCCGCACCACCAGTGTGCCGTCCTCGATCTGCACGTTGCGGAGCAGCACCAGTGGTGGCGGCCCGTGCGCGCCGGTACTGGGGCCGCCGAGCTTCAGCAGCTCCTCCAGATTCAAGCGCCCGTTGCGGTGCTGGACCAGGTTCAGGTACGGCCGGTCCAGCGTCACTTCTCGGAGCACCATGCGTCCGGCGGCGAAGTCGAACGGGTTGTAGCTGATCTCGGCGTGGGGCAACCAGGCGACCAGCGTGGAGTCGGGGTCGTAGAGCTTCACCTCCGACAGCGTCACCCCGGTGAGCAGCGGGCCGCTCACGTCCCCAAGCTCGACCGCCCCGGCCACCGCTCGCTCCAGGGACTGCCGCGTCACGGCCGTGAGCAGGGTGCGCCCGGCCCCCGAGCCGACGAGGGCCGAGAGCGCGCCGAGCGAGCACGCCAGCAGCCCGACCAGCGACCAGAGCAAGGCGCCCAGCGAGCGGCGGACCATCAGAACGCCTGTCCCACGGCGAACTGCAGCACGAGGCGCCCCCAGAAACTGCTCGGGCGCGGAGTCCGGTAGGAGCTGCGGATTTGGGTCAGCTGGCCCGTGACGTTGTCCTGGAAAAGCAGCGGCCCCGCCCCGGCGGCGTACCCGTTGTAGGCAGCGTCCAGGCGCACGGGCCCGAGGGGGGTTGCGAAGCGCAGCCCGACGCCCGGCGTGACCCGAAGGCTCCGGGCCACCAGCTCCTGGCCCCGCTCCCATACCTGTCCGATGTCCACGAACAATCCCACCCGCATGCGCTGGGGAAAGATCGGGGTCGCGAAGCGCAGCTCGGCGTTCAACACGACCACCGAGTTGCCGCCCGTCGGCGCCGTGCGCAGGTCAGTGTAGATCGTGTCGCCACGCGCCGCCGTGGTGCTGTCGAAGTGTAGCGTGTCGGATGTGACATAGACGTGCGGCCCGAGGTCGTTGCGCCCATAGCCGCGCACGGAGTTGGGTCCGCCGGCGTAGAAGCGCTGCTCTGGCGGGACGAAGCGGGCTCCCTGGCCCGAGAGGGTGATGCGTTGGGGGAGGATGGTGCCGCCGCGCAGCCGCCAGGCGAAGACGCCGCGACGGCCGAGCGGATAGTACTGCGCGATCTCCAGCTCCCCGCGGTTGAACTCGTAGAACGGGTCGGAGCCCACGTGGCGCGACGTGTGCATCAGGCTGAGCGACACCAGGCTGCCGTCGGTCGGGTCGAGCACGTTGTTGACGCGATCCCGCACCGCCGAACCGGTCACGGCGGCGAACCGCCGCGCGTTGGCGAGAAAGTTCTGGTCCGCCGCGTTGCATACCCGGAACAGACTGCAGTAGACCGCAGCATCGGCGCTGGTGCGGCCTACAGAGAAGCTGTAGCCGAGGGTGATCGGGACGTTCCGCCGGGCGTTGAACGTCACCGCCAGGTTCGTCCCCACCGCTTGCCGGATGTACGCCTGGTACTCCGAGCGTCGCTCGGCGAACAGGCCGACGCTGGCGCTGTGGCGTGCATTGATGAACGCCGGTTGGGTCAACGTCGCCCCCACGCTGTAGTTCAGCGTGTCGGAGGTCTGGTCGCTCTGGAGATACTTGCAGACGTTGTCCTTGAACCCAGCATCGAAGGGATAGCCCACCCCCAGCTTCGAGACACGGCCGGTCACGTCGAGCGTGCGACCGCCCTCCAGGAAATCGTACGCCGCCCAGCCGGCTTGCACCCGGAAGCAGTCCACCGAGCCGTATCCGGCGCCGACGCGCACGCCGTGCAGCGGCCCCTCGGCCACTCGCACCAGCACTCGGACCGGCGTGTCGCCCGCCCCCCCCGCCCCCTCCCGCGGATCACCCACTGCTGCGCTCCCTCCCCCCCCAGGGCCCCCGGGGGGGGAGGGCGGGGGAGTCGAGTCGAGAAGACTGACACTAGCCGCCCGGAACGTGCCCAGGCTATAGAGGTCCCGCTGGCTCTGGTAGAGCCGGTCCTCGTGATAGGGATCGCGCGGATGCACCGCCAGCACCCGCAGCACCGTGGTCGTGTCCACGTGTGCCACGCCGCGCACCACGATTTCCCCGATACGTGCTGGGGGCCCCGGCACCGCTTCGAGCGATACCTGGGCCGTCAGCGTCGCGGCGTCCGCGTCGAAGTTGCGGAGCACTTCGCCCCAGGGGTAACCGCGATTGCGCAACCAGCGGGCCACGGTGTCGGCCGACGCTTGGAAGAGGAAGCGGTCGAACGGGTCGCCGACCTGCA
>Ga0209056_10002805_pt1 | contig 18691 bp, 15 predicted proteins | sample GraSoiAngelo_114_FD_185876 | JGI IMG/M metagenome (GOLD analysis project Ga0209056, IMG submission 185876) | Grasslands soil microbial communities from the Angelo Coastal Reserve, California, USA - 14_0903_13_40cm (SPAdes) (version 2) | ecosystem: Environmental > Terrestrial > Soil > Grasslands...
AAGCTAGCGCGTAAATATGCGACGAAACAGGAGTCTCGCCTGGCGCTGCAGACAGACCAAGCGATGGCACGGCAACTTCATCCGCACCGGCAAAAAGCACGCTGCCAAATCCCATTCCACTCAACACCGGATGTCGGCGCACTCCGTGGGGACCCAACTCGGTAAGCGTTCCGTAGAGAGCTCCCACGGCAGCCCCAAATCCGTAGTGCACGATTGGAGCCGCTTTCTTTTTCTGTTCATGGGAAATACTGTAGCCTGCAATTTCCGCGCCCTTCCCTGCAATCTTCATGGTCGCGTCTTCCTGTTCCGTTTCCTGTCCGGAGCTGTCCGACGACTTGCTACGGCCGTTCGCCTTCACCGTGCGCAAGCTCCTCGTCAGCTTTCCAGCTTGAAGATTCGCTCCATGCGCAACCATTTCTCGCCGGGCTTAGCATCAGGCAGGGCCTGCTGAAACTTCCACATGAGCTCTTCCCATTCCTGAACCTTGGGATTCTGCTGGTCGGCCCTGGCTTTCTTTTCGAATGTGAAGGTCTCGTTGACTTCCATGATCATGAACATGCGCGTACCGAGCAGATAAATCTCCATGTCTTCGATGCCGGACTTCCTGATGCTCTCGGTTATTTCAGGCCAGATTTTCTCGTGGTATTTGCGATACTCAGCGATCAGCTCGGGATCGTCCTTAAGATCGAGGGCGAAACAGAAGCGGCGGGTCATTGGGCAGTGCTCAAGAGGGGATCACCGCGAAGACTCGATCCGACGAAACCATAGTAGGCGATAAAAACGTATGCAGCGAATGGCACCATGTACGCGAGAGCCAGGCTGTGAGCGCGCTGTGAAATAAGTCCCATCAGCGGAGTTAGAACCGCCCCTCCGACGATTGTCATTACCAGAAGCGATCCGGCGATTTTGGTGTTTGCGCCAAGTCCCTTCAGCCCGAGAGCAAAGATGGTCGGAAACATGAGCGACATGAAGAGACTGGTAAGCAGGATTGCCCACAATCCAAGCCAGCCGGGAAACACCACCCCGACAAGCACCAGCGCGATGTTGATGAGGCTGTAAGTGCCCATCAGGCGGTTAGGAGCGACAAATTTCATCAAATAGGCAGACGCAAACCTGCCAACGCCAAAAGCCGCGAGTGTCCCTGTCAGAAAATAGCCGGCGATTTTCTCCGGTTGACTGGTGTAATCCTGAACATACGTGATGAAGTAGCTCCAGGTCCCGACCTGCGCCCCAACGTAGAGAAATTGCGCAACCAGAGCGAGCAGAAAATGAGGATAGCGCAGCAAGTCTTTCACCCTGCCATGACTCTCATGGCGAACGCCTGCCTCCCCCGTCACCAGGGGAAACTTGGTCAGAGCGATCAACAACATGCACGCGAAGGCAACGAATGCCAGGACCATGTACGGCATGACGACTCGTAGTGTCTCGTGTTTGAGATATGAGGCGTAGGTACCCGCGGCTTGCATGCTGGCGGCCTGCTCCGGCGAAAGCTCAATTCCGGAGAAGATGAACTTAGTGCCAATGATTGCGGCCGTAACAGAGCCAATCGGGTTGAAGGCCTGCGAAAAATTCAGCCGCCGCTCAGATGTTTCTGGATCGCCGCATTGTGCAATGAAGGGATTCGCCGAGGTCTCCAAAAAAGAGAGCCCGCTCGCAATGATGAATAAGGCAATCAAAAAGAATGAATAGTGTCCGATGAGCGCTGCGGGCCAGAACAAAAATGCACCCGTTCCGAGCAGCAAAAGTCCGGTGATGATTCCGGCTTTGTAGCCATGCTTTCGCATGAGCAGCCCGGCAGGAATCGCCAGCACGAAATAACCCAGATAAAAAGCGGACTGCACGACGCCGGCCTGAAATCGGTTGATCTCGAACGATTTCATAAACTGCTTGATGAGGACGTCATTGAGGTTGTTGGGAATGGCCCAAAGGAAAAACAAAACAGTCACTAAAAAGAACGGAACGAAATTCCCTTTGGGAAAGAGCGAGAGCTTGGTTTGGCGCGATGAAATCTGCGAGGTCGCCATAAGTGCTCTACGTCAGGGCCCGGTCCAGGTGCACGTAGCCGCCATCCACAAATAAGTGCTGGCCGGTAATGTGCCCGGCTTGGGCGGAAAGGAGAAATACTACCATCGCCGCGATCTCATCGGGCGTGGTCATGCGTTGTTCCAAAGGAATTTTCGCTAGGATGGCCGTCAGCTTCTCGTCTGGGTTCGGAAATGTATCCAGCCATTGCCGATAGAGCGGCGTCATGACCTCGGCGGGAACTATCGCATTTACGCGAATCCCGTAATTCAGCAGTTCGGCTGCCCATTCGCGCGTCAGGGCAAGGATTGCGCCCTTGGCTGATGCATAGCCCGAAGTGCCGCCCTGTCCGGTTAATGCGGTTTTAGAGCTGATGTTGACAATGGCGCCGCGCGACTTCTTCAAGTGTGGCAAGGCGTAATGCGCCATATTGTAGTAATGCAGCAGATTGCGCCCGAGAGATTCGACATATTGTTCCGGGCTGCCGTGTTCGAGGCCCACTTTGTCGTTCACGCCGGCGTTGTTCACGAGAGCGTCCAGCCGGCCGAATCGCTCGATCGTTTTTTGGACCGCCGCGTAGCAGCTTTCCGCAGCCGAGAGTTCGGCGACTACTATCTCACCTGCGGGGAGTTCATCGTGCCGTTTCCTGGCGGCTTCGGCATCGCGGTCTACTATTACAGGAATCGCGCCCTCTGCGGCAGCCGCGCGGACGATTGCGGCACCAATGCCTTTTGCGCCACCAGTGACAAGGACGACTTTTCCGTTTAGGTGCAGATTCATTTAATTCTTAGTTTCAGTAATTCGGAGCTATCACTCTTTGCCTCAGCGGCTGAAGCCGGTCACAGAGAAGGCTTATCGGCACGAGTGGAACTCGTGCCCTTCCCAATTGTTTTCGCGTACTTGCTGTAAGTGAGCCCTGAAGCTGCAACTCATTCATCCGTGCAGATTCATGAAGCCGCCATCCAGCAGATAATCTGTTCCGGTGATGAACGATGCCGCATCCGAGCATAGAAACAGCGCGAGAGATGCGACTTCTTCCGGCTCACCCATTCGCCCGATCGGCTGGGTCTTCGCGAGTTTGTCATACATCTCCTGCTCACGCCCCGAATAATTGTTGCGGAGATATCCATCCACAAACGGAGTGTGCACACGCGCCGGAGAGATGCAGTTGCAGCGAATGCCATGGCCGATGTAATCGCGCGCAACAGAATAGGTCATCGCAATCACGGCGCCCTTGCTGGTCGAATAGGCAAAGCGGTCGGCCAGTCCCGCAGAGCCTGCGACGGATGCCATATTCAGGATTACGCCGCCACCGGCGGCCTTCATTTGACCGACTACGGCGCGAATGCAGTTGTAATAGCCCTTCACATTGACACCGAGCACGCGATCGAAATCTTCCTGGCTCGTCGTTTCGATGTTTCCGACGTGAGAAACTCCGGCGTTATTGACTAGTATGTGAATACGCTCACGCCCAAGAATGTCGGCAAAGCGGGCCGCAACCTCCGTCTGATTGCACACATCGCAGGCGTGTGACGAAGCTCTTCCGCCGGCACTGGAAATTTCGGCAGCCACCGCAGCCGCATCTTTTTCACTGATATCGAGGATGTGGACACCGACACCGTTTGCCGCAAATTTGAGGGCTATCGCTCGGCCAATGCCGCTGCCGGCGCCGGTTATGACCGCAGTCTTGCCATCGAGCCGGAATTCGCCAGTTCCACTCGCACTGTTTGTCAGAGTGAGACCCCTCGCTTCCAGGGAATAAAGTCTTCCTGGCCTTTTTGCTCGGCTATGGTGCGAACTTCGCCGCTAGCGACCTGGATTACTTGATCGAGAATCGCCTCGCCCATCTGCTGAATCGTAGAATCTCCAGTGATGATCGCTCCGGTATCAATGTCGATGATGTCGGGCATGCGTTGCGCAAGGGCTGTGTTAGTGGAGAGCTTGATGACCGGAGCAATCGGGTTGCCCGTCGGCGTGCCAAGACCGGTTGTAAATAGGACGACGTTTGCGCCCGCACCTACCTGTCCGGTCACACACTCGACGTCATTCCCGGGCGTGCAAAGCAAGTTCAGCCCAGGCTCAGTCGAATACTCGGGATAGTCGAGCGCAGCGGTTACTGGAGAAGTGCCGCCTTTCTTCGCTGCACCAGCGGATTTCATTGCGTCGGTGAGGAGCCCGTCGCGCATGTTCCCGGGAGCGGGATTCATTGCAAAACTCGAACGCACAGCGCGAGCGCGATTTTCATAATCGCGCATTAGCTGAATAAATTTGTCTCCGACTTCCCTGCTAATCGAACGGTTGATGAGATCCTGCTCGACGCCGCACAACTCCGGAAATTCGGAAAGAATGGTCCGCGCACCCAGCGCTACCAAGAGATCAGACGTGTGGCCAATCGCTGGATTGGCGGACAGACCTGAGAACCCATCGGAGCCACCACACTTCAATCCCACACAAAGATGACCCAGTTCCGCAGGGGCACGCCGGGCTTTGTCAGCCTCAACTAATCCTTCAAATGTGGCGGATATCGCACTGCTCAGCATGATGTACTCAGATCCGCTCTTTTGCTGCTCGAAAATGAGCAACGGCTTGTCGAGGTTCGGATTTCGGCTCGTGATCTGCTGTCGCAAGATCTCAACTTGCGCGTGCTGACAACCAAGGCTGAGCACTGTGGCTCCAGCGACATTGGGATGGTTTATGTAGCCCGCGATTAAACCGCAAAGATTGTTGGAATCCTCTCGGGTGCCACCGCAGCCACCTTCGTGCAGCAGAAACTTGATGCTATCCACATTCTGAAATAGTTTTTGCGATGCCTTGCTTCCGTTCCCCGGAGTCGCGCGCGTCTTGATTTCCGCCGACTTCCCTTCGCGATACAGCCGAGCCAGTTCCGCCACTTGTTGCCGATAAACCTGGGGCGCGGCAAACCCCAGCTCTTCCTCAAACGCTTGTTTCAAATTCACGATGTTGCGGTTTTCGCAAAATACGAGGGGAACAACCAGCCAGTAATTGCGGGTTCCCACCTGGCCGTCGCTGCGGCAATAACCTAAAAACTTCGCCTGCCGCCAGCGGGAAACGTCGGGAGGCGTCCAATCATACGTGCGAGATTTCTCGTGGTATTCGGCAGATTCGTGACGCAGATTGCCAAGCGTCAGCGCTTCGCCTTTTTTCACCGGCTCATAAGTTTTTCCTACCAGGACGCCATACATGATGACGTCGGCACCGACCGGCAAGTCCGTAGTCGCGAACTTGTGTTTGGCTGGAACACTGGAAACCAGAGAGTAGGTCTTCCCGCTGAACTCAATCTGATCTCCCTTTTTCAGATCGGTCAACGCGATCAGCACGTTGTCTCTGGAATCGAGTTGCAGGACTGTTTGCATTCGGGAAGTTATGTCTCTCCGAATTCTAAAGCATTAAAAGACAAGGGGCAGCGGTTCGAAGCTGCAGCGTACGTTGCCACACAACTATCGGGATTCGCGTTCGTAGTTTCGCCGATCCAGTTTCCAGAATCGTTCGGCATTCCCGCCGAGCATCGCCTCGCGCACATCATTTGGATATTTCCCGAGGTATTCGACCACGATGCCCATGACCTGCGAGTACGAACCGGCGACCGTGCAAACTGGCCAGTCTGATCCAATCATGAGCCTATCCTTCCCAAACGATTCGAGAGCGACGTCCAAATACGGCTCGAAATCGGAAGACTTCCAATTCTTCCAATCCGCTTCGGTAACGAGTCCAGACAGTTTACAAAAGACATTTGTGTCTTGCGCCAGCTCGCGAATCCCCGACTGCCACGGCTGCAGGCTTCCGCTCTTTATTAGCGGCTTGGCCACATGGTCGAGCACGAAGCGCTGGCGTGGAAATCGTTTTACAAACTCGGCTGCGACCGGCAAGTGCCTGGGATAAATCAGAATGTCATAAGTTAGATCGAATTCTTCGAGCGCCGCGATCCCACGCAAAAACTCGGGCTGCAAAAGGAAGCGGTCATCCGACTCGCTCTGCACGATGTGCCGAACTCCTAGAAACTTTGGATTGCCGGCAAACTCGGCAAGTTGCAAACGCACATTCGAAGAGCGCAGGTCCACCCAACCCACAACTCCGAGCACGTGGTTTGATGAAGCAGCCAGTTCCAGGAGCCATCGGGTCTCTTCCAGCGTCTGCCGCGCCTGAACGGCAACGGCTCCGTCGAAACCTGCCGCTTCCAGTTCCCTCTTCAAATCTGCAGGAAGGAAGTCGCGTCGCAGACCGGCCATGGAGTCGTCAATCCAGCCGTACTCGTCTGCGTTGTAGCGCCAAAAATGTTGGTGGGCGTCGATGCGCATGGATCAAAAAGTTACTTGCTTGGCTTGCCAAGACAGGCGGGCCGCCTGTCCTACGTGAATCAGAACATCACACGAATTGCGAGTAGTGTTGTTCTGCGGAAAAGTTGACCACGTGCTGCCTCGACTCCCCGAGTCCGTCAATGCCGAGCTCAACCACATCGCCCGCCTTTAAGTACTGCGGCGGCTTCATGCCTAAGCCAACACCTGCCGGAGTGCCGGTGCTGATCACATCGCCGGGCAGCAGCGTCATGAACTCACTGATGTAAGAGACCAGCGTCGCAACGTCGAAGATCATGTTGGCTGTGGAACTATTCTGGCGGGTTTCGCCATTCACCTTCAGCCACATTTTCATGTTGCCCAGATCGGCGAGTTCGTCAAGTGTCGCCAGGTACGGTCCCAGGGGAGCGAACGTGTCGCAGCTCTTTCCTTTCACCCACTGACCTCCACGATCTTTCTGAAATGCCCGTTCCGAGTAGTCGTTATGCAGAGCGTATCCCGCAACGTATTCGAGCGCTTTGTCCCTGGGAACATAAAGTGCCCGTTTGCCAATCACCACAGCCAGCTCAACCTCCCAATCAACCTTGGTTCCGTTTTTTGGAATTACAAGATTGTCGTGGGGACCAATCAGCGCAGTGGTTGACTTGAAAAAGATGACCGGCTCAGTCGGAATTTTGGCTCCGGTTTCATGCGCATGATCGCGGTAGTTGAGGCCGATGCACACGATCTTGCTCGGCCGGCAAATGGGCGGTCCAAGGCGCACTTCGGCAGACACTCTGGGAGCAGAGTTGGTATTGCTTGTCAGCCATTTTGAAAGCGCTTCCACGCCGCCGGTGGCGAAAAACTTTTCGTCGTAGTCGGCTCCGAAAGCGGAAGCATCCAGGCGAGTTCCATCAGCAAGGAGGATTCCGGGTTTTTCTTTCCCGACCGCGCCAAACCGCATGAGTCTCATTCACATTCTCCGCAATTTTATATTGAGTGATTGAACGCAATAAGAACAGACAGCATACCTGATAGCATGCCGTCGGCAAACTGGCGCACAGTGCAGCAAACGTTTACCATACTGCATTCGCGAAAACGCCAGGAGCATATTTATGATTCGTCGCCGAGACTTTCTTCGTGCTTCAGCAACCGTAGGTGGATTGGCCTTTGTTCGCAACTTTTTGCCTGTTGCCTTTGCGCAATCGAGTAGTAGTGCACGGGTTGAAATTGTTCTTGATGAACCCTTGGGAACAATTTCGCCGAACATCTACGGCCACTTCACGGAAAATCTTAGCGGCGTGATTTACGACGGCATCTGGGTGGGCGAGGATTCGAATGTTCCCAACGTTTACGGAATCCGCAAAGCATTGGTAGACGAAATGCGGAAGATCAAACCTGCGCTCGTGCGCTTTCCCGGCGGCTGCTTTGCCGATAGTTATGACTGGCGTGATGGCATCGGACCTAGAGAGAAACGCCCACGGCGAACCAATTTCTGGGCTTTTGGTGATTCGCTTCCGGCGCCCGCGACTCACCGTTACGACCCCAATCTGTTCGGCACAAATGAATTTGTACAATTCTGCCGTTTGATTGGCGGGCAGCCCTACCTTGCGGCCAATGTGCGCAGCCTCCCGGCAGAAGAGCTCTATCGCTGGGTCGAATATTGCAACTCGCCAGCAGGAAGCACCACCTTGGCCGACGAGCGTTCTGCAGCCGGATTCAAAGAGCCATTCAATGTCCGTTATTGGGGAGTCGGCAACGAGTCCTGGGGATGCGGCGGCAACTTCACCGCGCAGGAATATGCGGTCGAGTACCGGCGCTACACGACGTGGGTCCCGGGATTCGGGCAGGAACTTTCCTTCATTGCATCCGGTCCGGATGGTGACAATCGGGAATGGACGCGGGGCTTCTTTGAAGAAATTGTGCGCAAGGGAAAACAACAGATTCGCGGGATCTCAGGCTTCGCGCTGCATCATTACGCGTGGAACCTGAGTCGCGGCAGGACCGAGGACTGGGACAAAGGCAAAGGCGACGCACTTAAATTCGAACCGGTGGACTGGTACGAATTGCTTCGCGAAGGTGAACGCGTGGAGTCAATGATCACGGGACACTGGCAGATCATGGGTGAGTTTGACCGGGAACACCAGGTCAAGATTGCGGTGGATGAGTGGGGTCCCTGGTATCGTCCAGGCAGCGAACTCACGCCTGGAGACCAACTGGAGCAGACACCAACCCTGCGGGATGCGGTATTTAGCGGGATGACGCTCGACGTATTCAATCGGCATCCGGAGAAGGTTGGGATCGCCTGCTGTGCGCAATTAATCAACTGCCTGAACAGCCTGTATCTGGCGCACGAAGATCGGTTCAGTGTGACTCCGGTGGGTCATGTTTTCGCGATGTACGCTGCCCATCAGGGCGGACAGTCTCTGCGAACTGAATTCACCGCGCCCGAGATCCAGTATGACCGCGATGGCAAGAGCACGTCTTTTTGGGGGCTGAAGGGTTCGGCGTCGCTGCACGGCAAGGAACTGGTGCTCACAGCCGTCAATCCGAATGTGAGCGCTCCGCTGGAAGCTCAAATCGTGGTACGCGGGGCGCGGGTTAGTTCCGCAGAGGCAACCGTGCTGACGGCCACTGACATTCATGCGCACAATACATTCGTGGATCATCAGGCCGTAGCCCCAGCGTCGCAAAAAATTGAGATCAGCGATGGCGGCGGAGTCTTCCGCTTTCCCGCCGCGTCGGTGGCTAAGCTCACGCTCCAGTTGAGCTGAGCAGGGGCAACTTCAATACTGGGGAAGGATCTGGTTATGCCGCTGCCTTTTCGCCGAAACGAATCAGGACCTTCGTATAGCCGTCGGTGCGCTGATCGAACTTCGAGTAGGCCTCCGGCGCCTGATCAATTTTGATGTGATGGCTGACAATCAGGCTGGGTCTTGCGCGACCGCTGATAATCAGGTCCCGCAAGTATTCGTTGTACTTCTTTACTGGTGCTTGCCCTGTGCCGATGGTCAATCCCTTTGAGAAAAAATCCGCCAGCGGGAAAGAGAAGATACCTTGCTTTTTCTGGTCGTCGCGGGCTCCGGGATCGGGAGCAATATAGACGCCAATGATGCCGACACTTCCTGTCGGGTTCACGACGCGAAGGCAGTTTTCCAGTGCTTGCGTGGGATTTTCTTGTGACGGTTTTTTGTCATCTCGCGCCTGGTAGCCGACCGCGTCAATCGCGCAGTCCACACCCTGCATCTTTTCTTCGCCGGGACGATGGCTCTGCTGGGTAGCCTGGTGTTTCTTCCGAATTTCGAAGATGCGCTCGACTGGATCGCCTTGTCCAAAGTCGATGGGAACGGCGCCGAGATCCTTCGCCTTCTCCAAGCGCTCCGCGATATTGTCAATCACATAAACTTCCGAAGCACCCTTTAAAACAGAACTGTAAGCAGCCAGCAAACCAACCGGCCCAGCCCCAAATACGGCAACCGTCTTGCCCGGACTAACCCCAGCTAATTCACTTGCGTGATAGCCCGTTGGAAAGACGTCCGCAAGCAAAAGAAAGTCGTCCTCCCATTCGTCACCGGGCGTCCCAGGTAGCTTCAGGCAGTTGAAATCCGCGTACGGGACGAGCACGTACTCTGCCTGACCTCCCTGATACGGCCCCATGCCAGCATAGCCGTATGCGGCACTTGCCGACTCAGGATTCATCGTCAGGCACGCGTTCGTGTAGCCACGATGGCAGTTGAAACAAAAGCCGCAAGCGATGTTGAACGGCAGCACTACTCGATCGCCTTTTTTGATGCTGCGCACGGCTTCACCAACTTGTTCGATGATGCCCATGATTTCGTGCCCGACCACAGCGCCTTGCTTCAGTTCGGTGCGGCCGTCGTACATGTGAAGATCGCTGCCGCAAATGCCGCTTGTGGTCACCTTCAGAATTGCATCCGTCGAAGAGTTTAGCTTTGGTTTCGGGTGATCGGAAACCGCAACCTTGTGTGGGCCTTTGTAGCTGACGGCTTTCATTATTGCCTCCACAGAAATGCTGTTTTTGGATGTCTCGGTCACGCAGAAGAGATCGAACCGGAGACGTAGAAAATTGTCCTCAGGACCTCAATGCACGGAACGCTTAAGGGCGCGCGCAACCTGCCTGAGATCCTGAACAAAGGCCTCAAGCTGCTGGTGACGAGACTCATCATCTTGCGCCCGCAGGATTGAGGAAGGATGCACCGTGGCGATGACGTGGGGAGCAAGAGGAGACTGAATCAGCTGTCCCCTTTGGCGGCTCACCCGGAAATCTTTGCCCAATAGCGCCTGCGCCGCACTTGCACCTAGACAAACCAATACTTCGGGTTTGACCCGTTCCAGTTCCGCATCAAGCCAGGGTCGGCATGCTTGAATCTCTGAGTAACGGGGCTTCTTGTGAATACGCCGCTTGCCACGTTCCGCTGGGGCCCACTTAAAGTGCTTCACCACGTTTGTGACATAGACTTCAGATCTTTCAATTTCTGCCTCTGCCAGCGCCTGATCGAGCAATCTGCCGGCCGGACCGACAAACGGCCGGCCCATGCGGTCTTCCTGGTCGCCGGGCTGTTCTCCCACCAGCATGACCTGGGCTTTGGTGGAACCCTCTCCAAAAACCGTTTGCGTTGCTGCCTTCCACAGCTCGCAAGCTCGGCAGGTAGAAGCGGCGCGGCTGACTGCAGCTAATGTTGCCCGCGGCGGAACTCGTTCAGCAGCACGAGCTGCAACGGAATCCGTAGAATCATGTTCCGTTATCCGCCGGCTTTTTCTGGAGGTGGATTCCCCCGTCCGGATGCTCCTAGACAACAACTTAGCACTCTCCTTCGCCCGGACGCCTACTTCTGATGGTTACTCTCACCGGACCGCAATCCCATCGGCCACCCACTGTAAGCGGGGCCTAGAAATCATGTACTTCGCGCGTAGATCATTTCCTCCGCTGCGCGGTAACCGCTTGCAATGGCTCCATGCACGGTGCCATTGTGCCCGGAAGTATCCGTGGCTTCACCAGCAAAAAACAGGGTATTTTCAACCGGAGCACTCAGGGATTGCTGCGCGCCGTCCGCGTCTACTTTTCCGTAGCTGTAGGCTCCGCGCGAAAAAGGATCATTCTGCCAGTCATGAAAACAGGCTTCTTCCAACCAGCTCTCGAGGCCCTTCAAATTCAGTTCCAGCACATTTGCCAATGTTCGCAGACTCTTTTTAACAATTGAGGAGCGGCCCAGCGCCGCCAATCGCTCAGCTGACCGAAACGGCGCCCAGCCTGTGATGATCGGCGGCTTGCGCGGCATCGTGGTCCACCAGGTTGGAAATGATTCGTCCTGCGTAAATAGAAAACTCATATTGGACAGTGACTTGCTTTGGTCATTTGGTGGCGAGATCGTCTCCCAGAAGCGATGTCGAAACCGGAGTACCACCCGAACGACCTGTCCCATCTCCAATTTTTCGAGTGACTCCACCTTTTCCTTCGGCAAGTGGGGGACAAATTCAACCACGCCTAACTGCCCAGGGGCGGCCTTCAAGAGCGCCAGCGGTAACGTGACGAGAACTTGCGAAGCGGTTAAGACTACGCGGTCGTCGCCGTTATGACCCATTACTTCCGCTCGCCCTCGCCTCCAGCCGACCCGTTCAACAACCGTGTTGGTGCGGACTTTGACGCCCCGGCGGGCGATCCGTTTTCGAAAAGCGTTTAGCAGGTCTTCATATCCATTCTTGGATCGGAACGCGCGTTGGCCTTCAATCTTTTCCTCTGCGCGGATACCTTGAGCCAGCCAGTGGGTGCCGACTAGTCCCGGATCGGCTGCATTGAAGCCGGTCACATAGCCGATTGCGTGCTGCCTTGCTTCCTCCAGTTCTGGATCACGATTCGGATTAGGAAACCGCCGCTGCAGGAAAGTTAGAAACGATTCGTCTGGCTGCGAATCGTTCATCTTGTCTAACATCGCATCAACCTGAGCAAAGAACTTGCACGGCGATAATTTCTTGTCCGTCACGCACCAGCTCTCGCCCTCCACTTCTGTAACTTCGGCTCCATACTGCTGAAGCGGCTCCCATATCTCGGGGGCGATACCATGAATGAACTCGGCACCAAATTCTATGGCAGCATCACTCGACGAATCATGTTGCGTGAGGATTCGCCCCCCGATCCGGTTACGTGCCTCAAGCACCACGACCGAAAAGCCAGCTTCGCCCAATTTGGACGCCGCAGCCAGTCCGGCAATTCCTCCGCCGATTATCAATACAGATTTTTCGTCGTTCTGCGCTTGCGTTGCTGTAACAATCATGGAAAAGAAAAAGGCCGCTTCTGCGTCGAGCTGCAAAAAGCGGCCTTAGTCCACTTTCATTTCATTGAGATCTTAGGCGACACGCTTTCGAGTGCTTGCGCGCTTTTCAGCGGCGACACCAGTCGTTCCAGCTGTTGCACTAACGTTTATTTCTTCAGCCAACGCGGTCAATTTTTGGTCGGCTTCCTTCTCTTCATCGAGTGTTTGTTGCAACAACTGGCTGGCGTTCTCGTCACCGAGAAGGGTAGCGTAGGTGCGCGCCGTGCCATAGCCGGCCATTTCATAGTGCTCAACTCTTTGAGCGGATGCGATGATCGCGGCATCACGAACGTCAACGTCCTCTATGTCCCCGATCAAATCACTTCCTTCCTGAATGACTCCCTGCATGCCTTTGCATTTCTCCCCTTTCGCTTTTTCACCCGAGCTCTCGAAAATCCGCTCGAGTCTGGTCGCTTGAGTCTTGGTGATCTCCAGATGCTCCGTAAGCGCGTCTTTTAGATCGTTGGACGTGGCCTCATCAACCATCTTAGGTAGAGCCTTTATGATCTGATGTTCCGCATCATAGAGATCTCTCAACTGTTCAACGTACAGTTCCTGCAATGAATTCGGTTTCATAGTTTCCTCCGTATAAAAGTAGGACCACTGATTTAACCGCCTATAACCGCAAGTACGGAAGCTCTACGCCGCTCCTCGCGTGCGCGCCGCTTTCATGGCTGCAGCACTGCGCGCCCGCTTGCCCCGCTTCGCCGAGCTTCGCTTAGCTTGTCCCGATATGGCTTGTCGACTTGCGCTCTTCTTGGATTCTCGCTTCAACGCGCCTGACGTCGCTCGAGAACGCTTGCGCGCGGTTCTATGGCGAGGTCTCTCGCCTGCTTCGATGTCTTGCTTCGCCTTCTTTCGAATCGAAGCTGGGCCTTTGGGCGCATTCAACTTCACGCCTGCTCTGCGTGCTTTAGAAAGCCCGATGGCAATCGCCTGTCGCGGAGAACGAGCGCCATGCTTTCCTTCACGAACGTGATGTATCTCTTCCCGAACGAATTCTCCGGCCTGAGTGGACGGAGACTTACCTTCCTTAGCATCCTCTCGCGCCCGTTCGATAGTCTCTCGTTCCGGCATGGTTTGGCCTCCCTAGTATCGCCCCAGTATCAAAGCGTCAGTAAACCCAGGACAATCCACCGATCACTGTAGGTCAGAGTCACAATTGGGGTAGTGCCAAATAATGTGGACTGAATGCACGCTTGAACTGTCCGCGTCCGTTGTATTTAGCGGAGCGCGAGGATGTTGGGTGATTTCCCGTCGTTGAGTACAAGATCACCCGTATCGCTTGTCTTGCAGCGGCTGTTTAGCATTTGGTTGCTACTCAATCACGACCAGGAGGAAACCATGAATACCGATCGACTTCAAGGCAATTGGAAGCAGACAAAAGGTTCGGTGAAGGAGCGTTGGGGCAAGCTGACGGACGATGATATTGACGTCATCAACGGGCAGCGCGATCAGCTGATCGGGCGGATACAGGAGCGATACGGAATCGCCAAGGATGAAGCTCAGACACAGGTGGATCGGTGGATGAAGTCGGATCTGAACACCTCTGAGGAGCGCGACACTCTAAGGCGAAAAGCAAGTTAGCTGCCTGCCGGCGCCAGCAAATGGTGGGTCAGCTTCGCTTAATCAGCCATAGCCATTGCAGCGGGCGCAGGAACAACGGAGGGAATGACGACTTCGACGATCGTTCCAGGATTCGCATTCCGCATGCGCAATTCTCCACCTAATTCCCGGGCCCGCTCCCGCATACCCGCAATCCCAACTCCGATACTGCCCGGCTGTAACTGAAGCGTTTGTTCGCTCACTCCCTTGCCATCGTCCAATACCTGAACCGATAATTTGGCGTCCTGCTGCGTGACCGTAACAATGGCATTGCGCGCGCCAGAGTGCCGGAAAACATTGGTGAGGGCTTCCTGAACAATGCGAAAAGCTGCCCTCTCAAGTTGAGGCGTAAGGCGAGGAAATTCAGTTGGCTGCAAATCGAGCGTGGTTTGAATCCCGGTGCGGTCTCTTACACCCTCAAGGAGCCAGCGCAACGCCGACACTAGTCCGCCTTCGTCGAGCAAAGGTGGATGGAGCAAATGCGAAACACTGCGGACTTGGCGGATCGCGCGGTCAATAGCCTGGCTTGCTTCAGCAGCCAGCTTTCCATTGCCGTTTATCGCCGTATGCCGCTGCATCGTGTCCAGCATAATTTTTGCGGCGGCAAGTTCCTGCCCAATCCCGTCATGAAGTTCCCGCGCGAAGCGACGGCGCTCTTCGTCCTGGGTTGTCATAAGGTGTCCGGAAAGTCTTCGTAGTTCCCGGTTCAGCGCCTCCAGTTGCTGGGCCTGGCGGTGCAGTTCGGCGAACACGCTGACTTTGGCCCGCAACAACTCCGGAACTACCGGGACCGAGAGATAATCCACGGCCCCGCGCTGGTAGCCTTTCAGCCGATCCAGTTCTGTGAGATGTACCGCAGAGATGAAGATAATGGCGGTTTGCTGGAAGCGGGGATGTTGCCGAATCATAGCCGCAAGCTCGAAGCCGTCCATGTCCGGCATGCTGACGTCGGTGAGCACGACCGCAACATCATTCTTGAGCAGTATTTCGAGGGCTTCTCGAGCGGAGCTCGCCTTGAGCAGATTTTCCCCCAGTTCGGCAAGCATGACCTCGTAAGTCATTAACTTCGAGGGCTGGTCATCGACCATCAGGATGTTGACTTGTTGTGGCATGGCCCCGTACTCCTTCTTTGTTACGGTACTGATCGCTCTCTCGACCGTCACCCGCGTTCAATCACCGATGCAGCCAAGTCCGCAGCACTGACAGCAACTGGTCCGTATTCACCGGCTTTGCCAGATACTCCGATGCGCCCGCTTCGAGACATTTCTCGCGATCCCCTTTCATTGCTTTCGCAGTCAAAGCAATGATCGGCAACCGTCGAAGGGACGCCTTCTGGCGAATGACGTGCATCGTCTCGTAACCATCCATCTCGGGCATCATGATGTCCATCAGCACGATGGCCACATCAGGAGTGGACTCGAGCAGTTCAATTGCCTGACGTCCGGTTCCGGCAGTCAGCACGGTCATACCTCTTCGCTCTAGCACGCTGCTGAGCGCGAAAATGTTCCGCACATCGTCATCCACGACCAATACTTTTTTGCCGATCAGTGCGTCGTCAGAACGATGGAGTTGCTCCAGCATCTTCTGCTTCTCGAGCGGAAGATCGGCGACGACGCGATGCAGAAATAACGCGGTCTCATCGAGCAATCGCTCTGGCGACTCCACGTTCTTGACCACCACGCTGCGTGCCAACTGGTGTAGGCGTGCATCCTCTTCCGAAGATAATTCCCTTCCGGTAAAAACAACTACCGGCAAATCACTCAGTGTCGGCGTATCCCGGAAGCGCTCCAGCACTTCGAATCCAGACATATCGGGCAGACGCAGATCAAGTACGGCACAATCAAATGGCTTTTCAGTGACTGCGGTCAGCGCTTCGGCGCCGGTAGAAACAACGGTGACGTCGATGTCGTGATGATTGAGCAACTCCTTAATACTCAGCTGCTCGGCTGGATTATCTTCGACCACCAGCAGACGCTTGAGGCGTGGCTTTGAATACTCTTTGAGGCGCGAGATCGCATTACCCAAACCTTCCGGCGTAGTGGGCTTGGTCACGAAAGAGAAAGCACCGAGCGCCAATCCGTTCTGCCGGTCCTCATCAAGCGTCAGCATTTGAACCGGGATGTGGCGTGTGCCCGGATCTTGCTTCAGATGATTCAGAATGGTCCAGCCCAACATGTCAGGAAGAAAGACGTCGAGCGAGACCCCCGTAGGATGGAATTCGCGGGCTAGTGTCAATGCTTCAGCGCCGCGCATAGCCACTAGGACCTTAAAACCCTTATCGCGTGAGAGATCGGCTAATACGCGGGCATAGTGCGGATCATCTTCGACGATCAAAAGAACCGCATCGCCCGGCTGCAGGTTCCCACGGTCATCCGGAATGCCTTCAGCGGGAGCTACTGACACACTCCGGGACGATAACTGCGTTGGCATGGCAGGAGAAACTCTGTCCTGCACTCCAATAGTTGAAGGCCCCACGTACGTCTGTGGTAAGTAAAGCGTGAAAGTGCTCCCTTGACCGGGCGCGCTGCTCAGTTGGATCTCTCCGCCCAGTAGGCTGGCCAGCTCGCGGCTGATGGCAAGGCCCAGGCCGGTTCCGCCATATTTGCGGCTGGTTCCGGCATCTGCCTGCTGAAACGCTTCGAAGATAATGCGTTGTTTCTCCGGAGGAATGCCTATTCCGGTATCCACCACTTCGAAAGCAATGACGGACGCCGCGCCGCTAAGAATCGGGTGCTCGTTTGACCATCCACTCTTCGCTGCCGAAACTGCCAATCTCACTCCACCGCTCTCGGTGAATTTGAAAGCGTTTGATAAGAGGTTCTTCAGAACCTGCTGCAAACGTTTGGAATCGGTCACCAGGCTGCGGCCAAGACTCGGGTCGGAGTGTACGTCGAAATTGAGCCCCCGATTTTCCGCCTCATGGCGGAATGGCCGGGCAACCATTTCGAGCAGACTGCCGAAGAATACGTCCTCGGCTTCAACCGACACGGTCCCAGATTCAATTTTCGAGAGGTCGAGAATATCGCTAATCAGGTTTAGCAGATCGGTTCCGGCGCCATGAATGGTGCGCGCGAATTCGACTTGCTTCGCGGTCAGATTGCGGTCTGGATTGTCGCCAAGCTGCTGTCCCAGCACCAAGATGCTGTTCAGTGGCGTGCGCAATTCGTGCGACATGTTGGCGAGGAACTCCGATTTGTACTTCGAAGTGAGAGCAAGTTCTTTGGCCTTCTCCTCCACTGCGCGCCGCGCCTGTTCAATTTCCTCGTTCTTACGTTCGACTTCACGGTTTTGTGCGGCGAGCTGTTGCGCTTTCTGCGCCAACTGCTCGTTCGTCTGTTGAAGTTCGCTCTGCTGAGTTTGCAACTCGGTCGCCAATTGCTGTGATTGTTTAAGCAGTGCTTCCGTCTGCATGGTCGCTTCAATGCTGTTGAGCACGATGCCGATGCTTGAGGTCAGTTGCTCCAGGAACGCGAGGTGCGAAGCTGTAAAGAAGTTCAGCGACGCAAGCTCGATGACCGCCTTCACGCGATCTTCGAATAGGACCGGCAGAACTATCACATTGCGCGGCACTGCCTCAAACAATCCAGAGCGGATCGGGACAGTATCTTCCGGCAAATCATTGATGAGCATTCGCCGTTTCTCAATGGCGCATTGTCCGACCAGACCTTCGCCGAGTTTCAGGCGACGCAGATGCCCGTCAGGCCCATCCGCCGCGAACGCGGAAAGGCGGACCATGCCAGCGGACTCTTCCGTCTCCATCTGGTAGATGACGCCCTGCTGAGCGTTCACCAGCGGCACCAGTTCACTGAGCATCATGCGGCCGACCGTTGTCAGATCACGCTGCCCCTGCAACATTCCTGTAAACCGGGCAAGATTGGTCTTCAGCCAGTCCTGTTCCGTGTTGCGCTCCGTCGTAAGGCGGAGGTTGTTGATCATGGTGTTGATGTTGTCTTTGAGTTCGGCGACTTCGCCGCTGGCTTCCACTTGAATTGACCGCGTCAAATCGCCCTTGGTAACAGCGGTCGCAACCTCAGCAATGGCGCGGACCTGATTCGTCAAATTGTCTGCCAGCAAGTTCACGTTGCCGGTCAGATCTTTCCACGTACCCGCAGCGCCGGGCACGTTTGCCTGTCCGCCGAGACGGCCTTCCACGCCGACCTCGCGGGCAACTGTCGTGACCTGATCGGCAAATGTAGCCAGCGTGTCGGTCATGCTGTTGATCGTTTCCGCGAGAGCTGCGACTTCGCCTTTGGCGTTTACGGTCAGCTTTTTGGTCAGCTCACCGTTGGCGACCGCAGTCACCACTTTCACGATGCCGCGCACCTGTTCGGTAAGATTCGCCGCCATCACGTTCACGTTGTCGGTGAGATCCTTCCACGTCCCCGCAACGCCCGGCACTTGCGCCTGTCCGCCAAGCTTGCCTTCCGTTCCAACTTCCCG
>Ga0209056_10002806_pt1 | contig 18688 bp, 17 predicted proteins | sample GraSoiAngelo_114_FD_185876 | JGI IMG/M metagenome (GOLD analysis project Ga0209056, IMG submission 185876) | Grasslands soil microbial communities from the Angelo Coastal Reserve, California, USA - 14_0903_13_40cm (SPAdes) (version 2) | ecosystem: Environmental > Terrestrial > Soil > Grasslands...
CGAGGAGCTTGCGCACCATGCTTCGGCCTCCGACGGGTTGGGAAAGGATGTTTCGGGACGGCTAGCGTATCACCCGTGATGTACGTCCGCAAGGCTTAGTTTTCAGACGATGCAGAACGCCGAAATCGCCCGCCTCCTCACTGACGTCGCCGATCTGCTCGAGATCTCCGCGGGCAATCCGTTCAAGGTGCGCGCGTATCGCAACGCCGCGCGCACCGTCGCGGATCACCCCGATCCCATCGCCGAGCTCGTGTCGGGAGGGGAATTCGACCTGACCGACCTGCCCGGGATCGGGGGTGGCATCGCGAAAGAGATCACAGCGTTGGTCCAGACGGGCACCCTGCCCCAGCGCCAGCAGCTCGTGGCGACGGTGCCACCGGGATTGCTCGAGCTGCTGCGCATTCCCGGCCTCGGCCCCAAGCGCGTGAAGCTGTTCCATGAGAAGTTGAAAGTGAACAGCGTCGCGGATCTCAAGGACGCGCTCGAAAAAGGGAAGATCGCCAAGCTGGGCGGCTTCGGACCCAAACTCCTCGAGAAGATTCGCGAGGGCGTGTCCGCCACGGGCACGAGTGCGCCGCAACGCATCGTGCTGCACGAAGCCGAGCAGTACGCGCGGGCGATCGTGGAGTACCTCAAAGTGGGCGGCGGGATCGACGAAATCGACGTGGCCGGCAGCTTCCGGCGGCGCAAGGAAACGATCGGCGACCTCGATATCGTCGTCAGCTGCGCTCCCTCCAAAGCCCCGGCGGTGATTGAACGCTTCGGAAAATTCGGGGAGGTCACGCAGGTCGCCTCCCAAGGCGACACACGATCAACCGTGCGGCTGTCGAGCGGACTGCAGGTCGACCTGCGCGTCGTCGAGCGCGCGTGCTTTGGTGCCGCGATGCAGTACTTCACGGGCTCCCAAGCGCACAACATCGAGCTGCGCAAGATCGCACAGGCCAAAAAGCTCAAGCTGAACGAATACGGAGTGTTTCGGGGAGAGCAGTGCATCTCAGGACGAACTGAGCAAGACGTCTACGGCGTACTCGATCTCGATTGGATTCCACCGGAGATGCGCGAGAACCGCGGCGAAATTGCGCTCGCCAAGGCGCACAAGCTTCCGAAGCTCGCGACGCTGGAGGAGATCCGCGGCGACTTACAGATGCACACCGACGCCAGCGACGGCAAAGCGACGCTGGCAGAGATGGCCGGGGCGGCGCGGGCGCTGGGCTACGCCTACATCGCCATCACCGATCACTCGCCGCGCATGTCGATGGCCGGTCAGACACCGGCGGAGCTGCGCGCCCAGTGGAAGCAAATCGATGCGCTCAACAAACGGCTGCCTAATGTGCGCGTGTTGAAGAGCGTCGAGATGGACATTCTGGAAAACGGGAAGCTGGATCTTCCGGACGACGTCCTGGCGGAGGCCGATTACGTCGTCGCGACGATTCATTATGGCTTGAAGCAAAGCGAAAAACAGCTCACGGACCGGCTGCTCCGCGCGATCGAGAATCCCTGGGTCGACGCCATCGGCCACCCAACCGGCCGCATCCTTCCCAACCGGCCTTCCTATCAGCTCGACTTCGACGTCGTGGCCAAGGCGGCCGCGAACGCGAAGTGCCTGCTCGAAATCAACGGGAGCGAGCGGCTGGATTTACCCGACACGCTCGCCGCCGCCGCCAAAGCACACGGTGCGCGATTCGTGCTCTCGACGGATGCCCACAACACGCGGGAGCTGGGATTCATGCGGTTCGCCGTCGGCGTCGCGCGTCGCGCATGGCTCACCGCGGCCGACATCCTCAATACCCGGCCGCTGCCGGAATTTCTGAAAGGCCTACGTCGCAGCCGAAATCGTTAACAGCTCGATCTGCGCGACCGGCTCGAAGCTGTAGCGGTGGTGCCGCGTCGGACCGAGCCGGTGAATCGCGTCCAAGTGCTCGGGCGTCGCGTAGCCCTTGTTCGTTTCCCAGCAATAGCCGGGGTGGCGGGCGGCCAGCCGGTCCATGAGGTAATCGCGCAAGACCTTGGCGATGACGGACGCCGCCGCGATCGAGTGGCAGCGCGCATCACCATCCACGATGGCTTCGTGCTCGCACCCGAGCTCGGGACATGGCAGCCCATCGATGAGCACGTGGGCCGGGACGATGCCGAGCCGTCGCAGCGCCCGCTCCATGGCGAGGATCGAGGCGCGGCGGATATTGAGCCGGTCAATCTCGCGGACGCTGGCCGCCCCGACGGCGACGGCCACGGCGCGCTCGCGAATCTTGACGGCGAACTTCTCGCGCTGCAGCGCCGTGAGCACCTTCGAATCGTCGAGCCCGCGGATCGGCTTCGCGCCCATCGGAAACACGACGGCCGCGGCGACCACTGGGCCTGCCAGTGGACCGCGGCCGACTTCATCGATTCCGGCGACGATACTCCGACCTTCGCACCACAACGCCGCCTCGCGTTTCAGCGATGGGCGGCGGTGTCTCACGTCTGCGTCGGCTCCTGTTCGCCACCGCCGGTCGGGACCGTGATGCCGCGCTTCTCGCGGATCCGCGCTGCCTTACCAGCCAGCCGGCGCAGGAAGTACAGCTTCGCGCGCCGCACGCGGCCCTTCCGCAGCAACCCGATCTCGGCAATCAACGGCGCATGCAGCGGGAAGATCCGCTCGACGCCCACACCCGCGGAAATCTTGCGGACCGTGAACGTCTCGTTGATGCCGCCGCCGCGCCGGGCGATGCAGATCCCTTCGAACGCCTGGAGCCTTTCCTTCTCACCTTCGCGCACGCGCACCATGACGCGCACCGTATCGCCGGGAGCGAAAGCCGGGATGTCCGTCTTCAGGCCCTCGCGCTCGACCGCTCTGAGCTTTTCCATAACTATTCCCCGTGTTTCAACCAAAGATCTGGTCTTCGTTCGCGCGTGAGACGCTCGGCCTGCGCCGCTCGCCATGCCGCAATCTCGTCGTGATCACCACTCAACAATACGTTCGGGACGTCGAGCCCGCGATAGCTGGGCGGCCGCGTGTAGCTGGGCGGCGCCAGCAGTCCGTCATAATGCGAGTCGCTCGAGGCCGATTCATGGTCTCCCAGCGCGCCGGGCAACAGCCGCACGACCGCGTCCACGACGCCCAGTGCCGCCGGCTCCCCGCCCGACAGCACGAAATCGCCGATCGAGACCTCTTCCGCGCCAAGGACGTCCACCACTCGCTGATCGACGTCCTTGTAGTGCCCACATAACAACGTCAGATCACTGCCCAACGAATAACGGACCGCGGTATCGTGCGTGAACAGCGTTCCGCGCGCCGAGAGGAGGACGATTGGACCCTGCACAACCTTCAGATCCTCCACCGCCTCCACCAACGGCTCCACTTTCAGCACCATCCCGGCGCCGCCACCGTACGGCGCGTCATCGACCGTGTGGTGCTTGTCGCGCGTGTAATCGCGCAGCTGCACGACGCGGTACTTGACCAATCCCGCCGCCGCGGCGCGGCCCAGAATGCTCGACCCCAGCGGCGCGGTGAACCACTCCGGAAACAGCGTCACCACGTTGATCCGCAGCATCGTTACTCATCCACCGCGACGAGCTGGTCGCGCCATTCCTCGACCGCCGCGCGCGAGGTCACGCCCTCGAAGCCGAGCAGCCATTCGCGATGATAGGCACGGCGCCGGGCGACCACCAACGGACCCGCCAGTACCGCGCGCTCTTCGTTGAGGACGTAGACTCGCGCTTTCGGCACGAACACCGTCCCAGGATTCTCCACCAGGGGGATCACCGCTACCTCCCCGTGCTGGCCGTGCGGCTTGCGCAGCCGCCCGACTACGCGGCGGGTTTCGCGGGCGGTGCTGATTTGCCTAGTACGCCGGCCTTCTTGAGGAGCGAGCGCACCGTATCGGTCGGCATCGCGCCCTTCTCGAGCCAGGCCCGCGCCTGCTCGGCGTTCACGACGATCACCGCCGGATTGGCGCGTGGATTGTAATTCCCAATCGTCGCGACGAAACGCCCATCGCGTGGCGATTTAGAATCCGCGACCACGATGCGGAAAAAAGCTTGACCCTTGCGTCCCACCCGGCGCAGCCGAATTCGAGTTGCCATAGCGTTCCCTACATCCTTTGGATGAACTTGCTCATCTTGCGCATCTGCTGGAACTGTTCCAGCAGCCGATTCACTTCCTGCACAGACCGCCCCGACCCTTTCGCGATCCGCAGCTTGCGCGATCCGCTCAACACGCTGGGATCGGCACGCTCTTCCGGAGTCATCGAGAGCACGATCGCCTCCACATGCTTGAGGCGTTTGTCGTCCATCGACACACCCTGCAGTGCCTTCGCGTTGATTCCTGGCAAGAGCCCGAGCACCTGCTTCAGCGGACCCATGTTCTGCATTTGCTTCAACCCCACCAGAAAATCCTGCAGGTCCATGCCCTTCTTGGACCGCACTTTTTGCTCGAGCCGCTTGGCGGCCTCGGCATCCACGGTCGCGGCGGCCTTCTCGACCAGCGCGACCACGTCCCCCTGCCCGAGGATCCGCCCCGCCATGCGGCCCGGATCGAACGGCTCGAGCGCGTCGGTCTTCTCGCCGACGCCGACGTACTTGATCGGCACGCCGGTCACACCGTGAATCGACAGCGCCGCGCCACCACGGGCATCGCCATCGAGCTTCGTCAGGATCACCCCGGTGAGCCCGACACCGTCGTGGAACCCACGCGCGATCTTCACGGCGTCCTGCCCCGTCATCCCATCCGCGACCAGCAGTACTTCTTTGGGCGTTACGGCGGCTTTCAACGCCCGCAGCTCATCCATCATCTCGGCGTCGATCTGCAGCCGGCCGGCCGTATCGACGATCACCGTCCGGGCGCGCGCCGATTCTGCTTCGCGAAGTGCATCCCGAACCAGAGCCGGGACACCCTTCCCCCTTCCCTCGTCCCCCGTCCCCAACACCGGCACGCCAATCTGCTCGCCCAGCTGCCGCAGCTGCTCGGTCGCTGCCGGCCGATAAATGTCAGCCGCCACCAGCGCCGGCGCTTTCTGCTCGAGCTTCAGCCGGCGAGCGAGCTTGGCCGCGGTAGTGGTCTTCCCCGATCCCTGTAACCCGACCAACAAAACGACCGTTGGGCCTACGGACGCGAACTGTAGGGGCGCAGCATGCTGCGCCCCTACACCGGACACCAACGCCTCGTCCGATGCGCCCAGCATGCGTGCCAACTCGTCATGCACCAGCTTGACGACTTGCTGGCCGGGACTGACTGCCTTGACCTGCAGCGTGCCGACGGCCCGCTCGCGCACCCGCTCGACGAAGCCCCGCGTGACCTCGAAACTCACGTCCGCCTCGAGCAGGTGGCGCCGGATTTCACGCAGCGCGTCGGTTACGTCGCTTTCCGAGAGCACCCCGCGACCTCTGAGCCGGTTCAGTACCCCGGTCAGCTGCTCGGAAAGGGCCGTAAACATAAGCGTAGCAAGCTAAATGGCGAGTACCCGCAAACCAAGGGGGAGCCTTATCTTGGCTTCTATGACGGGCAAGATCTACGAGACGCAGCAGACGCAGCAGGCGCAACAGGTAATCCCCCAGTGGACCAGACCGGACGATGCCGAGCGGCTAGCCCGCCTCGATGCCATGAAGCGGCGGGCGACCGCGTTACTCGGGGTCGCGCTGCTGGTATTCGTGGCCGCAAGCATTTACGAGCCGCTCTTCCCCTGGCTCGGCTACGTACGAGCGACCGCCGAAGCCTCACTCGTGGGCGGCCTGGCCGACTGGTTTGCCGTGACGGCGCTGTTTCGGCACCCGCTTGGCCTGCCGATTCCCCACACCGCCATCGTCGCCACACGCAAGGAGCGGATCGGACAGATCCTCGGAAACTTCGTGCAGAACCACTTCCTGTCGCGCGACGTCATCGCCACCAACCTGCGTCGCGTCCATCCCGCCGAGCGCGGGGCGCAGTGGCTCGCCGACCGCGAGCATGCGCGCCAGATCTCCCGCCAGTTCGCCAGCGGCCTCGTGAAAACGCTCGACGGACTGCCGCCCAACGAGCTACAGGATCTCGTGAGTCAGGTGGTGCGGAACCGCGTGCGCTCATTTCGCGTGGCGCCCGCGCTCGGCAAGACACTGGCGCTCGCGCTCGGCGACAACCGGCAGGAGGAGCTCCTCAGCGCGACGGTGCGACTCGCGGCGGAGGCGGTCCGCAACAACCGCGACCTGATCCGGGAGCGCGTACGTGCCGAGACACCGTGGTGGGTGCCTCCCGTCCTCGACGACAAGATCTATCAGAAAATCATCGTGGCGGTCGAACGCCTGCTGCATGACATGGTGATGGATCCGGCCCATCCGCTGCGTACCGCCTTCGACGACGCGATTCGGGACTTCATTGAGCGGCTGCAGCACTCGCCGGAGGTGATCGCGCGCGCGGAGGCGTTGAAAGAAGAGTGGCTCATGGGCGCGCAGACCGACGAGTTGGCGCGGAAGTTGTGGGATGGCGTGCGGCAGGCGGTGACCAAGTATGCGACCGGGACCGACGGCGGGACCAATCCCGGGCCAAACCCGCTCGACAGCGGCCTCGCCGAATTCGGCGTTGCCCTGCTGTCGAATCCCACGCTCCTCGCCGAGATCGACGATCTGCTGATCGACGTCACGGCGGGGGTCGTCGAAAAGTATCGGCACGAGATCGGCGACTTAATCGCCAAGACGGTGGCGAGCTGGGATCCTCAAGCGACCTCGCGGCGATTCGAGCTGGCGGTGGGACGGGACCTGCAGTTCGTCCGAATCAACGGCACGCTCGTCGGCGGGCTCGTCGGTCTGCTGATCTATACGATTACTCGCCTCCTCCACTGAGGCGCACCGCGGGCAGCGCGCGCCACCCTTTCCAATCGGTGGGCGCATCGACAAGGCGGACAACCGGCCGGCCCTGGATGGTGAGCTGTTTTATCTCCGACCGTCTGGGGGGGAGGGGGGCCGTCCGACCGTCCGACCGCCGTTTCTGCCAGGCGCGCTGCAGGCCCGCCGCAAAACGAGCGGCGGCCGCAGGGTCATCCCAGACGCTGTACCAGATCAGCGCGTCGCTCTTCGGACCGAGCACCTGGTAGCGGTCCCCATCCCATCCTGTGGCGAGAGTCGCCGCTTCGATTTCATCGCCCAGCAGCTGCTGAAACAGCAGCCGGGTCTCGAACTCGCCCAGGTTGTCTTCCCACCGCACGGTGTCCGTTCCGGCCGTGAAGCTCAATTCCGTCGGTGCGTCGTGCAGCGCATACCGTTCCGGATGCAGGATCTGCTCGGTTGACCTGGGCATCGAATCGAGCACGGAACGATCGACATACTTGTGCCGGAACCAGACGTTGAAATCGGCGCCGCCGAGATAGGGAAATATCAGCCCCTCGCGCACCCACAGCGGCGCGTGCGCGAATTGTTTCATCTGCGCCTGTTGCGCCGCCATCGCGGCGCGCTGCTGCCAGAACCAGCCGAGCGGCAGCGTGTCGGGTCGCTGCTCCGGCATGAGCACCGGGATTTGCGCGACGACGGCTTGACCCTCGAGCACCGCCTGCGCCGCGGAGCGCCGGTCGTTGGCATGCCGCTGCGTCATTATGGAGTCGAGTTCGACGTATTGATCCTGCAATGCGTGCACCAGCTCGTGCGAGACCACGATGCGCAGCTGATACGGCTCGATATCGGCGGGGATGTAGAGGGCGTTGGAATCGGGGTCATAGTAACCGGCGATCTGCTCGGTGAGCACGTTGATCATGGTCGGTCGCAGCTGCAGGGTATCGGGAATCAGTCCGAATAGCCGCAACGCCGACTGCAGTCCGGCGAGCTCGGCGGGGGGCAGGTCCTCGTCGATCTTGTGAATGAGGTAGTCGCGCACCTGATCGCGGGTACGGCGCAGCACCAGCGGTTCTCTCTTGAAGCGAAGCCCGGTGGTCTGGGCAACCATGGGCATCATGTGGTGCACAACGTCTTTCAGCTCCGCCTCACCCTGCACCGCCTGCGCACGCTCGCGGCACCCCAGGCTCAACATCACCACACAGACACCGCCGAGGTGAATCAGGCGGTCCACTCGATGCCTTTCCCCACCGCGACCCCGACGACGCGCGCGACTTCCTTGCCCGTGACGACCAAGCCCTGGCGCTCGAGCTCGGCGCGCAGGCGGCGGTCGAGATCGACGCGCTGCTCCTCTAAAGACGGGCGGCGAGGTGAAGCGGCGGCGGGGGGCGGCGTTGATTCTGCCGCAGCCTCTTTCGCCGCCCTTCGCCGCCCTTCGCCGCCCCCGAGCATTTGCTCGATTTCCTCCCCGAATCTTTGCAGCACTGTCGCCAAGTCGGGCATCGGCTCCTCGGGCGACGTCCCTTCTTCTTCCGTCAACCCGCGGCGAATCATTGCTTCGACTTTCTTGCGGTCGCGAATCAGCTTGTCGAGCTCCGGAGACACATGCGCCTCCGCTTGCGCGTGCGCGCAGGCCTCGTCGAGCACGTCAATCGCCTTGTCGGGCCGCGCGCGATCGGGCACGAAGCGGTCGGTCAGGACGATGGCCGCTTTGAGTGCGTCGTCCGAAATCGCGACGGCGTGATGCCGCTCGAGCCTGGGCCGGCGGGCCACCAGCACCTCCCAGGTCTGTATCGCGTCCAGCTCCTCGATGGTGACCGGCTGGAAGCGGCGCTCGAGCGCGGGATCGGTCCGGATCCACTTGCTGTACTCCTCGCCGGTCGTCGCGCCGATCACGCGAATGTCCCCGCGGACCAGTGCGGGCTTCAGCATGTTGGCGGCGTCCATCGCCGCCCCCATGGCCGTGCCCTGTCCGATGAGATTGTGCAGCTCGTCGACGAATAAGATGAGATTGCGGTCGGCCTGCAGGGCCTGCACGAGACGGCGGATGCGGTCCTCGTACTGGCCGCGGAACGATGTGCCCGCGAGCATCGAAACGTGGTCCAATCCCAGCAGGCGCGCGTCCTTGAGGGCGGGCGGCACGTCGCCGGCCGCGATGCGTTGGGCGAGTCCTTCCACGATCGCGGTCTTGCCGACGCCCGCCTTCCCGACGAGCGCCGCATTGTTCTTGCCTTGCCGCAACAGGATATCCACGACGCGCGCGATCTCCGCATCGCGACAGCGCACCGGCTCGAGATCGCCGCGGCGCGCCTGCGCCGTGATATCGATACCGACGCGCTCCAGCACGTCGCCGGAATCGAAGAATCCTTCGAAGGGGTTGCCCATCTATCAGTCGCCTTTGAGAAAATGCCCGTACCAGGCAATGATCGCATCACCGAACACGAACGCCACGACCGCACCGACAGCGAGGAATACCCCAAACGGCACGAGTCGCTTCTTCCTGATCGACAGCGGGATGAAAATAAGCGAACCGAGCGCGGCGCCGGCGAACACGGTGAGAAGGACGCCCCGCCATCCGACGAAGCTGCCGACCATCGCCATCATTTTTACATCACCGCCGCCCATCGCCTCTTCCTTGAAGACCCACGTCCCCGCCATACCGACCAGCCACAGCAACACGAAACCGACCGCGGCGCCGAGCAGCGCCCGCAGGAAGCCATCCACGCCGCCGCCGAGCGCGAGCAGCAGACCGATGACGAGCCCACCCCACGTGAACTCATCCGGGATGATGTAGTGACGCGCGTCGGTGATGGCGATGCCGAGCAGCAGCGTGCCGAACAACGCCGCCGCGACGGCGTGCAACGTCATGCCGTACGCCAGCAACGACGCGCCGAACAGCACGCCGACCAGCGCCTCGATGAGCGGATACTGTTTGGAGATGGGATTGTGGCACCAGCGGCATTTACCGCGCAGCCAGAGCCAGGAGAAGACGGGGATGTTGTCGCGCCACGCGATCGGTTGTTTGCAATGCGGACACGTCGAGCGCGGCCGCAGCAGCGACTCGTCGCGTGGCAGCCGCAGGATGCACACGTTGAGGAAGCTTCCGACGCAGAGGCCGAGCAGCACGGCGCCGGCGACGAGGACGATATCAGTGCCCACGCAGGACCTCGTAGAGCAGGATGCCCGCCGCCACGGCCACGTTGAGCGACTCGGCGCCGCGCGCCAGCGGAATCGCGACGCGCTGGGCCGCGATCGCGTTGAGCTGCGGCCGGATTCCCGCTCCTTCGTTGCCGACGATCACCGCAATGAGCTCCTGGCGTGATGTTCTGGAATCGAGTGCCCGCGCGAGCGGGACGCCGTCCGCCGCGGCCGCCCACAACGTGATGCCGCGCTCGTGCGCCCACGCGATGAACGGCCCGTCGTCGAGCTGCACGACGGGGTGGCGGAACGTCGCCCCCATCGCCGCCCGCAATGCCTTTGGGTTCATCGGGTCCGCGCTCCCGCGGAGCAACAGACTGGCCCCAGCCCCGAGCGCATGCGCGGTCCGAATCAGCGTGCCGACGTTGCCGGGATCCTGCACGCCGTCGACGACGAGCAGCGGTCCAGCGGCAATATCCGGCAGGGCCCACGCGCGCGGCTGCACGATCGCGAGGATTCCCTGCGGCGTGTCCGTGCCCGCGAGATCGCCGAAGGTGCGCGATCCGACTTCTTCCACCGCGACCGCGTGGCTGGCGAGCTCGGCCGTGAGCGCCTGGCCTCGCGTCGTGCGCGCCAGCTCGGGAGAAACGAGCGCACCTTTGAACTCGAGGCCGGCGGCCAGCGCTTCTTCCACCAGCCGCACGCCTTCCACGACCGCCAGCCCGCGGCGTCCGCGCGCCTTGCGGCGTTGGAGATCGCGCACAGTCGACTGCAGATTACTGCGAATGCGTGTCCTCGTGCCGGTCACAGGTGCCCCTAAGATTGCGCCCGTCCTTGCTTTCGCCAAGCCGCGGCTCCGGAACGCATGAGAATCGCCCTCACGATCGCGGGTTCGGATTCCGGGGGCGCCGCCGGAATTCAGGCCGATCTCAAGACGTTCCATCAATTCGGCGTCTTTGGAACGAGCGCGATCACGGCAGTCACCGCGCAGAACACCATCGGGGTTGCCGCCTGGCAGGCGCTGCCCGCAGCGCTCGTTGCGCAGCAGATCGACGCGGTAGCGGACGACCTGCGCCCCGCCGCGATCAAGAGCGGCATGTTGGGATCCAGCGAAATCGTCGACACGGTGGCGGAACGCATCGCTCGTCATCGTCTCACGACGTACGTGCTCGACCCCGTGATGGTGGCAACGTCCGGCGACCGGCTGCTCGATCGCGAGGCCGAGCGGCTGATCGCTCGGCGGCTGGCACCGCTGGCGCTCCTCGTGACCCCCAATTTGAACGAGGCGGAGATTCTCGTCGATGCAGAGGTGCGAACGCCGGATCAGATGGAGCAGGCGGGCCGCGCGCTCGTCGCGCTGGGGGCGCGGGCCGCGCTCGTAAAGGGCGGGCATCTCGCGGACCGGGCGACGATCGTCGACGTCCTGGTGCAGGCCGGGGGGGCCGGGGGGGGCGGGGGGGGCTCAGCGCGCCGCTTTACCCACGAGCGCATCGACACGACGTCGACGCACGGCACCGGCTGCACGCTGTCGGCGGCGATCACGGCCGGCCTCGCCCTCGGTCGCTCGCTCGAGCAGGCGGTGGCGGACGGGCTGGATTTCGTGCATCGGGCGATTGCTGCGGCGCCGGGACTCGGAAGCTCCGAAGGTCACGGACCGCTAAACCATTTCGTTCCGGCGCCCCCGCGGCCGCCGAGCGAGGGATTGTAGTCCCTTCGGGATACCGTCACCTCCCCTTCTGAGAGGGGGCACGTCACCCTTCTCGAGGGGGCGCAGCATGCTGCGCCCCTACGCAATGATTGGGTCCCGCCCTAGCCGACCCGACTGCTAATGTCGTGGATGCGTTGGCATCGTCGGGAAGATTCTATTCCAATTGGTCCAGGTCGCGGGACCATTCGCATGCCGGGGTACGATTATGGGCAGTCAGGGCACTATTTCGTCACTATCCGCGCCGCCGATCACCTCTTTGGTCTTGTCGATAATCGCGTGATGAAACTCAACGCGTACGGGCGAATCGTGCGCGAATGCTGGAGTGCAATTCCTGATCATTCACCGGGCGTAGGCATCGATTCGTTCATCGTCATGCCGGACCACATCCATGGCATTCTGTTTCTCGATCACCGGAGGCCGCACGCCGTCGGGATAATTGTTCCAAGATGTCTCGGCGCCATTGTCCGCTCGTTTAAGTCAGCGGTAACAGCCAGGATCAACGAACTCCGCGGGACAGCGAGCGCCAGAGTCTGGCAGCGCAACTATTACGAACACGTTGTGCGAACGTCTGAGGATCTCGATCAAATCCGGCATTATATCGCCACCAATCCCGACCGTTGGCAACAGCGAGACCGACAACAGCGCCCCCGAAACAGGTAGGGGCGCAGCATGCTGCGCCCCCTACAAACACGATCCTCTCCACACAAACACGATCCCCTGCACACAAACACGATCCCCTACTCACAAACACGATCCCACACAAACACGAGCCCTCGCACGTCCCTAGTCGACCATCACGGATTCCACCAGTACGTAGCCTTGACCATGAAGATATTCTCCGCCGGCGCACTCAGCATGCTCCCCATCGATGAGCCGAACCTGAAGTTGCCGTTGTCGTCGGCGGCCGAGCGGCTCTGTGTCCACACGAAGAACAGCGTCGAACCCGGCCTGTACTCCCAGCGGAGCACGGCGTTGCCGCGCAGCGACTTGAAGTTGAAGTCCGGCCTGCCGAACGAGAACGGCTGAGCCGGCCCGGCCCCGTCAGGATCCACCGTGTAAGTCTTGGTGGAATCCGTGTAGGTGATCGTCGAGCCGTTGTCCCGGCCGTACCGCGTGAACTTGTCGCTGCGGGGCTGGGCCAGCTCGTGGAAGTAATCATAACGCGCTGCTGAGATCAGGGGCTGCGCATACAGCTGCAGCGACAAGGTCGGACTGTACGTCCAGTTCAGGCGGATACCCGCCGACAGCTCAGTCTGATTGAGCCCACCGAAGATGTAGTGGGTGTTGAAGGTGTTGGCCGCCGCACCCGACGTGTCGGGAATCGCGGTGATGTACTGATAGGGCTGGGTCTGCTTGTACAGGTTCGGCCCCACGCTCACCAACACGTTCGGAGCGGGCCGATATTGCGCGTTGAGGTACACCGACCATTCGACGTCGGATGCCGAGCGGAAGTACGTGAAGGCGCCCGTGTTGAGCGTCAACGATTTGCGGCTATCCGAGCCCATGTCGATGCCGAACTGATAGCCCGGCGGCAGCAGCATCAGCGGTCCGCCGCGCGTGCGGCGATTGTCGACCGTCCACGGATTGTAGGCGACGTTCCAGTTGAACCAGTAATAGTTGTGGAGCTGGACGTATCCGAAATTGAAGCCGCCCGACCAGTTGACGTTGCCGTCCCAGTCGTAGTTCCGAAACAGCGCGCCACCGGTCTCGGCATAGCGGAAGAGCTTGCCGGGCTTGCTCCAGGTGCGGCCGCCCCCGAGATGCATGTTGATGTAGCCCGAGCGCGACAAGAAACCGAGATCGTTGACGTCGAAGCCCGGCGAGATCACGCCAAAAGCGGAGTTCACGAAAATATTGCCGCGCTGTTTGGCGAGCGTGAATCGAGCCGCCATACCGTTGAGCGACGTGGCGGTGGAATCCACACGCACACTGGGTGCATCAGGCCGCTGGAAGTAGTGCACCGAATTGCGCTGGACCGCGGTGATCCGGGCTGGTGACCCGGCGATGCGCGAGGCGGCAAACCACGCGGTCGTGACCCACGTCTTCGCGGTGTCCAGGAACACCCAACCGTCGGCTCCCAACGTCGTGGAGTTGCTGTTGCGGATATCACGCAGCGTGGGATCATCGAACGCGCGGCCGGCGAACGTGGTCATGAATCCGAGTCCCTGCCGGCCTTTGTCGAACTCTTTCTGCGCGCGGTACACGCCGTACGTCGCGAGCGGCTCCATTTCCCGACCCCAGCGCACACCCAAGCTGTCCTGCAGCGTCGCACGCTCACGAGCCGTCACGGCAGTCAGGCCGCCCACGTTCCAGGTGCCGGCGACTTTGCCGGTGAGCTTGACGGCGCCAAGGATATGCGCGCCGTCAGGTCCGTCCACGTACCCCTTGTCCGGCGCGCCGGGGAGTGCCAACGAACGCCCCACGCGCCGGCTGTAGAAGAAGCTCGGTCCGGACCAGTTGAATCCCCAGAAGTTGCTCTGACCGCCGAACCCGAACTCGAAAATGGACGAGCCTTCGACAAAGAACGGCCGCTTTTCGTTGAAGAATGTCTCGCGGTCGCTCAGGTTCACCACCGCCGGGTCGACCTCGACCTGGCCGAAATCAGGGTTGACGGTGGCGTTGAGGGTCAGATTCGACCCGAGGCCGATCTTCGCGTCGGCGCCGAACCCGGGATCGAACTTCGATCCGTCATTGAACGGATTACCGAAGGTGTGCGGCGTGAACGCCGCGCGGGTGGTCGCGTAGGGCATGATTTCCAGCCGCCGCGGCGGCTCGATGCGCTCGATCCCCACGAGATCCGGAAAACGCGACACGAAGCCCCGGCCGTCCCGCGGCGTGTAGGCGATGTAGTCGAACTCATTCTTGCGTGCAATGTCACGGCGGAAATTGATGCCCCAGACATATTCGTTCTTGCGCACGAAGCGCAGCTGCGAATAGGGGATCCGCAGCTCGGCGGTCCACCCCGTAGCGTCGCGGGTGACTTTGCCTTCCCACACACCGTCCCAGGTGTCGTCGTCCCAGTCGTCGTTGAAGAGCGTGCCGTCATACAGCGTGCCCGCCGCATTGATTCCGAAGTAGAAGCCGCTGCGCTTGTCGTGATAGGGGTCGATATACATCTGGAAGCGGTCGGAATTGGTGCCTTGATCGCGGCGCGCCAGGCGCGCGACGATCGAGTCGGGATGCGAGTCGTAGAGCCGGGCCCCGATGTAGAGTGCCGCGTCGTCGTACGCGACGTAGACGACGGTGCTCTCGGTCGGCACGGCCCCTTGCGTGGGATCACGCTGCGTAAAACCGGTGAGTCGCTCGGCGGATTGCCAGAGCGGCTCGCTCAGCACACCGTCGATCGTGACCGCCTGGCCACCGCTTAGGCGAATGGCGCGGACCTGCTGCGGCGCGGGAGCCGCCGGCGGTGGAGAATCGACGGCAACGAGCGGCGGATGACTTCCCGCCAGAGCGAGGAGCAGCTGGAGCGTCGTCGTCATATGCGTCCGGGAGCTGAAGGTGGATGAAACCCCGGTCGCGAACGCTGACGGCGAGCGCGCGGCGGTGTCGGTTGGTATGACAGAGCGAGGAGGAAAAAGGTTGCAAAGACCCTACTTGAGGCGCTTAAGCACTCCTTTCAGCACGACGGACAGACGTCGCGCAACCTGCTCGCTCACGGCGAGGACCTCCTCGTGCGACAGTGCCGACCCCGTTATGCCGGCCCCGGGGTTCGTTATAGAGGAAAACCCCAGGCATCGCACCCCGCGCGAGCGCGCGACCAGGACCTCGGGCACCGTCGACATCCCGACGGCATCGCCGCCGAGCCGCTCGAGCATCCGCACCTCGGCGGGGGTCTCGTAGGAGGGACCGAGCAGGCCGACGTAGACGCCCTCTTCCATGCGGATGCCGGCTTCGCGAGCCACCGTGCGGGCGAGCGCGCGTAGCTCACCGTCGTACGGCTCGTGCATGATGGGAAAGCGCTGCTCTCCGGGCTCGGGCTGCCCGATGAGGGGGTTGCGCCACATGAGGTTGATGTGGTCGGCGATGAGCATCAGGGTTCCGCCCGGGAAGGTCCGGCGCACGCCCCCGGCGGCATTCGTGACGATCAGAATCTCGACGCCGAGCTCCGCAAATACGCGTACCGGCAGGCCGGCGACCGCCGCGGGATGCCCTTCGTAGAGGTGAAAGCGACCCGCCTGCACGATGACCGGCACGTCCTCGAGCGTCCCGGCGACCAGCTCTCCCTTGTGGCCCGCGACCCCGGGCTCGGGGAAACCTGGGATGGTCTGGTACGGAATGCGAAAGGAATCAGCGACTTCGTCGGCGAGAAAACCCAGCCCTGAGCCGAGGACAATTGCGACACGAGGTTTGAGCTTTCCTAGGCGCCGCTTTACTGCCTCTGTTGCCGCTGTTACTGCCCCCGTCCCGCGTCCCCCGTCCCCCGTCCCCGTCACAACAGAATTCCCGCGAGCGTCGCCGAGAGGAAGTTAGCGAGCGTGCCGGCGATCATTGCGCGGAATCCGAGGCGGGCGAGGTCGTGCTTGCGATTGGGGGCGAGGGCGCCGATGCCGCCGATCTGAATCCCTACCGAGCTGAGATTCGCAAAGCCGCACAACGCGAAGGTGGCGATGGTGAACGACACGGGATCGAGACTGCCCTTGAGCGGGCCGAGATGGGCGTAGGCGATGAATTCGTTGATCACCATGCGCTCGCCCAGCAGTCCGCCGATCGTCCCGCTGTCATGCCACGGCACACCCATGATCCAGGCGATCGGCCGGAAGATCCATCCGAGCACGGTCTGCAGCGTGGCCGGGAACCAGGGGGCAAATCCGTGAATCCAGCCGAACAGTCCATTCACCAAGGCGATCAGCGCGATGAAGGAGATGAGCATCGCGATCACGTTCAGCATGAGCTGCAGGCCTTCACCCGTGCCCCGCGCGGCGGCGTCGAGCACGTTCACGTCGGTGCGCGGAATGTCGACCTTCACGCCGCCGAGCGTCTCCGGCACTTCGGTCTCGGGCTCGAGGATCTTGGCCATCATGATCGTACCCGGCGCCGTCATGATCACCGCCGTCAGCAAGTGGCGCGCTTCGATCCCGAACGCGATGTAGGCCGCCATGATCGATCCCGAAACGTGCGCCATGCCCGCGGTCATCACGGTCATCAATTCGGAGAGCGTCATGCGCGGCAAGAAGGGGCGGATCGTGAGCGGCGCCTCGGTTTGTCCCATGAAGATCGATGCCGCGACATTGAGGCTCTCCGCGCCGCTCGCGCCCATGATCTTGTTCATCGCCACCGCGAACGCTTTCACCACGATCTGCATGATGCCGAGGTAGTACATGATGGCGAACAGCGCGGAGACGAAGATGATCGCGGGCATGATCTGGAACGCGAACACGACGCCGATGCTCGAGTGCTGCTTCCCGATCTCGCCGAAGACGAATTCCGAGCCGGCGTACGAGAAGCTAAGAATCTTCGTGACAGTGGCGCCGAGCCAACTGAAGATGGTCTGCCCAACCGGGACCCGAAGCACAAAGATCGCGAACAGCAGCTGCAGCCCGACGCCCCACGCCACGACGCGCCAGCTGATCGCCCGCCGATTGCGCGAGAAGGCGACGCCGATGCCGAGGATCACGAGAATTCCGAAGATTCCCGTCAGCCGGGAGCCAAACGAGCGCGCCGGTGGCGTCACCACCTCAGCCTTGGTCGTATCCTGGGCGGTGGTCTGTACCGTGGCGCCACTCAACGTATTGAACACGAAGCGCGGCAGCGTAAACACGACGAGCGCGCAGACGAACGTGACCGCGAACGCGAAGACGACCCGGCGCCAGGACATCAAGCAGTTCCCCCTTCTTCGTCGAGTGCGCTCTGCACGCGGGACACGAGCGCGACCTTCTCGTACTCCGGGAGAAACGCGCTCTCGCAGGCGTTCAGGACCACGCGCGCCAGATCGTCGGGCGAGAGACCCAGCACGGCGTGCGCCAGGAAATACTCATCGGTCAGGGTGATGCCGTCGGTCAGTGGACCGTCGGTATTGAGCGTGACGACGACGCCCTGCTGGAAATAGCGTCGAAAGGGATGTTCCGCCACCGACGCCACCACGTGGGTGTGCACGTTGCTGCTCAAGCACATCTCGAGCGGGATCTTACGCGCGACGACTTCCTCGAGCAGCGCCGGATCCTCGGCGAGGCGCGTGCCATGCCCGATCCGCTGCGCGCCGACGTCGTGTAGCGCCTGATGGATCGAGTGCGGTCCGTCGCCCTCGCCCGCGTGACAGGTGCAGGCCATGCCGTGCGTCGCCGCGTACTCGAAGGCCGCGCGATGATCTCTCGCCGGGAAGCCGCGCTCCGCACCCGCGAGATCGAACGCCGTCACCCCCGCCGTGCGATACTCTGCCGCCGCACGAGCCAGTTCCAGCGATTCAGCCGGCGGCTTGGTGCGCATCGCGCAGACAATGAGCCCGACCTTGGTTCCCGTCTCGGCGGCTGCGCGCCGGATGCCGGCCAGCGGCGCTTCGATCGCTTGCGACAGCGTCAACGCTGGACGATGCAGGAGCGGCGAATAGCGCACCTCGACGTAGCGCACATTCTCCGCGGCCTTATCGATGACGAATTCGTAGGCCACGCGCTCCAGCGCGGCGGCGGACTGCAGCACGGACAGCGTGATCTCGTATTTCTGGAGATACTCCTCGAGGTTCTTGGCATCGCGGACGAGCATCGCTTTCGCGAGTGCATCCGGGGTGTCGGCGGGCAAGCGGATGCCCTGCTCCCGCGCCAGCTCCAACATCGTGGCCGGCCGCAACGCGCCATCGAGATGCACGTGCAGCTCCGCCTTGGGCCAGCGCCGCAGCGCGTCTTTGGTCAGCCTGGGCCTGGCTTCGCGCCGCGCGGACACGACGACCCGATAGACTGAACCGGCCTCCCCCACCACGTCACCGGCATCGATGGGGCGGCCGGCGGCATCCGTCACATACGCGGCATTGTCGAGCAGCCGAGCGAGGCCGTCGTCCGCCTGCGCGACCGCGTCGCGCACTCGCGCGCCCCGTGGTACGTCAACCGCCCTGTCGTTGACGAAAACCCGCATCAGTGG
>Ga0209056_10002808_pt1 | contig 18684 bp, 18 predicted proteins | sample GraSoiAngelo_114_FD_185876 | JGI IMG/M metagenome (GOLD analysis project Ga0209056, IMG submission 185876) | Grasslands soil microbial communities from the Angelo Coastal Reserve, California, USA - 14_0903_13_40cm (SPAdes) (version 2) | ecosystem: Environmental > Terrestrial > Soil > Grasslands...
CGTCCGGGCGGCGCCATCGAGGGCACCCTCGGCGAGCGCGGCCAGCGTGGCGTCGTCGAGGCACTCGGGCGTTTCCCTCGTGGACGCATCGAGCCGATGACGCAGCAAGTCGAGCGGATCGGGATGACTCACGCGGTACTGGCCTCCATGGTCATACGGTCCCCCTCGTCGCCGTCATGAGACGGTCGCGGCCTGCGGAACTGCTCACAGGTCGCCCCGTCCGATGCCGACCTGCGCCAACCTCGCCCGAGCGGTGGCGAGCGCGCGGTACACGCGGTTGTGGACCGCCTTTGCATTCGGGAGCCCGAGGATCCGCGCGACGGCCGCGGCGGGCAGCTCCTCCACGATGTACAGCTCGACCGCCGCTCGGTCCTCCGCGCTGAGCGCACCGAACGCTTGCTCCAGCAGGGCGCGGGTGTCGGCGATGTCCCCGGGGCTCGGCACAGCCGGGTCCTCCTCGGTAGGCGGTGTTCCGCCCAGCTCGCGAAGCACCTGGCCGCGCCGCCCGTCGGTGATGGCGCTGTAGGTCGCCCGCACCTCGCCCAGAAACTCCCTAAAGGAAAGAGCAGGCGCCTCGCGGGCGTGGATCAGCTCGTACGCTTCGATGTGGCTTCGTTGCTCGAGAAACACATGCTCGAAGATCCGACGCCGGAGCGGCGGCAGTGCCTCGGCGACGACGGAGAGCCGGCGGCGGCCGTCCCGATGGCGGAACCAGTCGACCGTGAGATGACGGACCACGGTGACGAGCCAGGTGGAGAAGCGCGCGCGGTGGTCCGGCTGCGCCGCGTACGTGCGGAGCCGCCGCAGGTCGCCTTCGCGCAGGGCCTCACAGACCCGCGCGAACACGTCCATCACATCGTCATAGTCCTGGGCGTAGTGGCGGATGGCCGCAAAGATGAGGCGCCGATAGCGGTCGAGAAACAGGTCCCACGCGGCGTCGGGCCTGCCCGACGCCAGCTCGGCCGCCCAGCCTTCCATCCGCACGACCTTCGGAGAGACAGAGTCGGATATAGCTCGTGGTGGAAGGGTGTCAAGAGTTGAAACGTGGCTGTGAGGCCAAAGGAAGGGGAACTGGCTCCGCTAGCGACCGGTCAGACGCACCACTCCCAACACCAGACCGACCGTCGTGACTGCCTGCCCGACCCAGAAGAGGAACATCCACTTGATGATCCGGGCCTCGAACGCGGCCATGCGGGCGTCGAGACGACTCTCGAGCATCCCGAGCGCCCCTTTGACTTCCGCGATCCGCTGGTCGAGCTTCGCGTCGAGCTGCGCCGCACGCTGCTCGAGCTTGGCATCGAATCGCCCGAAGTTCAGCTCGTTGAGCTCTCGCAACTCGGTTCGGTACGTGGCGTCCACCTTGTTGAACCAGTCGACCAGCTCATTGGTGATGTCATCACCGAACGTGTCGTAGAACTTCTTGGACAGCCTTGCCGTCACCGGCATCGAGCACTCCTCCCGATTCCGGCGACAGTCTAAGCCTACGCTCGGCGCCGACGGTAGGCAATCCGATGCGACCGAGATCGTTTTCGCGCGACGCTAGCAGCAGCGCACACCTTTTCCCTTCGACTCGAAGAACTGCGCGACGTACTCCCGCTCACCGAGCACCGGGGTGTGGCCCGCCGCTCGGCAATGCTCGAGATACGCATCGTAATCCGGAGCGCCGATGATGCGGCGCACCACACGTGCGATGCGGGCGGGGAGGGGCAGGGCCGTTTCCCCTTTCCCCTTTCGCGTTTCCCGTTCAGTCCCCCGTGGCATAGCCCGCCTCCACGTACGGCGCCTCGTGGACCATGGCCGCCTTGCGATGCGACAAGACCAGCCACCATTCCCGGAGCGACGTGACGATCAAGAGGGTCACTACGGTCATGAACAGCAGCGCCACGAACGTGTTCAGCCGGTCATTGAAAATCAGGCGCGCCGCATCGGGGGTAGTCGCCCCCGCGAGCGACGCGGCGTGCGCCAGGAACCCCAGCCGCGGATCGGCCGAGAACACCTTCTGCCACCCGGCGGTCATCGTGACGGTCACGAGCCAGGCGAGCGGCGCGGCCGTCACCCACGCGAACCGGGCGCGGCCCATCTTGATGAGAATGGTGGTCCCGACGCACAACGCCACCGCCGCGAGCAGCTGGTTCGAGATCCCGAACAGCGGCCACAGCGAGTTGATCCCGCCCAGCGGGTCCACCACGCCTTGATACAGGAAGTATCCCCACCCCGCCACTATGAGGGCGCTCGACGCGATCACGCTCGGGTACCACGACGTCTCGGCGAACCGGGGCCACACGTGGCCCACGATCTCCTGCAGCATGAACCGGCCCACGCGTGTCCCCGTGTCGATGGTCGTGAGGATGAACAGGGCCTCGAACATGATGGCGAAGTGATACCACAGGGCGTCGAGGGTCCTGCCCCCCAGCGCGCTGGTCGCGCCCGCGAAGATCTGGGCCATCCCGACCGCGAGCGAGGGCGCACCCCCTGAGCGGGCCACGAGGGTGGTCTCGCCCATCCGCGCGGCCAGCTCGCGCATGAAGTCGGGGGTCACCACGAAGCCGGCCTGCCCCAGCACCTGCGACGCCTGCGCCAGCGCGGCCGGCGTGGTGTTCATCGCGAAGTAGACGCCCGGGTCCAGGGTGCACGCCGCGATCATCGCCATCACCCCCACGAACGACTCCATCAGCATGCCGCCATACCCGATCAACCGGGCGTCGGACTCGCGTGCGATCATCTTGGGCGTCGTGCCGGAGGCGACGAGTGAGTGGAATCCCGAGACCGCGCCGCACGCGATGGTGATAAAGGCGAACGGGAACAGTTTGCCCGCGAACACCGGGCCCTCCCCCAGGCTCGCGAACGGCGTGAGCGCCGGCATGCGGAGCGGCGGCAGAATCACGAGGATGGCGACGGCGAGCACCAGGATGGTCGTGATCTTCAGAAACGTCGAGAGGTAGTCGCGCGGACAGAGCAGCATCCATACCGGCAGGACAGAAGCGATGAATCCGTACGCGATCATCATCCCCGTGAGCGTCGTGGCGGTGTGGGTGAATGCGGGGGCGAGGTGCGGTTGACCGGCCACCCACCCGCCCGCCACGAGCGCGCCCAAGAGCAGCACAGCCCCCGCAGCCGAAGCCTCGCCCACCTTCCCCGGCCGCCACCGCTTCATCCACCACCCCATCAGCAGGGCGATCGGAATCGTGCACGCGATGGTGAACAGCCCCCACGGCGACGCCTTCAGCGCGTTCACCACGATGAGCGCCAACACCGCCAGCAGGATGATCATGATGAAGAGGACGGCGAGCATCGCCGTGGCTCCGGCCGCCGGGTTCACCTCCTCCTTCGCCATCTGGCCGAGCGACTTGCCGTCCCGACGCAGCGAGCACAACAGAATGACGAAGTCCTGCACGGCACCCCCCAGGACCACGCCGATCACGAGCCATAACGTGCCCGGCAGGAAGCCGAACTGCGCGGCGAGCACCGGACCCACGAGCGGACCGGCGCCCGCGATGGCGGCGAAGTGGTGTCCGTACAACACCCACTTGTTGGTGGGCACGAAGTCACGCCCGTTGTTGCACCGCTCGGCCGGGGTGGCGCGCCGGTCGTCCAGGCGGAACACGCGGGTGGCGAGGAACTGGCTATAGAAGCGGTACCCGACGGCGTAGGTGCAGACGGCGGCGGTGAGGAGCCAGGCGGCGTTGACCGTCTCCCCCCGCGACAGCGCGAGGACGCCGAAGGCGGCGGCACCGAGGGTGGAGATCCCGCCCCACACGAGCACCGCGGCGAGCGGTTTCATGGCGCCTAAGTTACGCCGTGCCTTGCCGATGTTCAATTTCGAACATAGGTTCGAAACCTTGACACCCATTTCTCCCTGGATCTTGGCCCCGCGCGGGGCGACGCAAGGCGGAGCGCCGGCGACCGAGACCCGGCCCGACCCGCAGCGCCTGGCGGAGACCGTGCACGGCCGGGTCGCCGTGGTCACGGGCGGCGCGACCGGTCTCGGCCGCGCCACGGCGCTTGAGTTCGCCCAGCGCGGCACGGCGGTCGCGATCAACTACCTCGACCTGCCAGACCGCGACGTGGCGGCGCAGGCACTCCTCACCGAGACGGCCATCCGCGCGCTCGGCGTGCCGGTGTATTGCGCGCGTTGCGACGTACGCAAGCGGGAGGATGTGGAGAAGTTCGTCACCACCGTGCGCGAACGCCTGGGCGGCGTCCACTTTTTGGTGAACAACGCGGGCGTGGCACACGACGGCGCGCTCTGGCGGCTCACCTCCGAGGCATGGCAGGAGGTGATGGACACCAATGTCACCGGCGCCTTCAACTGTATCCAGGCGGTGGCCGGCCCGATGCGCGCCCAACGCTACGGCAAGATCGTGAACATCGCGAGCCATCAGGCGTTCCGGCCGGGCTTCGGCATCGCGAACTACGCCGCCAGCAAGGCCGCCCTGATCGGACTCACCCGGTCGGCCGCGGTGGACCTGGGCCCGTCCAACGTCAACGTCAACGCCGTCGCCCCCGGATTCGTGAAGACGGACCTCTTGTCGACGCTGCCGCGCGAAGTGCTCGAGCGCGCCGAGCACGAGTCGGTGCTGGGGCGGGTGGCGGAGCCGGAGGATGTGGCGCGCGTGATCGTGTTCCTGTGCAGCGAGGCGGCGCGCCACATCACGGGACAGGTGATCGTGGTGGATGGCGGGCTGACGCTCGCTTCTTGAAAATCGGCGGCGCGCACACGATATTGCGCGCCGTGACTAATCCATTGCAAATCAAAAGCTTAGTGCGTGGTGCGTGGTGCGTGGTAAGCTCCGCTGTGCTGACGGCGTGCCCTCACAAGTCTGCGACACCCACTCCCGAGCCCACCGCGCCGCTCCCCACCGCGGGGATCGCGGCCCAACAGGTCGGCGTGCTGCCGCTCACGCTCGTCGCGGCGGAGGACTCGCTGCACTGGGAGGCGGTTCTGGGCGAGCGCCGGACGGCGCTCGCGAAGAGCGACAGTATCATCGGCACGCTGCTCAAAGCCCGCGCCCCGGAGGTGACGTGGGTACTGCCGGACGAGCTGCGGCGCGTGGCGCGCCGGGCGCCGGGAATCGCCCCCGCTCCCGACCAGATGGGCACGGCGATCCTGTTCCACGCGACCAAACAACAGCCCGAAATGGCGCCCGACCCGCTGCGCAGCGAGCTGCGGACGCTCGCCGCGTTGGCGGGGGGTGGACGCTACGCGCTCGTGCCGGCGGGGCTGACCTTCCGACGGACGGGCGGACTGGCGGACGGGCGGTCAGAGTCGCAGCACCCGACCGCCCGACCGCCTGACCGTCTGACCGCCACCGCGGAGCTGACCGTGGTGCTGGTAGACGTCCGCACCGGACGAGTCGGTTTCCGCACCGTGGCGCGGGGGGAGGGGGACGACCCGTGGACCGCGCTCACCCGCGCGGTGAAGACCCTCACGCCGGGGCTGCCGTGACGCGTGAGGCGACCCTCATCGCCGGTGATGGCATCGGGCCCGAGATCACCCAGGTAACGTTGCAGGTGCTGGACGCCCTCGGGGTCGGGTTCGACTGGGACGAGCAGTACGGCGGGATGAGCGCGGTGGAGCAGGCCGGGACCCCGCTCCCCGACGCCACGGTGGACTCGATCCGGCGCACCGGCCTGGCGCTCAAGGGCCCGCTGACCACGCCTGTGGGTGACGGCTACCGGTCGGTGAACGTGGCGCTGCGCCAGGAGTTCGAGCTGTACGCCAACGTGCGCCCGGTCAAGTCGATCGTGCCCGGCGGCCGCTACACCGACGTCGACCTCGTCATCATCCGCGAGAACACCGAGGGGATGTACGTCGGATTCGACCGGACCTTCAAGGTGGGCAACGACCCCAAGGCGCTTGCCCAGGCCACGTCGGTGATGACGCGCGACGGCTGCCGGCGTATCGTGCGGTACGCGTTCGAGTACGCGCGGCAGCACGACCGGCGAAAGGTGACGGTGGTGCACAAGGCGAATATCCTCAAGGCGACCTCGGGGCTGTTCCTCGAGACCGCGCGGATGATCGCCAAGGAGTACGAAGGGCAGATCGCGTCGGACGAGAAGATCGTGGACAATGCGGCGATGCAGCTCGTGATCAACCCGGCGCAGTTCGATGTGATCGTCACGACGAACCTGTTCGGGGACATCCTCTCCGACGAAGCATCGGGACTGGTGGGCGGGCTCGGGCTCGCGCCGGGGGCGAACATCGGCGAGCACGCGGCGATCTTCGAGGCGGTGCACGGCTCGGCGCCGGACATCGCGGGGCAGGGAATCGCGAATCCCTCCGCCCAGCTGCTCGCCGCCGCGATGATGCTCGATCATGTCGAAGAGCTCGAAGCCGCGGGCCGGCTGCGCCGGGCGCTCGAGACGGCGATCGTGAAGGACAACGTCCGCACCAAGGATCTGGGGGGCAGTGCTTCGACCACCGAGTTCGCTCGGGCTGTGGCCCGCCGGCTCTAGCCACCCGTGCGCGCGCTGCGGCGAGCAGACCCCGGGGATCGCGCCGGGAGATCTCTGTGCGTCGTGCACAAGAGACGTCACGAGAAGAGCGTCACGGATGGGGCGTCTCGTGGCCATCGTGACCACACTTCTCCTGGCGGGGTATCTGATGCTCACGCTCCGGTCGATGCCGCTGGAGTCGCAGACCACGGCCCGCACGGTGGGGGCCGTAGCGGCCGTCGCCTGGTACCTCCTGACCTTTCGCATCGTGCAGAGGTTCGCATTCGAATGGCTCAAATCACGGCGTCCGTAGTCCTGGCGATCGCAGTGGGTGTCGCGCCGCTGGCCGGTCAGACGTCCCTTTCCATCTACAGTGACGGGCGGGTGGTGGTGCGCCGCACCCTGACGCAGGCGCTCCAGAAGGGACGGAACACCTTCACCCTCAAGGTCGAAGGCCTCGACGGTGCGACCCTGTTTTCGCCCGACACGGCGGTGGCGCTCGTATCGGCGGTGGTACGCCCGCCTACGGTCCCGGACGCCGCTCTCGCGGCCGCGGCGGGGCAGACTCTGTCCTTCATCCGGCCGCGCGCCGACGGCGGAGCAGACACCGTGCGGGCGATCGTCGTGCGGAGCGATCCGCCGCAATACCGGCTGCCCGACGGCCGGTACGTCCTGTCGCAGCCGGGTGAGCCGCTCTTTCCGGCGGAGCTGGTGCGGACTGGGCCCGAAGCCACCATCGCGCTCGAGGCAACGCAGGCCCGTCCGCGGACCGAGCTCGTCTACGTGGCCGACGGGGCGGCGCGCTGGGAAGCGGTATACCAGGTGGTCCTGGGAGGCGCCAGGTGTCAGGTGTCGGGGAGCGCAACGATCTCGTCCGAGTCGCTCCGCGCCGACACAGCCGAGGTGCAGCTCGTCGCCGGGTCGATCAATCGGGCACGGCCCGAGGCTCCGGCTCCACAGGCGAATCGCGCCAGGGGTTTCGCGCTCGCGGATGTGGTGGTGACGACCGGCGAACAGGCGGTGGGCGAGACCCACGTGTACCAGCTCCCTGGCAAGCTGTCGCTCGATCCCGGGACGCCGACGACGACCGCGCTGTTCCCGCGCTCGGCCGCGGCCTATACGCAGGAACTGATCGTCCCCGGCGCGCTGCCGTGGCGCGGGTTCCCGGGCCAGGCGGCAGGCGACGACAATCGCGTCCCGGTCCAGGTGTGGTACACGCTCAAGCGCGGTCGCGGCACGCCGTTCGGCGAGCGGCCCCTGCCCGGAGGGACGGTCCAGCTCTACCAGGCCGACTCCGCCGGCCGGTTCCAGCTCGTCGGGGAGGCGCGGAGCGATCACACGGCGCCCGGGCGCGACCTGCGGGTGCGGTCGGGAGACGCGTTCGATGTGACCGCCGAGCGCGTCCAGACGGACTACACGCAAGAACAGCTCGCGCCGCCCAAGCGTGGGATGACGGCGCGCCAGCGCATCACGGCGGCCTACAGGGTCACGATCTCGAACGCGAAGCCCGCGGCGGTGACCGTCGATGTGCGCGAGGCGCGCTTCGGCGTGTGGCGCGTGACCGAGAGCAGCGTGCCGGCGGAGAAGATCTCCGCCACCGAGGTCCGCTTCCGCGTCCCAGTCCCGACGAACGGGGACGCGACGCTCACCTATACCGTCCAGGCCGAGTCGTGACCGTCCAGCTGCTGCACCTCTCGGACCTGCACTTCGGCGGCCTCGCCGACCTCGATCAGATCGAGGCGCTCGAGCAGATGCTCCCCGACCTGCGGCCGGACGCGGTGGTGGTCACGGGCGACCTGTCGCAGCGGGCACGCCACGGCGAGTTCCAGCGGGCGCGTGCGCTCGTGCAGGTCGCGGCCCGGACGGCGCCCGTCCTCGTGATCCCCGGCAACCACGACGTGGCCTGGTGGACGCGACCGCTGATCCCGCTCGCCAAGCAGCCGCTGTACGCCAAATACCGCCGCTACTTCGGTGCGGACCTGGTTCCGACGCTCACGCTTCCCGGGGCGATCATCGCGAGCGCCCTCACGTCGCACGGCGTGTCCTGGGGCTCGCTCACGCTCCAGCTGCGCGACCTCGCGGTGAAGGGGCACCTCCCGAAGCGTGAGCTCGCGCGCGTGCGCGGGTTGTTCGACTCCGCGCCGCGGGAGCAGGCGCGGGTGCTGGTGGTGCACCACAACGTGCTGCGGGGCGACATCTCGCGGCGCATGGGGCTCGCCCGCTGGCGTCAGGCGCAGCGTCGCATCGTGGCGTCGGGGGCCGAGGTCGTGCTGTGCGGGCACGACCACGAGGAGGGAGCGGAGCTGCTCGGGGGTCGGGTGGTGGTCTCGACCGCGGGGACGCTCTGTAAGCGCACGCGCGGCGGGCGGCCGTCGACCTTCAACTTCGTGACCATCGAGCCGACGGCGGTTCACATCACCTACTTCCGGTGGGACGTCGAGTCCCGCCGCTTCCGGGCGTCGGACACCTACGCATTCGCACGGGCCGGGAAGGGAGCCGCCCCCGCCCCCCCCTCCCCCCCCGCCTCCCCCGCCCCCCCCGGCCAGCCCGTCCCCGCGGACACGACATCTCACAGCTGAGGCAGCCATGGCACCCAAGTTCCAGGGCGTCGACTTCTACGATGTCGACAGCTTGCTCTCCGAGGAGGAGCGCGCCGTGCGCGACACGGTGCGCGCGTGGGTGGACGACAACCTCATCCCCGTCATCGGCGAGCACTACCTCGAGGGGCACTTCCCGAAGCAGCTCGTCCCGCAGATGGCCGAGCTCGGCCTGTTCGGCGCCAACCTGCCGGAGGCGTACGGCTGCGCCGGGCTGAACAACGTCGCCTACGGGCTGATCATGCAGGAGCTGGAGCGCGGCGACTCGGGGGTGCGCTCGTTCGCCTCGGTGCAGGGCGCGCTCGCCATGTATCCGATCTACGCCTTCGGCTCGGACGAGCAGAAGCGGCGCTGGCTCCCGAAGATGGCGTCGGGCGAAGTGATCGGCTGCTTCGGACTCACGGAGCCCGACTACGGCTCGAATCCCGCCGGGATGATCACGATGGCGAAGGAGACGAAGGACGGGTGGGTGTTGAACGGGGCCAAGATGTGGATCACCAACGGCTCGACCGCGCAGCTGGCCATCGTGTGGGCCAAGACTGGCACGGTCGACGACGTGAACTCGATCCGCGGCTTCATCGTCCCGACGAACACCAAGGGTTTTTCCGCCAAGGACCAGAAGGGCAAGCTCAGCCTGCGCGCGAGCGACACGAGCGAGCTGGTGCTGCAGGACGTGTGCGTTTCCAAGGACGCGGTCCTTCCGGAGTCGGGCGGGCTCAAGTCCCCCCTCCTGTGCCTCACCCAGGCACGCTACGGCATCGCGTGGGGAGCGGTGGGCGCCGCGATGGCGTGCTACGACGAGGCGGTGAGCTACGCCAAGACCCGCGTGATGTTCGGGCATCCGATCGGCGGGTTCCAGCTGCAGCAGGCGCGGCTCGCCGAGATGCTCACCGAGATCACCAAGGCGCAGCTCCTCTGCGTGCAGCTCGGGCGGCTCAAGGACCAGGGGAAAGCCACGCCGCAACAGGTGTCGCTCGCCAAGCGGAACAACGTGAGCATCGCGACCGACGTGGCGCGCGAGACGCGTCGACTGCTCGGCGCGAACGGCATCCTGGCGGAGTATCAGGCGATGCGCCACCTCGCGAACCTCGAGTCGGTGTATACGTACGAGGGGACGCACGATATCCACACGCTCATCCTGGGCCAGGAAATCACGGGGCTGAGTGCGTTCAATTGAGTGCGGAATGGGGAATGCGGAGTGCGGAATTGTAAAGCAAGGTCGCTCGCGTCCCGAAGCTTCCCCTGACATTCCGCATTCCGCACTCCGCATTCCGCACTTACTCGCTGGCGGGCTGCTGCTCGCTTTGGCGACGCCGCCGGCCGGGGCCCAGCAGCCCGATTCGGTTCCCCGAGACACCACCACCCTCGCCCCCGTCGTCGTCACCGGCGTCCGGCTCCCGACCGTGCGCGAGCTGGCGCGCGGACTCGCCGGGCGGACCGCATCGCTCGACGCCCAAGATCTGGACGCGCGCGGCGTGCGCTCGCTCGCCGACGCGCTGGAGCAGCTGCCGGGCGTGACGACGTCGGACGAGCTCGGCGCCACGGCGCAGATGGACGTGTCCCTCCGCGGGTTTCAGGTCTCGCCGGTGATCGGTGTGCCGCAGGGGGTGGCGGTGTATGTGGACGGCGTGCGCGCCAACGAGCCCGACGCTCACGAGGTGAACTTCGACCTGTTGCCGCTCGAGGACGTGGAACGGGTGGAGGTGGTGTACGGCCCCTCGGTGCTGCTTGGCCGGAACGCGCTCGGCGCGGCGGTGAATCTCGTGACCCGCCGCGGCGCGAGCCGGGCGGCGCGCGAAATCGAAGCGTCGGCGGGGAGCTGGGGGCGCTATGAGCTGAAGGCGCGCGCCGGGGCGCGTCGCGGGGTGTGGGACTACTACGTGGGCGCGCGGTACGAGCGGGAGGGCGGCTGGCGGGAGGACACCCGCAGCCGGATCGGCACGCTGTTCGCGAAGCTCGGACTCCTGAACGGCACCTGGGACGCCACCCTCAGCTATTCGGGTGCGGACAACAGGATTTTTCAGGCCGGTAGCCTCCCCGAGAGCGTGGCGGCGGCGAATCCCCGCCGCAACTTTACCGGGGGCGATTACTTCGCTCCCCAGGCACACCTCGTCATCCTCAATGCGCAGCGTCTGGTCGGGCGCACGCAGCTCGCGATCAACGCGTTCGGGCGCTCGCTCTCGAGCGAGCAGTTCAACGCGAACTTCGTCGGGGCAGACTCGCGGCAGCGAAACGCGACGCGCATCGGCGGTGGCGCGGTGCAGCTCTCGGGGAAACTGCCGCTCGGGGCTCGGGAGCTGCGCTGGCTCGCCGGCGCGGACGCGGACTACGAGCACGTGGCCGTCCATATTGTCGCCGTGCCCGGCGGGGGCTCCCCCGATTCGCTCACGGAGTCGGTGCGCACCAATCAGGTGAACGGGGGCGCCTTCGCCGGAGCGAACCTGGAGGTCGTGCCCCGGCTCACCGCGACCGCCGCGGCGCGCTACGACTGGATCCGCGTGCCGTTCGAGGACCTGATCGACGCGACGCAGAGCGGGCTGCACACCTTCCGGCGGCTGTCGCCGCGCGCCGGGCTCACCTGGAGCGGCGGGCGCGGGCACGAGGTGTTCGCCTCCGTGAGCCGCGGGTTCCGTGCTCCCGCCGTCGTGGAGCTGGCGTGCGCTGACCCCCAGGCCGCGTGCCCGCTGCCGTTCGCCCTCGGACCCGATCCCGCCCTGAAGCCCGTCGTGGCCACGACGTACGAGCTGGGGTGGCGCGTCCGCGCGCCGGGAGGGGGGGGACGTGTCGAGGCCAGCGCCGACGTGTACCGCACCGACGTGCGCGACGACATCTTTTTCATCGCCTCGACCGTCACCGGTGGCTACTTCCAGAACATCGGCGCTACGCGCCGCAGCGGTCTGGAGCTCGCCCTGCAATGGCGGGGTCCCGTGGGGCTGCGGGCGTACGCCAACTACGGCTACACGCGAGCCACCTTCGAGACCACCGCGACGCTCGCCACCACCCGCGACACGGCCGGTGAGACGGTGACACCGGGCGACGAGCTTCCGATGGTGCCGGGCCACCGCGCCAATGCCGGGGTCGCGGTGTCCATCCTCCGTTCCCATGGGACCGAGACGGGTGTGGCGCTCCTGGCCGGGGTGGACGCCCGCTACGTCGGCCGGCAATGGCTGCGGGGGGACGAGGAGAACGTCACGCGACGGCTGTCCGACTATGCCCTCGCCGACCTGTCGCTCACGCTGACATGGCGCGACTTCGAGCTGCGCGGCGCCGTGCGGAACCTGCTCGACCGGCGCGACTTCTCGTTCGGCACCTTTGCGGAGAATCCGACTGCGCCGGGCACACCTGTGCAACGCTGGCTCACGCCGGGGCCGCCGCGTCACGTGCAAGTAAGCCTGAGCGCAGACTTCTAGAGTCGTCAGTTGCACGATCCTCCCCGTCAGGTTTGTTTTCTGCTCCCATGAAGATCGCGGTGTGCATCAAACGCGTCCCCGACTCCGAGACGCGCGTCAAGATCGCCTCCGATGGCAAGTCGCTCGACGAAGCGGGCGTCAAGTTCATCCTCAATCCCTACGATGAGTTCGCCGTCGAAGAGGGGCTGCGGCTCAAGGAAAAGGCCGGGACGGGCGAAGTCGTCGTGATCGCGCTCGGCCCCGCAGCGGCACAGGAGACGATCCGCACCGCGCTCGCGATGGGCGCCGATCGCGGCGTCTTACTCCAGACCCAGGGCCTCCACCCCGACGGCCTCGAAACGGCGAAGGCCCTCGCTGCGGAGCTCAAGGGCGCTGGGTTCGACGTGATCCTGCTCGGGAAGATGGCGATCGACGACTACAACCATCAGGTCGGTCCGATGGTGGCCGAGCTGCTCGACTTGCCGTGCGTGACGACGGTGACCCACCTCGAGATCGTCGGCGGCAAGGGGACGGCCGAACGGGAGATCGAAGGCGGCGTCGAGGTCGTGGCGTTCCCGCTGCCGGCGGTGCTCACCACCGACAAGGGATTGAACGAGCCGCGCTATCCCGCGCTGAAGGGGATCATGGCGGCGAAAAAGAAGCCGCTCGAGGTCAAACCCACCGCGCCCGGCCCGGGGGCGCTCGAGATTCTCTCTCTCACCCTGCCCCCCGAGCGACAGGCGGGCAAGATCGTCGGCGAGGGCCCCGCGGCGGTTGCCGAGCTGGTGCGCCTGCTGCGCGAGGAAGCGAAAGTCCTGTGAGCAACGTCCTCGCGGTGCTGGAGCAGCGCGACGGGGCCATTCGGAAGGTCTCCTATGAAGTGGTGACCGGCGCTCGGCGCTTGGCGGATGCGCTGGGCGGGGGCGCCGGCGTGGACGCCCTCATCCTCGCGACGGGTCCCGTGCAGGGCGCCGACCAGCTGGGCAGGTTCGGCGCGGATCGGGTGGTCACGCTGACCAATGTCGCCTTCGGCCGCTACGCGCCCGAGGGGTATGCGCGCGCGATCGCCGACGGAGTAAACGCCGGCGGCTACGGGGTCGTGGTGTTCGCGGCGAGCGCCACTGGGAAGGATTTGGCGCCTCGCGTCGCCGCCCGGCTCGGGCGGCCGCTCGTCCAGGACATCACTGATGTGACTGCTGCAGCAGGCGCCGTGATCGCGACTCGGCCGGTCTACGCCGGCAAGGCGCTGCTCAGGGTGAGGGTCGCCGGCAGCCCGGTCATGCTGTCGCTGCGGCCCAATGTGTTCACGCCGGTTCAGCGTCCCAAGGCCGGCGCGCAGGAAAGCGCCAGCGTGGACGGCTCCGCGGGTCGCGTGATCGTCACGCAGATCAAGGCGGCACCAGCGGGCACGCTCGATGTGGCCGAAGCGCCGATTGTCGTGTCCGGCGGTCGCGGGCTCAAGGACCCGGCCAACTTCAAGGTGTTGGAGGCGCTGGCGGCGGCCTTCGCGGGACGCGCGGCCGTGGGCGCGTCGCGCGCCGTGGTGGACGCGGGGTGGCGGCCCCACGCGGACCAGGTGGGACAGACCGGTAAGACGGTGAGCCCGACGCTGTACGTCGCGGTCGGCATCTCGGGCGCGATCCAGCACCTCGCGGGGATGCGCACGTCCAAGGTCATCGTGGCCATTAACAAGGACAAAGACGCGCCGATCTTCAAGGTGGCGGACTACGGGATTGTCGGCGACTTATTCGAGGTCGTGCCGCGGCTCACGGAGGAGATTCGGAAGCTCCATGGCTGAGGCATGATCCTCCCCGCTGCCTATCAGCCTCCCCTGCCGCTCGACAGGCTCCTGCTGCCGGTCGGCGCTCCGGGCGCGGGCGATCGGATGGAGCTCGACGTGCTGATCGTCGGCGCCGGACCCGCGGGGCTCGCCTGTGCGATCGAGCTGGCGCGCCTCGCTCAGCGTGAGCGCTCGGACTTGAACATCGGCGTGCTCGAGAAGGCCGGGGCCTTGGGCGAGCACTCCCTCTCGGGAGCGGTGGTGAACCCCCGCGCGTTCCACGAGCTGTTCCCCGACTTGAAGGATCCCGACTTCCCGTTCCGCGGGCCCGTGGAGAGGGAACGGGTCGCCCTCCTCACCTCCCGCCGGGCCGTCACGCTCCCCACGCCGCCCACGATGCACAACGCGGGGAACTACGTGGCGTCGGTGTGCGAGATCGTGCGCTGGCTGGGCGAGCGGGCCGCGGCACTGGGCGTGAACGTCTTCACGGGCTTCCCGGCCGCGAGCCTGCTGGTGCGCGAGGGGCGGGTGGCGGGCGTCCGGACCGCGGCGACCGGCGTGGACCGCGGGGGACAGCCGCTCTCGAATTACATGGCGCCGAACGATCTCATCGCCAAGGTGACGGCGTTGGCCGAGGGGACGCGGGGGAGCCTGTCGCAGGCGTGGCTCGAGCGGCAGGCAGTGACGTGCGAGAATCCGCAGATCTTCGCGCTCGGCGTGAAGGAGATCTGGGAGACGAGGCGGTCGCTCGACACGATCGTCCACACGCTCGGCTGGCCGGTCCCGACCGACGCCTTCGGTGGCAGCTTCATGTATCCGCTCGAACCGAACCTCGTGGCGCTCGGGCTGGTGGTGGGGCTCGACTACCGAGACGCCGCGCTCGACGTCCACGCGCTGCTCCAGCGGATGAAGCTGCACCCGTTGTTCCGGCAGTACCTCGAGGGCGGCGAAATGGTCGAGTGGGGCGCGAAGACGATCCCCGAAGGCGGCTACTACGCGGTCCCGGCGCGCCGCTCGGGCGACGGGGTCGTGATCCTGGGCGACGCGGCCGGCTTCGTGGACGTGCCGTCCCTCAAGGGAATCCACTACGCGATGCAGTCGGGAATGTTCGCCGCGCGCGCCATCCATGCGGGGCTCACGGCGGGCGACACGTCCGGCGCACGGCTCGCCGAGTACGACCGGCTGGTGAACGCGTCCTTCATCATGAAGGACCTGTATCGCACCCGGAATATGCGGCTCGCCTTCAAGGACGGATTCTATGCGGGTGGGGTAAAGGCGGCGCTGATGACGCTCACCGGGGGACGGTTCCCGGGTGGGAAGATCGCGGTGGAGCCCGACGCAAGTGTCGAGCGCCGACTCACCCCGGGCGTGCGCCCGGTGTCAGTGTTCACGCCGGACGGCAAGCTCACGTTCTCCAAGGTCGACGGCGTCTTCAAATCAGGGAACGCGACGCGCGATACGATTCCGATCCATCTGGTGGTTGGAAAGGAGGTGCCGCCTGCGGTGGCCGAGTTCTACGCCGGGATGTGCCCGGCCGGGGTGTACGAGCTGGCGCAGGGCACCCTGCGCGTGAATGCCCCGAACTGCGTCGACTGCAAGGCCACGGACGTGCTGGGCCCGCGGTGGACGCCCCGGGAAGGCGGGAGCGGGCCCAAGTACAAGCGCATGTAGGGACTCGGTGCAACACCCCTCCGTTTGGCATCGCCGCACCAGTATTCGACGGGCGGCCACAGTTCGCAGCGCGCGACCGGTGTGCCCCCCGCCGCTCGTTCGGTCTGGATCGCCAATGTCATCAATACGATAGCCTGCCTCGACTTACCGACCGGACATGGCACCGAGTATGCATAGCTCCGGGGCGGAGCCCTGTGAACGCGCGCTTCGACCTGAGGGATTGACGCGCCCGATGGAGACAAGGGGGAGGTTATTTCGCATGCGACGCGATTCCACACTGCATGAGCAGCCGCGGCGGCGTGGCTGGGATCGGCGGGCCGATCGCGGTCGCCGCATGGTGCGGGACCGCCGGCGCGAAACGGTGGAGGTGCCGTTCGAGCGCCGCCGTGGCGTCGAGCGACGCGCGGAAGGTCCGCGTCGCGCCCTGGCCGGCCGCCGCAACTCGGACCCGGAAGGCTTTCAGCGGTTGAACCTGTAGTGCTGCGCTATGGCCTGGCATATCGTGGTGATCGCCGTGCTGGCGCTCGCCGTCGCGTGGGACCTGTATCTGCGCGGTCGCGCGCTGCTCAAGGAGCGTGGGCAGGCCCGCACCGGCATGCTGGCGTGGAGCGAGAACCGGAGGGCGTTCTACGAGCTTGCCGGCCGGGAGTTTGAGCGCGCGCGCCGCTACGACCATCCATTCACGCTGGGCTACTTCGACCTCGACGACTACCAGGAAGTGGCCGAGCGCTTCAGCTACCTGGCGGCAGAGGAGATGCTGCAGTTGGTCGCCGAGTCGGCCCGCCGCTCGATCCGCGCGAGCGATGTGGTCGCGCGGCTGGGTGGCGACACCTTCGCACTGCTGCTCCCGGAAGCGGGTCCGGACGCCGCCGACGCGGTGATCCGGAAGCTGCAGGGGTCGGTGCGCGACGAGTCGCGCGAGACCGCCCTGCCGCTCTCCGTCAGCGGCGGCGTCGTGACGTGCCTGCAGCCTGCAGAGAGCCTCGAGGCGGTCATCGGAGCTGCGGACCGGCTGCTGTCCGGCGCCAAGGGCGCCGGGAACGATACCTTCTGGTGCGAGGTGATCGCCCCACAGCCGCTCGAGGCGTTCGAGCCGGCGCGGTTGCGGCGCCCGTTCCGGCTCCCCCCGGGATTCGACATGCCGATGCCGCCGCCGCTGCGCCGGTTATAGTCCCGCCATCTTGATGCCGTCGATCATGAACTGCACCGCGATCGCGCAGAGCACGAGCCCCATGAGCCGCGTCAGGATCCGCATACCCGTCTGGCCGAGCTTTTGCTCCACCCGCGGCGCGGCGGCCAGTGTGACGTAGGTTAGGACCGCCGTGAGCGCGATCGCCACATATACCCCGGCGGTCGTCACCACGTTCTTCGAGGCTCCCGCCAGCACCATGACCGTCGAGATCGCCCCCGGCCCGGCGAGCATCGGCACACCGAGCGGCATGATGCCCACGTCCTCCTTCTCGATGCCCTCGGCTTTCTCGACCGCCGTCTCCCGCTGCTGGCTGCGGCGCGCCTGGACCATGTCGAGCGCGTTGAGGCCGATCAGCACGCCGCCGGCGATCTTGAAGGCGCCGATCGTGATGCCGAACAGACGGAAGATGAGGCTGCCACCCAGGGCGAACGCCGTCAGCGTGATGGCGCACGTCCAGGCGCCCCGCTTGGCCATCAGCCGGCGCACCTCGGCTGGGTCGCGCGCCGTCATGGCGAGGAACGTCGGAACCGCGGTGAGGGGATCGACGATGAACAGGACCGACGTGAAGATGAGGAACAGGTCCTGGAGCGTCCGTAGCGTGCCGGTCACATCGCGACCTGGACGACGCGGTCCTTGCCGGCGCGCTTCGCCGCGTACATCGCCTGGTCGGCCTTGCGGAGCAGCTCGTCCGTCCCGGCCTCGGTGCCCGAGACGGCGACGACGCCGATGCTGGCGGTGACGGACGGGGTACCCCGGAACACCGTGCGGATGCCGGTGACGAGCCGGTTGGCCGCGGCGTGCGCCACGTCGCCGTCGGTCTCGGGCATCAGGACCCCGAACTCGTCCCCCCCCAGCCGGCCGACGACGTCCGCCTGGCGCACGGCGCCACGCATCGCGTCGGCCACGAGCCGCAGCACGGCGTCGCCGGTGGCGTGGCCGTGCGCGTCGTTGACCGACTTGAAGTCGTCCAGATCGAGGTAGATCAGGGCCAGGGGCCGGCCGTAGCGCCGGTTGCGGCTCAGCTCCTGCGCGAGCTCGTGGGAGAACGCGCGCGCGTTCAGCACGTTCGTGAGCGGGTCCTGGATCGCGAGCTGCTCGAGCTGCGAGTGCGTGTGCCGTAGCTGCGACAGGCCGGCGATGGCCACCCCGACCACCACGAGGTACGCGAGCTCGTTCACGACGCGGTAGTCGAGCAACGTCGTGGCGGGCATCTGGTCGATGCCGACGCTGAAGCGCAGGAGGCTGGTTGCCAAGGCGAAGGCGATGCCCCAGTGCATCCCGTCGTGCCAGGCCGCGAGGAGCACGGGAATCACGAACAGGATCCCCAGCCGCAGCTCGCCCGGCGTCCGCGCATTCAGGAGATACACGCCCCCGACGATGGCGGCCCACCCGAGCAGTCGCACCGCGCGGAGCAGGCCAGCGCGGGCGGCCACCTAGAAGGGGGCCTCGGTGACGTGGTGCGGATCGTCCAGCAGCAGCGCCGGGAGCGTCTCGCCCGCCGCCACGGTGGGCCGGTCTTCGGGGACGATCAGGAGCGCGTTCGCGCGGGTCATGGAGGTGAGGATGCCGGAACCCTGCGGGCCAGTCAAGCGCGCGGTCAGCGTCCCCCCCCCGCCCCCC
>Ga0209056_10002810_pt1 | contig 18678 bp, 15 predicted proteins | sample GraSoiAngelo_114_FD_185876 | JGI IMG/M metagenome (GOLD analysis project Ga0209056, IMG submission 185876) | Grasslands soil microbial communities from the Angelo Coastal Reserve, California, USA - 14_0903_13_40cm (SPAdes) (version 2) | ecosystem: Environmental > Terrestrial > Soil > Grasslands...
CTCGGGTGGCGTGCTGATCGCCGCCGGCGCCGGGAACAACGGTGGTGATGGTTGGGTCGTAGCGCGCGCGCTCAACGCCGCGGGTATTCCGGTGTGGGTCGTCGCAGTCGATCCCAAGACCGATGACGCGATCGACAACCGCGCTTTGGCGCGGCTCGATGGCGTGCGTGAGCTCGGGCGCGAAGAGGCGTGGCCCCAGGCGACAGTCGCGGTCGACTCGCTCCTTGGCACTGGTGCCGTTGGGCCGGCAAAAGGAGACGTGCTTGCTTTGGCACAGCGCCTGGTGGAATACGGAGCGCCAACCCTGGCCGTAGACGGACCAACCGGGCTCGACCTCACGAGCGGTGAGGCGCATGGACCGGTACGCGCGCAAATCACCGTCACGTTCGGCGGTCCGCGCCGTGGCCACCTGCTCGCGCGCGAGTGGTGCGGCAAGGTCGTGGTCGTCGACATCGGCTTTCCCCCGCCCGAAGCGGCATGGCCGGTGCTCGTCACCGACGCGTGGGCGGCCGAGCGGCTGCCCCGGCTCGCGCCGCAGATGCATAAAGGCGATCGTGGCCGGGTGTGCGTCGTGGGCGGCGCCGACGGCATGAGCGGCGCTGCGCTGCACGCCGCTCGCGCCGCCCTGGCCGCGGGAGCGGGACTCGTGAAGCTGGTCGCCGCGCGCGATACGATTGCCGCCGCGCAAGCGAGTCTTCCCGATGTACTGACCGTCGAATCGACGCTCGGTGAGGATCTCGATCCGGCCGCTGCCGAAGCGCTCGAGTGGGCGGATGCCGTGGTGCTCGGCCCCGGACTCGGGCGACAGACGGCACGCGAGCCGTTCGTCGCGCAGGTGCTGAGCCGGCGCGCGGTTCCGACCGTGATCGACGCCGACGCCCTTCATTATTTCAAGGGTCAGACTAACCGGCCCGTCGTGTGCACGCCGCATCTGGGCGAGTTCCGCGCCCTCGCCGGCGACGCCCTCGCGGACGAAGCGGCGAACGATCGCTGGTCAGCAGCCGCGCGCGCGGCCGCGAAGCTCAGATGCACCGTGCTCCTTAAAGGCGTTCCCACCGTCATCGCCGACTTGCGCGGTCCTGAGCACGTCGTTGCGAGCGGCAACCCCGGTCTCGCAACAGGGGGCAGCGGCGATCTGCTGGCGGGATTCATTGGCGCGTTCCTCGCGCGCGGGACTGCGCCCGCCGAGGCCGCCGCGCTGGGCGCTCATGCGCTCGGCCGGGCCGCGGAGCGTGGCGCGCGGCAGTGGACCGCGCGCAGTCTCAGGCCGGCGGATGTCCTCGCCGCGCTTCCCGACGTGTGGCGGGCTTGGAAAGAAGTCCGCCCGGTAGGACCGCCGATTCTCGTTGCGCTCGAGGCGCCGGACGTCGCGTGATCCGGAGAAAATTTTGTTGTAGTGCTGCAACAGTAGCGGCGGCGTTACTCGCCTGCACATCTTCGCCCCTGTCGAATCTGCAACCGATGGGTGGGATCTGGGGACCGGAGAATCACGTGCTCCTCTCCGATTTTTCCGACATCGAGGCAGTGGCCGCGTCGCCATGGCTTGTCTTCGCCGCGACGACGCATGGTCTCCTCATTTACGACCGCGGCGCACGTCGCTTCCGGCGTCCCGTCACCGCGATCGACGGATACCCCCAAGGAAGGGTGCGGCGCGCCATTGCGGATCCGGCGGGGAATGCCGTCTGGTTGGATGTCGAACCTTTGGGCTACGTCCGTTACGATGTGGATGGAAAGACTTGGACCCCCGGCGCCTTACCTTCCACTCAAGCTGGCGGAACTCTGACCGTCGAGGCTGCCCTCGCGCGTGCGCCCCTGGTCGATGCGATGCGCGCGGCAATCCTGACGGATCCGCGCCTGCGCACCCATCAGTTCACGTCGGCCGCCGCCACTCCTGACCGCCCCGAGATCTTCTTCGGCACGAACGGTCTGGGGATGGTGCGGGTAGATAAGCTGACAGGAGAGTGGGAAGTGCTGAGCTACGGGCTACTCGCTCCCGGGGTGGGAGCAATCGCTCCGACGCCGGAAGGCGTCTGGGCCGCCGCAAATGCGCGTCCGGGTGAACGGCGTGGCTTGACGTGGGTCGCGCGCGACCTCTCCGCGACCCGCACGTCAGAGGGCGGCGGGGCCGCTCTCGGTTTTGCTTTCCATTATTCTCGCCGCCTACTCGCGATCGGCGATCAGCTTTGGCTCGCGACGGAGCAGGGCGTGCTGCGGATCGATTCCGCGAACTTCCAGTCCCGCCTCTGGGATCTCCCTCAAGCCACTGCGCTCGCGCGCGCGCGGAACGGAGTTTGGGTCGGGACTACGCGTGGCCTTTCCTTAATTACTGCCGATGACCAGATCGCGACGTTCGGTCCGAGTTCGTTGCCGGTGGTCAGCCTGCTCGTGATGGGCGACACGCTGTGGGTAGGAACATCGCTGGGGTTGGGCCAGGTGCTTCCCGGCGCCGATGCGATCACCACTCCTGTGGAGCTCGTCGATCGCACCAGCTTGCGCGTTCCTGTCTACGCGTTGACTCAAGTTCGGGACACCATCGTGATGGCGACTGACCGAGAGCTGCTGTGGCGCGATCCGGCGACGAAGAGCTGGACGACTGTGGCTCTGCCGCTCTCGCTCGGAACGCCGACGGCGCTCGCGTTCGATCCGGCGCACGGTCTCTGGATCGGCGGCACACGCGGGCTCGGCCAGGTCGATCTCAGACGCGCGTTCGTGCAAGTGCACAGCGTGCCCTACGAAATGCCGGCCGCGGTCCGCGATCTGACCACCGACCGCGATTATGTGTGGGCGGCGACCGATAGCGGATTGGTACGCATTCAATGAACCTGGGTCCTGGCAAAGAATTCGATCGCATCCGCGCGATATTCAATCGTATCTCCGAGCTCTCACCGGAGGCCGAGAGCCTCGGTGACGACTGCGCGCTCGTTCCTCTCGGCACCACCACGTTGGCCGTCAGCATCGACGCATCGCTCGAGGGCGTCCACTTTCGCACCGACTGGCTCGACTTCAAGGAGATCGGATTCCGTGCCGCGGGCGCGGCGCTTTCGGACCTCGCCGCCGATGGCGCGACGCCCGTTGGCCTCCTCGTCTCCCTTGGCGTGCCGCCGCGGAATGGCAAGAACGGCGCGGATCCGGCGGTCGAGATCATGGCCGGCGTCGCGAAGCTGGCGAACAATGTCGGCGCGCACATTCTCGGTGGCGATTTGACGCACTCCGAGCGCTACAGTGTCGATGTGTGCGTGCTCGGGACCGCGGAGCGGCCGGTGCGGCGGAGCGGTGCGCGCGAGGGCGATGCGTTGTGGGTCACCGGATATCTCGGTGGTGCGGCGCTCGCGCTGCAGGGCTTCCGGGAGGGCAAGCGCATGCCGGAGCAACTGCGGAATCGCTATGCCTGCCCGGAACCCCGGATCGCTGCTGGGCGCTTGTTGGCGGATCGTGGCGCCACCGCGATGATCGATATTTCCGATGGGCTCGCCGCGGATGTGCAGCATCTTTCCGCAGCTTCCGAAGTCGGGATCGAGATCAATCTCGAGCGCATCCCCTGCTGGGAGGGCGTGGAGGCGATGGCGGCGATTGCCAGTGGAGAAGAGTTCGAGCTCCTGCTGACCATGCCGCCATCGTTCAGCGACGCGAGTGCATCCTCGTTCCGCGCCGAGACCGGTGTGCACCTGACCCGCATCGGCAGGTGCTTGCGCGGCTCCGGCGGCCGCCGTGTTGGCGTGCGTCTCCTCGATAACAACAATCCGGTTGCGCTGCCCGCAGGATACGATCACTTCGCGTGAGTATCCGAACGCTCTGGTATTACCTCGTTCTTTTCTTCACCACAATTCTGCATGCATCGGCCGCGATCATCGCCGGCTTGTTTCGTGTCAAGAACCGCCGCGGCGGAATCTATGACTGGAGCGGGACGGATTGGTCGCGCGACATTCTCAGCGCTGCCAGCACGCCTGTTGTCGCATCGGGCCTCGAGCACATTCCTCGAGACCAGCCTGTCATCTACGCCTCGAATCATTCCTCGATGTTCGACATCTGGGCTCTCTTTGCCACGCTACCCGGCTCCGTGCGCTTCGTGGCAAAGCGAGAACTATTCCGAATCCCGGTCCTGGGCCGCGCGATGCTCGCGGTAGGGCACGTCCCGATCGATCGAACGGCACGCAAGCGCGCGTTCGAAGCGTATGATGAGGCGGCGCGCATGATCCGCGGGGGCACATCCGTCGTCGTGTTCCCCGAGGGTACACGCAGCCGAACCGGCGAGTTGCTGCCGTTCAAGAACGCGCCGTTCGGGCTCGCCATCGCGGCGCAGGTGCCGATCGTCCCGGTGTACGTGCATCACACGTTCGAGATCCTTCCGAAAGGCGCGTGGCGTCTGCGGCCGCGGCCGATTCGTCTTGTCGTCGGGCAAACGATTCCCACCGCGGGTCGAGGTCCCGAAGACCGCGAACAGCTGCGCGACGAGGTGCGCGCGGCGATGGTTGCTCTCCAGGCCAAGGCGCGGTAGGGTTCGGGCCACGATGAGCACCGTCATCTCCGTCCACGCGCGCGAAATCCTCGATAGTCGCGGCAACCCCACAGTTGAAACGGACGTCACCCTCGCGAGTGGCGCCGTCGGCACGGCTGCCGTGCCCAGTGGCGCGTCCACCGGCGAGCACGAAGCCGTCGAGCTGCGCGACGGCGATCCCAAACGCTTCGGCGGCAAAGGCGTGCTCGAGGCGGTCAAGAACGTGAACGAAGTGATCGGCCCGCGGCTCGAGGGCCTCTCGGCCGAAGATCAAATCGCGATCGACTACGCGATGCTCGATCTCGACGGCACACCCAACAAGGGTCACTTGGGCGCCAACGCGATTCTCTCGGTCTCCCTCGCGGTCGCCCGCGCCGCCGCCCAGGATGCCGGCCTGCCGTTGTATCGCTACCTCGGCGGGCCCGTGGCGCACGTGCTGCCCGTGCCGATGATGAACATCCTGAACGGCGGCGCTCATGCGGCCAACACCGTGGACTCGCAGGAGTTCATGGTGGTGCCCATCGGTCCCGAAACGTTCGGCGAAGGATTGCGGGTCGGCGTAGAGGTGTTTCACGCGTTGAAGAAGGTTCTGGGGAAGCGCGGTCTCTCGACCGCGGTCGGTGACGAGGGCGGCTTCGCTCCCGATCTCCCCAACGACGAGGCGGCACTCGAGGTGATCATGGCGGCGATCGACGCGGCCGGCTTCGAGGCGGGGAAAGACGTCGCCATCGCGCTCGACGTCGCGGCGTCCGAGCTCTATCAGGACGGCTCCTACGTCTTCAAGAAGAGCAAAGGCGGCCAGAAGAGCGCCGAAGAGATGATTGCGCTATATAAGAGCTGGATCGATCGCTACCCTATCGTGTCCATCGAAGACGGCCTGGCGGAGGACGACTGGTCGGGATGGGCCAAGCTCACAGCAGCGTTGCAGGACCGCGTGCAGCTGGTCGGGGATGACCTCTTCTGCACCAACGTCGAACGCCTGGCCCGGGGGATCGAGGAGGGCGTGGCGAACGCGATCCTGATCAAGGTCAATCAGATCGGCACGCTGACGGAGACGCTGCAGTGCATCGAGCTGGCGCGCGGCAACGGCTACGGAGCCGTCATCTCGCACCGCTCCGGCGAAACGGAGGACACCTTCATCGCCGACCTAGCAGTGGCGACGGGCGTCGGGCAGATCAAGACCGGCAGCGCCTCACGCAGCGAACGGATCGCGAAATACAATCAACTGCTGCGGATCGCTGAGGAGCTTGGCGACGTGGCCCATTATCCCGGCCGCCATCTGTACGGATTGTGACCCGGACGCGAGTTGCCGGCATCGCGGGAGGCATCGGCCTCGTCGCGCTGGCGCTGTGGGGCGGGGAATACAGTACCGCGGACTGGATCACGATCCGCCGGCAGCTCGCCGATGAGCGCGCGCGGGTGGCCGCGCTGCGCGTCGAGCTCGACTCGCTCGCCAAGCTCACCCATGACCTCGAGACGAATCCCTCGGTGCAAGAACGGGTAGCACGAGAGCAATTCGGCATGATCCGCGATGGGGAAGTTCTCTATCGCGTGGTTCCGCGCTAAGGAGGTTCCGCGTGAAAACCGTGGCTCGTTGGGTTCCGGTGGCGCTCGCGTCGGTCATGGGCGGCGCGCTTGCCTGCGGCGGCGGTGATTCGACAGGACCCGAGGTCCGCGCCAGACGGACTACCGCAGTCGTGGGAGATTCGCAATCCGCGCCGACGGGGACGGTCCTTCCGATTCCACTCAGCTTCGTCGTGCTCGACGCTAGTGACGTGCCGCTCGTCGGTGCGGCCGTGAACTGGAAAGTGGTGTCCGGCTCAGCGACCCTGAGCGCATCCTCCACCAAGACCGACGTGAATGGGACTGCGCGGACGACCGTCACGTTGGGCAACACCATCGGGCCGGTGGTGGTCCGGGGCACTGTCGGAACCGTTGCGCCGGTCACCTTCAATCTCGCGGCGGTCGACCCGTGCAGCTACGCTGCGCCCTACACCATCGGCTCGACGGTCAACGCTGCACTGACGACGGGCGACTGTCATGTCACGATCACCGGTGTCGGCTCCTTCTACTACGATTATTACGCTTTCACGGCCGGCAGTCAGCAGGGACTGACCGCAACGATGACGTCGACGACCTTCGATACGTATCTCGAGCTCTTCGGAGGTCCCGACACCGCCAATTTTGATCTCGTCGGCGCCAACAATGATATCTCAGGGACCAGCACGAATTCCTTCGTGCAGGCAATTGTGGCGCCTGGTGTGTATGAGCTCGGAGCGAACAGCAACCGGACAGATGCCACCGGGTCGTACACACTGACTTCAGCGGTTCGCCCGCAGACGATTTCCGGCTGTCAAGTGCTCTGGGTGACGCGCGGGATTGCGGTGAGCGATTCGGTCACCACGACCGATTGCGCGACGGATTTTCAGGGGAACGCAGGATACGGCGATGCCGTGGGGATCTTTCTCCGTACCGGATCCGTCATCAAGATTTCCGAGCACTCGACGGTAATGAACGCCCAGTTGAAATTGTATCGCGGCGACAGCCTCACGGCCCCGCCGGTCGCGATCAATGACGATAGCGCCGCAGGCACGACCGACGCATTTATCAGTTACACGGTGCCGAACACCAACACGTTCGTCATATTCATCGGGTCGTCGGTTCCGACGCAGACAGGCGCCTACGCATTGAGCATCTCGTCAAGCACGACGGCAGCCGCCTCGAAAGCGCGTCCTGAGCCGCTGCGCTTCCCGCCGATGCCCAGTCACTGGCCGTTGCCGGTGGCCCGCAGGAACTAGCACAAGAGTCTTCCCCTGCGCCGCGCACTGCTCGCGCTCATCATCGGCGTGACGCCGTGCGCGGCGCAGGACCGTCCGTGCGATCCGTCCGCCCCGCTTGGGCCCAGTCATGATCTCTATTGCATCGAGCTCATCGCGGCTCCGGGCATTAGCGGAGTCTCGGGCCGAATCGAGCTCGTGCTGCCGTCGAGTCCGTTCACTGTCGGTCTCACGACAGACGGCCGGACCCGCTACGTCCCGATTGCTTCACTGGCCGGTCTCGCGTCAGGTCCGGTCTACATCGCGTGGGCAACGCCGCCGCAGATGGATACCGTCATCAAGCTTGGTCAGGTGCGCAACGGTCGCGTACAACTTCCCGCAATCGATCTAGAGAAGTTCATCGTCCTGATTACGGCCGAGCGCACTGCCCGAGTGCGGGTGCCAGGCGGCCGGATCGTGTTGCGCGGGCAGTCCCCGAGTACGCGGCTCTTCCCGCCGGATCTGATGGAATTCTCGCTCGGGGCTGTCGGTCAGCAGGCTTCGGAGCATGCGGACCACATGCATATGGAGAACTCCGAGTGGCCGATGGTGCCGGCGCCGCAAGGGATCACGATGCTGCCATCGGAGATGGCGTTGCGACCGGCGGTCGCGCCGTATCTCCCGCCTCAGGACAGCGCGGCTCCTCTCGCCCGAGCGGGCGAGCGATTGCGGCTCTCCGATGGCGATACGCTGCGGCTCGAGGCCGATCTCGTGCGCCGCACGCTGAACGGCCGGACGTACACGATGTACGCGTTCAACGGCCAGTATCCGGGGCCGCTACTCGAGGTCGCGCGCGGATCGGAGATCACGGTCCTTTTCACGAATCACTTAACGCAGTCTTCTACGATTCATTGGCACGGTATTCGGTTGGATAACGCATCGGACGGCGCCGACAACACGCAGGCGCCCGTGGCGCCGGGAGCATCCTTCACCTATCACCTGCGCTTTCCTGATGCGGGCATCTACTGGTATCACCCCCATGTGCGCGAGGACATCCAGCAGGAGCTGGGTCTCTACGGCAACATCGTCGTGCTGCCCCAGTCGACCCACTTCGGTCCGGTGAACCGCGAAGCGACTCTGATCCTCGATGATCTGCTCGTCGGTCCGTCCGGCCTCATCCCGCTCGGCAGCGACTCGCCGACGCACGCCCTCATGGGTCGGTTCGGCAACGTGTTTCTCGTGAACGGCGAGCCGCGCTATCGACTGTCCGCGCAACGCGGCGAGGTGATTCGCTTCTATCTGACGAACGCGTCGAACACGCGCACGCTGAACCTCTCGATCCCGGGTGCGCGCATGAAGGTGATTGCGTCGGACGGTGGGCCGCTCGAGCGCGAAGCGTCGGTGCAGAGCGTGATACTTGCTCCGGCTGAGCGGTACGTCGTGGACGTGCAGTTCGATCGACCGGGCCGCGCCGCGCTCCTGAATCGAGTTCGCGGTCTCGACCATCTGTTCGGCCGATTTTTCCCGGAGGTCGACACGCTGGGCCTCATCACCGTCGGCGGCGAGCGCGTCACGAACGACTTCAGCGTGCGCTTTGCGGTGCTGCGACGCGATCCGGCGATCACCCGCGAGCTTGAGCCGTATCGCGAGTTCGTCGACCGGCCGCCGACCAAGTCGCTCGTGCTCACGCTCGAAACGCACGACCTCCCATTCATCACGCAGCGGTTGATGCAGCTCGACTCGATCTACTTCACGCCCGTCGAGTGGGGTGGCACGATGCCAATGATGAACTGGGCGTCGACCGGGAAGCAGGTCCGCTGGGTGCTGCGCGATCCTGCCACCGGCAAGGAGAACATGGATATCGCGTGGCACTTCCGGCGCGGGGAGGCGGTAAAAATCCGGCTCGTGAACGAGCGTCGCGCCTTTCACGGCATGCAGCACCCGATCCACCTGCACGGCCAGCGTTTTCTCGTCCTGGCGGTCAACGGCGTGCCGAACGAAGATCTGTCGTGGAAAGACACCGTGCTGGTGCCTGCCGGTTCGGTGGTGGATATTCTGCTCGACACAACGAACCCCGGCGACTGGATGCTGCACTGCCATATCGCCGAACATCTCTCCGCCGGGATGATGATGCACTTTACCGTGGAATAGCGAGGAGCTCTCATGCATCTGCTCGCGCTTCTGCTCACGCTCGTCGCGCAGCGCCCCGATTCACTCGCCGCGCAGGTGCGCGAATACGTCGCCGTCGACACCTCCTTGCTGGCGCTCACGCATGTGCTGGTCCTCGACGGGACCGGCGGCGCGCCCAAATCCGATCAAACGATCGTGATTCGTGCCGGCCGCATCGCCGCGGTGGGACCGGCGGCGTCCGTGCAGGTGCCCGCGGGCGCGCGCGTGATGGACATGACTGGATCGACGGTTATCCCCGGCATCGTCGGGATGCACGACCATCTCTTCTATACCGCCGCGGGCGGCCGCGCCGTGCAGATGTCGTACACCGGCCCTCGTCTCTACCTCGGCTCGGGCGTGACGACCATCCGCACCACGGGCAGCCGGGCGCCGTATGCCGAAATCAACTTGAAGGACCAGGTCGACCGTGGGTTCTCGCCGGGTCCGCGCATTCACATCACGGCCCCGTACATCACCGGTCCGCAGGGCGGCGGCGCGATGGCGATTCTGAATTCTCCGGCGGCCGCTCAGCGCTTCGTCGCCTACTGGGCGGCGGAAGGGGCGACGTGGATCAAGGCGTACACCGACATTCGCCGCGCCGAGTTGGGGGCCGCGATCGCGGAAGCGCACAAGCAGGGGATCAAGGTCACGGGGCATCTCTGCTCGGTGAGCTTTCAGGAAGCGGTCGCGCTCGGCATCGACAACCTCGAGCATGGCATGCTCACCGCGACCGATTTCGATTCCAGCAAGAAGCAGGATGCTTGTCCAGTCACGTTCATGGCGCAGGCGAGCGCCGCCGATCCGCACGGCAGTGTCGCCCAGGCGACGATTCGGTCGCTCGTCCAGCATCACGTGTCGATGACGTCGACATTGGCGGTCTACGAGCCGTTCGTCGCGAATCGTCCGACGAAAGACGCGCGCACGCTGCAGGCGATGGATCCCGAGGTGCGCGACAATTACATGAAGATGCGGCAGCAGATCGATTCGACGGGGACCGGTTGGGTCAGCGGGGGTGCGTTCAAGAGCGCTATGTCGTTCGAACGGGCATTCGTCGATGCCGGAGGCTTGATGGGCGCGGGTGTGGATCCGACGGGCATCGGCGGCGCGCTGGCGGGCTTCGGCGATCAGCGAAACTACGAGCTGTTCATCGAAGCGGGCTTCACGCCGGCACAGGCGATCCAGATCATGACCTCGAACGGGGCGAAGATCCTCGGCGTCGCGCAGCGGTTGGGGACGGTTGAGCCGGGAAAGCTCGCCGACCTGGTGGTGCTGCACGGGGATCTGACCGCGGATCCGTCCGTCATTCGCAGTCCGACGGTCGTCTTCAAGGACGGCGTTGGCTACGATTCGGCCAAGTTGCTCGCGTCGGTGCAGGGGAGGGTCGGCGTTAACTGAGTCACGGCTGCCACACTTGTTGCAACCGGCCGAGCGCAGCACTGGCTCGGCCGGTCTTGTTAGGGGCTGGGCCACGCTGTGGCGCGCGCGCTACGGTGCCGCCACCTATGTGGTCCAAGAAATGCTGTACGCACGGCTCCATGAGCAACCAGACGTTGTGTTGTCGCTCGCCGGCTCGATTGTTCGTCGCCCTGCTCCTCGTCACGGCCGCTTGCAATCGGGATGTGGCCGGGCCGCGGCGGGTCGACGTCGCGTCGGCGGCGTGGCCGAACGAGCCCGCGGGATTCACGGTGCTGACCGATGAGCCCTTCAACGCGCTGAACGAGAACGGCTGGCAGGGGGTGCAGTCGCAGACGACGAACGGGTCAGGGCTGTCGCTCGCCGCCGACGCCGGCGCGCCGCAGTCTCCCTCGAGTGTGTTGGAATTCAAGTATGCGGCGGGTTTCGTGGGGGGGAGTGAGCCGGGCGTCGAATATTATGCACCCGCCGCCCCCGTCCGCGAGACGTACTTCGCATTTTGGTGGAAGCCAAGCGATCCCTGGCAGAATCATCCGACCGATGTGAACACGATTACGGATCTGTTCGCCGCGACCTCCGGCGTCATCTTCATTCAGATCGACGGATCCAACAACACCATCAGCGTGATGCCGGAGTTCGATGCCGACACGCGCAATCTGACGCCGAACGTCCGGGCGACGCCGCTCGTGCTCGGGGCATGGCACAGGATCGAGTGGTATGTGAAGTACAGTACGACGGGGACGAGTCGGGACGGTGTGACGCGGTGGTGGCTGGATGGAGAGTTGCAGGGGGACTATGGCAACCTGCAGATGCCGGACGACGCGGGATTCGTCGAGTACGAGTTTTCACCTACCTGGGGTGGAGTAGGAGGGACGAAGACCGAGACGGATTTCTTCTGGGTTGATCACGCATACATCAGCACCCCACCGTCATCCCCCCCTCCGCCGCCCCCGCCGCCCCCGCCGCCCCCGCCGCCCCCGCCGCCGATGAGCCCTTCAACACGCTCAACGAGAACGGCTGGCAGGCGGTGCAGTCGCAGACAACGAACGGGTCAGGGCTGTCGCTCGGTGCCGACGCCGGCGCGCCGCTGTCGCCCCCGGGCGTGTTGCAATTCAAGTACGCGGCGGGTTTCGTGGGGGGGAGTGAGCCGGGCGACGAATACTACGCGCCGCTGCTTCCCGTTCGCGAGACCTACTTCGCATTTTGGTGGAAGCCGAGCAATCCCTGGCAGAATCACCCGACCAATGTGAATACGATTGCGGCGCTGGTTCCGCTGACAGCGGGCGTGATGCAGATCCAGCTCGATGGGTCCAACAACACGGTCAATGTGGCACCAAAGTTTGCGGACGATACACGCACGCTGACGCCGAACGTGCAGGCGACGCCCATCGGGCTGGGGAGCTGGCATAAGATCGAGTGGTATGTGAGGTACAGCACCACGCCGGTGAGTCGGGACGGCGTGACGCGCTGGTGGGTCGACGGTGTCTTGGACGGAGCATATACCAACCTGCAGATGCCGGCGGACGCGGGATTCGTGGAGTACGATTTCGCGCCCATCTGGGGTGGGCTGGGGGGAAGCAAGAGCGAGACGGACTTCTTCTGGTTTGACCACGCCCATATCAGCGTCCCGTGACTGACCGCTGATTGGTCACTCCCAACGAGGGTTGGCGTTAACTTGCGACCCTGCTAGGTTTTTCTCCGCAGTAGGGCAGGGTAGCTCAGCCTGGTGAGAGCACGGCACTCATAATGCCGGGGTCGTGGGTTCGAATCCCACCCCTGCTATTAGTCATCCACCCCACAAGGGGGCCGTCATGACGTTCCGCGTCCTAGCGCTTGTTGCCGGAGCAGTGCTCACCACTTCTCTCCCCGCGCGAGCCCAGAAGCGCGGCTCCATCGAGGTCGGTGCCTTCGCCGCCTACCTCAATGCGGACAACTCCCTCCCCATCGGTAACGCGGTAGGCATCGGCGCCCGCGCCGGCGTGAACCTGATGCCCTACCTCTCGCTCGAGGCGGACATCGCACACGCATCGAAGAGCGGCGCCACGTACCAGCCCATTCACGTCTGGCTCGTGTACGACATTCCGCCCGTCAGTCGCGCGGAGCTCTTTTTCGGCGTGGGCTACGTGCGGAATTCGTATACGGGCAGCTACAAGGCGGACGACAGCGGCGTCGGCGGTGAGTTTGGCCTGCGGCACCGCTTTACCAACATGGTGGCGATCCGACTCGACGGGCATGCCGACTTCATGCCGAGCGCCGCCAACCACTCGTACCTGGTCAGCTACAACGGCAACTGGGGAATCGGACTCGGCCTGAGTGCGTTACTGAATCGTTAAACGCAACCGTGTCAGCGCGAACGCCCCGAGTCTTCCTCGGGGCGTTCGCGTTCCCGCTACGGCTTCGCGGGCAGATCCGAGTTAAAAATGTCCGTTACGACCAACCACTTTCCATCGTTCTGCCGCCGCCGAATCTCTAAGAACTTTCCATGGTCTTCGATGGCCGGGCGTCCCGGAGGGGATGCAAACGTCATGTGGTACGTGCCACGCACATACGCCAGATCGCCGCGGCCGTCAATCTCGATCGGCGATGCCGTGAAGTGACTGAGTGGCGGGAACGCCGCGATGAACGCGCGGATCGCCGCGCGACCCTGCACCACGCCATGGTTGGGCGGCATGAGTGTAGCGCTCTCGACATACTGCGCGGCCGCCAGGGAGTCCCGATGCGTTACCACATATGCGGTGAAACTGTCCGTCACGGCACGCATCGCGGTCTTGTCGGTATCGAGCAACGGCTCCGCCTTGGGTTGGCACGCGAGCACGACGGCGCTGATGAGAACTCCGCTCAGTACGCGCATAGTCACTTTCCTTTCCAAACGACGGGCTTGATGGTGCGTGACATCTCGGCGGACAGCTGCTGCGCTTCTTTCAACTTCGCCTCGTACTCCTGCCGCCATTCCGCCGGCATCCTGGACCGGAAATACGTCGGCGTCAACAGCTCACCCTTCGGCTCGAGACTCGCCGCGCGGCCACACCCCATGGCCACGACGTCGCCGAGGAAAAGCGTGGAACTCCCCGTGTCCATCACGTTGACGACGCGGCACTCGAAATGCGCGAAACATTCGTCCAACACAGGTACCCCGAGCGTGCCGCGGTGGTGCGGAATGCCGGCGAGCTTGTCCTGATCGCGACCACTGAAGAAGCCTAGCCGGCGCACGATGTCCAACTGCTGGGTATTCAGAAGGTGAAGCCCAAAGCGACCGGTCGCGTAGATCATGTCGTGGCTGTAATTGAACTTGTGGATATAGACCGAGAGCCGTGGGATCGACGGCACAATCGAGGCGCGCACCGCGGCGTCGGAGATCATGCCGTTCTCCTTGCCCCGACGCTCCGCGGTGATGGCGACGACTGGAGAGGTGAGATTGCGGAGCAGTTGGTAGGTGAGGTCCGGTTGGAGCATACTTCAAGATACATGGCAGCTATTGCCCCGCTTCCGGAGCGCGTGCGCGCGCACATTCAGCGCAGCAGACTCTTCCGCGAACCCGGCACCGCGATCGTGGCGGTGTCGGGGGGCGCGGATTCTGTCGCGCTCTTGGATCTACTGTTCGGTGCCGCCCGAGGCCTCGACCTGCAACTCGTCGCTGCGCACGCGGATCATGGGATGCAGATGGAAAGTGCGAACGTTGGAAAGATGGTACGAGACTTGGCGGTGAGTTACGGTTTGCCGTTTGAACTGACGGAGTTGAAGCTGGGTCCCGACACGACGGAGACGGAAGCACGCCGCGCGCGGTACGCGTGGCTGCGCGAAGTGCAGCGCCGTCGCGGCGCGCAATACCTCGTGACGGGGCACCACCAGGACGATCAGATCGAGACGATCTTGTTGCGCGCGTTGCGCGGCAGCGCACCGGCGGGACTCGCCGGCGTCGCGCAACGCGGCCGCGGTGGTTTGGTCCGACCGCTGCTGCCGTTCACGCGTCGTGAGCTGCTCGAGTACGCAACGGCGCGCGGTCTGCCGATCCACGACGATCCGGCGAACCGGGATCCGCGGCACCTTCGTTCCTGGGTCCGCGCGACGCTACTGCCGTTGCTCGACGCGCGTCTCGGGCCGCGACTGAAAACCGACATGCTGGCGATGGGTCGCCACTTTGCGAGTGACCGGCGGGCGTGGGATCGGGTGTTGGATCTACTGCCGGGGCTAGCGCTTGAGGTGCAGGACGGAGCGTTTGCCGTTGCCCGCGCCGTCCTGTGCGGCTATGATAACGAATTGTCGGTCGCGCTGTTGCGCGCGGCGGCCCGGCGGGCTGGGCTGGTTCTCGGGCCCGCGCGGGCCCGTCGACTCTTAGCGTTGGCGCAACGGCCGTCAGGGCGGGGCGCCCCTCTCGGCGAGGGCTGGTCGGCGGAAGTCGCCTTCGACCGGCTGCGGGTCAGCCGCAATGACAGCGAAATCGGCTGCGCGCTCGAACGCATCTTGCCGGCAGGAGAACGGGGCAGCGCGCTATTTGGGGAATATGAAATCGCCTGGTCGCCGGCTCCGGCACCGGAACGATTGGAGCGGGCGACCTGGACGACGTGGGTGGACGGTGCCGAATGGGAGCTGCGTGCGCCCGCGCCCGGAGATTCGGTGGTCCCGCTGGGCGGCGTCGGGCATCGGCCGCTGCGGCGCCTATTAATGGAAGCGCGCGTACCGCGCACGGCGCGGGCCCACTATCCGGTCGTGGCGCGCGGTGAGACGATCTTATGGGTGCCGGGCATCTGTCGCAGTGCGGACGGCTTGCCCGCGCCTGGAACTCGAGCGGTGAGGTTGGATGTTACCGAGCACGGCGCAGCTCAGGCAGACCGGAGGGCGTGAGCTCAAACGCATCGTCTTTGATGAGGAGACGATCGCCGAGCGGGTGCGCGAGCTGGGCCGTGAGATCACCGATGCGTATCCCGATGGTGATCTGCTTGTCCTCGGGCTCCTGAAGGGCAGCTTCATCTTCTTGAGCGATCTGGTCCGACGGATCGAGCGGCCGTTGCAGGTGGATTTCCTCGTTGCATCGAGCTACGGCGAGGGCACGGTGTCGAGCGGCAACGTGCGACTGGTGTACGACCCTGAGACGGAGCTGGAAGGAAAGCACATCTTGCTGGTCGAGGACATCATCGACACGGGCAAGACATTGAACAAGCTGGTCGGGCTGTTGCGTGAGCGCCGGCCGCGAAGCCTGGAGATCTGCGCGTTGTTGCACAAACATGTGGCTAAACATCTGGAGCTGGAAGCGAAGTTCCTCGGATTCGATGCCCCGACGCTGTTTCTCGTCGGCTATGGCCTCGATCACGCCGAAAACTTCCGGCACCTTCCTTATATCGCGAGTCTGACGTAGATGGCCAATCGTTTGCCCCCGCCCCCGCGGGAATTCAACTGGGCCCGGATGCTGCGGACGCTCTCGTTCTGGGCGCTCCTCATCGTCGGGACGATCGCGCTGGTACAGCTCGCCTCGAGCCGCCGCCGCGAGGAAGCCGAGATCAGCTACTCCCAGTTCATGGAAGAGCTGAACGCCGGTAACATCTCGTCCGTGGAGATCGCCGAGCGGCAGAAGGTGCGCGGCGCCTTCCAGCGTCCCGTCGTCGTGAAGCGGCAGACGGTCGAGCGCTTCAACGTCTTGCTGCCGTTCGAAGCCGACGACAAATGGGTCGAAGCGCTCAGCACCAAAGGCGTCGACGTGCGCGCGCGCGAATCGGGCCAGTCATTCGGCGTGGTGCTGCTGACGTTCCTTCCGTATCTGCTGATCTTCGGGCTCGTGATCTTCATGCTCCGACAAATGCAGCAGGGCGGCAATCGCGCCTTTGCGTTCGGGAAGTCGAAGGCGAAGCTGCTCGCGGGCGATACGCCGAAGGTCACGTTCGCCGACGTCGCCGGCTGCGATGAGGCGAAACAGGAGCTCGAGGAGATCATCGACTTCCTGAAGGACCCGCAGAAATTCCAGCGCCTCGGCGGCCGGCTGCCGAAAGGCGCGCTGCTCGTCGGGCCTCCGGGAACCGGCAAGACGCTGCTCGCCAAGGCGGTCGCCGGCGAGGCCGGCCGGCCCTTCTTCTCGATGTCGGGCTCCGATTTCGTCGAGATGTTCGTCGGCGTTGGTGCCTCGCGCGTGCGCGATCTCTTCGAGCAGGGCAAGGCACATGCGCCCTGCATCATCTTCATCGACGAGATCGACGCCGTCGGCCGGCACCGCGGCGCCGGGCTAGGCGGTGGCCACGACGAGCGCGAGCAGACGCTGAATCAATTGCTGGTGGAAATGGACGGCTTCGAGTCCAACGACGGCGTGATCCTCCTCGCCGCGACGAACCGTCCCGACATCCTCGATCCGGCGTTGCTGCGGCCAGGGCGCTTCGACCGCCAAATCGTCGTCGACATGCCCGACTTGAAGGGCCGCGAACAGATCCTGCGCGTGCACGTGCGCAAGATTCCGATGGCGTCGGGCGTGAACCTCGAGCGCATCGCGCGCGGCACGCCTGGCCTTGCCGGCGCCGAGCTCGCGAACATCATCAACGAGGCCGCGCTGCTCGCCGCCCGCCGCAACAAGTCGCAGGTCGACATGCAGGACTTCGAAGACGCGAAGGACAAAGTGATGCTCGGCCTCGAGCGGAAGAGCCGTGTACTCTCCGACGAGGAGCGTCGCCTGGTTGCCTATCACGAGGCGGGGCACGCGCTCGTCGGGCTCACCGTGCCCGACGCCGATCCGCTGCACAAGGTCACGATCATTCCGCGCGGCCGGGCGCTCGGTCTCACGGCCTATTTGCCCGAGGAGGAGCTGCACAAGTACACGAAGCGCTCGATCGAATCGCGACTGGCGATGGCGTACGGCGGCCGCGTCGCCGAAGAGCTCGTGTTCGGACCGGAGAAGGTGACGACGGGCGCGGCGCAGGACATCCAGCAGGCCACGAATATCGCGCGCCGCATGGTCACGCAATTCGGCATGAGCGCGGTAGTCGGTCCGATCGCCGTGGGCGACCGCGAGCAGGAGATCTTCCTGGGCCGCGAAGTGGTGCAGCGCAGGGAGATTTCGGACCGCACGGCACAGATCGTAGACGAGGAAGTGCGGAGCATCCTCACGCACGCCTACAGCGACGCGACGCGGATTCTCACAGAGCGGCGCGCCGCACTGGACCGCCTCGCCGCCGCGCTGCTCGAGCGGGAGACGCTGGAGCGCGAGCAGGTCGAGATGGTGGTCGCTGGGCAGCAGCTGCCGCCGTACACTCCGCCCGCGCCTCCGCCGGCGCCGCGTGCGGAAGGCGAGCAAGTAGAGAAAGAGCGGGCGCCGCGCACGTCTGGCGGCGTGCTCCGCAATCCGCCGCCTGAGCCTGCCGGAGCGTGACCGCACCGGCGGATCTTTCTAAGCTCCGCATAAACCGTGATGACCCACCACCCGCGGTGAAGCGGGCGCTGGGTCGCGTGCTGTGGTTGGCCGGCGCCGCCGTTCTCATCTTCGTGGCGCTCTTTCTCGTCCTGCGGCGGGGCGGCGCGGTTCCGGTGCAGGTGGTGACTGTCTCGACCACAGCCGGCGGTAACGAGGCGGTAGGAGGCGGTACCGGCGGATCGGTCGCCGTCGTGGCTAACGGCTACGTCGTCGCCCGCACCAAGGCCGCCGTTTCCGCGAAGATTCCAGGCCGGCTTGCCGTGCTCAACGTCAGCGAAGGCTCTCGCGTCGAAAAGGGCGCGATCATCGCGCGGCTCGACAATGCCTCCCCCACACCGGCATCGGGCAGACGATGCATTTCGCGGGTCGCGACTGGACCGTCACGTGTCACTTCACGGCCGCCGGCTCGGCGTTCGAATCGGAGGTCTGGGGCGAAAACGAGCAGTTCATGCCCGTGT